>Ga0209515_10009819_pt1 | contig 10810 bp, 12 predicted proteins | sample Subgroupgradi54m_FD_187454 | JGI IMG/M metagenome (GOLD analysis project Ga0209515, IMG submission 187454) | Subsurface groundwater microbial communities from S. Glens Falls, New York, USA - GMW60B uncontaminated upgradient, 5.4 m (SPAdes)... ...
CAAAGGGCGATTGTCGATCGATCCGTCGCTCCATCTTGCTGGTCACGAGGATGTGTATGCCGTTGGCGATGTTGCCTGTGCTTCCGGGCCAGATGGAAAACCTCTTCCACAGACCGCGAGCCTTGCGATTCAAGAGGGTCGTCATGCCGCCGAGACCATTCTTGCCACGCTGCAGCGTAAAAAATCAACTCCCTTTGTCGCCCATTTTGAGGGGTACGTCATTCCGGTCGGGGGCAGGCACGCATTTTTTGTCTCACCATCCGGCCTGATCGTGGGTGGATTTTTCGGTTGGCTGTTGCGACGCTTTATTGATTTGAATTATCTTGCATCGGTCCTCGGCTGGCGCCGCGCATTGCCGCGGTGGTTTAAGGCCACCGGATTGTTTACGCACAATGATTAACGGCCAAGAATTTCGTTCGTATATTTGTATTCACGTGTTAACACATGAATACAAAAAGTGAAGGATGATATAACGGTGAATTGGTGGTGGTTTGTCGGTCCGTTTTTGGCTTGTGCGGTGGTGGTGCCGTGTGATATGGTCTCGAAGTCTTTGAGGATGAGATGGGCTTATCCTCGACCGGGTCCCTTAACAACAAGGAGATTCCAATGCCGGAAAAGCGCCGGCTCTGTATACTCATCTCTGGTGGTGGAACGACCGCGCTCGCGATCATCAAGGCGTGCAACGATGGTCCTCTTTCGGGCCTCGTGGAACCCGTCTGCGTCATCGCCAGTCGCGCGGATGCGGGAGGGTTGAAGAAGGCCGCAGCAGAGGGTGTGCTGACGTTTATCGTCGATCCGAAGAAGTTCACCTCTCCCGACCAGTTCGGAGAGCGGATCATCGGGGTGTGCCAGACGATCGGTGTCGACGTGATCACACAGAACGGCTGGCTTCCGTTGACACCTCAGAATGTCATCGCCGCATACCCGGGGAAGATGATTAATCAACACCCCGGGCCGCTCGACCCTGGCTATCCCGATTTCGGTGGGAAGGGTATGTACGGAATGCGCGTCCATGCAGCCCGATTGCATTTCGTAAGGGCAACCGACCGGGAGGAATCCTGGACCGAAGCGGTGGCACAATTGGTTGCGCCTGAATACGATCGGGGCCCAGTGATTCATCGAGAGCGGGTTGAGATTGAACCGGGTGACACCCCCGAGAACCTGCAACAGCGTGTGCTCCCCATCGAGCACCGTGTGCAGATCGAGGCGTTGAGGCTGCTCGTTCAAGGAACGGCTGTGCCGTTGGTCCGCAAGCAGCGACTGGTTCATCATGAAGAGTATGAGCTCCTCATCGATGCGAAGAAAGAGGCCGCTCGTCAGTTTCCCAACGGGTAATCAATTAGAGAAGGAGATATTCGATGAAGCGAACAATCATGGTCATCGGTTCGGGTGGTCGCGAGGCAGCGATCGTGGAGAAGATCTGCAAGGATGAAAGCGTCGAAAGTCTCGGCCGCATCATCTGCGCGCCGGGAAGTGCAGGCATCGAGGGGATGGATGCTCGCGTTGAATTGCTCTCCGAGAATGGGATGGGCGCCCTGTGTAGCTTTGCGTTGCGCGCAGGCGTTGACCTCACCATCGTCGGCCCGGAAGCACCGCTCGTCGCGGGCATCGTCGATCTCTTTACCGATGCCGGGTTGAGGATCGTCGGTCCAACGCGTGCCGCTGCCCAGCTCGAAGGAAGCAAGGCGTTCGCGAAGGAGTTGATGCGGCAACACGGCATCCCGACGGCTCCCTTCGAGGTCTTCGAAGATCCCGGGCAGGCCTGCGACTACATCACGAGGCATGGCGTGCCTATCGTGATCAAGGCTGATGGCCTGGCCGCTGGCAAGGGAGTCGTCGTAGCCCGAAGTATGCAGCAAGCTCTGGACGCAGTAGAGGGCATCATGATGAAGCGTCAGTTCGGGGACGCAGGACAACGCGTCGTCATCGAGGACTGCCTTTACGGCACCGAGTGCTCGATGATTGTACTCACTGACGGCATTTCAGTGCTGCCGCTGCTTTCGGCCCAGGACTACAAGCCGCTCTTCGACAACAACGAGGGTCCGAACACCGGCGGCATGGGCTGCTACGCGCCGGTTCCGGCATGTACACCTGCGCTGCAAGCGCGAATCATGACGGAGATTCTTCTCCCAATGGTCACTGCCATGAGACTCGCCGGGCACCCGTATCGTGGGATACTCTACGCCGGTCTCATGTTGACTGCGTCGGGCCCGATGGTCCTCGAGTTCAACTGCCGAGCTGGTGATCCCGAGACGCAGGCGCTGCTTCCGCTCGTCGACGTCGATCTTCTACCATTGCTCGAGGCCACCACCCATGATGGCGGGCTGAATCGTCTGCCAATGGAGGAACGAACGCACCGGCGCAACACCTGTGCGGTCTGCCTCGTACTTACTGCGCCTGGCTATCCGGGTACTCCTGAAGTCGGGTTGCCGATCGACGGGTTCAGGCAGGCAGAAGCCCTGTACGTCCAGGTGCTGCACGCCGGGACGGCGTGGGACAAAGCCACCAACTGCTGGGTCACCAAGGGTGGCCGCGTGTTGAACCTGGTGGCGACAGGGCGCAGCTTCACGGAAGCGCGCGACCGTGTCTATGCAGCCGCACGGTGCATCACGTTCGGTAGAAAGCAACCACACTACCGCACCGACATCGCGGCCGGCGTCTAGCTCTCCGCTCAACGGAGAAGGCTCCAGGAGTTTTGGCGCAGATCGTATCGCGCTACGACTCTCTGGAGCCTGTTTTAAAAATTGAAGCGGCCCGGAAGGTCTCTTTCTGTGAGAACCGGTGCCGCTGTATCACCCGTGACCATAGGGGGTGTATCCGAGGAACGCCCGGAGCGTAAAGATGTATTCTTCGATCGCGTCATGAAGCCGATCGAGATCCACCTGTTGCCGCTCAATGATCACGAGTCGATCATTAGTGTTCTCAATCTGTTCCTTGAGGTACGTTCGACTCGCTCTCGTGTTCGCTCTGTTGCGAAGCGCTCTCTGCATCAGCGCCACTTCCAGGTTGAGCATGATCTTTTTTCGATCGAGCTCGTCGGACCTGCGAAGAATGGCATCGCCCAGCTTTGGTAGGAGAACGATATCTTCCCGGATGTCGTTCATCACGATTTCATCCTGACTGAACTTTCCGGGTTGCTCCATGAGCTCAACCAGCCGGGCGGTGCTTTCTTGGAGCCGTTGCGACTCGGCGCGTGGATCGAACGCCGTGGCGCTGCGAGACGCGCCAAGCAGGATTGCAATGACGAAAAGAAAGATGCGCAGCGCGGTGTTCAAGTGTCACCTCTTCAGAGTGATACGTCCGTCACTCTTCGCGCAAGAGTTTGCGGAGTGTTTCCACAAGGATCGGGACTTCGCAGTTCGGCCAGACGTACAGGTTCGCGATGTTCGTCACCGCTCCCCAGCAGTTGCCATACAGGACGGCGTAGCTCGCGCCGGTGATTTCGACCATGGAGCAGTTGGTGGGCGTGTCACTGGTGTCGCAAGCCTTCTCTTGCCCGTCCGTTCTCCAGCACGGTTCTACCCCACCACGTGAATAGGCGCATCGGTTGAGTATCGCCCCTGCAGGCATCGACTCGACCTGGCGCACCTCTATTCCAATTCGGTTCAACGCGCCGAGCACTTCCATTTTACGATCAAGCAAAGTTGCCACCCCTTGATTCATACTTTCAAAAAACTCTGTTCCCTCTTCGAGTACCGGCATGGTAGCAAGCGCGTTCTTGCTCCGTCAACTACGACCTGATTCTGTTTTTTTGTGTTTGTTAAAAAAAAGAAGACCCCGGTGGCGTGAGCCTAACCGGGGCTGGGAACGAGACGGCGGAGCCCTACTTCCCGTCCCTCCACCAGGGGATCTCGTCGAAGTCGACGTAGTTCTTCCTCTTGGGCTTGGATGGCGGGGTGCGAGACTTTTCGTCCTCTTTCCACCATGGGATTTCCTCGAGATCGACGTGCTTCGGCTTGGGATTGGACGGGGTGCGAGCAGGAGGAGACTCCTTCTTCCCCATCTCCCCGTACACGATGTCTTGGAACCCGCTCACCGCCTTGGCGAGTGCCGCGAGGTTCTTTTCCAGAACCTCCACACGTCTCTCCAGCCGGTAGATCTTCGCCCTGTCGTCCTCCTGGGCCGAGAGGAGCCCGGGGGTGGAGAGGATGGCGATGACGACGATCGTGATGATGCTTTTCAAGATGCGCCTCCTTGTCGTATCTCGAGGGTCTGTTTGCCCGCAAGATAAAGAAGCATAGCAAAGAGAGAGAGAGTTGTCAATGGTCTTGAAACTTCATCCATCTGAAAAGCATGGCAACGGCTCAACGGGATTTCTCGTTGAGCCGTTGAAGATTTTTCCAACAGTGCCGACTAACCCAAGTTACCTTCTGACAATCGTCCTATTGACAAAAGGAAGATGCCACGCTACCATAAAAACATAAAGTCTCCTGTGCCAGCGAAAGCTGAGTGCAGGACTTTTGTTTTTCCGAAGGTACTATTACAATAGGTACTATGGAAAAAGTCCAAATTTTTATTGATGGTGGCAATTTTCACCATCTTGCACTCAAAATGGTCGCAACAAGAGAGCTTCATTTTGGTTTTAATGAATTCGCTAAATTTTGGCAAATAATAGACAGATTACCAGTCAAGGAAAACGATATTACATTGGTACGGTACGTGAGCAATTGGATAATCCCAGGAGCAAGGAATCGATGGCCCGGCAGGTACAATTTTTAGCAAAATTGAGGGTAACGGGGTGGGAGACAAAAACCAGCAAACTCCGTTTAAGACAAGAAAAAGTTATTATTGATCAACGGACAAGGCATTATCAAACGATCTTGAGCAAAGGGATTACCAGTATTGAATACGAACGTTTTCGGGAAAAAGGTATTGATGTAAAGATTGCGACGGATTTAATCGTTGGGGCAGTCGATAATCAATACGACACCGCGATTCTCGTGAGCTCTGATACCGATCTCATTCCAGCGATCGATTGGATACGGCGGCGATATAGTAAAAAGGTTGAATATATCGGTTTTTCTATTATCGATGAAACCGGGACGACAAAAGACACGAAGCCATCACAAGCATTGATCGGAAGAACGGACATTCAACGGGTACTTGTTCGGTCGGATGTAGAGAAATTTGTCCAAAAACCACTCATCTGAAATGGCTACGAAGCGTAGAATGATGGTCTAAAAAACAGCACCGCAAGGCGCCGTTTTTTCTCATCGATCTTGAAGAGCGGTTCATCCGCTTTTTTGATTGTAAAAAAATCACGGGAGCGGCGGACAGAAGGTTGGTATCCTGCTGTCGACCTGCTCCCGCTTCACGCCGTGGTGGCGTTGGGGTTTAGTTGCTCGTTCGGTGTAGGGGGCACTTCTATTGAGCCGAGCGTCCTCTCAGCTATGTAGATTCTCTTTGGCGAGTCTCTGCCCACAGACCGCACAGTAGGTGGGTTTATCGTCTTCCATCTGGGCAATTGTCTCTTTTCTGCTCCCTAAATCATGCGCTGCCTCAATTGCGACAGTGTGCAATTCCCGAAGACCACGCATGAAAGGATGTCCTTGATCGCAGTCGTTTTTTTTGTGTTCTTCCGGGGTTTGATTGTTGCCCTTGATGAAGGCCTCGCGAGAGTAGATCGGATTCTGGTTGCCACAGCCAGGGCAGTATCTCTCAAACTCCAGCATCTCGGCTGAACAATTCGGGCAATACGCGGCATCGCAGCCGATCAAACGGGACGCATCAGTCACAACCCTCTTTAGGTCTTTCATGATTATCCTTTCAAGGTGCGCAATTGCTACGATGATCCCCTTAAGCGAATTCAGCCGTAGGGCATCGAAGTAACCTAGTACAAAATCGCTGGCGTGTCAAACTTTTGTCGCCCGAGTTTAAAGACTCAACGCAACGCCACAGTGCGCAGCGTTTTGTCTTCCGCCTCCATAGCGCAGTGACCCAGCGCGCCCGAGGGGTGGAGAAAAATCCCATGTGTGACCCCGACGGCACGTCGGGGGAGTTTGGGATTTTTCGTGAAACAACCCGAGGCGGCGCGCGTTTGGCACGGAGCGTGGGAGCGGAGACGAAACGCGGAGCGCTGGGGTACAAAAAAAACAAGCGAGGTTTGGCCTCGCTCGTTTCGTTGGTAGCCCTCTCCGCCAGCTGGCGGATCGGATCGGGGAGTTATTGAGTGACTACGCTGCTGTTTCGGGGGCTGCTCCGGTGTGGCTTCGGTGACGGCGTTTGACGCGGATACGGGCGAGGGAGCGTTCGAGTGCTGCAGTGGCGTCGGCGAACTTGACGTCGTCGCGGAGGCCTTCTTCGGTCAAGAGTTTTTGCGCGCGTTGTTTGGCTTCTTCGGCGCGCTCGGCATTGATCTCATCGGCGCGCTCGGCAGCATCGGCCAAGATGAGCACGCGGTTGCCAGCACGAACTTCGGCGTAGCCACCCGTCAGCGCCAAGAGCGTTGATTGCTCTTTGCCTGATGCGCGCACAATAATCTCGGCGGTGCCAGCGGCAAGGGCCGTGACGAGCGGCATGTGTTGGGGCAACACCGCGATTTCACCCAACGGCGTCGGCAACGTCACGACATCGGCTTCGATTTCGAGCACTTTGCGTTCGGGAGTAATTAATTCCACTTTGAGCATACCATCATCCTTCAGCTTTGAGCTTCTAGCTGTTAGCTTTTAGGGGTTGAGTGAATCACGTTCGGACCTCACGCTATCAGCTAGAACCTAGTTCCTCACTTCATCAATGGTTCCCTTCATATAGAACTGCTGCTCGGGGACGTCGTCGTGTTTTCCGGCTAAAATTTCGGCAAAGCCACGAATGGTTTCTTTCAGCGGGACGTACTTGCCCGGGATGCTCGAGAAAGTTTCAGCCACAAAGAAGGGCTGTGAGAGGAAGCGTTGGATTTTTCTCGCGCGCGTCACCGTACGCTTATCTTCTTCGGCAAGTTCTTCCATGCCCAAGATCGCGATGATGTCTTGAAGCTCTTTGTAGCGCTGCAGCGTCTTCTGGAGGCCGCGGGCGACACGGTAGTGTTCCTCACCAACCACCTGGGGGTTGAGCGCATTTGAACTTGAATCAAGCGGATCAACGGCAGGGTAGAGCCCAAGTTCGGCAAGCCCGCGGGAGAGCACGACGGTGGAATCCAAGTGCGCGAAGGTGGTTGCCGGTGCGGGGTCGGTAAGGTCATCGGCCGGAACATACACCGCCTGGATCGAGGTGATGGAGCCTTTGGTCGTTGAGGTGATGCGCTCTTGGAGTGCGCCCATTTCTGATGCGAGCGTTGGTTGGTATCCGACGGCTGATGGGATGCGACCCAGAATGGCGGACACCTCACTGCCCGCTTGGGTAAATCGGAAAATGTTATCAATAAAGAGGAGCACATCTTTGCCGCCTTCGTCGCGGAAGTATTCGGCAAGGGTTAATCCGGTCAATCCAACGCGTAGTCGAGCGCCGGGTGGTTCGTTCATCTGGCCAAACACCATGGCGGTTTTGGGGAGCACGCCGGATTCTTTCATCTCTTGGTAGAGTTCCTTACCCTCGCGGGTTCGCTCGCCAACGCCGGCAAACACCGAGTAGCCGCCGTGTTCGGTGGCAATGTTGCGGATGAGTTCTTGAATGATAACCGTCTTGCCGACACCAGCGCCGCCGAACATACCGACTTTTCCGCCTTTCACAATGGGGGCGATGAGGTCAATGATTTTAATGCCGGTCTCAAGCACTTCTGTTTTTGTTGATTGCTCGGTGAATGCCGGTGCATTGCGATGGATACTCCAGCGATCTTTTGTCTTCGGTGCCGGAAGGTTATCGATGGGCTCTCCGACCACGTCAAACATCCGCCCCAAGGTCTCTTTCCCGACCGGGACGGTGATGGGATGTTCGGTGTCGAGCACGGCCATGGTTCGCGCGAGCCCTTCCGTTGGCCCCAAGGCAATGGTGCGCACCGCGTTCGCTCCGAGATGTTGGGCAACTTCAAGCACGAGGGTGCGATCCTCGCGTTTGACATGCAGCGCATTGAGGAGTGCCGGAAGTTTTCCGGCTGGGAATTCAACATCAACAACGGGGCCGAGCACTTGAATAATTTTTCCTTGGGACATAGGCATCGAGTTTAGTTCATGGCATTAATTGCAGTCGTGATTTCGGTCATTTCTCTCGTGACGGTTGCTTGTCGGGTTTGGTTGGTGGTGAGCAAGAGGTCGTCGATAATATCTTTGGCAGCATCGGTGGCGCTCTTCATTGCCAGTCGTCGCGCGGCATGTTCCGAGGCAATGGATTCAAGCAGTGCTTGGTAGAGCAAGAGCTCAACGGCGCGGGGGAGGAGGCGATCAAGGACCGCCTCGCGCGATGGTTCAAAAAGGGCATTGTCCTCGGGGAGTTCGGATGGAGTTGGCGGTTCTTTTGTTGATGTGGTTCTTCCGATATCGCCGCGTTCAAGCTGTGCTGCAAGCACGGTGAGTGAAGGAAGCGGCAGTAGCTGTAGTGTGCGGGGTCGTTGGACTAGGGCAGACGCAAAATCGGTGGTGACGACAATGACGCGGTCGGTTTCTTCTTTGGTAAATGCCTCGACGACGAGGTGTCGCAGTGCGGCAATATCCGCAACGTGCGCTTGCCGGCTTGGTCGGGGGAAGTCTGCGCTGATCATGTTGCGGAGTGCGCTCCTCGCTTTTTTGCCAATCGTGATGACACTCACCCTACTATTTGAAAACTCGCCTTTTATTTCGGCGATTGCCTTTATGGCATGCACGGTCAACGCGCTATTAAATCCGCCACAGAGTCCGCGATCGGATGAGAAGACCACCACCGTCGTGTGTCGCACCGGACTCACGCGCAACAGGGGATGCGTCGGTGATGGCAGCAGCGGCGCTAATCGTCGCAGGAGTTCAAAAAGGTTCTGCGTATAGGGCCGAGACGAGAGCACACCATCGACGGCACGTTTCATCTTTGCGGCAGCGACGAGCTCCATGGCGCGGGTGATTTGGCGCGTGGATCGCACAGAGCGTAGGCGCCGGCGGAGCATGAGCATGGAGGGCATAGTGAGTAGGGATTGGTAAACGGTAATCGGTAAACAGTAATTTTCGAAATCGGATTTCAAGTACCGTTTACCATTTACTGATTACTCTTTACTACGAACACGCCACTTTTCGATTGCGGCTTCCAGCGCTTTTTTCGTTTTCTCGTCAAAATCTGCGCCAGAGTCAATGTGCTTTAAAACATCCGGGATGTCGGTTTTGAGCGCACCGTGCAGTTGGCGTTCGTGCTCCCGGACCTCGCTGACATCGATGGTATCAAACGCTCCGTTGGTCGCGGCTAAAATCGACGCAACCTGCAGCCCCACCGGCATGGGCACAAATTGATCTTGTTTTAATATTTCGACTAAACGACGGCCGCGCTCAAGCTGTTTTTGGGTCGTCGCATCCAAGTCGGTTGCAAATTGCGCAAAGGCTGCGAGCTCGCGGAACTGGGCTAATTCCAGACGGAGTTTCCCTGCCACTTTTTTCATTGCCGAGGTCTGCGCTTTGGAGCCGACACGGGAAACCGAGAGCCCAACGTTTAAGGCTGGTCGTACGCCTTGGTAGAAGAGATCGGATTCGAGATAGATTTGTCCATCAGTGATGGAGATGACGTTCGTTGGAATATACGCCGAGATATCCCCGGCTTGCGTTTCGATCACCGGCAGCGCTGTTAAGCTGCCGCCGCCATGTTCGGCACTCAATTTCGCTGCGCGCTCCAGTAATCGAGAGTGCACGTAGAAGACGTCTCCGGGATACGCTTCGCGTCCCGGGGGGCGACGGAGGAGGAGCGACACTTGCCGATAGGCCCAGGCGTGTTTGGAAAGATCGTCGTAGCAGACGAGTGCATCGCCACCCTTTTCCATAAAGTATTCACCAATGGCGGCACCGGCGTAGGGCGCAAGGTACCAGAGCGCTGCAGGGGCCGATGCTCCGGCAACGACGACAATGGTGTGGTCCATCGCACCGCGCGCTTCAAGCTCTGCGACGAGTTTGGCCACCTTTGATTCTTTCTGTCCGATCGCAACGTAAATACAGGTGACGCCCGTACCCTTCTGGTTTAAAATCGTGTCGACCAAGAGCGCGGTCTTTCCGGTTTGACGATCCCCGATGATGAGCTCGCGTTGTCCGCGTCCAATCGGGATCATGCTATCAATTGCTTTGATGCCGGTTGCAAGCGGCGTATTGACCGACTCGCGGCTGATGACGCCAGGGGCAACACGCTCCAGGGGCATTGCGGTCGAGCGTTTTGGGGCGGGCTTGCCATCGAGTGGTCGCCCGATGGGGTCAACCACGCGTCCTTTGAGGTCGTCTGAAACCGGAATCGAGAGCACTGTCTTTAACCGTTCGACGTCATTGCCTTCGGCAACACCACGATCATCGCCGAGAATCATCACACCAATCGTGTCGGCCTCCAGGTTCAGTGCCACTCCCTGCACGACACCGGTACTGGTTTTAATTGCCACCATTTCTGCCATCGCAACACTCGTGAGCCCGCTCACGCGTGCAATGCCGTCAGAGACTTCGAGGACCGTTCCAATCTCTTCTTCTTTGAGTTCCGGTTCGAAGGCGGCGATCTTTTTCTTGAGACGTTCAACGACACTGGTGAAGTTTTGCGCAGACATACGGGTGGGGTTGGGGTTTAGGCGGCGAGATGAGTCTGGAGTTGTTCAGCGATTGCGGAGAGCCGTCCGTCCCAGTGTCGGTCGGTCGTACGGATGCGCAACCCAGGCGCTTGATCAGATCGATACGTGCTTCCGACCTCGTCAAAGCCCGGGACGCGCGTACGGAGAGCGTGTTTGGCGTTGGGTGAG
>Ga0209515_10009820_pt1 | contig 10809 bp, 11 predicted proteins | sample Subgroupgradi54m_FD_187454 | JGI IMG/M metagenome (GOLD analysis project Ga0209515, IMG submission 187454) | Subsurface groundwater microbial communities from S. Glens Falls, New York, USA - GMW60B uncontaminated upgradient, 5.4 m (SPAdes)... ...
GGCAGCGTCGAGGATGCCGTCGAAGTCGTTGTCGGGATCCGGGCAGCCGTCCTCGTCGGTGAAGCCGTCCTTGTCCTCGCCGTGGTTGGGGCAGGCGTCGACGCTGTCGAGCACGCCGTCCTTGTCGTTGTCGGCCTCGGGGCAGCCGTCCTGGTCGTCGAAGCCGTCGTAGTCCTCGGCGTCCCCGGGGCAGGCGTCGGCCGGGCCGAGGATGCCGTCGCCGTCGGGATCCGGGTTGGGCGGTGGCTGCCGGGGCGCGGGTGCGACCTGGGCGGCCTCGGCGCGCGCGACCTCGAGCACGGGCGCGGGCGCCTGTGTGTCTTCCCGCCGCCAGGTCAGGGTCAGGAAGGCGCGGTGGTCGGGCGCGCCGTAGCCGAAGATGAGCCCGCGCCCGTAGCCGGCGGCCACGACGACCTGCTTGCCGGTGCGCACGCGCACGCCGGCGCGCGCCTCGAGCGGCGACTCCTCGAGGCGCAGGCCCGACGACTCGCCTTCCAGCTCGGCCATGACCCAGACCGCGGGCAGGCGCGGCAGCCGCACCGCCAGGCCGGCGCCGTAGGTGAAGGCCGAGCCGACGCTCAGCCGGCCCATGGGCAGCTCCTGCGACTCGCGCACGCGCCCGCCCAGGTTGACGGCGAAGACGGCGCGCCCGTCGCGGTACTCGAGCACCAGGCGCGGCGACACGCTGGGCGACGCGTCGCCGCCGAAGTCGGCGCCCGTGGCGGTGGGCAGGCTCACGGCGACCGCACCCGATAGCCCCAGGCCGGCGCGGCCGTTGCCGAAGAAGCGCCCGCGCAGCTGCAGGCGCAGGTCACCCAGGCCCTTGCCGTCGGCGGCCGCGACCGTGCTGCTGGCGGCGACGGTGCCGTCCTGGAACATGATGAGCGGCAGGGCCGCGCTCAGCTCGAGCCGACCGAAGCCGTACGCTGCGGCCAGGTCGCCGCCCACGCGCGTGCCGACCAGCTCGGCTACCCGATCGCCGGTGGCGTCGACGGCCACCAGCACGTTCTTCTCGATGCCGAACAGCAGTGACATGGCCAGGCGTCCGGCGGGCGCGAGCTGGCTGGTCTGCACCGCCATGAGCTCGCCGTCTCCGGGTGAGGATATTCTGAAGTTGTCGACGTCGAACTCCTGAGCCAGCGCGCTGGATGCCGATGTAAGGGCAGCGCCGGCGATGGATGCCAAGCAGGCTAGTTGTCGCAGTCTCCGCATAGTGGTGTTGCTCCTCGGGGGGGTTCGGAGAGCGTTCGCGATGCAAGCCGGTCGCCAGGGGCGCCCGGAGCGTCCAGCCAGTTGAAACGACAGGGGAGTCGGGGCGGGTGCGGCGGCGCGCGCGGCGAGGCTGTAGCCTGGGGCGTCACGATCGCGAGGCGTGGTAGCCCGGGGCGTTACTGGAGCGCGGCAGGGACGTGGGTCACATGCCGTGGGGGCGCAGGCGCACGCAGGCGGGGCGGCGGGTCTTCTTCGCGTACGCTGCGCCCATGAACGAGAACAAGCGGCGTCTGCAGTCGAGAACGATTTCGCGTGCCCAGCTGGAGCTCGTCCGTGGCAGCGACGGCACGGAAGCAGCGGCGGCCAACAAGGGAGTCACCAGCATTCAGCCCGAGAAGAGCGAGGCCAACGCCGAGACCATCAAGAAGGTTCGGTAGGCGCAGAGCTCAGCGCCGCGACGCAGCGGCGGGCGCGGGTGTGGGCGTGGGCGCGGCGTGCCGGCCCCAGAGCAGGTAGCCCGCCATGGTGCCGATGACCGCGGCCAGCAGGACGGCGGCCATCAGGGCGGCGATGGGCAGGCGGGCGCGACGCGGGCCAGCCGGGGACGGACGCGGCGTGGGCGCGGGCGCGGGCGGCACGGGCAGCGCGACCGGGACGATCGCGGCGGTCTCCAGCTCTCCCGACACGAAGACCGGCCGCCCCTCTTCGAGATCCTCGTAGATGCGGCACTCGACGAAGTGCTCGAGTGACTCCGCGGACAGCTCGCCGAGCGGGTTCGCGGGCAGGCACGGCCCGGCCGCGGCGGCCGCCACCGGCTCGGGAACGGGTGCGGGCACCGGCACCGGCTCGGACGCCACCAGCGGCGGCATCGTCGCGCGCGCGACGACGCGCAGGCCCTGGCCGGAGCCGAGCGCGTGCATGCCTTCGCTGGCCGGCTCGGCGGGCACGCGCCGCGTGACCTCGGCGAGCATGTCGGCGGACAGCGGCAACGTGTCGCGCATGCGCCGCTGCAGCTCGGCGGCGAGCTGCCTGGCCGCGTCGGCCGACGCAGGCACCGGCTCGCTCGCCATGAGCAGGCACAGGTGCATGGTGCGCGACTCCTCGGCCAGCACCACGATCTCGACCTTCACACCCGCGGTCGTGCCGGGACGCCCGCCGAAGAAATCCACGACCCGACCCACGCCTTCGAACACCGGCACGCCGCCGGCCAACTCGAGCGAGAAGCGGAGCATCGCGCCCAGCGGGCGCGGCGTCTTGAGCGCCAGCACGATGTGGTGCTCGCTCACCAGCCGGCGAAAGGCGCCGATGAAGTCATCCACGCTCTGGCAGCGGGTGACGATGCGCAGAGGTGGCCCGGTGCTGGCCGCGAGGCTCTCGTAGAGCCCGGCCGCCGCGGGCGCGGGCGGGGTCACTGCCAGACGTGCCATGCCAGGTTCCTCTTCGACAGCACGATGCGAAGGCTCGACCTGGTTCGACGATGGGTGCTCACGCCTGCTTGTGTTGCAAGTCGACAGCCAGCCCCACCATGGTCAGCGACGTGTGTTCAGCATCGAGAACCAGGTGGCTGAAATCATGGAGCATTCGGAGCTGGCCCCGGCCGCTGCCGGCGCCCCGAGCGACTTCGCTGTTGCCTGTCACGCTACGGCCGGTCGCACGCGTAGCGCGCCGGGCTACCGCCTACAGCTCGTACAGGCGCAGGAAGGCCGCGACCTCGCTGGGCCGTTCGCGCTGCCACGCCAGGGTACTGGCCTCCTGGCTGGCACAGTGCACCGCGAGCTGCAGGAAGAACCTCGCCTGCAGGAAGGCATTGACCAGCATGCGGCCCGAGGAGCGCGCCGGCTCGCTGCCATCCGCCCAGCGGTCGATGGTCGCGACGAAGCCGTGGTTCAGGTGCCGCCCCGGCGCCAGCTCGCGCAGCGCCCTCACGATCGACTCGGTGGTCTCGCCCAGACGCTCCTCGCGTCCGCTCAGCCGGTCGGTCGCCGCCAGCAGCTCCTCCAGCATCGGGCGAGCGTGGCGGAGCTGCGCGAACAGCTGCTCGACCGGGTCAACGACGGCCATGGTGCCACCTCGATTGGATTCCCACCCAACCAACCCGACCCACGATCATCTTCGCACGACCAGCCCCGGGCGGCGAGCCCCCACGCGGGAATCCGCGTACACTCGATGATCGTGGACAGGCGTTGCAGGTGTGGCAGGCCGGTGGCGCGCTCGGCGGGGGCCGATGACGACCTCGGCCTGTGCCTGGCGCACTCCATGAAATCGCTGGCCTACGCGCGCACCGACTACAAGGAGGGCTACTCCGACGGCCACGCCGATGCGCGTCCGGTGCCCACCTCCGATGCCTACCTGGCCGGCTACGTCGATGGCCAGGTGGCCGCGGGCCACGCGCGCCCGGCCGAGGCCATCTCGTCGTGGGCGCACTTCTGGCGCGTGTGGACAGGCAGCCCCGCCGACGGCCCGCGCTTCGTCACCTTCGCCTCGCTCATGGCCAGCATGCAGGTCGACGAGGCCATCGACTGGGCCTGCAGCGTCTGAGCTCCTACCGGCCCACGTGCACGGCCGGCACCTGCCAGACCTCGCGCACGTAGTCGCGGATCGAGCGATCCGAGCTGAAGCGGCCCATGCCCGCGGTGTTGAGGATGGACGCGCGTGTCCACGCCTCGGCGTCGCGCCAGGCCGCGGTCACGCGTCGCTGCGCTTCGACGTAGGCGCGGAAGTCGGCCAGCACCATGAACGGGTCGCGCTCGGCCAGGTCGCGCATGAGGGGCGCGAGCAGGCCAGGATCGCCGGGCGTGTAGCGCCCGGCGGCGATGCCGTCGAGCAGGCCGGCCAGCTCGGGGTCGGCGGCCAGCACGGCGCGCGGGTCGTAGCCGCGCCGCCAGCGCGCCTCGACCTCCTCGGCGGTCATGCCGAAGAGGAAGAAGTTGGCCGGGCCCACCGCGTCGCGGATCTCGATGTTGGCGCCGTCGAGCGTGCCGATGGTCAGCGCGCCCGAGAGCGCGAACTTCATGTTGCCGGTGCCCGAGGCCTCCTTGCCCGCGGTCGAGATCTGCTCGGACAGGTCGGCGGCCGGGTAGATGCGCTGCGCGGTCTTGACGTTGAAGTCGGGCACGAAGATGACGCTGAGCAGCTTGTGCGCCACCGGGTCGGCGGCGATGGTGTCGGCGATGGCGGTGGCCAGGCGGATGATGAGCTTGGCGGTGCGGTAGCCGGGCGCGGCCTTGCCCGCCAGCAGCACCGTGCGTGGCACCAGGCCGTCGAGCTCGCCGCGGTCGATGCGCGCGTGCAGCCAGGCCACGTGCAGGAGGTTCAGGTGCTGGCGCTTGTACTCGTGGATGCGCTTGCACTGCGCGTCGTAGAGCGAGATGGGGTCGATCAGCCGGCCGTGCATGGCGTGGACCCAGTCGGCCAGCACCTGCTTGTTGGCGCGCTTGACCACGCGCCAGCGCTCACGGAAGCCGGCGTCCTCGGCGAGCGGACGCAGCTCGGCCAGGCGATCCAGATCGGTCAGCCAGCCCTCGCCGATGGCCTCGGTGATGAGCGCGGCCAGGCGCGGGTTGGCCAGGGCGACGAAGCGGCGCGGCGTGACCCCGTTGGTCACATTGATGAAGCGCTCGGGGTAGAGCTCGCTGAAGTCGCGCAGCACGGTCTCGCGCAGCAGGCGCGAGTGCAGCTCGGCCACGCCGTTGACCCGGTGGGCGGCGACCGTGGCCAGGTGGGCCATGCGCACGCTGCGCTCGCCACGCTCGTCGATGAGGCTGACGCGCGCCAGCAGCGCCTCGTCGCCGGGGTGGCGCGCGCGCACCGTCTCGAGGAAGCGACGGTTGATCTCGAAGATGATCTCGAGGTGGCGGGGCAGGAGCCGGGCCATGAGCGGCAGCGGCCAGGTCTCGAGCGCCTCGGGCATGAGCGTGTGGTTGGTGTAGGCGATGGCGCGCGTGGTCACGGACCAGGCCGCGTCCCACTCCAGGCCGTGCACGTCGACCAGGAGGCGCATGAGCTCGGGCACCGCCAGCGACGGATGGGTGTCGTTGAGCTGGATGGCGAACTTGTCGGCGAACCTGTCGATGGTGGTGCGCTGCAGGAGCAGACGGATGCAGTCCTGCAGCGCGCACGAGACGAAGAAGTACTGCTGCTCGAGGCGTAGCTGCTTGCCCGCCGGGCTGGCGTCGTTGGGGTAGAGCACCTTGCTGATGTTCTCGCTGCGCGTCTTGGCATCGACGGCGCGGCTGTACTCGCCGCCCTGGAAGGCGTCGAGGTCGAGCTCCTCGTCGGCGTGCGCCGACCACAGGCGCAGGAAGTTGGCGTTGGCGGTGGCGTGGCCCATGACCGGCGTGTCGGAGGGCACGCCGCGCACGATGCGCGCGGGCACCCAGGCGGCGCGGTGGCGGCCGCTCGCGTCAGCGCCGTGCTCGACGTGACCGCCGAAGCCGACCGGGTGCGCGATCTCGAAGCGGCGCACCTCCCAGGGGTTGCCCAGGCGCAGCCAGCGGTCGGTGCGCTCGATCTGCCAGCCGTCGCGGATCTCCTGGTCGAAGATGCCGAACTCGTAGCGGATGCCATGCCCGATGGCGGGGATGTCGAGCGTGGCCAGCGAGTCCATGAAGCAGGCGGCCAGCCGGCCCAGGCCGCCGTTGCCGAGGCCAGGCTCCTCCTCGTGCTCGATGAGATCGTCGAGGTCGAGCCCCAGGCTGGTCATGGCCGCGCGCACCTCGCGCTCGATGCCCAGGTTGAGGATGTTGTTGGCCAGCTGCGGCCCGAGCAGGTACTCGGCCGACAGGTAGATGACCGTGCGGTGCTCGCCCTCGAGGTAGGTGCGCGCCGAGCGCACCCAGCGGTGCAGCAGGCGATCGCGCAGCGCATACGCCAGCGCCAGGTAATGGTCGTTGCGCGTGGCCACGCCGGGAAACTTGGCCAGCTCGAAGAACAGCTTGGTCACGAAGTCGCGCCGTATGGAGGGCGCGTCGAGGCCGGGCTGGATGTCGGCGAGGAGGTCGTCGATCTGGTGGGGGGTCTTTGGCGTCATGGGCATGGCGGGCGGCGGTCATCGTCCGCCCGGCGCGGGTGGCGTGCAAGGGGGGGCGGGCGGATCACTTGCCGCGCGTGCCGCGCCGCTGGTCGACGATGGCGGCGGCGAGCAGGCGGGGCAGGACGATCATGGCCTCGGGCGGCAGCTGGCGCAGGCGCTGGAGGCGGAAGAAGGCGCGCCGGCCGCGCCGCCAGCCGTCGGGGGCGCGGGCGAGCTCGACCAGGCGTGCGCGCGTGCGGTTGGCGCCCTGGTTGTAGGCCAGCACGGCGTAGAGCGCGGCGTCGTCGCCGCCCAGCTCGGCCAGCAGGTCGGCCAGGTGCTGCGCGGCGGCGTGGCTGGACTTGCGCGCGTCGGTGCGCTCGTCGACCGTGTCGTCGACACGCAGGCCGTAGCTGACCGCGGTGCTGCGCACCAGCTGCCACAGCCCGACCGCGCCGGCGGGGCTGCGCGCCTGCGCGTCCCAGTGCGACTCGATGCCGGCCAGGTAGGCCAGCTCCTCGGGCAGGCCGAGCGCGGCCAGCTCGGCGGTGATGATGGGCCACACCGCCGCCTGCGCGTCCCGACCGCGCTGGTCGCGCTCGCCCTCACGCTCGAATCTCGCCACGAGCTCGCGCACGCGCGCGCTGAACGAGGGCGGGATGGCGTAGCTGTCGGCGTCCAGGTGCGCGAGCACGCGGTGCAGCTCGGCGTCGAGCGCGTCGCCCGGCGGGGCGGCGGCGTCGCCCTCGAGCAGCGCGCTGGCCTGCTCGGCGCGGCCCACCGCGTCGTCGAGGCGCGCCAGCAGCGCGGGCAGCCGGGCCGGGTCGGCCTCGGCGGCGATCGCGGCTTCCAGCGCTGCGATGTCGCGGTCGGCGTCGCGCTTCTCGGCCCGGGGCTCGCGCGCGCGCGGCTCGCGCTGGGCCGGGCCGGGCCGGCCGGCCAGGCCGAACACGCTCACGGCCAGGACGATGGCGAGCACGATGCCTGCGGCCGCCAGCGGATGCCGGCTTGCCCGGCGTGCCAGCCGAGTGGCCAGCTTGGCATGCGCGCTCGGGTCGCGTGGGCCGGTCACGTCTCGAGTCTAATCGAGTCCTAACCCCGCTGTTCGTGTGCCTCCTGCTCGAGCTGCACGAACACGTTCAGGCGGAACCAGCCGGGGAACGCGCGCGTCAGCGCGGCCGGGCCCTCGACCGTGAGCTCGCGCGAGCGAAGCACGGCGGAGAAGCTGCGGTCGCCCATCCAGACCTCGGTCAGCACGCGCAGCGTCGTGGACACGACCAGCGTCTCCTCGACGCCCGGGTGCTTCACGCAGACCTCACCCCGCTCCCCTTCGATCTTCAGCCAGTAGCGCTTGTAGCCCTTGCCGTCGCGGAAGTCGAAGCGCACGCAGACCAGGCGATCCGGCGTCTTGCGTCCGTCGATGCGCCGCTGCATGTCCCACAACAGCAGCGTCGGATCCAGCTCGTTGTCGCGGATCGCGCGATGGGCCCACTGGCGTGACCAGGCGCCCAGCCCCATGACGATGGGCTCGAGGGCCAAGGCGGCGGGCGTTGGCACGTACTCCTTGCCGCTCGGCCCGTCGACGTGGCGGATCAACCCGCTGTGCTCCATCTGGTCGAGGCGCGCGGCGAGCACCGAGCGCGACAGATGGGGCAGGCCGTTCAGGATCTCGACGAAGCGACGACTGCCGGAGAGGAGCTCGCGGATGACGAGCAGCGTCCAGCGCTCGCCCACGAGATCGAGGGCCTGCGCGACCGGGCAGAACGCACCATAGGCACCCATGTCGCGACCGTACCACCTCGGTTCTTTTTTAGAACTGGAGGCTCGCGCCAGCCCTGGCCACAGTTGCATTCGAGGGGGAGAAAGATGACGAGCAACAAGCTGAACGGTCTGGTGGAGAAGCTGTCGCCGCAGCTCGCGGAGTGGGCCGCCGAGCACGACGCGGAGAACAAGTTCGTCGAGCTCGGCTACCGCCTGCTCAAGGAGCACGGCTTCTTCGGCGCGCTGGTGCCCGAGGCCCTGGGCGGCCTGGGCGCGAGCCTGCCCGAGCTCTGCGAGGCGCTGCGCCGCCTGGCCCGCGCCTGCCCGGCCACGGCGCTGGCCGCGTCGATGCACTCGCACCTGGTCGCGGCCGTCGTCTGGCGCTACCGCCACGGCCAGGGCGGCGAGCCGCTCCTGCGCAAGGTCGCGGCCAGCCAGCTGGTGCTGGTCTCGACGGGCGCCAACGACGGCTTCGAGTCGAACGGCACGCTCGAGCCCGCGCCGGGCGGCTACACCCTGCACGCGAAGAAGGCCTTCTGCAGCGGCTCGCCGGTGGGCGACCTGCTGGTCACCAGCGCGGTCTTCCAGCACCCGAGCGACGGCGCGCAGGTCTTCCACTTCGCCGTGCCCTTCTCGGCCAAGGGCGTGAAGGTCGGCAACGACTGGGACACCCTGGGCATGCGCGGCACCGGCTCGCACACGGTCGAGCTCGACGGCGTGCTCGTGCCCGACGAGAGCATCACCGTGCGCCGCCCGCGCGCCGGCTGGCCACCGGTCTGGCAGGTCGTGCTCACCGTCGCGCCGCCCATCTACATGGCGCCTTACCTGGGCGTGGCCGAGGCGGCCCGCGACCGCGCCATCACGCTGGCGAAGCGCGCGCCGCGCGCCGAGACCGCCCTGCTCGTCGGCGAGATGGAGAACGAGCTCACCGCCGCCCGCCTGGCCTGGGAGTCGATGGTGAGCAACGGCAACGACTTCGACTTCATGCCCGAGATCGCGCGCGCCGATCGCGCGCTCGTCGCCAAGACCCTGCTCGCCGGCGCGGCGCTGCGCACCTGCCAGAAGGCGATGGAGGTGGTCGGCGGCGCCTCGTTCTTCCGCGGCACCGGCCTCGAGCGCCTGCTGCGCGACGTCCACGGCGCGTCCTACCACCCGATGCCCGAGAAGCGCCAGCAGCTCATCACCGGCCGCCTGGCCCTCGGCCTCGAGCCGCTGGCGAACTGACCGCCGTGCGCGCGCCGCAGGAGCTCGAGGCGGGCCAACCGGTGTGCTCCCGACCACAGGCCGAGCTTGCAGGGGGCCTCGGGCGAGTGACCTCAGGTTAGCTCGCGACCATGCAAGCGACGCTCCTGGTCACCGGGGTGGCGCTCGACCACGCGCCTTCGATCTCGTCGACGCCGTCATTGTCGCCGCCGCCGACGTCTATCATTGAGCTAATCGCGGCCTGCGTCACCCTTGCGCCGCTTCTTCAGGCGCGAGAGCGACTCCGGGGTGACGCCCAGGTACGAAGCCAGGAGGTGTTGCGGAAGGTGCTTCATCTCGGGCGCAAAGAGCGCCCGGAGTGCGTCGTACCGCTCGTCGGCGGAGTGGAGCAGGAAGGCGAGCTCGCGATCCTCCTTGCGCAGGTAGAGGCGCTCGGCAAGCTTGCGGCCGAGCTTCTGCCACTCGATGTGCCCGTCCACGGCCGCGAACCACGCGCTCGCCGGCCACAGCGTCACCGCGCGCGAGCGCCTGGGGCGAGAGCGACCGCGTGGTCGACCCCGCCTACGGACGCGCCTTCGCGCAGGCGATCCCGGGCGCCACCTTCACCCTGCTACCCGCGAGCGGGCACGTGCCGCAGATGGAGACGCCCGAGCTGCTGGCGCGCGAGGTGTGTCACTTCGCCGACGTGCCCGCGCTCGACCGTTCGATCACCTGAGCGCACAGCGGGCAGGCGCGGCCCTCGTGGCCGTCGTCGCGACGGTGCAGGTCGAGCACGGCGCGCGAGATCTCGGCCAGCTCGCGACGGACCTCGCGGCGTGCACCGCGCACGCGCGGGATGGCCAGGTGCTCGTAGGCGGTGGTCTGGTGACGCATCCAGGCGATGACCGCGGCCCGGGCGCGCTCCTCGATGGGGATGCGCTCGGTGCGCGCGACGGTGCCGCTGCCCACAGGCGTCGCGTGCGCGGCCACGCGCGCGGCCAGCGTGCGCGCCAGCGGCTGCCAGCGCGGCGCGAAGGCCAGGAAGGCCAGCACCTCGTCCTCGAAAGAGCGGGCGTAGGCGACCTGCTGGTGCGCGCGGCGCGCGCTGTCGGCCTGCCGGCGGCGCGCGTACGCGTCGGTGGCGCGTTCGGCCTCGAGGGCGGCGCGGGCGGCCTCGATGTGGACGCGCGGTGCCCACAGCCCGCGCGAGAACAGCTTGCGACCGCGCCGCTCGACCACCGCCCAGGACGGGCCCGCCGCCTTGACCCGGCGGGTCAGCCCGGCGTCGCCAGGTGGCAGGCAGGCCCAGTCTTGGGGCGGCGAGCAGCGCTTGCCGTCGGGGGCGAGGAACACACGTGGGTCGGAGGTGGGGGCCAGCACGAGCGAGTCAGCCATCGGCGGGCCAAGTTGCCCGAGCCGTGGCGGCGTGTCCAGCCTGCGGCTCCCGCCTAGCGCGGCGCGATGGGCGGCTCGGTGCCTTCGCGCGCCGCGATGATGGTGACCGCGATCTGGCCGTGCTCCTGCTTCTCACCGGTCACGAAGAGCGAGCCGGGCCAGCCATGGAACCCGCCCATGAGGAAGTCGGACTGCGCCTTGGCATCGGCGTGGGTCACCGAGACCTCGCACATCGACGAGCGGCATTC
>Ga0209515_10009821_pt1 | contig 10809 bp, 14 predicted proteins | sample Subgroupgradi54m_FD_187454 | JGI IMG/M metagenome (GOLD analysis project Ga0209515, IMG submission 187454) | Subsurface groundwater microbial communities from S. Glens Falls, New York, USA - GMW60B uncontaminated upgradient, 5.4 m (SPAdes)... ...
TAACCGGGTAGGAGGGGAAAGTAATGGAATGTCTGCGTTGAATGCTTGGCCGACAATACCAGTAGTAGAGCACTGTTTAACCCGCCCCACCGATGTCAACGCTCCCCTTGACTCCTTCTTCTGCGGTTCTGAGGTGCCGGAAGCGGAACATTGGATGGAGGCTATTAATGGGGGTGGCTATTTGGCCAATGATGCCAGGATTAGGCAGCCCTTTGATTTTACCAACAGAACCGGCCTGATCCAATATGGGGTAGATGCCAAAACCGCAGGAAGCCACAGCTGGTGGCTGGAGACCTGGATTACTGATACCCCACAACCAGGAGTCCACGAGGAAACTGGAAGTGGTTTTAGAGATGTACCCCGTAACGGTATTGGCCTACGGTTTGATGTTACCTGTGACGTCGCCCGACCTGCTAACTATTTTGAGCAAGGAGCTGGAGCAGTTGGGATTCCGAATGCTTTGGTTATGAGCAACTATCAAATTGTTCGTGAATATCCTAACGAGTTAGGCGGTAACAGGGTTTGTGTCAGAACCCAAGGTGACCGCAGTAATATGATTCAAATTAGACTGTCAACCACCAGGGTTGAGGTTTTCAGTTCTGATGCCGGATCAAATGTTATCCGCAGGATCTTTGCAGCCAACATTGACCCACCCCTTCCTTTTTCAGTGGGTTATGTACACTTTGCCCATGTTCAGTATGGTCCTGAAAAAGCTGATGTACGTATTTTCCAAACCTATCACTGGCATGATATGGGTTTTGATGGGCCCATTCATTCTACCCCTAGGGCCTATGAAATTCCCGATTCTTTAACTCGTACTAGTGCAGTTGGTTTGAATACTGGCTATGGGGTTCGACCTGATGGGACTCTCACGGATGGAGTCAGAAACTTCCCCGCCTTTACCCTTCAAAATGTTGATCTCTCAGGTGCGGCCAGTGCCAGAGTAAACCTTAATGTTGATGATTTTTATCCAAGCGGTCGTTTCTTCTATCGATTGAATGACGGTCCTGAAAGAAACTACCCTTATCCAGGGCCAAGCCAGTATCTTCACTGGGGTAGTGTATCTGAACCTGCACCAGAACAAATGGGGCTCTCAATACCCATCACTCTTTCAGATCTAAGAAGTGGTAACAATACCTTGCGTTTCAGGATGGAAGGTAGAGGAGTGGTCAATGGAGGATCAAATACGACTCGGCTTAATAATATTGAGTTAGAAATTGTTCCACCTGATTCATCCACTCCAGCCCCTGCTGCAGGGATGGTTCCTTGTAGACAGTTCCAGCTGCTGATGGTAATGATGCCGGGTATGCTGATGGGAGATGATCCCTGTTCAGGGCCAGGGCCTAGCATGACTCCTATGCCAACTGCTACCCCAGGACCTACCTCAGGACCGACCTCTACCCCTACCCCAGGACCGGGTGCTACAGCCACACCAAGACCTACAGCTACTCCAACCCCAACTTCTACACCAGCTCCAGTACCTGGTACTGCTCAAACTATTACCTTTAATGACAGGACTCTTCAATCTAGGCTAGGAGAATATCCACTAGGTGTCATTAACTGGGGTAATAACTGGTTTGTAGCCAGACCAACTAATCAATTTACTACTCCTAACTTACATATGGGTAGTGTCTTTGATACTTCAAGATCCTTTAGCTTTCTGACACCACAAAGACTTCTTAGAGTTGATATGGTCAATCATGGCTCTACACCCTCAACTGTCAGCTTTGCCTGCAGCGGTAATCCTACAGCAGCCACCATAGTTCCTGCTGCAGGGACAGCTGTTCTGACAACAGCTTGGACTACCCCCTGCACCACTGTCACTGTTACTTCATCTAATGGCTGGGTGGTCCATTATGACAATTTGGTGATACAGTAGCCTCCACAACATATTGACAAGTTATCCTGTTTATGTTTGACTAATAGTAATGCCTAAAAATTTAGCCCAGAAGGGTGTAGCCCATATTCTCTTGCTTGTTGCAGCTTTAGGTGTGGTTGTTTTTATTATTGTATCTTCCTCAGCTGAGTTTAAAAATAGAATCTTTTCCTCTCTTTTCCCAAAACCAGCTTCTCAAGCTACTACCCATGACCCAGTTCCAACATCAACTACTTTAAATGGGCACACAGTGATGGTAGATCGAACTGACCCAAGAATTCTGTCTTGGATACTGCCCCAAGACAGCGCCTATGCTACAGTTGTAGCCAGAAGCTGGAACTGGCTTTACAGTAGTCAATTTAGTCTCTATAACTTACATAGTAGTTTATCTGCTAGTTTAACACCTAGAACTGACTCTCCTAACAACCCTGCTGGTAAGAATGCCATGCTGGTTGAATCAGCCCTTTTGTACTACGAGTATTCTGGTGATACTAGGGCCATTGACTTAGCTCGAAATGTCCTTGATTATCAACTGGCTAATGGTATGACTCCTTCGTCTGCCAATTGGGCTTCAGTACCATATGCTTCAGCAGATGCAGGAGCAACCACTTTTCAAGGAGCCAATGATGGTGGAACAGGCAGAGGAGATGGAGTGGGAGTGATTGAACCAGACAAGGTTGGGGAGCTTGGCTTACAGTTTCTCAAAATGTATGAATATAGTGGAGATACCCGGTATAGAGATGCAGCTATCAATGCAGCTAATGCCCTTGCCTCCCATGTTAGAGTAGGTGATGCAACTCATTCTCCTTGGCCATTTCGGGTAGTTGCAGCTACCAATGCCATCAGAGACGATTACACTGCCAGCACCATCAGACCAATTGAACTCTTTGATGAGCTAATCAGATTAAACCTGGGCAACGTTTCCTCCTATCAATCTGCTAGAAATACTGCCTTTAACTGGTTGCTAACCTTCCCTATCCAAAACAACCGCTGGGTTAACTATTTTGAGGATATGCCTAATGATCCAACTATTCACAACCATAACCAGTTAATCGCCGGAGAAACTGCTAAGTATCTGCTCAATCACCCTGAAGCTGACCCAAGTTGGGAAGCACATGTCAGATCAATCATCTCCTGGATAGAAGGACGCTTTGGTGGCACGCCTTTTTTTGGGGCTACCCCAATTGGTGAACAAGATGAGTTTAATCTCCTGATGGGTTCTCATACTTCCCGGTACGGAGCTGTCAATGCACTCCTTTATGAAAGAACTGGAGATACGACAGCTCGAGATAGAGCCTTCAGAGCTCTCAATTGGTCCACCTATATGAATGAGGTATCTGGAGTTAATAGAACCGGCCCTACCTATCAGGGCATCTGGTTTACTGATGGTTATGGAGACTTTATCAAGCATTTTATGCAAGCCATGGGCTCTGTACCAGAGTGGTCACCAAATAACCAATCTCACCTTTTAAGATCATCATCTGTTGTTAGGTCTGTTAGCTATACGAGCTCTCAGATAACCTATACCACCTTTGACAATGCTGCTACAGATGTCTTACACCTTCCAGCCCCTCCAACTCAGGTTAGCGCTGGTGGTGTTACTTTATCTCAAAGAGCAGATCTTAACCAAGAAGGTTGGATATATGATATCTCAACAGGGGCACTCAGAATAAGACATAATAATTCCGGGACTATGGTAGTAACCTGCGCCAATAATAATTGCACATCTGTAGCTTCTAGCCCAACTCCAACACCTGCTTCTGGATCCACCCAAAGAGTTGATTTGGGTTCATCAACAGCCTTTTCTGATTGGGTGGCAGATAGAGCATATACTTTAGGTGGTTTTGGTTATGTTGGAGGATCTAATTTTACAGGAGATAGAACAGACATAGCTAATACCAGTGATGATCCACTCTATGTCACAACCAGATTTTCTACCTCTTCTTTTGATTATAACTTTACAGTGCCTAATGGGACATATACTGTCACACTTAAGCTAGCTGAGGTAAGATCAGCTTCCTGTGTCACAGGAGCTAGAGTCTTTAATGTCACAGCTGAGGGAGTGCAAGTAATATCAAATAATGATACCTTTGCCAGAGTAGGTTGTGCTACTGCCGGAGATAGATCATTTACTACCACTGTAAATGATGGGGTATTAAACCTAAACTTTACTACAGTTTCTGGAGCTGCAGCTGTCAATGGAATAGAAGTATCATCAACCGGCGGTGCTTCACCAACACCTCTTCCTACACCTACACCTACACCAACACCAACTCCTACTCCAGTTCCAACACCAACCCCAACTCCAGTTCCAACATCAACTCCTACTCCAGTTCCTGGTGTTGCTCAAACCATAACCTTTAATGATCTGGCTACCTATACTTTTCTTTCCCAATATCCAACTGGGGTAATTAATTGGGGTGGACAGTGGTTTGTAGCCAGGCCCATCAACCAGTTTACAACCAACAGTCTACACTTTAGTAGCTCAGTAGGCTCCTCCAGATCATTCAGTTTCTTGACTCCCAGGAGACTGCTTAGGCTTGATATGGTCAATCATGCAAGTGTATCAGCTAATGTAACAATTTCTTGTAGTGGTAATCCTAATGTAGTGGCGAGCGTTCCGGCAGGAGGATCATTGACAAATGTTAATACTAATTGGACTAATGTCTGTACTACTGTGACCATTAACTCCTCCACTGGTTGGACAGTGCATTATGACAATTTAGTTATACAGTAAAAGTTATGGAACCAAAGAACTTAAAATTAAACCAAAAAGGGGTAGTTGAGCTATTACTTGTGATAGTAGTACTAGCTGTAGTAGGTGTAATGATCTACTTCTTCTCCAATTCTCAAGTTAAGCTCCCGGGACGAAATTCACAGTCAAGCACTGCAACTAATCAAGGAGCCTTCATGGAAAAAACATCAAAATATCCTGACATAGTGGTTGATCTTGCGTCACAAAGCAATTCAAACCAGGTAGGAATAGCCACAATTACTAAATCAGGTGATGGGTTAGTAGTTAAGTTAGATCTAAAATCTGTTCCTAACACATCACATCCAGCTCACATCCATGTTGGAGCATGTCCCAATCCTGGAGCTGTCAAATACCCCCTTACCTCAGTAGTAAATGGAATGTCAGAGACTACTTTAAATGTTAGTCTAGACACATTGAAACAATCCTTACCGCTGGCTATTAATGTTCATAAATCAGAAGCTGAAGCCAATGTATATGTAGCCTGTGGTGATGTAAAACCCTAAACCACTGTTTAACTTAACGCCTCCTTGCATTCTACGCACCATTCGTGTTAAAATTATTTTTAGAAAATGATAAATACTTCTTAAGGTTACTTAAGAGAAAATTTCAGTAGATCGCACGTCGAGAGATACGGCGATTTAAGCGTTTTACTGAGTGATCCGCTTACGGCGTGATCACTCTTTTTTATGGTTAATACATTACTTGGTATCAAGAAAAATATGACCAGTACTTATGACTCCCGTGGAAGACGGGTTGGGGCAACTGTGGTGGAAATCACTCCAAACTATGTTACTCAACTTAATGCTACCTCAGTTCAACTGGGGTTTGGCACCAAAAAATCTGTCAAAAAACCACAAATTGGACATGCCAAAGCGGCCGGCCTTGACCAAAAGATTAGATGGTTTAGGGAAGTTAAGGTTGAGGGAGAAGATACAAAGCCTGGAACAGAAATTAAACTGGACCAGGTTTTTTCAATTGGAGATGCTGTAAAAGTAACCGGAACCTCAAAAGGTAAGGGTTTCCAGGGAGTAGTTAGAAGACATGGATTTCACGGAGGTCCAAAAACTCACGGCCAATCAGACAGACACCGCGCACCTGGTTCAATTGGATCAGGAACTACTCCAGGAAGAGTCTATAAGGGCAAGAAAATGGCAGGACATATGGGTAACGAGCAAGTTTCTGTTAAAAATTTAGAAGTTGTGGGGATAAACAAGGAACAAAATCTATTGGTATTAAAAGGTGCGGTTCCAGGAGCAACTGGAGGTTTGGTAATGATGACAAAGTTGGGAAGAATTAAAGGTTATACTCCTCCACCTGAAGAAAAGCCATCTGAGGAAAAGCCAGTTGAGGAAACTAAGGAGGAAGTAAATGCCGGTTAAAAAAGTAGTAACAAGAACAAAAGCTTCAAGACTCCTTGTGCCAGTTTATTCACTTGCTGGTAGAACTGCTGGAACCATGAGCTTACCTAAAGAAATTTTTGGCAGAGAAGTTAATAAAACGCTTTTAGCTCAGGCAGTTAGAGTTTATGCCAACAATCAAAAAGTGCATCCTGGTTCTACTAAAACTCGTGGTGAAGTTCAGGGCTCAACTGCTAAGATTTTTAGACAAAAAGGGACTGGAAGAGCCAGACATGGAGCAATCAGAGCTCCAATTTTTGTTGGGGGTGGTATAGTTTTTGGTCCCAAACCAAGGAAAGTTAAATTGGATCTACCGCAAAAGATGAAAAAAGCAGCTTTGTTTTCTGCCCTGTCAGCTAAGTTGGGAGAAAGGCAAGTATTGGGGGTGTCGGGGTTAGAAAAAGCCTCTGGCAAGACCAAGGAAATTGCTAAGTTTTTGGGAAAAGTAGAAAGTAAAAGTGCTCTAATTGTGACTAGCGGAAAAATGGATAAGGTTTTCCGTGGAGCGCGTAATATTCCTGGGGTCTTAGTTTTGCCAGCCAATCAACTTAATGCTTATGAAGTATTAAAGCATCAAATGTTGCTAATTACTAAAGATGCTGTGGAGGCTTTAGCAAAATGATTATCTTGCAAAGACCAATAATATCTGAAAAATCAATGAAGCTTGCTCAAGCTAATCTTTACACTTTTGAGGTTAGCAAAAATGCAACCAAGCCTTTGATTGCTAAGGCTGTGGCAGACAAATTTAATGTTAAAGTTTTGAAGGTAAGAACGATGAATGTTAAAGGAGAAGTGAAAAATCAAAGAAAAGTAAGAAAATTTTATCAGAAAGCAGGTTTTAAAAAAGCAATTGTACAAGTGGCTAAGGGTCAAAAAATTGCCATTTTTGAAACTCCGAAAGATGGTTCGACAGGCTCACCACACGGGGAAGCTGTGGTTACTACTGCAGAAGGTGAGCCGCAGGTTTTAAAAGAGAAAAAAGATATTTTAAGAAGAACCAGGGTTAAGATAGAAAAGGGAGCTCCTGGAGCTGCTCCAACAACTCAAAGAAAGGTGATAACAGGAAAGTGAAAAACTTGAAAAAAATATTAAAGAAACATTCTGGTCGAAGTGCCGGCGGTGAAATTACTGTTCGTCATCAGGGAGGAAGACACAAGAGGTATTACCGGGAGATTGATTTTAAAAGAGATAAGTTTGGGATGATGGGAGAAATAGAAGCATTAGAGTATGATCCAAACAGAAATTTAGCAATTGCTTTAATTAAATATAGTGACGGTGAATATCGTTATATTTTAGCTGCCAAAGGGCTAAATTTGGGTGATAAAGTCACTTCAGGTGAAAAAGTTGAGGTCAAAATTGGTAATGCCATGAGGCTAAAAAATATGCCAGTTGGGACTATTGTTCATAACATTGAGCTTGTCCCGGGACATGGTGGGCAACTAGCCAGAAGTGCCGGAGTTGGAGTACAATTAGCTGCCAAAGAAGGTAGCTATGCTCATTTAAAGCTACCCTCGGGAGAAGTCAGGATGGTACCTCTTTTATCAATGGCTACAGTGGGTAGCTTAGGAAATGAGGATTTTAAAAATAGGGTTATTGGAAAAGCCGGTAGATCTCGTTGGATGGGAATAAAACCAACTGTTAGAGGAGTGGCTCAAGATCCTGATTCTCACCCTCATGGTGGAGGAGAAGGCCGTTCTGGAATTGGTCGAAAAAAACCAATGACAGTTTATGGAAAACCGGCTGTTGGAAAAACCAGAAACAAGAAAAAATGGACCAGTAAATACATAATTAAAAGGAGAAAGTAATGGCAAGATCTAGTAAAAAGGGACCATATATTGATGAGAAGTTGATGAAGAAAGTTATGGCTCAAAAGGCCGGTGGGGGTAAAACAGCTATTAAAACTTGGGCTAGAAGATCTCAGATTCCACCTGAGTTTGTGGGTCATACATTTTTAGTTCATCAAGGGAAAAACTTTATTACTGTGTTTATAACTGAATCAATGGTTGGACACAGATTAGGTGAATTTGCACCAACAAGACTTTTTAGAAGTCATGGAAAGGTGACAGAAAAGAGCACCTCAAAGACATAATATGGAAGTAACAAGTATTCAAAAATTTATTCATACTAGCCCTAGGAAGTTGCGATTGGTGGCTGATATGGTGCGTGAGATGACACCAGATGATAGTTTGAAAGTCTTGGGGATAACACCTAAAGCTGCTGCTTTGGATTTGGCAAAGGCAATAGAGACAGTACTGGCAAATGGTAAACAGCGGGGTTTAGATATATCAAAACTTGTTTTTAAAACAATTGAGATCAACGAGAGTACGAAGATGAGAAGATTCAGAGCAGGAACAAGAGGAAGAGTTAAACCGTATAAGAGACGTATGTCTCATATAAAGATTGTGTTGGAGGAGGTTAAATAGTGGGACAAAAAATACATCCGGTTGGTTTTAGAATGGGTATTGGAGCTCCGTGGAAATCCCGTTGGTTTGCTCTTGGTTCTAAATATAAACAATATGTCTTGGAAGATATAAAAATTCGGGAAATTTTAATGAAGAAACTTAAACCTGCAGGTATTGAATCTGTTGAGATTGAAAGAGCTATAAACAAATTAAAAATAATTATTTATGTTTCCCGTCCGGGAGTTTTAATTGGACGTGGTGGATCAGGTTTAACTGAGCTTAAGAAATTTTTAATGAAGGAGTTGAAAGTTAAAAGTGAAAATAGTTTGGAGATTATACCAATGGAAGTAAAATCTGCTGATCTGGCAGCTTTTTTGGTTGCGCAAGGTGTGGGCGAGCAGCTTGCCAGGAGAATGCCTGCACAAAGAGTAATGAATCAAGCAATCGATCGGGTAATGAGGGCAGGAGCTAAGGGAGTAAGGATTGTTATATCAGGAAGAATTGGCGGAGCAGAAATTGCAAGACGTGAGTGGAAAGCAACGGGGAGTATGCCGCTCCATACCTTAAGAGCGGATATAGATTTTTCGGTTTATCCAGCCTTAACAAAATCTGGATATGTGGGAGTAAAGGTTTGGATAAATAAGGGAGAGGTGGAGATTTAGTATGGCTTTGTTACAACCAAAAAGAACTAAATATAGAAAACAATTTAGAGGTAAGATGGGTGGAGTTGCCACCAGAGCTAATCAGCTGAACTTTGGCCAATTTGGATTGAAGGCTATGGAGGCTAGTTGGTTAACTAGCAGGCAAATAGAGGCAGCAAGGCGCGCAATAGCTCATTTTACTCAAAGAGGGGGACGTATTTGGATTAGGGTTTTTCCTGATAAACCAATTACTAAACATCCAGCCGAAGCACCGATGGGTTCAGGTAAAGGTGACGTAGAAGGCTACGTTGCAGTTGTTAAACCCGGGCAACTGATTTTTGAAATGGGAGCTGTTGGGAAGGGAGTAGCAGAAGAAGCCTTAAGACTAGCTGCTCATAAGCTGCCAATAGCAACTAAGTTTGTAGAGAAAATATGAAAAAAAACGATTTTATACAAATTAAAGCTCTGGATTTGAGTGAGTTAAAACAAAAAGCAAAGACACTAAAGCTTGAAATAGAAGATGTAGTGATGGATAAAAATATGAAAAAGTTAAAAGATCTAAAAACAATTTTTAAGAAAAGAAAAGATTTGGCACAAGTATTAACCGTTGCCAGACAAAAGCAGTTATTGGCAGAGTTGGAAGGAAAAAGCAAATGATAGGTAGAGTTGTTTCAACAAAATTAAAAAATACAGCCACTATTTTGGTAGAAAGAATTGACATGCACCCTTTGTATAAAAAGACTTATATTCAAAGTAAAAAGTATCTAGTTGATGATGTTCTGGGTGTTAAAGAGGGAGATATTGTGGAAATTATAAACTGTAAACCAGTTTCAAAAAATAAACACTGGAAGATTGTCAAAGTAGTAGGAAAGAATTTAGAAGAGATTAATGAAGCAAACTTAAAAAAAGCAGCAGAAGAGGTAATTGCCGAAGTGATGCCGGAAGAAGAAAAACCGAAGAAGAAAGGAAAAAACAGTGGTACAGCACAGAAGTAGACTGACAGTTGCAGATAATAGCGGAGCAAAGGATCTTATGGTTATACAACCCTTGGGTGGTTCGGGTAAACGCAAAGCTACCTTAGGACAAGTAGTTGTAGGAGTTGTGAAGGGCGCAGATCCAAATGGGCAGGTGAAAAATCATGAGATAGTTAAAATTGTGATAGTCAGAACTAAAAAAGAAGTAAGACGCGATGACGGCTCATATATAAAATTTGACGATAATGCAGGTGTAATCATAGATGATGATGGTAACTTACGGGCAACCCGTATTTTTGGACCGATTGCAAGAGAAGTCAGAGACGTCGGATTTTCAAAGATCATATCTTTAGCACAGGAGGTTTGGTAGTTCGACTACGCTCACTATGAAGATAAAAAAAGGAGATAAAGTAAAGATATTGCTTGGTAAAGATCGGGGAAAAGAAGGAACTGTGGAATATGTAATACCAAAAGAGAAAAAGGTTTTTGTAAGCGGCGCAAATCTTTATAAAAGACATGTTAGAAAACAGGGACAAATAGAAGGTGGAATTATTAATATTCCAAAACCAGTTGATATTTCTAATGTTTCCTTGATTTGTCCAAATTGCAAAAAGATAACCAGAGTAGGTTACCAAATAGTGGGTAAGGAAAAGTTAAGAATATGTAAAAAATGCAAGGAGGAGGTTAAGTGAATAGACTTAAAGATAAATATATAAAAGAAGTTTCTGATAAGTTGCAGCAAGAGTTAGCCTTAAAAAATAAAA
>Ga0209515_10009822_pt1 | contig 10809 bp, 10 predicted proteins | sample Subgroupgradi54m_FD_187454 | JGI IMG/M metagenome (GOLD analysis project Ga0209515, IMG submission 187454) | Subsurface groundwater microbial communities from S. Glens Falls, New York, USA - GMW60B uncontaminated upgradient, 5.4 m (SPAdes)... ...
TACACTCCAGTCAATTACGATGGAAAATTCCACGGCAGACTTCCGCTTCGTTTAGCATTTGCAAATTCATTAAATGTCACTGCTGTTAAGACGCTCAACCAGGTGGGTGTTCCAACTTTTGTTGATCTTGGAAAACACATGGGTGCGCACTGGGGGGAACCAAACGACTATGGCCTCTCGATTACCCTTGGTGCAGCAGAAACGCCAATGGTTGATATGGCAACTATTTATGGCACCGTTGCAAACGGCGGTGTTCGGGTAGACCTTAACCCAGTCCTTAAGATAACCGATTACAAAGGCAATGTTGTTGAGCAAAAAGACAAAGACCCACAAGGGACTCGCGTACTTGATGAAGGCGTTTCCTACATTGTGTCTGATATTTTGTCTGATAATAATGCAAGATCTATGGAATTTGGCAGCAATTCTCCGCTTTTTATCCCAGGGCAATACGTTTCTGTTAAAACCGGAACGACTGATTGGAAAAAAGATAACTGGACAATCGGATTTACAAAAAATATATTAGTTACTGTTTGGGTTGGAAATAATGATGGATCACCAATGAGTCAGTCACTTGCATCTGGTATTACCGGCGCAGCACCAATCTGGAATAGAATCATGACAAATATGCTTGCAATTTCTCCTTCTCCTAATCGGCCAGCGCCTCCAGTAGATATTGTGGAAAAATATTGTGGCGGAAGAAACGAGCTGTTTGTTAGAGGAAGCGAAAACAGTGTTAATTGTAATTGGGTTCCCTCTCCACAACCAAAACCAACAGCCAAACCTACTGATCAGCACTAAGTTCGTGGCTGTGCAAAAGATCAAGAAGCTTTTTATATTGTTTTTGTGGATTGCCATCCCCGTATAAAAAACTTGTTGTAACAAATCTGGTAACCCCTGCGTCTTTTGCTAAGAGAATTGTTTTATCATTAATTCCACCATCGACCTCAATTGTTAAGAATTCATGTTTTGCTCTGACTTGCTTTACCTTTTCCAAGTGCGATGAGATGAATGACTGACCAGATATCCCTGCCTTTATTGTCATGATTAAAAGGCAATCGAGATCTTCATACGAAACACTCATCTTCTCAAGGCTTGTTGACCCATCAATTGCTAAACCAACTTCTCCCAATAGTTGTCCATCTGCAACAAATGCTACTTGATCTGGCATTTTTTCGATGTGACCTAAAAACCGCTTAAACCCTGCATCTGCAAAAGGCTTTAGATATTGTATTGGATTATCTACCATCATGTGCAGTTCAAAAAAGAAATAGTCGCTGTATTTTTTAAACGGTTCTGGGTCTAAAAAAGTAGCATTGTCGGCAAACTTACCGTCGAGTAAATCAATATGCACTGTTTTTGCAAACGGCTTGACAAGTTCTAGTTTTGCTTCGATTTTTTCCCACTCTTTTTCTAGAATTCCGGGTATTATTTCAAACATATATTAAAGATTGCGGGGTTAACCTCAGCAATCTACTGCTCGAGTTTTTTTATCTTTTCAATCCTTCTTTTGTGCCGTTCCTCATTCGAAAACGGCGTTTTGAGAAATAACAAGGCAAGGTCGCAGGCTTTTTCGTTAGAAACAAAATCACTTCCCAAAGACAATACATTTGCATCGTTGTGCTCTCTCGCTAATTGCACATTCTTCTCATTGATTCCTAAAACTGCCCGAATGCCTTTTATTTTATTTGCCACAATACATTCTCCTGCTCCGGATTTACCAAAGACAAACCCAAATGAATCAGGAGCTTTTGCGGCTCCAATTGCAGCCTTACTACAAAAATCCGGATAATCATCGTTTTTGTCAAAGGACAAAGCGCCGCAATCTACAACATCGTATTTATTCTCTTGAAGAAATTTTTTGACGTGCTCTTTTAAATCAAAACCAGCGTGATCAGTTCCCAAAAACACTTTCATAACAAACAATAATAACAATTCAACAATTAGTCAAGTCTTTTTGCAATAAAATCTTTCTGCTGCGACAGTCGATCTTCGATTTGCGTTCTATGCAATAGTCCTGTTTGTGCACCGACTTTTTCAATAACAGAAGCTGCATTAACTGCACCATAACTCATTGCTTCTAAGACTGCAATACCTTTTATATATGCTCCCAAAAATCCTGATGCATACGCATCTCCTGCGCCTGTTTTTTCCACAACCTTGCAGGGAAATGTTCCCAGTTGATACATGTTTTTTTGCCCATCGATTGCATACGAACCATTATCTCCATCTGTTATGGACACAACTTTGGGGCCTTTCTTTTGTAGACCAATCAAAAGCTGCTGTATATTTTCTTGTTTTTCGCTTTTCGTTTTACGATTTACGATTTTCCCCGCTTCTTCTTTATTCACAAAAAGCATTGCTGCGTGCTCAAGCATTTCCTTGTATGCAGTGTATCCTGCTTCTAACTGGTGTGTTCCTGGAGAAAATGCAATGGGAATATTGTTTTTTTTGGCAAATGAGATGACTGCTTTATATGCATGTTCCCATTTTTCTCCAAGGCTTGTTACATAGAGCCATTTCGCTGCTACATTTTCGAAAGAAAAATTATGCGCCCGCTCTACATGTTGAACAAACAACGTTCGCTCATTACTAAAAGAAATACCAATGGCAAAGGACGAGGCGCCTTCTTTTTTAATAAGTAGCGATGTGTCAATGCGTTCTTTTGTAAGATCAGCAAGAATCTTTTGCGAAAATTCATCAGAACCAATTTCTGCACACAGACTGCTGTGGTAGCCAAAACGAGATAATCCAACAACTACATTACAGGCATTGCCTCCTGGTAAAAAGACAGAGGAATCAACGTGAATTTTTTGTCCGTATTTAACACACAATTCTTGTGTTTTTTTGTCAATTCTGCAAAATGCTTTTGCGTTTTGCAGAGTAAAAAATGCATCGATTAAGGCATTACCTACACAAATAACATCAAGCTGTTTCATAGTATTTTTATACCGGTGCTTTAAACAACAATCCAATCACATAGCCAACCACCGCAGCACCCATGCCAATGATTGCCATTTCCAAACCGCTTTTTACTGGTTTGCCAAGTGTTGCTTTGGCTTTGTAGATGCCTATGGCAAAAAGCGAAAAAGAAGACAAAACAATCGCAACAATAATCCCTTGATGGACTGGCAAAACAAAAAATGGCGCAAGCGGTATTAACGATCCAATAGCAACTGCTAAACCAACAATAAGGCTATTGTTTACAATATCTTTCGTATGCACTGGTAAAAGATTGAGCTCTTCTGTCATCATGGTGGTAAGCCATAGTTTTTCATCAGCGGTAATGTGTTTGACAATATCTTCCAAAAGCTTCCCTTCGAATCCCTTTGCTTTGTAGATGTCTCTAATTTCCTGACGCTCAACCTCGGGAACCTCTTTCATTTCTCGCTTTTCTCGAACAAGCTCTGCCTCATAGTGTGCTTTGTCAGCCAATCCCGATGTGTACAAAGCTGCTGCCATGGAAATACTTTCGGCAAATGTTGCAGCCAAACCTGCAGCTAAGATAATCCGAATTTCTCCAGAGGCTGTAGCAACACCCAAAATAACACCTAAAACATTTACCAACCCATCTTGCCCGCCCAAAATAATTTCTGAGAGTTTTGAAGAAAATGCATGGGGCTCAATATGCAGTGTGTGCATACTTGTATGATACCAGACAGACTACTTTCCAACAATTACCACAATATCCGCAGAAGAGGTGGCAGGAAGATCAGATGAGGCAATTTTTACGGTATACTGTTTTGAAAGATCACTTTTTAACTGCAAAACATATTTCGCGCTGCTTGCTTTTGTCTGAATCGTAACGCCTGTATAATCAAATGATCCGGCATTACCTGTTGAAGAAACGCTGTAACCTAGTCCTTTTAAATAATCAGACATTTTGCCTGCAACGCCCGCCTCTCCACTACCATTTTGTACGGTAATAGGAGAAACGCCAGTTTTATCTGAAGCGCTCGTTTTTGTTGGTGCGGGCGTCGGGGTAAGCTTACTTGCTGAAGTTGCTGTAGTCGTGATGCTAACTGCTGGTGTATCTGTTGGATACACAAATTCTGTTGGCGTTGGGGAAAGCGATACATGACTGTTGCCTACCTTGGAAGGAGAAAAAGATTTAAAAACAAAAAAGGCACCAATGCCCAAAATAAGAAGCAAAAGCAAAAAAAGGAGCAGTTTTTTGTTTTTCTTATGTGTCTCGTCGCGCAGATAAAACGATGTCTCTCCCATAGCTAAATCGTTTGCAAAGTATACCACGTCTGTCTACTCTTTTGCAAAAGCAAATCCATGCGCTATAATAGAATACTGCTTATGAAACTTCATTTTTTTCTGGTAGCGCTCATTCTTTTCTTTACCGCGTCTTTGTTTCTTACCGTCTCCAAAACGTCTTCTGATGAATCGCTTGAGGACATAAGCCGTCAAATTAACGACTTAACAAAAGCACTCAATATGTCGATTTCTGCAACAAAACCACTTGAGTCAGAATTAACCAGGCTTCAGAAAGAAATTGCTGGTATAAAAGCCAGGGTATCTCAAATCGAGCAAGACGTTGTGGTAAAGAAAAAGAATATCGATAACGGATATAAAGATTTAGAAAAACAGCAACTTGTGTTAAACCGTGCAATTTCTGACTACTACATGCAAAGTTACTACAATTCGCCGCTTTTAGCGCTTTTTTCTGCAAGCTCTGCATCGGAAGTAACACAGGTGCTTGCCTACCAAAAGGCAGCAGCAGATCAAGATAAAGCAATCATTTTAAATATTTCTTTAGCAATTACTGATTTAGAAACCAAGAAAAAAGCACTCGAGCAAGAACGAGCTCAATTAGCCATTGTGAAAGCAAATTTGGATGAGCAATCGGGAAAGCTTGATAAAGTGGTTTCCGGTGCAAAGAGTTACCAAGCAAATCTTTCAAATCAGATTGCGCAGCTTTCTGCACAACAACAACAATTAATAGCGCAAAAGCAAGCAAGTTTAAATATCCCTCAAAGCGCATATTCAGGTCAGGGAAGATCATGCATTGACGATCGAGGTATAAATCCCGGTTTTTCTTCTGCGTTGGCATTTTTTTCTTATGGAGTTCCTAATAGAGTTGGTCTTAATCAATATGGCGCATGGGGAAGGGCAAAAGCTGGTGAAAACGCAGAGCAAATTTTACAAGACTATTATCCTGGTCTAACACTAAAAAAAGATTATGACAGTGGAGCAACGATAAATGTTCAAGGATATGGCACATTTAACGTTGAGGACTATGTAAAACGAATTTATGAGGTGCCTGATTCATGGACCGATAACGATAATGCAGTGTTAAAAGCACAAGCTGTTGCCGCCAGATCCTACGGTCTGGCTCACCGTGGAGGAATCTGTACAACAGAAAGTTGTCAAGTTTTTAAACCTGATCCCAAAGGGGGAAATTGGGACAGCGCTGTTAACGCAACAAAAGGATGGGTTCTTGTCGATGGGAGCGGGAATCCCGTAAGTACGCAATATTCATCTACACATGGTGGATACATCATAAATATCCCGAAATTTGATGGGACCGGGGGAAATCCTGGTAGTTTTGCAGAGCTCAATGACCGTGCATACGACAAGATGTCTTCCTGGTTTTATTGCGATTGGGGATCTCGGCCAGAGTACAACAAAACTGCCTGGCTTAAATCTGAAGAAGTTGCCGATATTATCAATGTTATATCACTTGGGAAAAGAGATTCTAGTTTAGGAGAACACTTCTACCAAGTAGATCATCCACCATCGGGAAAAGAGGTCTGGAATGCTGACCGAGTCAAATCAGAATTGCAGTCACGGGGAGGAAGTCCGTTTAACAGCATTTCTGATGTGTCTGTTAGTGCAGATTTTGGCAGTGGAAAAGTAACTACTATTGCTTTTTCTGGAGATGCTGGAAGTGTTTCCTTTAGTGGACAAGAATTCAAAGATTGGTTTAACCTTCGTGCACCAGCCAATATACAAATTGTCGGGCCGTTGTATAATGTAGAAAAGAAGTAAACTCTATGCCAGATTTATTTACTCCTCCTTTGGAACCACAATCAACAAAGCCCCCCATTCCTCCTGTTGTGCCTGTGCCAACGGTCACTCCCGCAAAAGAGCAACATGTCAGAGTATTTTCTGCCTTTTCCCAAGCGCCAGCAAATATCTCTTTCCAACACCAGAAAGATGGCGAAACAATCATGCTTTTTTTGCGAAGGCATTTTATTACCAACACTACCTGGATTACTTTTGGAGTCTTTCTTCTGTTGCTTCCTTTTTTGCTGCTGTGGCTTGTTTCGGCAATAAACATTGACCTCTCCTTTTTGCCCGCTCGCTACGTTTTGCTTTTAGTGCTTTTTTACTACCTTATTGTTATTTCGTTTCTGTTTACCAATTTCTTTTCCTGGTTTTACAATATTTTCTTTGTAACAAATATTCGCTTAATTGACATCGATTACGAAAATCTTTTGTACCTTGACGTTTCTGAGACAACGCTTGACCGGGTTGAGGACGTAAACTACAAACAAGTAGGTTTTACGGCAAGTTTTTTTAACTACGGCGACCTTACGGTTGAAACATCTGGAGAACACCAGTTTTTTGAAGCTGCTAAAATTCCAAAACCGTCGCTTGCAACACGCATCATAGAAGACTTGTTAGTTAAAAATAAAACAGGATAAATACTAATTATGATCGATAGTTTACTTATTATAAAAATAGTGCTGCTTGTATTTATCGCCATGTATATTGGCTTTATGATTGTAGTGATAACCCAATTGCAAAGACTCTCGGGGATTCTTACCATACCTTTTCAAAACGGCATGAGAGTTTTTGCATTACTCCTACTTTTGCTTGGTGTTTCGCTTTTCTTGCTTTCTCTTGCTATACTATAGCCAATGCAGGATCAACGATTGCTGTGTGCAAAAGTTGTTGCCCCTCCAACACCAACCACCTGGTCTCAAGCGTATAACGCAGGAACGCTCTGTGCTGTTGTGTCACTTTCTTATAAAGAAGGCGAAGAAGTCGCTGATCTTGCCTTTTTAGGATCCATCGGGAAAGATATTTTACAAAACCTCGAAGCAGAATACTTTACCATCGAAACAAAAAATCTCGACGCAATAAAACAAGCAGTGACAACAGTTGCTCATACCATCCCCCCTTCGGTTGTGGGTTCTCTGGTTGTTTGTGCTATTGTGCAAAACATTCTCTACGTTTGTTTTTATGGCAATGGACAGGTGCTTTTAAAACGGGGCGAAAAACTTGGCACGATTATTCGCTCGGAAGAAATAAAAGAGGAAAGCGGAGTAAACGACCATGAAGTCATCTCCCTATCTGGTTATTTAAGCGACAAGGATATTGTTATTTTGGAAACTGCTTCGTTTGCAAAACTTATCGACACAAAAACACTTGATTCATTTTTGCAACTAGAAGATCCGCAAGATATTGCCGAATCATTAACGCCCAAACTTTTGGCAACAGAAAGCAAAGGCGCAAGTGCGCTCATTCTTTTATATACCGAGTCTCCAAAGGAACCTAGCGAGGAAAAGCAAGAAGAAGAACAACAGGAAGTGCTACCAAAAAAGAAACGATTTTCCTTTTCCTTTCCTTCTTTTAAGCTACCCGAAAAACTTTCTGCTCTGCCAAGACAAAAACGTATGCTTTTGGCTTTAGCGATTTTGCTTATTGTTATTTTTGGCATATCGCTTTTTTTCTTTCTTAATAAAAAAACAGCAAAAAATACCTCAATCCAACCAATCCTTATACAAGCACAACAAAAATATAACGAGGCACAAGGGCTTTCTACGCTAAACAAAAAACTCGCCATTTCGGATTTGCAAAGTGCAGAAACTATATTAACAACCATTCCTTCGCAAGCAACATCTCAACAAGAAAATGACCAAAAAGAACAACTGCTTGTAAAAATTCGACAACTACAAAAAGACTTATCAGGAGAAACAGAAACAGCAGTAAAAGAAGTATCTTCTGACAAAAGCCCGATGTTAAAAGCCCTCCTTACTGCAAAAACAACCTATGGTGCGGCTGATAACACCAACGTATATATAGCCGAAAATGCTGGGATTTCGAGGATTGACAAAAACACCGGAACAAAAAAACAAATTATTCCAAACGACTCAATTTGGAAATCTATAAATGGTTTTGCTGTATATAACGACAGCTTGTATCTATTAGACAAATCGCAAAATCAGATCATAAAATTTGTTCCTGCAGAAGCAGGTTTTGGAAAAGCTAATTATTTTCCGGATACCCATCCGAATCTTATCTCTGCCACCTCGCTTGCTATCGATGGATCTGTCTATATCCTTTTTTCCGATGGGAATTCGCAAAAGTTTACCAAAGCAAAACAAGACGCCTTTTCTTTAACTGGTCTTGATAAACCATTACAAAACCCAACACAACTTTTTACCAATGTAGATAGCCAAAACATCTATGTTCTCGATAATGGAAATAGCAGAATCGTTGTTACTGCAAAAAATGGCAGCTATCAAAAAGCATATGTTGCCAAGGAGCTTAAGAATGCCACTGCTTTGGATGTGTCGGAAAAAGATAAAGCGCTCTACTTTCTTTCGCAAGGCAAGATCTACCAAATATCTTTATAAATTTACAATTCCTCTTTATTGCAGTATCATAGGATCATGAAAATTAGCAATAAAAAGGCATTTTACGACTACGAAATATTTGAGCGCTTTGAAGCGGGTATTAATTTATTGGGCGCAGAAGTAAAAGCAGTGCGCTTAGGTCATGCTGACTTAACCGGTAGTTTTGTAAAAATTCGGGGCGTTGAGGCGTATTTAATTAATGCAAAAATCTTCCCCTATCAATATGCACGGCCAGAAAATTATGATGAAAAGCGAACTAGGAAACTACTTCTGCACAAAAAAGAAATTATTAGCTTAAAATCTAAAACCGAAGGCGCAAACACGGTAATCGTACCAATCTCGATGTATGACTCACACCATTTTATAAAACTAGAACTTGGTATTGGCAAAGGCAAAAAACAGTACGACAAGAGGGCGAAAATTAAGAAAAGAGACCTTGTCCGAGAACAAGAACGTGAACTTACCTCTCAAGGCTAAAGCTGAGGCTCCTGAGGTTGACTTTTGAGCTAAAATCAGCTATACTACAGTCCTTGGGGATGCATTGCATCGACAAGTTTGTACCTTAAAAAACTGCAAGCCGACTTTGATGAATAGTCGTAAAACAGTATCAAATTATAAATGCTTCATCCAAAAGAGAAGCACTCCTTGCAGAAGCGGCAAAAATCCGCTCTATGCTCGGAGATCAGCAGTTTGCTTTGGCATACGCCTAAGCATTGTTGGTTGTCCATTACATCTTTCTCAACGGGCTGTTTTGGGCATAAATACAGTTGAGGGATAGTAAAGATAATTGGTTTTGATCTTTACCGAATTTATAAACCTTGACCCTATCTATTCCTGTTAATCGGAAAAGGATACGGCGACTTTTTAAAGATTAACTACGCTTGTAGATGTTTTTTAAATTACATCTTGGACTCGGTTTCAACACCGACATCTCCACAACGTAAAATCCCTTATCCACACAATAGGTACTCTACGACAATGAGCACAAGGGAATTATTCTTATATGTCTCACCTTTTGTTTTATTAGCACTTATAATCAGTGTTACGTCCGATTATTGCCAACCCGCACGTCTTCAAAATCTACAGGCTTCTTCTTTTCAACAAGAGAACTATAACTTTAATTTATCATGCTATGTAAGTTCCTTTAATCCAGAAGCACCAGAATTTAATTCGCAACCATTTTCTCAAACAACCACAACTACCACCAGCTCGCTTGCAAGTACAGCCTTACCTGGAACAATTAGTACGACAACATCGTAATCATAAATGAGAGAGATGACTGATTAGAGATACTCTTTGAGTCTGCTCGAACCTTCTCACCTAGTATTCCGCGACTAGTCTCGAAAAAGGGATACACCCCATACCTGTTTTGCCCCTGCTTTTTTGAGTATTTTTGCTGCTTCTAAAAAGGTTGCGCCAGAGGTTAAGACGTCGTCAATAAGCAGGATATTAGGATATAAAGATACTAAGATATTAGGAACTAAAGAAAACGCGCCTTTAATATTTTCTTCCCGGTCTTTTTTTGTTTTTCCCACTTGCGAAGTTGTCTTTTTAACCCGCGATAACAACTCATAAACAACAAGCTGCTCTCTTTTAGCAAGCTCTTGTGCAATTATTTTTGCTTGGTTATATCCTCGTTGCCGAAAACGTGATGAGTGTAGTGGAATTGGCACAAAGAATGGCTTTTGCAAAAGCACTTTGTGATACGTTTCTTTTTGCAGCAAGGCTTCATGGAGCAACTGACCAAGTATCTCCGAAAGGTCAGAAACATACGGCTTATATTTAAACGCATACAATAATTTTCTTGCGGTTTTGTTGTAAAAAAGCCCAGAAAACGAACCATCGATTGCATAACTTGTTTTGCACACCGGGTGTGTAATACCAGAAATTGCTGGTTTGTCGCATACTAAACAAAGTTCTGGAACATCAAACGAAAGCCTTGCAAAACACGCATCGCAAATATATTGCCCAAGTTTTTTACACGCAACGCAATATTTTGGAAAAAACAGATCAAGTAGTCCCATGCTTGTAGTGTAGCAAAGTAGGAAACGAGGGTGGTATAATAAGCACGAGGAGAGGTCGCATAGAGGCCGAGTGCCGCGCAGTGCTAATGCGCTATATCCGTAAGGATATCGTGGGTTCGAATCCCACCCTCTCCGCAGAGGGAGGAATTGAGCAATGGTGGCTCACCAGTCTTGAAAACTGGGGTCCGTAAGGA
>Ga0209515_10009825_pt1 | contig 10808 bp, 9 predicted proteins | sample Subgroupgradi54m_FD_187454 | JGI IMG/M metagenome (GOLD analysis project Ga0209515, IMG submission 187454) | Subsurface groundwater microbial communities from S. Glens Falls, New York, USA - GMW60B uncontaminated upgradient, 5.4 m (SPAdes)... ...
TTTCCTGGTCTTCAATCACAAGTATTTTCATGGGGGGGTATTTCTTTTAGATGAGGGTTTTTATAGGAACATTCCGATAAATATATTTTATATCACTTTTAGAATAAAGTCAAGTATCTGTGGATAATGGGGTAGGACAAAAATTGTTACGCGAGGCGTTTTTTTGGTTTGAAAACTTCTAGGACATCTTCGTATCAATATGCGTAAGCGCGTAATCGAGACTTCCTCCTACTTTTTTGCCCGGGTTGAAAATGCCGTCGGGGTCAAAGATTTTTTTGGTCTCAAGGAAAAGTGCGCACACTTCTTTGCCGAATTGCTGCTCAAGGAACGGGCCTCGGATGATGCCGTCATTGTGCTCTGCGGTGATTGTTCCTTTGTAGGAGAGTACGAGATCGTACACTTGGCGGGAGAGTTTGACTATTGTTTCTTTGGCGTCCGGCTTACTTAGGTCCATCAGGGGAATGATGTGGAAGTTTCCGTCGCCCACATGTCCCGCGATAGTATAGATGAGGCGGTAGCTGTTGAGAATCTTGTAGAGCTTCTCAAAGAACTCGGGGAGGTACTTTGCCTGCACGGCAAAGTCGTCGATGAAGGGCGCGGTGCGAAGTCCCCGCACATGCTTGCGTAAAAGGTTAAAGCTCTCTCTGCGGATCACTTGGAGCTCTTTGCCCTCTTCATCATTTTTAGTGACGCGCATTTTGTAATCAAAGTTCTTATGAAGATGGTCAAATGTCATTTTTGCTTTTGCCTCTGCGTCTGCAATATCTTTGCCGGTGAACTCAACCAAGAGTACGAGCTTGGGAATGCCGCCGGTGGCGAGCATCCATGCTTCAGGCAGGAAGCTCAATCCCATGCGAAGGATATTGCCTTTCATGCGCGCGAGAATTTCCGGAAAGAATCTGATTGCGAGCTTGAATGTATGGTCGTCGTAGGATTCAAACGTTTCAGGATGGAATGTAAGGATTTGCTCGGTGAGTTCGGTCATGCGCTTGGTATCTCTTAAGAATATCACGAGTATGCGCGACGCGGGCTCGGGTTTGACGAGTCGGAACGTGATCTCGGTGATGATGCCAAAGGTTCCTTGCGAGCCGGTGATGACTCGGGTGATATCAAACGAATCTTGTGCCGGGTCGTATACATTCCAGAGGAAATAGCCGGAGGAGTTTTTGGTGACATTTGGTTTGGCGGCTTGCAGCGCTCCTTCGTTTTGTCGGATAAGCGAGGAGAGATTTTTGTATACGCTGCCTTCAACGGTGTTGAGATTTATTTTTTCTGTCATCTCGGTTTTGGTGAGCTTTTTGAAGGTGTACTCGTTGCCGTCATGGAGAACCATTTTCAGTTCCAATACATAGTTTTCGGTTTTGCCGTAGCGCAGGGTCTTTTCTCCGCCGGCGTTGTTGGCTACCATGCCTCCTACCGTGCAAATCTCGCGCGAAGCGGGGTAGCTTGGCAAGATCATGCCAAGCTTGAGTGTCTCTCTTTCAAAATCGCGATAGTATACGCCGGGCTCGACTACTGCGGTGTCACCCTCAACTTTTTTGATATGATTAAAATATCGCGTCATTTCTACTACGATGGACTCTGTGAGCGGACCGCCGGTCATATCTGTTCCCGCACAACGCGGCGTAAGTGTTATGGGATGGCCGTTTTTTGTGGCGTTGGCGGCAAAGGACACTAATTTTTTAATCGCTTCTGCGTTTTTGGGAAAAACAACCAGAGAAGGTTTAATATAAAAAATACTCGCATCGCGGCTGTAGGTCTCAAGTGCTACGGGTGAGTCGTCGATATCGCCTTCAAAAAAGCTTTCAATTTCTTTACGAATGTCCATGGGATTTCTGAATTAGATCATGAATTTATTTTGTCTATTTACATGATATACAAAATAAGGGTTTTTGCATATTTTATTGATTGTCTGCAGTAAAAGTATATAATTGAGATATGAAAGGATATATAGAAAATATAGAAAAAATATCTTTGGAGAATGAAACATTCAGGACGGTTCTCTATACCGCAAAAAATAGTCAGCTTGTGGTGATGAGTCTTGAGCCGGGTGAGGATATAGGAGAGGAGATTCACCAGTTGGATCAGTTTATAAGATGCGAGGCGGGGCAGGGAAAGGCGATCCTCGATGATGTCGAGCATGAGATTAGCGATGGGTTTGTGGTCGTGGTTCCTGCCGGAGTGAAGCATGATATCATCAATACGTCATTGGACATGCCGTTAAAATTATACACCCTCTATGCGCCGCCCAATCACAGGGACGGAGTGGTGCATGAGACGAAAGAGGAGGCCGAAGCTGATGAGTCGGAACATTTTGATGGGGTGACCACCGAGTAATAAAATAAATATGGAGCCTAAAAACAGTGCAAACAGCGGTTTTAAATATTCGCTGAAAAAATTATATACTCGTTGGTTGCCGGCGGTATCTGCACTTTCGGTATTGATTTCACTTTTTTTTATATTTAATTATGGGCACGTAACATATGTAAGCTCTGCATTTTCGATCGGAAAAGCGAGGTGGGCGACGATCGTCCTTGTATTTTTTTCTGCAATCGAGGCCTCTAATAATCTTATTATAGTTGTTCTTGTGTGCTCTCTTGTCCATTTTTTAGTGGTAGGAGCGTTCTCTATCATCAGATTATTTAAGTTGCGAAAGATAGAAAAGAGCGGAAGTTTTAAAATGTTGTTTCGGTTTCTTGCAGCGCTTGCAATGGGGGCGGGGGCGCTCGCTATTAGTTTTCTGTTTCTTCTTGTTGTTTCTTTCGGGATTTCATTTGCGTATGGATATGGCGATTTAAAAACCAGCCTCAAAAAAGCCGCAAGCGGAAACATTACAAACGACGGAGAAATTATAAAGCTGATTCAAGGTTCTCCCTCGGTGATTGAGGTTTATAGTTCTGCGGGAGAATTGGGCGTGGTTTTGGCTGATAGGGGGCTTAAAAAGAAAGATACATTGACTATTTATGAAGGTGTTGTGCTTCCACTACTTGTTCAATTTGCAGATAAGGATCCCGAGGGCAGATCATTTTTTGTTCCGAGCGCCAATAGTATTGTTTATACGAACTTCAGCAAAGGTAAGACGGATAAAATTATAATTGAACTGGCGTTTAACCGTATAAAGAATCATTCCAATCCCGTCATATCATCAAAATTTGAGAAAACGCGAAAACCAACGGTTACCTACCTTGATGATCAGGCCTACGCTCCTTATATAAAGAAGAAGAGCGCTGAAATTGATCAAAAGACATTGAGCGACTTTAAGGGCGTCATTTCTTCAAATGAGAAAATCGTATCTAAATGCCAAGGTACTGTTGCCGCTAACGTAAAACTGATTGCCGGGCAAGAAGGCGATTATAGACAAAATTGCGTTCTTAAAATAAATTATTCTAATTGCAGCGAGTTTGGGCAACGAATTAATGAAAATAAGAGATTAAGTCAGGAATCGGCTAACGTATGCCAAGAGAATAAAATAGTATTAAATTCTCAATATAACCGATTTGATCAACTTAAGGCTGCTATTGAGAAAAAAGCATCAAGCAACACCGAAAAGGGATTGAGAGAGCTCACCAGCGGCTTATATTTTGCCGATACGAAGGACATATATATGCGCGTAACTCCGGATCAAGATGCGTTTTCGTATCTGGTCACCTTATTGCATGAGGTATTCCATCATTATTCAGGCGGCGGTTCGGAATTGCCAGTCTTTATAAATGAGGGTCTTACTGACTATTTGGCATATAAAAGCTTTACGTTCAGTGATTACGACATAGCTAATGTTTCAGGATACTTTAAAGAAGTCCAGGCTGTTATGGCTTTATTGGAAAAAATACCGGAATCAGAATTACTAACTGCTTATTTTGTTAATAACCCTGCGATGGTTGAAACGTTATTCAAAAAGTATTTTCCGGAAGCTGATTATAAAATATTCTTGGACAAGGGTGATGCTATGTATAGAGAGACATATCAAGAAACCGGCCCAACATTTAATCTTGGTTTTTGGGATACTAGCATCGATCATCCGTCTGTTCGCGACATCAGAACCTTTCTGGGATTAAAACCATCACAATTTTATACAAATATATATTAGAAGATAAGGGTGTGGATAAATAAAATTCGCTGCAATGGACAGATGTGGTATGATCTGGTCAGAGACTTTTGAATTTGAAAATGAGGTGCGTTTATGAGTAATAAAAAACGTATTCCTGTTTACATCATTATATTTGTCCTCCTTGTCGGTGGGATAAGCTTTTGGTATTGGCGGCAAAAAAAAGCTGAAGCTCCAAAGGAACAAGGCGCGGTTGAAACAGCTAAAACCATAAGTGGATCAGTTCCGGAAATTCAAACCAATCTCGGAGCAAAGGTTCCGGAAGTAAATCCGCTTGATCGCGTGAATCCGTTTAAATACATAAATCCATTACGATAAGCGTATGAATATCCGGATAATGAGAACTTCAAAATTATTGGCCGCAGGTGTGCTCGCGTGTTCCTTTTTGTTGAGCTTAGCAATTACCCATGTAGAGGCAGCGAGCAATGACTCCTCGATAACTCTTAAAAAACCTCTCGGTTCCGAAACATTTGATCTAATTATTAAAGACCCTGATGGCGTTCAGGAATTTTCTCTTTCCCCAGTAACATCATTTCGTTATGGTGGCTTGCTTACCGGCTGCAACAAATCTTTTACGAGCGACAATGTATCTTTCGCAGATCCCCAAGATTTTAAGCCGGTGATGCAGGCGTATGTTGTTGATTGCAAGAATAATACCACCGAGCTTGAGATCCTTCCTCCTGTTAATGGAGTAGCTCAAAGCGTGTTAGTAAAAAAAGAAACGCCTCCTCCTCCCCTTCTGCCTCCAAAAGAAGAGAAGAAAGAAGAGAAGAAAAAAGAGGGACCGCTTTCGGCACAAGATATTCGATATCCTGTACCTGCCCTGGGTGATTGCCAAAACGAAACCGAATGTCGCTCCTATTGCGACAATTCCAACCACGCTAAAGAGTGTTTTGCATTTGCGAAAAAGTACAATTTAATTTCCGCAGAGGAAGCCAAAAAAGTGGCGGATCAATTTTTGAATGTTACAAATGGCCCCGGCGGATGCAATTCCGGTGCTTCCTGTGAGGCGTATTGCAATAATGTGGGTCATCTTGATTCCTGTATCGCTTTTGCCGAAGAGAGCGGCTATTATTCACCTGCCCAGCTTGCTGAAGCCAAAAAAGTTCAAGAATTGGTAAAAGCCGGCAAGCAATTTCCTGGCGGCTGTAAGAATAGGAATGCCTGCGAGGTGTATTGCGGCGATCCCAATCATATGGAGGAGTGTTTGAATTTTGCCGAAGAGAGCGGATTTATGCCTAAAGAAGAAATCGCAGATGCGAGAAAAATTTTACCGCTGATGAAGAGCGGTGAAACTCCCGGCAAATGCACTTCCAAAGAACAATGCGAAACATATTGTTCTGAAGAAAGCCATGGTGATGAGTGCGTTGTTTTTGCCGAAAAATCCGGTTTAATTTCTGCCGAAGATGCGGCAGTTATGAAAAAAACCGGCGGCAAGGGGCCGGGCAGCTGCCATAGCAAGCAACAGTGCGAGGCGTATTGTGAAAATAACAGCGATGCATGCTTCCAGTGGGCGCAAGATAATGGACTTGTTAATGAAGATGACTTATCAAAAATGAAAGAAGGGATGGTTCGACTCAAAAAACAATTGGATAAAATCCCGCCCGAGGTTACGCAATGTTTGAAAGATGCGCTGGGCGAAAAAAACTTTGATAAGATGGTCAATGGTCAGCCGGTTTTTGATAGAAGCATGGAAGGTAAGATGAAGTCTTGTTTCAGTGAATTGACTTCTCAAATAAGTCAGCAATTCAATACTCTTCCGCTCGAAGCATCTGAATGTATTAAAGGTGTCGTAGGCGAAGAAGGGTTGCGCAAACTTCAAAGCGGGGAAGTTAATCAGGATTTTGATTTTAGCAGTTTGGAAGGATGTTTCCAGAAGTTGCAGTCATCATTTGGCGGAGGCTCCAGCGGTTCAGGGGGATTTACCGGACCCGGCGGCTGTAAATCAGTAGATGAGTGTACTGCGTATTGTCAGTCTAATCCGGCTGCCTGCAAAGATTTTGCTCCGCTCGGCGGAGGTCAAGGAGGCGGATTTTCTGCCGGACCCGGCGGTTGTCAGAGCCGGGAAGACTGCACGGCTTATTGCAAAGATCATCAAGATGAATGTAAAAACTTCAGCCCGCTTGGCGGCCCCGGCGGAAGAGAAGGTGAAGAACATAATGGACTAACCGAGTGTGGTATTACTAATGGAGCGATTGCCTCATATGTATGCGGGATTAATGGGAAAGGTTCTCAACCGGGCGTAGAAACTACTTATTTTAATGAATGCCATGCCAAAGGCCATGACAACCCGGAAATTCTTCACAGTGGTGTTTGTGTAAGAAATGGCCAGCCTGATAAGCCTTGTTCTGATATTGCCCATCCGATTTGCGGAACCGATGGCAATACGTGGGTGCATGAATGTTATGCCAAAGAACGCGGGGCAGATGTAAAGCATGAAGGCGCTTGCACTAATGAAGATCGCGGTAATACGGGCGGAGGCCCTGGCGGATGCCAATCTGCGGAAGAATGCCAATCTTATTGTAAGTCTCATCCGCAGGAATGTGGTGGTGGAATGCCAACACCGCCTCCGCCAGTTCAAAGTTGTGTCCAACCGCCTTCGGGACTGGTCAGTTGGTGGAGTGCCGATATTGTGTCCGGAACAAAGGTATCTGATATTAGTAATGGGAATATCGGAACCATCGTGGGCGGGGTGACGATTGTTCCGATGGAAGTAGGGAGTGCGTTTAAGTTTGATGGATCGAGCGGATATGTTTCAATGGGAAATCCTGCGAGTCTCAATTTTGGGACTAGTCCGTTTTCGTTGGAGGCATGGTTTAATTGGGACGGAGGTGGAAATTCGGGGGCGCTTAATATTATTAGAAAATCAAATTATCCGGTGAGCGGTCCGGGAGCGGGTTATTGGCTTAGGATAGGCAGGGACAGTAATGTAATAGAGTTTTCCGTGGGAGCCACTGCTGGCCCTGATGGTCAGAGCTTAATTACCGCACCCATTAGTTCGGGTGTATGGCACCATGTTGTGGCGACAAGGGACAACTCTGATGCTATAAAATTATATATTGATGGCAAATCAGAAGGCAGTATTGTCCGGCAGGCCTCCGGTGCTCAAGCAAGCAGTGAGGCGTCTTTTACGATAGGAGCATGGGATGACCGTTTCGGCATCACAGAACTTTTCCCGGGTATGATTGATGAATCTTCCGTATATAATAGGGCGCTTAGCGCGTCTGAAGTACGGAATCTTTTCAATGCGGGTAGCGAGGGTAAATGTTCCGCCGGCTATGGACATGCGAATCGGGAATTACCTCAAGATTATCAGCAGCCTGAGCAGCAACAGCAATATCAGCAAAGCCAGCCGACGAATTTCAGCGGGCCAGGCGGCTGCAAAACTCCTGAAGAGTGCAGGGCTTATTGCACCAAAAATTATCAGGATCAGGCATGCCAGCAATTTGTGCCGCCTTCTGCACCTTCAAGTTTGCTCCCTTTTTCTTTACTCTTTGGTACGGCTTTCGGGTATTTGCTTGACATATTAAGATGAAAAATCTTGATAGCAAGGGTTGCAGCCGGTTTTGCATGTTAAATAAACATTGAGCAGTTATTAATGGAAAAAATACATCACACACAAGAAGAGTGGAGGAAGATTTTAACGCCGGATCAGTATCGCATCATGCGCGAGAAGGGAACTGAAGCGCCTTTTACCTGCGCCGGACTTCAGAAAATCGAGACCGGAGGCACGTATGTGTGCGCGGCCTGCGATCTGCCGTTGTTTCTTTCCGAAGCGAAGTTTGAATCCGGCACCGGATGGCCGAGTTATTTCCAGCCGATCAATTCAGAGAATATTGAGGAGCGCGCCGATGATACGCTTGGTATACATCGTGTTGAGACGCTTTGCGCCCGATGCGAATCGCATCTCGGCCATGTATTTGATGATGGCCCGCCTCCTACGGGTAAACGATATTGTATGAATTCGGTGGCGCTGAAGTTTGTGCCGGATGAGAAGAAGTAAATTCTCTACTTTTATTGTTCGAGTGTATCTTTCACTAGAAAGACCTACTGGGTTCCCGTACTCGGGACGGAGTCGAGAACCTACCGATGGTATTTAAAAAATGGGAACTATATATAAGGTACTCTAAAAATGATAAACGTGAACCCAATAATTCCTTTTTACTGTATAACGGAGGCAAAAAATCTTTTGCGCTTATGTATCAAACTCTCTCGATGTCATTCTCGCGAAAGCGGGAATCCAGATTCTCCGAGAAAAAATGCAAGAGGGTCTGGATTCCCGATCAAGTCGGGAATGACACTATAAGATCAGATCAGGAACACAAGAAGCGGCTTGTATATGCCAAGATTTGAATTACTGGGTTCACGTTGATAAGAATTGACAAAGTTATGCACAGTGATAGTGTTGCTGTCTGTTATAGTATATAGAGAAGTGTAAAAAGTCGTTTTAGTGTGCTCTCGTCCAGATTCGGAGCGGAGTCTCCGTCATTAGCAGTAGGGTATTCCATCCGTTGAACTATGAGGGTATTCTGATAAGGATTGACGATAACTCACTAGCAATATGGATATTCTTGAGAAACCAAATTACCAAGGAGCAAAGGATAAAGCCGCAGAAGTGCTGGAGAAATTTAATATTCCCGGAACAATTGTTCCAGTTGAAGAGATAGCTCAACGTGAAGGACTAAGTATTCAATATTTTTCTTCTGATACAGACATGTCTCGAAAAGTTTCTGGATTTTTTGACCCAAAGACAAACACAATTTATATAAACACTGACGATCCTCCGGCACGGCAATCATTTACCATAGCACATGAATTAGGACATTTTGAGCTTAAACATCCACCAGATAAATATGGTGTCTTGCCTCGTTTTGCAAGCCCCATAGATAAAGACCCGATTGAGCAAGAAGCAAATTGCTTTGCTGCTAATTTGCTAGTACCCCAAGATAGACTTCTTAAAACAATGGAGCGTTATAATCTGACAAAGCAAGATACGTCTTTATTGGCCGATTTATTTGGTGTGTCGTTAGAAGTAATAAGATACCGACTCAGATGGATATAGATGACGTAAAGCAACGCGATGAACTTCTAAGTGCATTTTCTCAAAATCCGAGCGTCTTAAAAGACGCTCTGTCTATAAATAATGATGTGAAAAGGAGGCAGGTTGATGAAGCAAGTGAAAAAGCCAAAATCAAAGCCGAAAGGGATCGGGACATTAACAAGATGCGAAAGAACTGGTCTTGCGCTTTACTATGGTCTATAGTTGGTATCATAATTTTCGATGCAATTTTCTCTATTCTCTTAGGACTTAACATTGTTCACTTCGGAGATGAGAGATTAGTTTTTGCGTTCATTATCGAAAATCTTATAAAGATAGCGGGGCTTGCTTATATCGTAGTCACGTTTCTATTTGATCCAAAGTCTATAGCGAATTAACTAATCAGGGTAACTTTATATATAGTCCCCTAAAAAATAAGGTAACTTCTCGACAGGCTCGAACAGTATCATTTCTATGGAAATTCAAAATATACAACACGCAGCATTCGGCGGTGGATGCTTCTGGTGCAGTGAGGCGGTTTTTCGGATGCTTAAGGGCGTAACATCGGTAATCTCCGGATATGCGGGAGGCAAAGTTGTAAATCCCACATATGATCAAGTTTCGACGGGTAATACAGGACACGCAGAAGTAGTACTTGTGGAATATGATCCAGTGGTTATTGGATTTGAAAAACTCTTGGAAGTATTTTTTGATGCGCACAATCCCATGACATTAAATCGTCAAGGGGTTGACGTGGGAACGCAGTATCGCTCGGTAGTGTTCTACGGGACAGACGAGCAGAAGATCATTACGGAGGAGTATATTAAAAAAATTACTGCATCTGGAAAATATTCGGATCCGATCGTAACGCAGGTGGCAGCACTAGAAGTATTTTATCCCGCAGAGGAATACCATGAGAGATACTACGAGACGCATTCGGATGAGGGATATTCGCGTGCAGTCATCAAGCCGAAGGTGGATAAGATAAAAGAGAAGTACGCGGATATATTGAAATAAATCCTAATATCTAAACTCTAAATCCTAAACAATACCAAATGACTAAAATACAAAATCGAAAACGGGAAAAAGTGGATAGTTTTGAGTTTTGATATTTGGATTTGTTTAGAGTTTAGATATTAGGATTTAGGATTTAGGATTTTTGATATCAGACTTTTATACATTTTTCACCAGACTTTAAAATAATCGGTTGTCAATCAGCCTCAAGAATGGTATCCTTGAGGCTGTTTTAAAAATCTCATACATCAAATGACCAAAACAAAACTTCTTATTTTAACCACGGTATTCATAGATGCTATAGGAATCGGGATTATTGTCCCGATTATGCCTTTTTTTGTGGGGCGATTCAGCCAGTCGCCGCTTTTGATGACGTCTCTTTTTTCGGTATTTTCTTTGTGCGCGTTTTTTTCCTCTCCGGTAATCGGAGCGATGTCTGATAAAGTCGGACGCCGCGCAGCGCTTATTGTAAGTATTTTTAGTACCTCTCTGGGATGGGCGGTATTTGCCGCGGCTCCGAATATCTTTTTTCTTTTTTTAGGAAGAATCATCGACGGATGTGCGGCGGGGAATTTTCCGATCGCGCAAGCGTATCTTACGGATATCGCTCGCGATGACAAAGAGCGCACGACCAATCTGGGCTTGATCGGT
>Ga0209515_10009826_pt1 | contig 10808 bp, 7 predicted proteins | sample Subgroupgradi54m_FD_187454 | JGI IMG/M metagenome (GOLD analysis project Ga0209515, IMG submission 187454) | Subsurface groundwater microbial communities from S. Glens Falls, New York, USA - GMW60B uncontaminated upgradient, 5.4 m (SPAdes)... ...
ATAGCGGCAACGTCGGCATCGGGACGACGAGTCCGGGGGCGTTGCTGGCAGTGAATCAAACAGGAGGAGGATTCTATGTGTTGAGTGGCGGGAATGTGGGGGTGGGAGCTGCGGCTCCGGCACAACGATTTGAAGTTGCCGGCGGTCTCGCAAAATTTGGTAGCCTCTATATCGACACAACAAATGTCTACGGGCTTATCGGTGGAAAGACGTCCGCATCGCAAGATGGAATCTACGTGGATGGTAACAATCTTGTCGGCCTCGGTGCTGCGCCAAATTATAAACTTGATCTTACCCAGAGTTCGGCATCGGCGATGCGTTTTGGGGCTTCGGGAAACAATGGCGGATTCCTCACTTCTACCGATAGTGCGGATCAAGCAGTTCTTTCAGGCGGCGCCAACTGGAATGGCAGCAACTGGATTGCGCGAAGCACAACCGCGAGTGCCGTTAATCAGAATGATGGCATCATTGCTTTTATGACCAACTCAGGACTCACGAGTGGCAATTCATTCACGCCATCGGAACGGATGAGAATAGACACAAGCGGCAACGTCGGCATCGGGACGACGAGTCCGGGCAGTATCTTATCTATCAGCGGCACCGCAAACTTCACCTCCGCAACTTCAACATTCTATTCTGGACTCTTGGCTCACAACACTATTCAATCAAGCGGACTTATCGCAACCTCAACTCTTTACGTAGGTGGCACCACAGGAACAAGTCTCATCGTAACAAATGCGGGCAACGTCGGCATCGGGACGACGAGTCCGACTAAATTATTATCTGTTTCCGGAAATACATATATTCATAATGGTTCCACCCAAGCAGACCTTACGGTAAACAACGGCGCTGTTTGCGCAGACAACAATGGCAACGTCAAGTGTACGGCATCTCTCACCGCAGGCGTGGTGTATGGAGACAGTTCTTCATTTGGCGCGTCTGATGTCGCAGAAAATTATGCGGTAACAGATCAGACCATATCGGCAGGCGATCTTGTTATGCTTAGCTCTGACGGAGCCGTGGTAGTCAAAGCGGACAAGCAGAGTCAAAATCCTCTGTTGGGCGTTATCTCTACTGCTCCGGGTGTGCTCTTGGGTGATGTTACGGGCGAATATGCCACGTCATCGGTACGCGCCGTGGCATTGACGGGCCGCGTACCCGTTACCGTGAATCTTGAGGGCGGCGATATCAAGCCCGGAGACCGAATTACGTTGTCTTCGGTTGCCGGTGTGGGGACAAAAGCGACATCATCGGGCATAGCCATAGGCATTGCATTGGATCCGTTTGACGGCAATGTTTTTGGCGGATTTGTCTCGCAAGGAAAGATACGTGTGTTTGTTAATCTTGGGTATGCGAAAATTGATCCCGAGGTAAGCAATGCGGCAAGCAGTACGGAAATAATGGATAGCAATCGCGCTTGGGCCATTGACAGCTCTGGCCGCGTGTCAGCACGATTCACCGGCGGTTTTGATTTAAGCGACAATAATTTGCTTAATGTCGCAAAAATAGTCTCTGCAAACGGATCATGGTCAATTGACGCGGATGGAAAGCTGACGGTAAAAGAAGTGGAAACTGAAAAATTGAAAGTAAAAAATTCAGCCGAATTCGGCTCTTCGGACAATCCTATGGGGATTACGATTTATGATCGGGACACAAAACAACCTTATTGCGTGGGCATCAAGAGCGGAGAATGGGTGAGAATAGTCGGCGCGTGCGGTGCTTCCCCTGCGCTACCCGCATCAACCGCAAGTTCTTCAACATCGCCTTCGGCTCCAATGATAACAGAATTCCCAAGCCCGTCGCCGTCAGCATCTCCAGCTTTTTCGCCCAACGCTTCTTCATCGCCCGTTATCATGCCTTCCGAAAGCCCGTCTGAAAGCGCAGGCCCATCTCCCTCGCCGGAAGCAAGCCCATCGCCATCGCCAAGTCCGAGCGATAGTCCAAGCCCGTCTCCGACACCATAGACGTATCACGGATACGCAATGAGTATCCAAAATCCGCAGGAATCGTGATATAATGACAGGGGAATATCGTGAGATCATGAGAAGTCGGATGCAGACGCAAGCGTCGGACTTCTCACGAATTGATGTATAAACATAAAAAGTGTGAGATGAAAAAAGATTTTCAAAAGTGGCACGTAAGAAAATCAGAGGTCAACGAGGTTGCAAAACGTCCGTTCTTTCATGAACGTGAGATATGGTTTTGTTATCTCGGGATGAATGTTGGATTTGAGCAGGACGGGCAAGGGGCAGAGTTTTTAAGACCGGTTGTAATTGTTCGTAAGTTTAACAATGAAGTTTTTTGGGCGATACCCCTTACGAAATCGAACAAACAGCGCAAAAAGAAAGCGGAGGACTATTATTATATTTTCTCTTTTGTGCTAGAGATTATCAGTGTCGCAATACTTTCACAGATTCGTCTGGTAGATGCCAAAAGATTAAGTCGCCATATTGGCACTATGATTGAAACGGATTTTGATGAGTTAAAAATAAAACTCAAGGCTCTTTTGCCTTGAGTTTTATTTTTCCTCTACCTTGCGATAGAGTCGGGCCGAAGCCATTTAGATGCTAAGTATAGCAAACCAAAGAATTATGTCAAGCTCATTACCCGCAATTTCTTGTGTTTATTGCGCTTCCAAAGATACGGTGAAGCGCGGATGGCGGCAAAAGAAGCGCGAGAAAGTGCAGCTTTATGTATGCCGCTCCTGCCTGCGTACATTTACGCCGCAAATGGTCAAAGGCAAACATTATCCGCACGCCGTGATTATTGATGCGATGAGTTACTATAATTTGGGGTTTTCGCTTGAGCAGGCGTGTAAAATTATAAAGCAGAAAACTGATTTCGATCTATCCGCTTCCACGGTGGCGAGCTGGGTGGAGGAATTCAAGGATTTGTGCCGTTATCACCGCTACCGTCCGTTTGCGGTAAAGATGTGCGATCCCATGGAGACCGTGGTGAGTGTTACGCTTGCGCATCGCCAACTCTACCGCTTCATGTTCCATAAGCCGAAAACACGCCTTATTATCAGGGAAGATATCAAGCATGCGCGGTTCGGTCCGCTCGCGGAGTTTCTTGCGCTCGTTCCCTCCGAGACGCCGCATCAGCTGTTTTCCGCTGAAGGCGGACCGGAAGGGCTGCGCATGTCCGAATCACCCTTGCGATTTTCAAAGGATCAGATGATCGTGCGTTCTAAGCATAACTTCGCAAACCGGCTTGCCGCGTTTGCCCTGCAGGGCGCGGCGTGCAACAAAGACCGGCATGAAGCGGTGCAGAAATTCATGCTTGCCAATGACACCGTGACCGTGGCGACTGAAGTGCCGGTGCATTTGAAGCGCGAGGATCTTTTGCATATGCAGAGTCAATTGGGTTTTGAAATGTATAAAAAAGAGGGGAAAGGAATACGGAAAATAGAGAGAAGCGATGAATTACCGGCATTGATAACCGGGCATATTGATCTCGTGCAGGTGCGCAACGGCCAAATACATATACTGGATTATAAGCCCAATGCCGCAAAGGAAAAGCCGATAGAACAATTAACGCTCTATGCCATGGCACTCTCGCGGCTCACCGGGCTCCGGATGTACTGCTTCAAATGCGCATGGTTTGACGAGAAGGATTATTTTGAATTTTTTCCTCTGCATGTGGTGTACAAGCGAAAAGGGAGGAGCAGAAAAATCCGGTCGGACAGAAAACAGATCACGACAAAAGAAGGTGTGTATCGGCTCAATGAGTCGGTATTGAAAGTGGAGCAGATATATCCGATAGCAGCTCGATAAATTATGTATATTCCGAATCAAAGACAAAATTTCTATTCCGAAAAAAATGCGGGGACATATGCGCGCCGCCCGCTTCATAGTTTTCAGGATTTGGAGGTGTATCAAAAAGCCCTTGAATGCTCTGTGTTGGTGGCAAAACAAATGGATGGGTGGCTTGCTGTTGCCGAAATTGCTGACTCGCTCCCAAAGCCGCGTTTTGTTAAAGCAATGTCCCCAAAGGGACAGAAAGGTTTGGGTGCTGTCGCCTCAACGAAAAACAACGTCGGCATCGGGAAGAACAGTATTGGTATAGGAACTGCGCGCGAACTCATCATCAAAAACATGCTTTCATGCGCGCTCGCCATTCCGCATCAGGTTGCTGAAGCCCATTCGCTCCGTTTTGGCGATCATACGGCAGGGATCGCTGCGATTGAGAAAGCGATGCTGGGGTGCAACAAAATGGTGGTGTATCTGGAGCAGTTCCGCGACATCTGCGATTCCGGCATCCCGTGGGAGTTTTTTGACGACGCGATCAAAAAGTATATCTATGTACGGAGGAAAATGCTGCGTCTGGAGCAGGCGTGGAAAAAATTCATGCCTGGATTTGGAGAACGGGAAAAACAGAAAAATATCTTATCGTAAGCCTCGCTTAAGCCAGACGCCTTCGCCTGCGCCAAGTCCTTCGGAGAGCATGACACCAAGTCCGACTCCGTCTGAAAGTCCATCACCAACGCCTGAACCTTCGCCGTCTGAAAGTTCGGCACCAAGTCCCTTGAATAGTCCGGATCCGGCACCTGCGCCGTAATACAAAACTCGCCCCAGAAAAGGGTGGGTTTTGGTTTAAAGGTTTAACATGTAAGATTTAAATATATAATGGAGAGAAGAAGTTTAAATATGTAATGTTTAAAAATTTAATAAAATATGGCCACCATCCAACGGTTTGAAGATTTGATTTGTTGGCAGAAAGCACGGCTGCTTACAAAAGAGGTGTACGGAGAAACGTTTAAAAATTTAAAGTTTAAGAATGATTACGGATTGTGCGATCAGATTCGACGTGCTTGTGTTTCTGTGATGTCGAATATCGCCGAAGGATTTGAGCGGGGAACGAAACAAGAACTTATCAATTATCTTTATATTGCAAAAGGATCGGCGGGAGAGGTGAGGGCGCAATTATACGCCGCTTACGACATAGGGTATTTAAATATTGAAACGTTTAAATATTTAAACGGACTTGTGTTAGATTGTTCACGGCTTATCGCTAGTTTTACTAAGAGCATAAAAATGTCGGACGTAAAGGGTCTCCAGTACAAGCAGGAAGCTAAAAAGAGAGATACATGGCTGGAAGATTATGCCGCGTTGCAGGGACTGACGCTGGCCGAAAATGGAATGGTGATAAAACGCGAGAAATAGGTGTGAATAATTGGTAAAGAAACAAATTACAGTGGTTTTTTCTTTTGATACTCCTGTTATTTTACTGATCTTGAGTCGGTCTTACGGGGGCATCTTTTGCTTTCTCAAGCCCATACTTCCGAAGCAGAGCAAGAATCGGCTCACCGCACTTTTCACAAAGTGAGCAAGTGGGCATAATGCTCCGATATGCTATTCCCACCATGGTTCTGTAGTCCTTTATTTCTTTCTTGCATGCATCGTATTTATAGATGGTCATAGGTTGATATATTAACGACGGATTAGTAAGAACATTGTATAAGACTTACCGAATCATGGCCAAAGAATTCTGGGGATAAAAGACAAAATGTTGACTCGCGAATAATGTTTATGTTGTGTGTATAATTGCATTGACGCTCCAAAAAACAAACGTATAATGAAGTCATGGCAAAGAAACAAATGACAATTGATGACTTGGCGGTAATGGTTCAAAAGGGATTTCAGGGCGTAGACAAGCGCCTTGATGGTGTAGATAAACGTCTTGACCGGATTGAAGATCGCCTTGATGGCATTGATGATCACTTGGAGCATATTGATGGCCGTCTTGACCGGATTGAGAAGATTTTTTCGGTTGACCACAAGAATCGTATTGAGCGTCTTGAGTTTGAAGTCAAGAATCTCAAAGACCTTTTTGCTTTGAAATAGGACATAGATAAGCCACAAATTTGAGTTCTCTTGACATGATTTTTTGTATCGATTATACTGATTTTATCTACTAACGCACGGTCTTACGGAGGAAAACTGGGGCAAGGAGGAGGGACGTATTCGCCTAAGTAAATTATACTATTATTTGCGACTCTTTACGGTAATCGCAATTTCCTGTTCACCCCTAAACTGAAAAGGGTTTTTTAGGGTGGCTATATTTTTGTTTACATCATTTTTTCAATTTTTTATACATAATATGGAAAAAAAATACTTTTCGCGGCATCGTACCTCGGCAGTCGGACTTCCTAACCTTCCCGAAGTCCAGCTTAATTCTTACCAATGGTTTTTTGACAAAGGGCTCCATGAGCTTTTTGACGAAGTATCGCCGATCAAGGATTTTACCAGTAAGGATCTCATGCTTGACTTCACGAGCTTTTCGCTTGATGAGCCTAAGTATGACGAAGCAAAAACACGTGAATTGAATCTCTCCTACGAGGCCCCGCTTCGTATGCGTGCGCGCCTTACTAACAATAAAACCGGCGAGGTAAAAGAACAAGAAATCTATTTGGGCGAATTCCCCATTATGACCCCGCGCGGAACGTTTATTGTAAACGGCGTAGAGCGTGTGGTGGTTTCCCAGCTCATTCGATCATCGGGTGTATACTTTACCAACTATCTCTCGCGGGGAAGACGCTTTTTTGGCGCCAAAATTATTCCGAATCGCGGCGCTTGGCTTGAATTTGAGACCGATCTCGACGGTACGATGAATGTAAAAATAGACCGCAAACGAAAAATCCCCGCAACCAGTTTGCTGCGGGTATTCGGTTTAACTGATAATGAGAAAATCGCGGCAATTTTCCGCGATACGGACACTGGAGAGTTGTCTTATATAAAGAAGACGCTTGAGCGCGATCCGTCTGCCACGCAAGACGAGGCATTTATCGAAATCTACAAGCGTATCCGCCCGGGAGACTTGGCTACGGCAGACAATGCGCGTTCTCTTATTGAGTCAATGTTTAGCTTTGACCGGTATGATTTGGCAGAAGTAGGACGCTATAAATTCAATCAGCGGCTTGGTTTGCCGGTAATGAAGTCGGCAGAGATCAAAGAAAAAGGCAACCGCATTTTGTCGCGAGAAGATATTATTTCCGTACTTAAAGAAATCATCCGGCTCAACATCGCAGGCGATGCGCCGGCTGACGATATTGACCACTTGGGCAACCGCCGCGTACGAGGCGTAGGCGAATTGTTGCAGAATAAACTCCGCATCGGTATTACCCGCATGGCGCGTATTATTCGCGACCGCATGTCTACGTTGGATCCTCTTACGCTTACTCCCGCACAGCTGATCAACGCGCGCCCGTTCATGGCATCGGTAAAAGAATTCTTTACGTCTTCCCAGCTTTCGCAATTCATGGATCAGGTAAATCCATTGTCCGAGCTTGAGCATAAGCGCCGCTTGTCAGCTATGGGTCCCGGAGGTTTGCAGCGCGAGCGCGCAGGATTTGAAGTTCGCGACGTGCACCCCTCTCACTATGGGCGCATTTGCCCGATTCAGACTCCTGAAGGCCCGAACATCGGACTCGTGGGACACTTGGCATCGTATGCCCGATTGAATGATCTGGGTCTTATTGAGACGCCGTATATTAAAGTAAAAGATGGAAAAGTTACCGGAGAAGTTGAATATTTAAACGCAGTAGCTGAAGTGCGCCACACTATTGCTCACTCAGGTATCCCGATGGACGCTGACGGTACTATTTTAGGCGAGCGCGTGGAAGCGCGTATTAAAGGAAGCCCGGGTTTGGCAGTAGCCTCCGAGGTGGATTATATTGACGTGTCCCCGCAGCAAGCTATCAGCATTGCCACGAGTCTTATCCCATTTTTGGAACACGATGATGCAAACCGCGCGCTCATGGGTTCAAACATGCAGCGCCAGGCCGTTCCCTGCGTACGCGCACAGGCGCCGTTGGTGGGAACCGGCGTAGAATCACGCGCGGCACAGGACTCCGGCCGCGTTATTTTGGCTGAAGATGACGGAATCGTAGAAGAAGTTGACGGACGTCAGATATCGGTAACATATACCAAAACAGGACAAACGAAGTCTTATCCTTTTGTGTCTTTCTTGCGCACGAATGCATTCACGGTTATCCGCCAGCGTCCGATGATCATGCGCAAAAGCAACGTAAAGAAAGGAACCATACTTGCCGACAGCTCATCCACTGATCAGGGAGATTTGGCGCTCGGCCAAAACATTCTTGTGGCATTTATCTCATGGTTCGGATCCAACTATGAAGATGCTATTATTATATCTGAAAAACTGCTTAAAGATGACCGCTATACGTCGATCCACATTGAGGACTTCACGATCGATGTGCGCGATACCAAGCTTGGTCCCGAGGTAACCACTCCCGATATCCCGAACGTGGGAGAGGAAAAATTAAAAAACCTCGATGAGGAAGGCGTTGTGATGGTGGGCGCGGAAGTCCGCTCCGGCGACATTCTTGTAGGAAAAATTTCTCCGAAAGGCGAGTCGGACTTAACTCCTGAAGAAAAACTTTTGCGCGCAATTTTCGGTGAAAAAGCGCGCGATGTAAAAGACTCTTCGCTTCGCCTTTCACACGGCAAGCGCGGACGCGTGGTGGGAGTTCGCGTATTCTCACGCGAGCGCGGAGACAAATTGGAAGCAGGCGTAATCAAGCAAATTCAGATTGATGTCGCCCAGATGCGCAAAATCTCTGTCGGAGACAAGCTCGCCGGACGCCACGGAAACAAAGGCGTTATTGCAAAGATTTTGCCGGAAGAAGACATGCCGCGTCTTGCCGACGGTACGCCGGTGGAAATGATATTGAACCCGCTTGGTGTGGCAAGCCGTATGAATTTGGGCCAGATTTTTGAAACTCATCTCGGATGGGCGGCATCAAAACTCGGATACCGCGCGGTAACTCCGGCGCTTGCGGGCGTACTCGAAGAGGAGATCAAAGAAGAGCTTATCCGCGCCGGTCTTCCGGGAGACGGAAAAGTAGATCTCTATGACGGCCGCACCGGAGAGAAATTCGCAAACAAAGTCATGGTGGGTTATTCCTATATCATGAAGCTCATCCACTTGGTGGAAGACAAGATCCACATGCGATCAATCGGGCCTTACTCTCTCATCACCCAGCAGCCTTTGGGGGGCAAGGCGCAGTTCGGAGGGCAGCGCTTCGGAGAGATGGAGGTGTGGGCGCTTGAAGGATACGGAGCCGCGCACACATTGCAGGAAATGCTTACTATCAAATCTGATGACGTTTTGGGACGCGCAGCCACGTATGAGGCGATCATCAACGGCGAGAAAATAAAGAACCCGAATATTCCCGCATCGTTCAACGTGCTCGTAAATGAATTGCGGGGGCTTGCATTCAACATTGATGTAGTCAGAAAAGAAGAAACGGTCGAAGCGGCGAAAGAGACAGCGGCTGATACTTCGGTAAAGAAAGAAAAGAAAGCTAAACAGAAAGTTGAAAGGGTTTAATAAAAAATTCTAAGCACGAAACTCTAAATTCTAAACAATGTCAAAATCCAGATGTTCAAAATTCAAAATAAAGAGGCATTTTTTCTGTTTTGAGTTTAATACTTTGGTCATTTAAATTTGTTTAGGATTTAGAAATTAGGATTTAGAATTTTTATCACCTATGGATTTACAAACATCATTTACTGATTTCGGCGGTCTTTCCCTCCGCTTGGCATCTCCCGAGGATATCTTGGGATGGTCATTCGGCGAAGTAACCCGGCCTGAAACCATCAACTACCGTACCGCAAAGCCGGAACGCGACGGGCTTTTCGATGAACGCATTTTCGGTCCTACCAAGGATTGGGAATGCTATTGCGGCAAGTATCGCCGTATTCGCTACAAAGGAATTGTCTGCGATAAATGCGGAGTAGAGGTAACGCGCGCAATCGTGCGGCGCGAGCGTATGGGACATATCGAACTGGCGTCTCCCGTCAGTCATATTTGGTTTTTGCGCGGTGTTCCGTCAAAGATCGGACTTACGCTTGATATGTCGGTGAGTGATCTTGAGAAAGTGATTTATTTTGCCGGATACGTGATTACGAAAGTCGATGAAGCAGGACGCCTGCAGGCAATGGAAGAAGTTGAGCGCGAATTTAAAATAAAATCAAAAGAAGCGAGTAAAGAAGAAACGACTCGCCTCAAAGATGCAAAAGAAAAAATCAAAGAAGAACTTCGTGGTCTTGAATTGAATGGCGTGATCTCGGAAGTTGAGTATCACCGCATGTCCAAAAAATTCGGCGAGGTGTTTGAAGCGTCCATCGGAGGCGAGGCAATTCGCGAATTGCTCAAAAACATCAATCTTGAGGAGGTAAGAGAAAAACTGGAAAAAGAAATTCCGGATCAATCTCCGTTGGTTGCGCGCAAGAGTCTTAGGCGCTTGCAGATAATCAAAGGCATGATTCACGCAGGTATTCGTCCGGAGTGGACATTCCTTACTCATATTCCGATCATTCCGCCGGATTTGCGCCCGATGGTGCAGCTCGACGGAGGACGCTATGCGACTTCAGATTTGAACGATCTCTATCGGCGCGTAATTAACCGAAACAATCGCTTGAAGCGTTTGTTTGAGTTGAAGGCTCCCGAGGTTATCACCCGAAACGAAAAGCGCATGCTGCAGGAAGCGGTTGACGCATTGATTGACAATTCGATCCGCCGAGGCGCTTCCCCCGTCGCATCACAGGCACAGCGCCGTCCGCTTAAATCCCTTGCTGATATTTTGAAAGGCAAGCAGGGACGTTTTCGCCAAAATCTCTTGGGCAAACGCGTAGATTATTCGGGGCGTTCTGTTATTGTCGTAGGTCCTGATTTGAATTTGGGCGAGTGCGGACTTCCGAAAAAAATGGCGCTTGAACTGTTTAAACCATTTGTCATCCGTCGATTGATCGAGCGAGAAATTGCTCACAATGTGCGCGGCG
>Ga0209515_10009827_pt1 | contig 10807 bp, 10 predicted proteins | sample Subgroupgradi54m_FD_187454 | JGI IMG/M metagenome (GOLD analysis project Ga0209515, IMG submission 187454) | Subsurface groundwater microbial communities from S. Glens Falls, New York, USA - GMW60B uncontaminated upgradient, 5.4 m (SPAdes)... ...
CTCCTCTCTTCGCTCCCTGCTCCCCGCTCCCGCCTATGCCGCTCACTCCCTTTTGCAGCCAGCTTATCGCCGATGTCGGCATTTCCTTTGGTGACGAAGGCAAGGGCCGCCTCATTCCCGAGATCATCGAGGAACTCCGCGCCACCCCGGCCGCGGTTAGCGTCGTCTTCAAGGTCAATGGCGGCTCGAACTCCGGCCACACCGCCGGTGGCATCAAGCTCAACCTTCTCCCCGCCGGCGTCGTCGAGGCCGGCGTGCCCCACCTCGCCATCGGCGCCGGGGTCGTCGCCGACCCGCGCAAGATCCTCTGGGAAGGCCGCCCGCTTGAAAAGAAGGGCTACACCGTCTTCTCCCGTCTGCTCATCGACGAGCGCACGCTGGTTTCCGATTTCAGCCACCGCCTGCTCGATCTCGCGTGGGAGGACTACCGCGTCAATATCCTGCAGGAGGAGCCCCGCGGCTCCACCGGCCGCGGCATCACCCCCGCCTACCAGGACGAAACCGGCCAGTGGCAGATCACTTTCGCCGACTTCCTCGGCGGACCCAACTTCTTCGCCCGCAAGCTCGCCGCCCGCGCCGACCGCGCCCTCCGCACGATCCAGCATGTCTGCCGCGTGACCGGGACCTCCTGGAACGCCTTTTTCGAAAAACTCAGCGTCGCCGAGCAGAAAGCCAACGCCGAAGCCATCGCGATGGGCCTCTTCACCCCGGACGAGTTCGACTTCACGCAATTCCGCGGACCTGCGCCATTCACCATCGATATCGAGAAACTCACCGCGGTCTACTGGGCCGCCGGCACCGCCCTGGTTCGGAACATCGGCGAGGTCCGCGAAATCGTGCTGCGCGAACTCGCCGCCGGCCGCTCCATCGTGGGCGAGTTCGGCCAGGCCTACTGGCTCGACAAGCGCCACGGCTTCTCACCCAACGTCACTGCCTCGCACACTTACACGCCGGAGTTTTTCGAGAGCGCGGGCATCCCCGTGCAGCCCATCCACACCTTCGCCGTCGCCAAGGCCTACGACACCAAGGTCGGCACGCACACCTTCCTCACGCAGATGGACGATGCCCTGCCCCTCTGTCAGAAGCTCAAGCACATCGAGTTCGGCACCGTCACCGGCCGCCAGCGCATGGTCGGATGGTATGACGCCGTGGAGAAAGGCGACGCGCTGCGCTACGGCGGCTACCAGGATCTGATGATCAACAAAATCGACGCGCTCAGCGGCGGCCACGAGTTGCTCATCTGCACCGCCTACGACGACGCCTCCGGCAAGCGCCACGCCCATGTCCCGCGCAACGAAGCCGTCCGCAAGGCGCTCAAGCCCGTCTATGCGCGCCACCCCGGCTGGACCGAGGACATCACCGGCGTCCGCCAATTCGCCGACCTGCCGAAAAACGCGCAGCGCTACACCGCCGCCATGGTCCGCAGCCTCGTGCAGGTCGCCTATGGGGAGAAGTTGCCCGCGGTGCTCCCCAACCTCCGCTACCTCGGCGTCGGCCCCCACCCCAGCCAGATCATCAAGGACATCCCCGCCACGGCCGAGCTGGTCAAGCTGGTTTGAGGTGGGAGCGTGCTTGCACGCGATTCTTCGAGTTGAGCTTTACGCCGGCAAAAATCAACGCGCAGCCCAACCCAGCCAAGTCGGCTGTTGATTTTAAGGCCGTTGTCGTGCCTCATCCGCTCACAAGCTGCAAACATCCAAAGCTCAACTCAGTTGAGATTAATAGGGCTGAGGGTTGCGACTTGCCTGAATCCGCCAGCCAGCTAGCTTTCGGCCATGCCAGTCACCACCCGCCTCGCCGCTCAGTTGCGCCGGTTGTCCGCCCGTGAAAAGGCAGCGGTCGCCGACCATCTCTGGCGCGAAGCGGAAAACAAGCTGGGGCCGACCACTGCCCAGCTTGACACCCTCAACTCCCGGGCCGCCTCGGCGCTCGCGCATCCGCACAAATTGAAGCCAGCGGGTGACGCAGTGCGCCGGTTGCGGCGATGAAGCTGTTTCGGGAGGCCGAAGGGTATGCCGCCGATCTGCAGGCGGCCTACGACTACTACAAGAGCTACAGTCCGCGAGCGGCGGAACGATTCCTGGTCGCCTATACCCGGGCGGCAGCATTCATCGGACAGACCCCGCTTGCCTGCCGGCTTCGGCGGCACGGCTGGCGACAGATGATCATTCCGGCACACCCCAACTATTCCATATTCTACAAAGAACTCCCCTTATGCTGGCTTTACGCCGGTGTGATCCCGACGGCGAGGGATCCTGATGCAATCCAAGCCCGGCTACTGATCCGGGAAATACGAGAAGAAATCTGACCGAATTTGAAGTATCAACCCGCCGCATCGTTTCTGAAGAATCCCACCACCTCGCGGACCACGCGCGCCACGTCCTCGCTCGTCAGCCCGGGATGCAGCGGCAGGGAAAGAACCTCGGCGCAGGCCTGTTCCGTGTGCGGGAGCGAAAGCGTGGCGTCGTGATAGGCCGGCTGGCGGTGGACCGGCACCGGATACAGGACGCCGCACAGGATGTTCAGTCTTTCCAAATGGGCCTTGAGTTCCTCGCGCCGCGGCGTGCGGACGACGAACTGGTGCCAGCAATGCGCGCGTCCTTCCGCCACGGCCGGCAACCGGAGCGGCGTGTCCTTTAGTCCGGCGAGATACTGCTGGGCGAGATGCTCGCGCTGCCGGTTCTCCGGCTTCAGCCGGATCAGCTTCACGCGCAGGATCGCCGCCTGAATCTCATCGAGCCGGCTGTTCCGGCCGGGCGAGTCACTCACGTAACGCTTGCGCCAGCCATACTGGCGCAGCAGCCGCACCTTCTCCAGCAGGACGGGGTCGCTGCCCGCCACGGCGCCGCCGTCGCCCAGCGCACCGAGATTCTTGGTGGGATAAAAGCTGAAACAGGCCAGCTGCCCCCAGGTGCCGGCCTTCTTTCCGCCGACCGCCGCACCGTGGGCCTGCGCGCAATCCTCCACGACGATCAGGTTGTGCCGTCCCGCCAGCTCCATCAGGCGCGGCATGCCCACCGCCTGGCCGTAGAGATGCACCGGCACCACCGCCTTGATCTTCGGATCGCGCAATTCGGTCAGCATCGTCTCCAGGGCCGCGAGGTCCATGAGCATTGTGGCCGGCTCGATATCGACAAAGATCGCCTTGGCCCCGGTTGCACCGATGGCCGAAACCGTCGCCGTGACAGTGTTGGCCACGGTGACCACTTTGTCGCCCGGCCCGATGCCCGCGGCGTGCAGGGCCAGCTCGAGGGCGTCGGTGCCGTTGGCCACCCCCGCGGCGCCGGCGGCGCCGAGCCAGGCCGCGAATTCCTTTTCAAAGGCCTCGAGCTCCGGCCCGAGGATGTATTGTCCGCTCCGGAGCACGCGCGACACTGCGGCATCGATCTCGGTCTGGGCCGCCAGGTAGCCGGCCTTGGGATCGGAAGGAAGGATTTTGGAACTGCTCACAGAAAGCGATGCATCGGCCCCGCGCCAACCTCTGGTTCCGCTCACAAGTAATGAGGCAGTTCCTTCCGGTAATACGCCAGCGTCCGGTAAAGCGCCTGCTTGATCGTCGTCGTCGGCTTCCAGCCGAGCACCTGCTCGACCAGCCGGCAGTCGGAATAAAAATCGCCGATGTCGATCTTCTTGCGCCCCGCCGGGAAGGCGCGGACCCGGAAGCTGCCCTGACGCGCGACCTCCACCAGGGTCTCCGCCAGCTCGTGCAAGCTGATCTGCCCGATGCCGCCGAGGTTGAAAACCCGGCCCACGGCCTGCGGGTGCGAGGCGGCCAGCAGCATCGCCGCGACCGCGTCGTCGACATAGGTGAAATCACGCAGCTGCTTGCCGCCCCAGACTTCGATGGGCTTGCCTTGCAGGACATCCCGGATCCACACCCCGACAAAGGTCTGGCGCGCATCCTTCACGCGCATGCGCGGGCCGATCGTGTTGGTCAGTCGCAGCACGGTGCTGGGCACGCCATAGACGTCGTTGTAGAGCAGATGGTATTCCTCGCCAGCGAGCTTGTTGATACCGTTCACGTCCACCGGCCGCAGCGGATGCTTCTCATCGACGGGCAGGTAATGGGGCCGCCCGTAAATCTGGCGGGTGCTCGCAAAGACGATCCGCAGGCGGGGATTGTGGGCCCGGCAGGCCTCGAGCAGCGTGAGCTGCGCGCGGCAGTTGATCTCGAGATCGGTCTCGGGGTCGCTCATCGAGTCCACGTGGCTCGTCTGCCCGGCCAGATTGAACATGAAATCCTGGCCGCGCAAAAATTCCGGCAGGCTGTGCCGGTCGCGCAAATCGGAAAGATTCAGGCTGAGCTTGCGTTCCAGGCCGTGCAGATTGTGGCGATTGCCGCCATATTCCGGAATCAGGCTGTCGAGGATGGTGACCTTCGCTCCCAGCCCGACCAGCGACCGGGCCAGATTCGAACCGATGAAACCCAGCCCGCCGGTCACGAGCACGCGCTTGCCCCGAAAGGCCTTGGCAAATGACGACCGGGACTGCATGCCGCCAAAATGGGTTTCCCGGCGGGATAGACAAGCGCGCAGTGCAGTCGAACCAGGTTTCATTGGTAGGGCGGGACCGCCGGGCGCGCCGGAACATTCTCGCGGCGCGCCCGGCGGTCGCGCCCTACCCAAGGCCACGGCCATCGGCCCGTCCTAAAAATCCTGCAGCCGGCCCTCCCCGGCGCCCCGACCGGGTTCGATGCGCTCCAGCACCTCACCGAGCACGTAGATCGATCCGGTGACCACCACCGTATCGTCCGGGCCGCCAACCGTGCAGGTCTGCGGATCGGGAAAGATCCGCTCCAGCGCGCCGCGGTGGACGCGGGACCGCTCCCCTGGCGGCACGAGGTCCAGCAACTCCTCGTAAGTGCAGGCCCGGGCCTGGCGCGGGGTGACCAGATGAAGCTCCTGCGCGTGGCGCAGCACCACCTCGAGCAGGGCCCGCGCGCGGAACTCGCCGAGCGCCCCGGCCACGATGACCGGTTTTCGTCCGGTGCTCGCGATCAATTGCTGCAGGTTCTGCTCCAGCACCTGCGCGCCCTCGGTATTGTGCGAGGCATCCAGGATCAACATCCGGCCGCCCAGCATCGTGCGCTGCCACCGGCCCGGCCAGTTCACGTGTTGCAGGCCGTGTGTGATGTTCCATTCCGAAGGTGGAGCGTGACCTTCCGCCTTCGCCCCGTTCGACAAGCTCAGCGCCGTGGCGGGCAAGCCGGGCACGCTCGCGGCGATGCGCTCCCGGAACACCCGCGCCACCAGCGTGGCCGTGGCCGCGTTCCAACGCTGGTAGTCGCCTTCGAGATTCGTGGCCGGATAATGCGCGACGTCCTCGCCGAAAATTTCCCGCACCGAATGCACGGGCGCCCCGCACCCCGCGGCCACCGCGCGCACGACACGCTCCGCACCTGGCGGCAGCCGGCCCACGACCACGGGCCGGCCGGGCTTGATGATGCCGGCTTTCTCGCGGGCGATCTCCCCGACCGTGCCGCCCAGCTCCACGCAATGATCGAGCCCGATCGACGTGATGACCGCCACCTCGGGCAGCACGACGTTGGTGGCGTCGAGCCGGCCCCCGAGGCCGACCTCGACGATCGCGATGGCCGCCTGCTTCCGCTGGAATTGCAGGAAGGCCATCGCCGTCATGAACTCGAAAAAAGTCGGGTGCTCGTCCGCGGAATGCGCGGCGATCCGCTGCGCCACCGGTCGCAGCTCGTTGGTGTAGGCCGTGATTTCCTCCTCGGAAAGCAGGCGCCGATCCACCTGCACGCGCTCGCCGACCTTGACGAGGTGCGGCGAGGTGTAGAGCCCCGTGCGCCAGCCGGCCGAGCGGAAAACCGCCTCCAGCATCGCCGCGACCGAGCCCTTGCCGTTCGTGCCCGCCACGTGGATCACGGGAAGCCCGCGTTCCGGATGCCCCAGGGCTTCCGCCAACCGGCGCATCCGGTCGATGCCATACTTCACGCCGCCCGCCTTGAGCGCGTAGAGATATTCGGTCACCGCCGCGTAGTCGGAAAGATTGTTAACCACGGATTTCACGGAAAACAGGAGCAGGCGGTTTTAAACCACTAATGCTCACGAATAAACACTGGAGGCTATCCGGAAACTCCGATCTCAAGGCATTATTGGATTTATTGCAGGGGCGCAGTCTTGCTGCGCCCGCTTGTGTTCGAATGTCCTTGGGCGCAGCAAGACTGCGCCCCTACGCGACAATTCGGGTTTTTCGAAAGCTTCGTGTGGGATTAGTCGTTTCTCCACTCTGCGTCTGCTAGCCCGCCGTGGCCGCCACGGGCGTCGGGAACGGTGTCGCCGTCGCCACCTTGCGCGCGTGATACCTGTGCTGATGGAGCACCTGCAGGAGGCTGATGACGCGTTCGCGCATGTCGGTGCGGCTGACAATCTGGTCCACCAGCCCGTGCTTGAGCAGAAATTCGGCGGTCTGGAAACCGGCGGGCAGGGTCTGCTTGGTGGTTTCCTTGATGACGCGGGCGCCGGCGAATCCGATCAGCGCGCCGGGCTCGGCCAGGATGACATCGCCCAGGGTCGCGAAACTCGCGCTGACCCCGCCGGTCGTCGGATAGGTGAGAATGGAAACGAACGGCAGCCGCGCCGCGGCCAGGCGCCCGAGCGCCGCACTGGTCTTCGCCATCTGCATCAGGCTGAAGATGCCCTCCTGCATGCGGGCGCCCGCCGACGCGCTGACGATGATGCAGGGTATCTTCTTCTTCAGCGCGCGCTCGATCGCCCGGGTGATCTTTTCCCCGGCCGCCGCGCCCATGGCGCCGCCGCAAAAACGAAAATCCATCACGGCCAGCGACACCGGGATGCCATCCATTTTCCCCAAACCACAAATCACCGCCTCGGGCAGCCCGCTTTCCTTCTCGTATTTCTTGATCCGGTCCGGATAGGCCGCCGAATCGACGAATTTGAGCGGGTCGGTCGATTTCACGCCGGCGTCGAATTCCTCGAAACTCCCCTCGTCGACCATGCTCTTGATCCGCTCGCGCGAGCCGATGGGGAAATGGTAGCCGCTCTTCGGCACGACCATCAGGTTGGCTTCCAGGTCCTTGGTGAAGACGATCTCCTCCGAGATCGGGCACTTGGTCCACAATCCCTCGGGAATGTTCTTTTTCTTTTTGGAAGCGGAAAGCTTGGGTTTCGCGAAATGTGTCATGCAGTGAATCAGCCGTGCCCGAGGGTGACGACGTCGACGTTCAGCGCGCCGGCACGGCGGAGCACCGCTGCGCAGGCGTTGAGAGTGGAGCCCGTGGTAAAAACATCATCGACGAGAAGGTAACGCTGGCCCGGATTAATGGCGGCGCCGGAAGCCAAAGCAAAGGCATTTTTGAGGTTCTTCTGCCGCGCCGTCCGGTCGTAGTGCGTTTGCGATTCCGTATCCACCACCCGGCGAAGCAATTCCTCCACCCGCGCCCGGCCTGCCGCCACCTGGGCGCAGCATTCGGCGAGCAATAGGCTCTGGTTGAAGCGCCGCTCGCGCGCTTTCCGCGGGTGCAACGGCACGGGCACCAGCACCGCGTCGCGCAGATAGTCACCATACCCCGGCGCGGCCGCCATGATAGCGGCGACATCCTCCAGCACATGGAGCCCATGGTGGTATTTCAACGCATGCACGAGCGAGCGGCCGGGCCCCTTCAGCAAGATCGCCGTCTTGCCCTGACCAAATTTCGGCTCGAGGGCCTCGCAGTGCGGGCACAGCCGGTTGATCTCCGTCTCGCCATAATACGGATGCCCGCAGGTGGCGCAATGCGGCGGCCCGACGATGAAAAGCCGCTTCTCGCAGGCCGGGCACAAGTGGCGCAGCCGGCCCGCTTCCGCCAGCCCGCCGCAATGCACACAATTGCGCGGGAAGAGCACGTCGAACTTGTCGCGCCAGAGCTGTTTAACCACGGATTTCACGGATGAACACCGATTATTCTGCCCCACCAATACTTGGAAAACAGCTCCACTTTCAACTCAGAGTTCGCAGAGATCACGGAGGAGATACAGGTGAATCTGAAACTCTGCGGTCTCTGTGTCCTCTGTGTTAAATATCCGGGTTCCTTGCGTGTATTCTGCGTGTTCCGTGGTTTCAAAAAATCCGGTCAGTAAATCACCTTCACCAGAAACAACCCCTGCGGCGGCGCCGTGAGCACCGCGGGAATCCGTTGCCGGGTTTTCAGCAACTCGGCGACCTCACGCAGTGAAAGCTTGCCCAGCCCCACATTGATCAAGGCCCCCGTCAGGCTGCGCACCATCTTGTAGAGGAAGCCGTCCGCCTCGAAGGTGAAAGTAGCGTTGCGGCCCTTCCGCGCAAGATCGAGCCGCCGCAGGTCGCGCACGGTCGTCTCGTAGGTGCGGTCGTTTTCCCCCGAGAACGCCCAAAAATCATGCTTGCCCCGCAGGATTTTCGCCGCGGCTTCCATCGCCGCCCAGCCGAGTTCCCGGTTCACCGACCAGCAATACGCCGTGGTGAACGGGTCCGCCTCGCCGCAATGGACGTGGTAGCGGTAAACCTTTCCCTGCGCATCAAAGCGCGCATGGAAATCCGGCTTTGCCGGGCGGATGCTCTTCAGCCGGATGGCCTTGGGCAGGCCGGTCTGCAGCGCGACCCGGAGCTTGTCCGCCCCATGCTTCCAGGCGGCGTCGAAGTGAAACACCTGCGCGAGCGCGTGCACGCCCGAGTCGGTGCGCCCGCTGCTGTGCGTGCGAATCTTCTCCCCGAAAACCTGCTCGAGCCGCCGCTCGATGACATCCTGGACCGCATCCTTGCTGGCCTGACTCTGCCAGCCGGAAAAAGGCCCTCCGTCGTAGGCGCAGATGCATTTCCAGCGGGTGGGAGTTTTAACCACGGATTTCACGGATGGACACGGATGAAAGACCAGGGACGAATCAGACCCAAACCTTTTCCATCACCGATCCACACCAACCGGACACTGATCGCCATTCTCCGGGATCTTCGCCGGATCGATCGTAGGGGCGCAGTCTTGCTGCGCCCAAAGATCTTCGAGGCCGAGCAGGCGCAGCCTTTCGGCTGGCTCAAGGCCCTGAGTTAATCGAACGGGCAAGACTGCGCCCCTACGAGATCGATCCGGTTTTCGGGATGGTTCACCCCTTTTCGCACCTGCAAAACACCCGTGCCCATCCGTGCAGCAATTCGCGGTCAAAAATATCCGGTCAGCCCCCGCCCGGAATCTGGGGCGGCAGCCGTTGGTCGAGGAAGTCCTGCAGGATCAGGCAGGCCGCGCGCGAATCGATCAGGCCGGAACTGCGGAGGTCGCGCCGCGCCTTCTTCGGCACCGTTTCCTCCGCGGCATAGCTCGTCAGCGTCTCGTCGACCAGATGCACGGGCAGCCCAAACTGCTGCTTCAACCGCGCGGCGAACGCCTCCACTTCCTTCGCCTTGAAGCCGGCCGTGCCGTCCATGTTGTAGGGATAGCCGAGCACCAGATCCGTGATCCGCCGCTGGCGGATGACCTCGCCCAGCCGGGCCCAGCGCACCGGCTCGTCGGCCTCGACCAGCGCGGGCAACGGGGTCGCCACCCCGAGATCGTCGCCCTGCGCCAGCCCGACGCGCTTGGTGCCGTAGTCGATGCCCAGGCAGCGCATCCTCAGAGAAATTTCCGCTTCGCCGGATCGGCCTCGAGCAGCTTGAGCAGCGCCTTGATTTCCTGCGCCCGGTCCTTGTGCACCACCAGGGTCGCATCCGCGGTGTGCACGACGACCAGGTCGCTCGCCCCGACCACGGCGGTCAAATGGCCGTCGTCGCTGACGACGATGTTGTTGGCGCCGTCGACGACCATGCCGGTCGCGCTCACCACGTTGCCCGCGGCGTCCGGGCTGAAATGCTTGGCGATCGCGGGCCAGGCCCCGACATCGTCCCAGTCGAACGTCGCCGGCACCACCACGACATTGGCGGACTTCTCCATCAGCGCGTAGTCGATGGAAATTTTCGGCAGGTTGGAGTAAAGATGCGCCAGGGCTGCGGACCAGCCACCGGAGTTTGCCTCCCCCTCGAGCTTGGCCAGGCCCGCATAAAGCTCGGGCGCATGCGCCTTGAACGCCGCTTCCACGACCGGCACGCGCCAGACGAACATGCCCGCATTCCAGAAATACTGGCCGGAATCCACATAGCCTTTCGCCGTTTCGAGGTCCGGCTTTTCGACAAACCGCTTCACCGCCATCACCGCGCGGCCGGAAATCTCCCTCCAGGGCCCGGCTTGCTGCACATAGCCAAACCCGGTCTCGGGCCCGGCCGGCTTGATGCCGATGGTCACCAGCTTCTCGTCCGCCTCGGCGGCGGCAAAGGCGACCTGCAGCAGCGCCCGGTATTCGGCCACCTGATGGATCACATGATCGGCCGGCAGCATGGCGAAGGCCGCCAGGGGATTGCGCTGCTTGACCAGCAGCATCGCGAGCCCGGTCGCCGCCGCCGTATCCCGGCCCGTCGGCTCCGCCACGAGGTTGGACTCGGGCAGGTCGGGACAGGCGCGCCGGCAACCGGCAAGCTGCGCCTCCGTCGTGATGACAAATACATTTTCGCGGGGCACGACGCCCATGACGCGCGCCACCGTCTGGGTCAGCATCGGCTGATCGCCGACGATCGGCAGCAGGTGTTTGGGCGTCGCCAGGCGGCTCTTCGGCCAAAACCGCTCACCGCGGCCGCCGGCCATGATCACTACGAAGCGTTCGGACATAAAGGCACGATTTGATGGCCGCGGCACGGGTCAACGGCGAACTGGCCGCATCTCCCGGTTGTCGGCGATTTTTCCGGGAGTAGCGCCGGTCTGTGACCGGTCGCCGCAAGCAGAGAAGACAAG
>Ga0209515_10009828_pt1 | contig 10806 bp, 11 predicted proteins | sample Subgroupgradi54m_FD_187454 | JGI IMG/M metagenome (GOLD analysis project Ga0209515, IMG submission 187454) | Subsurface groundwater microbial communities from S. Glens Falls, New York, USA - GMW60B uncontaminated upgradient, 5.4 m (SPAdes)... ...
CGCCCATAAATCCCCCTGGCCCAAGTGTCCAAGACCAAGGATCCAGGCACGGGATGGCAAGATTTCCAGCGGAACGCCCAGCGCCGCGGAATCGAACGGTTCAAGATCCGGTCGCCACAGCGACAGCGTCACCACACGCGAGCCCGCCTCAATGTTGACCTGGGCAAATTCTAGAAATATCTCCGAAACGGCCAAGGCACCCGCCGTGATGCCCACCAAAGGGCAATACTCTCGTTCGGGAAGACGGGAAACGAGTGAAGTTGGTCCGACCTTGGCGATCCAGCCGTCAAACGTAATGCGAAGGCCGCAGGCCTGAGGTACGTCACCGAGAATGAACGTGTGGTTAATTGTGCCGACTTCCGAGTCCAGGCTCTCGATGACGGGGTCATAGCCCAATTCGAGCTGGAGTTCCCGCATCAGAGTTCGGCTTGAGAACTGGTCAGTTAAAAAATGGCTCTTTTCCAGAGATTTGTCGATGATGACGCGAACCCCATTCGGAAAGCACCGATTGGCGGTCTTCGCGACGGTAAGCAACGCGAGCTGCAGCGTGTACGAATGCGCGACATCAGCACCGCACACCACGACAACGCGCTGCAAAGCCCGGCGCGCGAGCGATTGTTCCGGCGTTTCTTGATCTCGATCGAGAAAGAATTTGGAGATTCGTGAAAACTCATCAGGATCCATTTGCGCGGTCATTCTCGATCACCATAGCGACAGTCGGATACGACGTTGATTTTTACCGGGCCCAAGCGTTTGCCACCGAAAATTCCCTTGATAAACATAAATACCCACCTCACGCAAAGACCAACGACTGCATTTACCGAACCGCGGAAGAATGAGGGCGAGATGGTCAACCTGCGGCATCATCGGATGCGTGCGATCGATCTCGCTCTGCCGGACATCGTCACCCGGATGGGTGTGCACGTCGAACAACACTTCCAGCTTGTGCTTGCGGCAGTGCTCCCACAGCGCGGCGTACCCCGATGCATGAAAGTCCACCCCTCCCGTCAGTGACGTCGGATCAAGATCGTCATAACAGAGGTAGGACGTGGCCTTGCTGTAGTTTTTCTTCCGGCGACCGAGGACAAATGCGCCGCTTTCGCGCCGGCCTTTACCGCGTCGCTCAAGATCCGCGATGAGCGCCGCCCACATGAGGACCGGCACTCGGGTTGTCGTTTGAGTATTGTTGTTAAACGCCAACGTAGTCCCCCGAATTTAACAAGCCGTGAATTTCGGTTAAGTAATCGACGATCGTGTGTTGGCTGTCCCAGATCAGATGCGGCTGCGCTGTTTTCCATTCGTTGTGCTGGTTGTGACTGTCGGCGGCTACCCGATCGTAAGGGTGATACAGTGCATTGACATTCCAGTCCGTTCGGAACACTTTTGCGACGCGGCTCTCGGGTTTTCCCTTCGGCCATTTGGCGGGCGGCAGCGCGGTCTTCGTTTCCATATCCCAGAACGGGCCGGTCGGCGCAACGGTGCGATAATTTTCCAGATCAAGCACCAAGTAGTACCTTTGCGGCGCGTTCTGGCGCTGCACCGCCGCAACCCATAACACTAGCTTCGGCCATACGAGGCTTTCGGGCAGTTGGGATGCGCAGACAAGCCCCCACATCCCTTTAGCGACGCCGATCTGAAAGTCGGCATCTTCGACATCCGCCTCGAACGCGCGCTGATCGGGCTTTTTCATCCTTGCGGTGTGACCTCTTTCACGAGGTCGAAGCAAATTTTGCAGTTACCGGCCTCCACGAGCTCGCCCAGATGCTGATTCGGCCGCGGACGATCGTTGGTGCCACACTTCTGCAAAACCAGATCCGCGGCCGCGGCGTCGTCGAGCCGGAACTTTGTTTTCGCCCATTTGGTCACAACTTCGATGGTGGTTGCCGGCGAAAATCTGTGCTTTTTAGTATCCGAGCCGTAATTGACCTCGACGGCTACCCGATGGCATTTATGGCAGTGGACGTGGTCATGGCCGCGGATCTTCAGTCTCTCGATCGTCTGGGTGGGGTCGACCGGTTCGTGGGAATCGTTGCCGTCTTCGACATTTACCTCCTCCTTCAGGGCTTCGATCCATTCACCTACAAAAACCAGCGCATCAGCAGCATTTATTCCGGCTCTCGTCAGAACATCGATAAGGCGTTCGTCGCGCCCGGCGCCAACCTTTTTCGGCTTCTCGCCGTGGCTGTGCAGAAATAACTCGATCTTGTCATCGTTCATTTTCATGTTGACCTCTTGTTCTTGGATATAGGTGACCGTCACCACCCGTCTGGGGAGAAACGGCCCGCCCTAACGGGCGAGCCGGTCTCCTTGGCTACGTTTAGCTATTCTTCAGCCGAGAACGCCGAATACGAATGGGCCAGGCTCGATGCCCGTACGCATGGGCATCACGCACCTTTCCGCTTCGATCACGGCGGTAACGGCGGAAGATTAGGACATAGCCATCGGGTTTTGATGGCATATACCTACCTCCAAAATTGGACAGCACAAAGGGAACTCGTGGGTCGCGGTACCGTTGATGGCTGGTGCCGTTTGTGCTAGGGTAGGAAGTGCAAGTTCATTCCTAGCAACCCACAAGAAGAAGCGACCGACTGTCCATAAAGCCGCATCTTTTTGATTAAATCGGTTTGTATTGATTGAGCCCGAGCTACAACTCGGGCTCTTTCATTTTCTGGGCTTCGCGATCAGTCCCCTCCTTCTTAAAGGCGCGCCACTGAATTTCAGCGGCATCGCTAGAAACACCAAAACGGGAAACAAGGTCAATTGCTTCCCGGCATTTGGCCAGATGACGGTGCGAAATCAGTAATTCACCGGCAAACGCCTTGGCCTGCCATTCAGGATCTTTGTAGGCGGGAAGAGCGATTCCGGATGGCGATCGCGCTAACGCAACACCTTGGTGAAGCAGAAGATGGCCGAATTCATGGGCAATCGTCATTCGGTCCCGACCCTCGCCAGCCCGAGCACGGTTATAAACATCTTCCCGAATTTGGATGACGCCGTATTCTGGCATCGTTAGTCCGTGGTTATCCCCCATCTCCGCTTCCGGCAGTACCTCAAGCAAAAAGCCCTTATAAACACGGGGAAGAACGAGCTCGACCACCTCGACGATCGGGAACTTCGCGCTTTTGACGTTGAAATACTCCCGTACGCCATCAGCGAGGGCTCTGATCTGCTTGCGACTTAGCGGGGCCACCTCGGCTCCTCCCTTCGACATCTCACTCCTCCTTATATTTTTCCAAGACTTTATTAATTTTCTGCCGCTCCACATCCGTTAAATCGGCAAAATTCCGTGCAAACAGAGCGACCATCTCACGCTCTTTGTCACTTCTTTTAGCCAAGCTAACTTTCACCTCTCGCTGCGATATTTCGGCTAAATTGGACAACTTCCTGGATTGAGCCTTATCTAATTTGTAGTGTTCTACGACCCGGCTTATAAAGTCGCGGGGTACATTTTTCCGCCCAGTTTCTATGGCGGAAAGAAACGCGACTGACAGATCTAATGCCTCAGCCAGGTCACCGAGCGTCTCGCCGTGATCTATCCGGAGCTTGCGTAGCTCCCGACCAAGTGGCGTCAGCTTTGGTACTTTTGACTGTCCGGCATTCCTCATGGTGACCCCTTTCCTCATGGTTGATTGGCTTTAGGCCCCTTGAACTGATTTCTTGGGTTCCTACATACTTAGACTAGCATATCGGTAGAAAAGTTCAACCTAGAAAGGAAGAAAAATAACACCTCCGGTACAGCCTCTATACGGTACCGGCCTTTTGTTTTTTCATAATCGCCTGCGCCTTTGGTGATTGCATCCAACTCGCTCAGTTATCCGTCTCAAGCAGAGACGAAACCCTATTTAAGATTTGCGACCACTCGCGCTCGATAAGTGCACGCAATTGGTTCTCCAACTCGAAGCGTTCCGGGGCCTTAAACCATGTGACGTTGTGTCGGGTTACCCTGTCTCGGTACCCTGACCCTTGCCCCCATTCTCGCTCGCATGTGGCCCAGAAAGACTGGTCCAGCTTGAATTCGTCGCGAAAAGCTGTCTGTCCCATGAGCTGCACTTTGCGCAGCAGTTCTTCGAAAGAGGTATTCAGCACCCGTTCCGTCTGCTGAATCAGGTCCTTTGCTTCGGCGTATTCAGGGTCATTCAGGAGCACCTCGGTAATTGCTGAAAATTTTTCCGCTTTGGGTCCGATCGCTGAAGCCGCTAATCGGCGAGCTCCGTAACCAAGGTGATGCGAATAGTTCAGATTGGGCCACTCGCCTTCTCTTCGAACAGTGGCTCGTATAGTGCTCGAATGGGCCACCGTCATCTGCTGGATTAAGCTGTCTTGGATTTGAGCATTCAGCTTCGGCACAGCCTGATTTTGGGATATCCAGGTCCTCATCATTCCAGCCGCCTGTCGCAAAATCTCCTGGACCTGCTCACGCTCATGATTGAGCAAGAGTGCCTTGGCGTTATTGGTTATTTCATGCATCCGGGCGCGGAATGACTGGCGAACTTCGCCAAGCCGCGCTGAGATGAAATGATTCAGATTATTCGGATCGTCTTCTCTGGCATTGAAGAATCCCACGGCGAGACGTTGCAGGCCCAGCGGCTCCAGCGCCATCAAAACTTGTTCTCCTTTGAGCTCATAACCTTCTTCTACGCTTTCAACCTTGATGCCGGTCGCATCATCTTTGGCGGCAAGGGCCTCGTCATGGCGGGGCAGGGCTAGCAGCGCCACGTTAAGATCAAGTGAACGGACGCCGGCTTCCTTGGCCCGCTCAAGTAGCAGACGGAGTTCAGCCGCTGGCGCGTTATTGAATCCAGAGCACAATACCGCCAGGGTATGTGGATCATCTAAATGGGCCTCCAGGTCAGCTCTGGCGGCGGTACGATCAATGCCTTTGGTATCGATAATCCGCGTGGAAACGTCGATGTTTCCCAACAACGAGTTAGGCACCACTACCTCAATTCGCTTCGGCAACGTGAAATCTGGATGGCGTCCGTTGTTCACATGCTCGAACGTCTCCTTCAGCCACACTAACGGCGGCTTACCTGAGCTGGTGTCGTACCACGTGTCACGACTGTCTCGACGATGAAGTTCCATCCGCGCCAGCACCTCGACAACCATTTCTCGGATCGATCCAAACTTCTGGCCAAGTTCACGCGCCTCATCTCGGCGAATTGTTTTACCATCGGCTCGCTTCTCACGCTGAATTACAAGCCTCGACATGTTCCGGATTGCGCGTTCAATCTCTTTGGAAATGCCTTGTGATTCACCTTCCTCGGAATTTTCTTTAGCACCAAGCGCTGACTCGCTCTTTAGAATATGTTCGACAAAATCCGTTACATCTGCGCGTATTTCTTCGTCGCTGCGTGGTTCTATGATGAGGCCGTATCCTGGCCCCATACGCAAATGTACTTCGCAAATCGTTATACCTCCGGCGCCGGCCTCCAGAACTGGGGCAGGCGTGCCGTCTTTCCCCGGCACTTCCAATCCGGTCAGACGACAGATGGCTGTGGATTTCCCGATTCCAATACTGCCAATGAAAGCGATCTGATGGTCCCTTTTCAGAAGCAAATTAGCGGTGCGTTCAATCTCCGCGGTGAATTCGGACAACCGGCGTTGGAAGGCGTGTCGAACATCTTCACTGCTTCCGAGGTTGACGAGCTCTTGGGCAACCTTTTCAGCAGTCCACAAAAGATCCTGGTCTGGATGGTCAAGCGGAGGCCGCGGCAAAACTTTCCATTCGCGATTGAGAACCTTGGCCAGATTTCTCGCTTCTGCGGAATCTATGGCATCCAGAATCGTCTCGAGCTCATCGGGTGCAAGTTGACGTTCTCCCGTCTCAACTCGCGACAGCATCACGGGACTCCAAATTATTTTTCTTGCGAGTTCAGCCTGCTTAATTCCTGCTCGTTCGCGGACCTGTGTGAGATAGCGACCGAGTTCGAGCTGTCCGACCGTGTTGGTGTCACTCATAAACGCCCCGATGTGATGTAGTGAAACGTTTCATTATATTAGTGAAACATTACTACACATGTCAAGAAACGTTTATACAACTGTAAAAACAGGCGTTTTGCAGGGGTGGCAACAATCGAGAGATGGTTATCGATACGCATCTAAATGTCACACCACCCCTGTGGGCCGCGATCTCACTTGGCCATGATGTGTGTCTGATGAAACTGCAGAACTAGATGTGCGGCACGAAAAACCTGTGAAAAATCATAATCGTCGACTGTCAAAATTACTGTCGCAATTCTCCACCACTGTCATTTTTATTGTCTTTTTACCCCCGAAGAGTCATTTTGACAGTCATAAAAAACCCAATTAAATCAACGATGGTGACTGTCAGAATTAATGGCGCGCGACATCAGTCAACCCGTCGGGATTTGCCTTCCAGGGGGCTACGACCAGGCTTGTCCGTTCCTGGGGGTTGGCGTACGCCACCGCCTTCCAGGCCCATATGGCGCAGGTACAGCCGGATGATTCCCCGGCGCAGGGGCGGAATCAGCAGCACAAAGGCGGCGATGTCGGTCAAAAACCCGGGGATGACCAGCAGCACGCCGGCGGCCAACAAGGCCAGGCCCTCCAGCATTCCGAGCGCCGGCGATTCACCTCGCGCCACCATGGCCTGGACTCGCGTGGCGGTGGCCAGGCCCTGGCGGCGGACCAGCCAGACACCGGCCACGGCGCTGACCACCACCAGCAAAACCGTCATGCCGGCCCCGATGCGGGACCCGACCTGGATGAATACCGCGATCTCGGCCACCGGCACCAGCAGGAACAGAATCATGAACATGAAAACAGAACCCTATACCATCGGAAACCCGCAGCATAACTGCTCAGCCGTTGCGTCGCATCCGGGGCGGGGCGGCGTCAGTTTCGCTACAATGAATAAACACCGCTCCCGCGCCGCCACCGGACGGGATCGGAACACCGAAACAAATGAAATCTCACCGCTACCAGCTGGTACTCACGACCTGCCCCGATGCCGCGGCGGCGGAGGTCATCGCGCACGCGCTTGTCAGCGAGCGGCTGGCCGCCTGCGTCAACATCCTGCCCATCGCCAAATCCATTTACCTTTGGAAAGGCAAGGTGGAATCCGCCGCCGAACAATTGCTGGTGATCAAGTCCATGGCACGCGCCTACCGGGCGATCCAGAAGCGGATCCTCGAACTGCATCCGTATGAACTTCCCGAGGTGATCGCGGTCCCTGTTGCCGACGGCAACCCCGACTATCTCGCCTGGATCCGCAATCCGGATAAAACATGAAGACAAAATATTTTACTCTCTTGCTGCTCCTGCTGCTGTCACCGGCCCGCTCGGAACAAACCAATGAGAATCTTCTGGAAGCGGATCAGGCTTTCCGGTTATCCACGCGTACGGTCAACGGCGCCACGCTCGAGGCACGCTGGAAGATCGCTCCCGACTATTACCTGTACCGGGACAAGTTCAAATTCGAGGTAATCGAGGGCGGGACACTCAAGGATCCGGTATTCCCGCGCGGCAAGAAAAAGCAGGACCCGCTTTTCGGCGAGGTGGAAACCTACACCAAATCCGTGAAAGTGCGTCTGCCGTTCGAGCGCCGGGAAGGCGCGCCAAGCGCGCGGTTGCGCATCACTGCCCAGGGTTGTAACGAGCCCGTGGGCGTCTGCTACCCGCCCATCGTGAAGGAAGTCGATTTCAAACTGCCGCCGGTAAAAGCGACGCGCGCGCCGGTTACGACGGTTGCGGCAGCTCCGGTCAGCAAAGTCCGGTCGCTAAAAGATCTCACCCGCCCGGTGGCGTCTTTAGGTGGCGAGGCGGAACCGGTAGACCCGGAAAAAGCCTTCAGGGTGAATGTCACGGCGCGCGGCGGAGAGGCGCTGCTCGTGCATATCGACATCGCCGACTGCTGTTATCTCTACCGCGACAAGATGAAATTCGAGCTGACCGCGACCGATGGTAGCGCGCTTCCCGCGAACCTGCGCCTCGGCAGCGTCGGCCTGCCGGCAGGCAAAATCAAAACCGATGAGTTCATCGGCAAGACCGAGATTTATGAAAACGGGTTTGAGGTAACTCTCCCGATCGCCGGTGGCGCCGCGTTGGATCGCGACATGTTGCTGCACGTCACGTATCAGGGCTGTTCGGAAAAAGGGGTGATCATCTGCTACCCGCCGGTGACGAAAAAATTCGGCGTGCAATTCCATGCCGGCACATTGAGTGTGGCGGCCGGACCGGAGACCGCCGCGGCTTCGCCCGTGGGCAATCAAACGCGCGACACCGGTAAACTGATGATCGCCGTGCTCGCCGCCTTCGGCGCGGGACTGTTGCTCAGCTTCACGCCCTGCGTACTGCCCATGGTGCCGATCCTGTCGGGCATCATCGTGGGCCAGGGCGACACACACATCAGCAAGTGGCGCGGCGGTATGCTTTCCTACAGCTACGTACTCGGCACCGCCGTGACCTACACTGCAGCCGGCATTCTGGCCGGGCTCAGCGGCGAGCAGCTGCAATCGTATTTCCAGAATCCATGGGCCATCGGCACGTTCAGCACGCTGCTGGTGCTGCTGGCGCTGTCGCTGTTCGGCTTTTACGACCTGCAGATGCCGGGTTTCATCCAGTCGCACCTGCATCACCGCACGCATCACGTGAAGAGCGGCTCCTACGTCGGCGCGTTCATTCTCGGCCTGGTATCGGCGCTGATCGTTGGCGCCTGCGTTTCACCCGTGCTCATCTCCGCGCTCGGCGCCGCCATCACCACAAAAGACCCCGTGCTCGGCGGCACGATCATGTTCTCGCTGGCCCACGGGCAGGGCGCGATCCTGGTCGCGCTCGGCATCGGCGCCAGTTTCCTGCTACCCAAGGTCGGCAAATGGATGGATAGCGTGAAGCACCTGTTCGGCGCCCTGCTGATCGCCGTCGCGATTTACCTGCTCGGGTACCTGCCGCAAGTGCCGGTGCTGTTCCTGTGGGCGGCGCTGCTCATCGTTTCCGCCGTCTACCTCGGCGCCACCCAGAGCCTGCCGGAAAATGCTGGCGGCTGGCGCTACTTGTGGAAGGGACTTGGCACCGTTCTGCTCGTCTGGGGCGGGCTCGCCCTGCTCGGCGGATTTGCCGGCCATCGCGATATCCTCAATCCGCTGCCACTGTCTTCGGTTGTCTCCGGCGCAATGCCGGGCGCCGGCGATGCCCGGCCTGCCACCGCAGAACGCTTGTTCGATCGGGTAGGTTCGTTAAGCGATCTCGAAAACCGGCTGGCGGCGGCCAAGACCGCAGGCAAACCGGTGATACTGGATTACTACGCCGACTGGTGCACCGACTGCCTGCGCATGGAAAAGGCCACCTTCGCCGATGCGCGCGTACGCGATGAATTGCGCATTCGCTTCGTGCTGCTGCAGGCCGACGTAACCGACCCGAACAACCCGGAAGGGAAGGCGATCAAGAGCCGATTCGGCGTCTACGGCCCGCCGGCCATGCTATTCTTTGCGGCAAATGGAGAAGAACATCGCGAGCTTCGCACATACGGTTTCCGCAATGTGGATGAATTCCTTGTCCTGTTGCGCAAAATCTGAGCGCGATGGCTCGGCGACCTGATCGATGTCCACGACATTTAAAAATCTGCTGCTGCTGATCACGGCGGTGCTGGCGCTGCTGGGAGGCTATTGGATAGCACAGTCGATGCGTCCAGCGGGACAGGTCACCACCACTCTGACCTATGGCGGCGGCGAACTTATCGATTTCACCCTGCCCGATCTGGAAGGGAAAAAGCGGTCACTGCACGAATGGCGCGGCAAGGTCATCGTGCTGAATTTCTGGGCCACGTGGTGCCCCCCCTGCCGCGAGGAGATTCCGTTGTTTATCTCCCTGCAGAAAAAACATCCGGCCGATGACCTGCAGGTCATCGGGATCGCCATCGATAACCTGACCGCCGTGATGGTCTACCGCCAGTCCGTACGCATCAACTACCCGATCCTGATTGGCGAGGAAAATGCCATGCCGCTGGTGGCCCAGTACGGCAACCACATGGGCTCGCTTCCCTTTACCGTGATCATCGACCGCAGCGGCTCGATTGTGGTTCGCAAACTCGGTGTATTTAACCAAACCGAGCTCGAAAGCCTGATTGACCCCCTCCTAAACACCCAATAAGCCATTCTCCGTCGTATTCCAGGTGATTGTGTGGATATCTTCATCATATATCGGCAATCTCCGCCGATATGGTCGGCACTATACATTAGCTGGACAAAACGCCCTTTGAGATGCACAATTCTACATCTGGAGAAGATAGCGACAAATCAATGCGTAAATCAGGAAAGATCACGCAAATAGCCCGCATAATCCGGGCCTGCTCCGGCCACGGGACTACCTACCGAACCACAGCATCTCATGGCTGAAATCCTGGTACTGAATGGCCCCAACTTGAATCTGCTCGGAGCAAGAGAGCCGGAGCACTATGGCACCACAACGCTTGAGGCCATCAATCAGCGCCTTGCCAAGCAGGGTGAGGCCGCGGGACACCACGTGAACTTCTTCCAGAGCAATGCCGAGCACGAGCTGGTCGGGCGGGTGCAGCAGGCGATGAAAGACAAGGTGGCGTTTATCCTGCTGAATCCCGCTGCTTTTACCCACACCAGCGTGGCGCTGCGTGACGCGCTGGCCGCGACGCATATCCCGTTTATCGAGGTGCATCTTTCGAACGTGCACGCACGTGAATCATTCCGCAAGCACTCCTACTTTTCCGATCTCGCCGCCGGCGTGATCAGCGGTCTGGGCGCGCAGGGTTACGAACTGGCGCTCACGGCCGCCATTGAACGATTGAAAAAATAGGGCAAGTCATCATGGACATAC
>Ga0209515_10009829_pt1 | contig 10806 bp, 10 predicted proteins | sample Subgroupgradi54m_FD_187454 | JGI IMG/M metagenome (GOLD analysis project Ga0209515, IMG submission 187454) | Subsurface groundwater microbial communities from S. Glens Falls, New York, USA - GMW60B uncontaminated upgradient, 5.4 m (SPAdes)... ...
CTCTACGCAAATCCAAGAACATTATTGTCGGAAATCGCATTGGTGATGATGTACTTATGCAAACATTCACCAAACACATCCGCAGTTGTTACTCCGCCAACATTATTATCCGCAAATATCGGCGTTCCCGTAAATCCAAAGAGTTGGGCTTTCTTAAAAAAACCTTTAATGCGTGCGTGGGTTTGTCCAAATTGGCTACGATGACACTCATCAAATATCACAACCACCTTTTCATCCGCTAAATTAGCAAATTGCTCGAGATATGTATCTCTCCCAATAGCAATATCCAATTTCTGAATTGTCGTAACAATAAGCTTTCTGTTCGGGTCTGTGAGTTGTGCGACAAGATTGCGTGTGTTGTTTGTTCCGTCCACCGATCCGTCTGAAAATGAGTTAAATTCTTTTGTTGTCTGAATATCCAAATCTTTTCTATCTACGACGAACAAAACTTTTTTTACCTCCGGCATTCGTGAGAGTATCTGACTTGCCTTGTATGAAGTAAGCGTTTTCCCGGAGCCAGTTGTATGCCAAATATAGCCGTTTTTGTCAGACTCTCGTACACGCCTTTCAATAGCTCTCACTGCATAATATTGATATGGACGAAGTGTCATCGGAATTTGCAAAGACTCGGCAAGCACAATATATTCAGCAATCATTTCCGACACAGTGCATTTTTCCAAAAATACATCGGCAAATTTGTCCAGTTGATTGATTTTATTATTTTTCTCGTCTGTCCAGTAAAATGTCTGCTCAAATGATTGCTTCGGATTATTAGCAAAATATTTCGTGTTTACTCCGTTGGAAACCACAAATATCTGCACATATTCAAATAGCGTTCCGGTAAATGAATGTTTGTGATAGCGTTGGATTTGATTAAATGCTTCTTTCATTTCAATTCCGCGTCGCTTGAGTTCAATATGAACAAGGGGCAGACCGTTTATAAGCAAAGTTACATCGTAACGGTTTTCATATCGTCCGGTTTGAGTAATTTGATGCGTAACTTGATATTCGTTTTTGCACCACTGCTCCATGTTAAAAAATCGTACCCAAAAAGTACTCTCATCATCACGAGCAAGCACAAAACGATCGCGCAAGGTTTTGGCTTTTTGAAAACGGTCGCCTTTGTTTAAATGATTTAGTATTCGCGCAAATTCCGTATCAGAAAAAGTTGTTTTGTTAAACTTCTCCAACTGCGCTCGGAGATTAGCAATCAAAGCGTTGGTATCTTCCAAAATAACAGGAGCAAAGCCCAACCGCCTAAGCTGTTCAATTAGCGTTTTCTCAAGTTGTAATTCTGATTGGTGAGTCATAATTTTATATAAACAAGCCTTGCATCAATCCCTTTTTCCATTCTCCCGCGCGGGCGATCTGCTCCTGCTTTACCTCAATTGTTTTATCAATAGAAATCAGGAAGTTGGCAATCTTCTCTTGCTCAGGAAGTGACGGAAATGAAACTTTTACCTTAACAAAATCAGAAGGGTGTACTGCCATACGCTCATATACAGTACCTTGTTCGTAGCGTCGTGCTTTGTTTATAAAAGCATCACGGATTAAATAATACCCGACAAAATCAATATTCTGTCCGACAATTTCAAAAGTTACATAAATCGGTGAGAATATTCCCGCGCCGAGCTTGTTGATTGAGATAACACCAAATTTTAAGTTTGCAGGGTTGTAGCACAAATCATTGAGCCGAGTTATCTTGTATCCCTTCACTTCATCGTCTCCGACAAGAAAGTCTCGATCATATCGTTCTGATTTCGGCACTACTCCTTGTGTTGTGAGCGAAATGTGAGTATATCCTTTGCCTTTTGTAGAAAACTCTTTTCTTTCTTTCAAAACTTCTCCCAACTTCTTTTCCTCCCATTTTGGAAAACTTTTGCCATTGTCGTCCTTGAAGCGAATTTTTTGGGCAAAGATTTTTTGCATCATTCCTTTTTTGTATTCCTGCAAAGCATCCTTTTGCATCTTATTGGTCAATTTATACTCGGGTTTGAACATATATACAGTATACACGTCTCAAAAGAATCGCGCAATAATCGCGCAAAGAATCGCGCAAGGTTTTTCCGGTTTTCAATCTTCTCCGGCATTGTTACTTTGAAAAATTGGGATAGGGGGAAATTGAAAGTATGAGATCCTTGTGGTCGTACGGGGCTTGCCAATCCATTGACTCGGATTTAGACTGCAATGAATGGTGGAACGTAAACCGACCGCGCTTCAAAAAAAATTAGGCGAGATGCGGCGCAAGGCCGAAGAGCGCGAAGCTGAACGCCGCGCCCAAAAAGCCGGCATTCCCTATATTGATCTTCGAAAAATTCCGGCAAACGTCGAGGCGCTTAAGCTGATTCCCGAGGCCACGGCCAAGGAAGCCCAGGCGGCGGTAGTTGAGATGAGAAAAAACGAAGTCGCGGTGGCGACTGCCGACCCCCAATCAGCCGGATTTCTGAAGATTATCGGGCAGCTTGAATCCCAGGGTTATACGCCGAAGACTTTCATCGCTTCCAAAAGCGGCATTCAAAAGTTTTGGGATTCCTACCGGTTTATCCTTGAACAAGCAAAAGAAATTACTGGCAAAGTCGAGCTTGAACCGGCGCATCTCGAAGACCTCACGAAGCGGCTGACCAGTTTCCAAAAAGTCCAGGCCGAAATACAGGGTCTTGATTTCAGCCAAGCTACCACGGTTACGCTCCTCGAAATCGTTCTCGCCGGCGCTCTCGCCACCCGCGCTTCGGATATTCACTTTGAAGCCCAGGAGGAGAAGGCTAGGATCCGCTTCCGGCTCGACGGCCTGTTGCATGATGTGTTCGCCAACTTGCCTCCTCGGAACTACGAACATCTTCTTTCGAGAATCAAGCTTCTTTCGGGCTTGAAGCTGAACGTGCGGGATCAGGCCCAGGACGGCCGGTTCACCGTCGGCTTGATCGCCAAAGAAATTGAAATCCGGGTTTCCATCCTGCCTTCCGAATTCGGCGAAGCAACCGTGATGCGGCTGCTTGATCCGGATGCGATCAAAGTTACTTTGAGCGACCTCGGTCTGCGCGAGGATGATTTGGAAGTGGTCAAGCGGCAATTAAGCAAACCGAACGGCCTTCTTTTGAATACCGGACCGACTGGTTCTGGCAAAACCACCACGCTGTATGCGTTCTTGGGCCAGATCGCCGATCCGGAAGTTAAAATCATCACTATCGAAGACCCGATTGAGTATAAAATCCCGGGCATCCAGCAGACCCAGGTTGATCCTAAGGCGGGTTATACCTTTGCCAGCGGACTACGGTCGATTCTGCGGCAAGATCCGGATGTGGTTCTCGTCGGCGAGATCCGCGACCGCGACACCGCCGACATCGCGCTGCAAGCGGCTCTGACCGGGCATCTGGTTTTTTCCACCCTGCACACCAACGATGCCGTTGGCGCCGTGCCCCGGTTGGTCAATTTGGGAGTCCAACCCGCGAGCATTGGTCCGGCAACCAATGTGGTGATCGCCCAACGTCTGGTTCGGAAGCTATGCCTCACGTGCAGGAAAAAAACCGAGCCGCCGCCGGAGCTGAAGACAAGAATAAAAAAATTCCTGGAGCGACTGCCGGCAAAAGTAAATCGTCAGCCCTACGAGGATCCCATTCTTTATCAGACGGCCGGGTGCGATGCATGCAATGGTTTTGGCTATCGGGGCCGAATCGGGATTTTTGAGTTTTTCGAGACCGGACCCGAATTTGAACAAGCGATTCTCAAAGAGGCCTCCGAGGTTGTATTGAGAAAATTTGTGGCCGAACAGGGTATGGTTACCATGCAGCAGGACGGCATTCTGAAATCGTTGGCGGGCATCACCAGTTTTGAAGAGGTGGAGAAAACCACCGGGACCCTTGTTTGGTGATTTGAAGTTAGGGTCTAGCCGATAGCCATCAGGGTTTAGGGTAGTGCAGAGAGGAGTATTTTGAAAAATCCGCCGCTCGAATCTGGGGGCTGCTATCCCTTGCGGGAACAAAACGCTTTTGAAGAAATCTAAAAAAGGTTAGAATTACCTTTGAGGATGGGCTTCGCCGGAGCCAAGCCGTCCTGAACTAAAAATAATTCCCGCCCCCAGGTTCGAGCTGCTGATGTATCCGGGGCAGCTATTCTATTGATTCGCCTGATTCGCCCTTGGTCGAAACACTTTCTGGCAGTGAAAGTGCGGGTCTTCGGGGTCATAGTTCGACCCGGCTCACTAGTAAACAGAACTGCCATATATTATCATAATCATTTTCTTTTGTCAACCCCCACACCTAATGGGGATTAGAGGAAACTCGGTGGCTTTCCTGCGCATAGAACCACATGAGATTTTGAACATGAATGACATTAATGGCACTCAATCGCCGATTTCGAAGAAATAGTGATCCCCATTAGGTGTGGGGGTCAATAGCGGATATTAACATCGTTCGCAGAGTAAAGAATCTCTAAACCCTAATCTTCGCTTCGACAAGCTCAGTGTCCCGAGCCGGGTCGAGGGATAATTTCTAAACAATTTCAAAACCCAAATCTCAAATCCGTTTTTGCATTTTGACATTTGAGATTGTTTAGAGATTAGGGTTTCGAGATTAGAGATTTGCGTTTGTATATACATTCTGAACAACGATACGAGCTAATCCTGCTGGCCGGCATCCTATATTCTAATCACTACTATTATGAGAACGAATAGCAATCTTTCTCCGGCGGGCGAGGATATAACCATCGATCAGGCGCTCCGGCCGACGCGCTGGCAGGATTACTTCGGCCAGGAAAAAATAAAAAAGAATCTGCGCATCATCATCGAGGCCGCCCGGAAGCGCAAAGAAGCGATGGATCATCTGCTCTTCTGCGGCCAGGCCGGCCTCGGCAAGACAACGCTCGCCTATCTGGTTGCCAAAGAATTGGGCGCGGCGGTGAGAACCACATCCGGGCCGGCGCTCGAAAAATTGGGCGACATGGCCGCCGTGTTGAGTAATCTCGAGCCCGGCGAAATACTTTTTATCGACGAGGCGCATCGCATCAATCGGCTGATCGAAGAAGTTCTGTATCCGGCCATGGAAAGCCGGAAACTGCATTTGGTGGTTGGCAAAGGCCCGGCTGCCAGAACCTTGAGCATTGACCTGCCCCCCTTTACCTTGATCGCGGCGACCACGCGCGAGAATCTGTTGTCCCACCCGCTCCGCTCGAGATTCGGCGCGATTTTGCGCCTTGATTACTATCAGCAAGAAGACATTAGGGCGATTTTGAAGCGTTCGGCGGACATTTTGCATGTTCAGACCGCGCCCGAAGCCATCGAGATTCTGGCTCGGGCTTCCCGAGCCACGCCCCGGGTTGCCAATCGGCTTCTGAAACGCGCCCGGGATTATGCCGAAGTGCACACCGGGGCCGCCATCGATGAGAAAACCGCGATGAAGACCCTGGAATTTTTGGATGTGGATCACCGGGGGCTTGAGCCGCAAGATAGGCACCTGCTTGAAGCCATTATCCACAAATTCAGCGGCGGCCCGGTTGGCCTGGGGACGCTGGCGGCGGCCCTCAACGAAGACCGGGGAGTGATCGAAGATATCTACGAACCCTATCTCATGACGCTCGGATTCCTGAAGCGGACTTCAAGCGGCCGGATGGTGCTTCCGGCTGCCTATGAGCATCTGGGCATCAGGCGCCCCGGAGAGCTTGTCTAGTTTTCAATTTTCATGGTTTTTATCAGCGAGTGGCTGCCGAATCCAGCAGGGAGTGATACGAAATCCGAGTGGATAGAACTTTTTAACAGCGGCGCCGAGAGCGTGTCGCTTCAGGGCTGGGTGCTTAAAACCAAAAGCGGCAAACATTTTACGTTCCCCTATTCCGAAATCCGAGCGAATGCCTATCTTGTATTGAAACGCCCCGAAACCAAACTCGCGTTCAACAATCAGGACGAAGCGGTTTTTCTCTACGATCCTGGGGGGAAACTCGTTGATGAATCAAAGTTTTCCGGCACCGCGCCCGAGAACAAGAGTTTCGCCAGGATCAATTTCGCGGAAGCCGCCAAGGGAAATCAGAATTTTATTTTTGGCGAACCGACTCCGGGACAGCCGAACAAAATTGGCGACACCCAAAATTTTTTGATACATACTAAGTATCCCCTTGATCAGCCACTGAACAGTTCCTTGGGATATTTTGAATTAATAACCGTAGCTGTTATTTCCGCCTTTCTTTTTTCTCTGTGCGTCACCTTTCTTTTGAAGCGCAATGATTACTTATCAAAGCTTTTCTTCGGCCGCGACTAAGCGGTTGGCTCGAGAGCTGGTCCGGGATATCCTCACCCGGGGCACGGCTCGGCGCGCTGTCGTTGTGGGGCTTGACGGCCCATTGGGCAGCGGCAAGACAACTTTTATTCAGGGTTTTTTCGGGGGCCTCGGACTTCGTCGAAAGGCGTTGAGCCCGACATTTATTCTGATGAGGAAATTATCTTTTCGGGACAAGCAATTAAAAACAGTGTTTCACTTCGACCTTTACAGGATAAAAAATCAGCGCGAGATGCTACAATTCGGATTCAAAGAGATTATTCGAAATCCGCACAATATAGTTTTGATCGAATGGGCAAACAAATTGAAAAAAGTTCTGCCCCCAACTACCATCTGGCTTGAGTTCGAACATGGTAGCAAGGAAAATGAACGCCTCATAAAATCAAATATCAAAATTCAAAAATCAAAGTGAAAGATCAAAATGTAAAGGAATTTTTAATTTTAGTTTTTCATTTTGATATTTGATTTTTGCAGTTTGATTTCATTCTATGGAAACCCTTTTTTTAATCGACGCCAACTCTATAATCCACCGCTGTTTTCACGCCATGCCCCCGCTGACCGCAACCGACGGGCGACCCATTCAAGCCGTCTACGGTCTGGCCAATATTCTTCTTAAAGTTTTTCGGGAAGAAAAACCTGAATATATAGCGGCTTTGTTTGACCGGCCGGAGCCGACATTCCGCGAAAAAATCTATCCGGCCTACAAAGCCCAGCGTCCGCCGACGCACGCTGATCTCGTGGCCCAGATTATCGAGGCCCACACGCTGTTTCAGAAATTCGGGATTTGCACATTTGAGCAGCCCGGTTTTGAAGCCGACGACTTGGTCGCCAGCTTGGCCAAAAAATTCAGGGACGAAGAGGATCTTATTATTGTCATTTTGACCGGCGATCTTGACGCGCTGCAGCTGGTGCGCGCCAAAAAAGTGATAGTGCGCGTATTTCAGAGAGGTATCAGCGAAACAACTCTTTATGATGAGGACAGCGTTCATAAACGCTACGGCCTGAAACCGGAGCAATTGACCGATTATAAAGCGCTGGTCGGGGATCAGTCCGATAATCTCAAAGGCGTGCCGGGTATCGGCCCCAAGACCGCGAGCGAACTGCTGCAGCGTTTCGGCACGCTCGAATCCCTGTATGAGAATCTCGAAAAAATACCCAAGAAGATCGCTCAAAAACTCGGAGTGAATAAACACGAAGCCGAGCTTTCAAAAAAAATGGTGACGCCCGGGGATCAATTGGAGACGGGCATTTCGAATCTCGCCGAGCTGCGGCGCAGAGACACTGTGAGCGAGCTGGCGGCCTATTTTCGGGAACTCGGGTTCGAAACTCTGCTCAAACGGCTTGAGGATGGAACGATTGCGGGATCAGCTCCGCGACACTCCCAAGGAAACATTTTTTCTTAAGCCGTACCGGGCGCGCCCTGGATATGTGCTATAATTCCGGGAGATTATTTCAGCCGGCTTCAACAATGAACTTTTGGAAAAAAACTTCTGATCGTGCTTCTTTCCCTGCGAACAACGCGGGCGGCGAAGGTCAGTTCAGCCAGCAGGGGCAGCTGGAATTCGAATCCATTCTCAACGGTTTGAGCGACCCCTTGATCCTTTATGACCAGAATTTCCGGATTCTTTTTTTTAATCCCGCCGCCGAGGATCTTTTCAAAATAAAAGCAAGTTCAATTCTCGGAAAATCCCTTCAGCCGCAGGAAGCGGAAAGGTCGGAGCTGCGGGTGCTCGTGCAGGTTCTTTTCCCCTCGCTGGCGCCGGTGATGGTCCCGCGTTCGCCGAGCGGCGTATGGCCGCAGGTCGTGGACATTTCTTTCACCGAGCCGAACCTTGACCTGCGCGTGACGACTTCCCGTATCGAGATGGACCCGGGGCAGCCGGCCCGATTCTTAAAAATCATCCGCGACCGCACCCGGGAGATAGGGTTGGTAAAGACGAAAAGCGATTTTGTGACTGTGGCCTCTCATCAATTGAAAACCCCGATCACCAATATCCAGTGGGCGCTTGAGACCTTGAGCGAAGACACAACCTTGAGCGATCCCAATCAGGAAATAGTGAGGAATGCCGTTGAAGCGGCTCGGCTGCTGGCGAAGATAGTCGAAGATTTGTTAAGCAGCGCCAGGATCGAAGAAGGCCGATTCGGCTACCACTTTGAGCGGGCCGACCTAACCGCTTTTTTGAATCAGATTCTGAATCAAGCCTTGCCACAGGCTCGCCGGGCCGGCATGCGCATCTATTTCAAACAACCCCCGGGGCCGCTGCCGATGGTTGCGATTGATCCGCAAAAACTTTCTCTCGCCGTGACAAATATCCTTGAAAATGCGATCAGATACAATGTGAAAAACGGAGAAGTCATCATCGGGATCGAACAACCCCACGACAAACCCTTTTTACAAGTCAGCGCGAAGGACACTGGCATCGGCATCCCGGCGGAAGAAATTCCAAAGCTTTTCAGCAAATTTTTCCGGGCCGAGAACGCCGTCAAATTCCAGACCGAAGGAACCGGCCTCGGGTTATATATTGCAAAAAACATTATTCAGGCGCATGGCGGCCGGATATGGGCCGAATCAGAAGTGAATCGTGGCAGCACGTTCTATTTTACTCTCCCGACCGATCCGCAACTGGTGCCGCAGGTGGAAATCCCGATGGGGGATTAAATCCGAAATTCGAATATCGAAATCCGAAACAATATCCAATGTTTTAAATTCTAAATCCCAAACGTTTGGAGCATTTGAGTTTTGGATTTGGAGTTTGTTTAGAAATTAGAAATTCGGATTTAGAAATTACTTTCACTATGCCCGAACTGCCGGAAATCGAAACAATTGTGCGTCATCTCCGGCCCGCCATACTAAAGAAGAAAATTGTGGGGCTGGAATCAAATACGCCGCGGCTCTTCAGAGATCATAGGAATTCGAGCGAAGTTAAACGCGCCATCCTCGGACAGCGAATTGAGGCCTTAAGCCGCCTGGGGAAAAATATCATGTTCCAGCTTTCGAACGGCAAATATCTCCTCCTGCATCTGATGATGAGCGGGAAATTATTGGTCAATCCGATCGGGAACCGGGTCCATGATCGGATGGTTCTGCGGCTGTCTGGCAATACGCGTTTGGTGTTCAATGATGCGCGGAAATTCGGACGCTGTAGGGTGGTGGAGGGGTTTGCGGGACTGGTCGGGCCGGATGCGCTTTCGCTCTCGCCGGTTCAGTTCAGGGAGGCCGTGAAAGCGCGACGAGGAGTTATCAAGAGCATGCTTTTGAACCAGAAGGTCCTCGCCGGGATTGGCAATATTTATGCGGATGAAATATTATGGTATGCGAGGATTCATCCATTGCGGAGATCCGATACGCTCAAAAAAGGAGAAATTGATAAACTTTGCGGGGCCACACAGCAGGTGTTAGAGTTGGCAGTGGAAAGAGAAGGGTCGAGTATGACATATTACCGAAAACCCGATGGAAGCCAAGGGGGATATTATCCGGTCCGAAAGGTGTATGGAAGAAAGGGCGAACCCTGCCCCCGAGACCGAGCAGCAATCAGCCGGATTGTCGTGGGACAGCGCTCGACTCATTTCTGTCCAAGTTGCCAGAAGCTTTGAAGTATGACCGATGCCAAAACGACTATTAAGGAATTGAAGGGCGCAATAAAAAAATTCCAGCGTGAACGGAATTGGAATCCCGAAATCAGAGGCATTGCGATCTCCATAACCATAGAAGCCGCCGAGCTCCTGGAACATTTTCAATGGGACGATTACAAAAAGAGACAGGATAAAAAAGAAATCGAAAACGAACTGGCCGATGTGATTATTTATTGTTTGGAATTGGCCCTTGCAATGGACATCGATGTCGCGCAAGCGATTGAAGGAAAATTGAAGCAGAACCGCGAAAAATATCCGGCAGGCCTATTCAAGAAATCCAAGGCGACCGATTACTACAAATTGTATTACGAACTCAAGCGGCAACATCGTGCCAAAAGAAATAAATCAAATCTCAAAAATCAAAATGACAAATCAAAATCCCAAAACATATAAAGTTAATTTCTTTTTGCATCCTACTCTTTCATTTTGCAGTTTGATGTTTGAATTTTGAATTATTTTCATGCCCAAACCCAATCCCAAATATATTTTCGTGGTCGGCGGCGTGATGTCGAGCGTCGGCAAGGGAGTCGCCACCGCCGCCATCGGCAAAATCCTTCAGGCGCGGGGTTATAGTGTATCGCTGGTCAAGTGCGATATGTACGTGAACATCGATGCCGGCACCATACGGCCGACCGAGCACGGAGAAGTTTTTGTCGGAGAGGACGGGATCGAAGCGGATCAGGATCTGGGCAATTACGAGCGTTTCACCGACCAGATCTCGACGGCCGCCCACTATCTGACGACCGGCCAGGTATACGCGGAGGTGATCCGCCGCGAGCGCAATCTTGAGTATGACGGCGAAGACGTGGAAGTGGTGCCGGATATCCCAAACGAGATTATCCGCCGGATCGAACAGGTGGCGAAAAAAGACAAAAGCGATTTCGTGGTGATCGAGATCGGCGGGACCGTA
>Ga0209515_10009831_pt1 | contig 10805 bp, 11 predicted proteins | sample Subgroupgradi54m_FD_187454 | JGI IMG/M metagenome (GOLD analysis project Ga0209515, IMG submission 187454) | Subsurface groundwater microbial communities from S. Glens Falls, New York, USA - GMW60B uncontaminated upgradient, 5.4 m (SPAdes)... ...
CGCGCTTGCCCAGCGCCGGCACCTTCTTCGTACCGAACAGCACATTCACCCGCAACTGCCTGGCATCGGCACAAATCTCATCACCCGAGATGATCACCGCCGGATGCGTATCCAGATCGCGCTCAGGATTGATCCTGACCTTGATGACATCCCATTGCCGGTGGGGAAAGCTCATCGGGCCGGATGACTCTCCTCCCCGAGGGTGTTCCTGAGGCGCGCCGTTTCCTCGTCGGCCGCGAAATACCCGGCCGGACGGAGCGGCAGCGGTTCGGGCAGCTCGCACGGAATCAACTGCATGTAATCGTCGCCGTTTTGCAGGATGATGGTCTCGCCGCGCTTGGCCCGCGCAAAGATGCGGCCAAAGTTGCGCTTCGCCTCGGAAATCCTGATCGTTTTCATGAGTCTCAAATGAGTCCTTTGCGAGTCTCCTGTCAAGCCGCGCTCCCTGTTTCCCCTGCTGCCCGGTGCTGCCCGGCGACGGCGGGCGAAACCTGAAACTTGAAACCTGAGACCTGATTCTAATTCGCGTTCAAGATGAGGTTAATCGGCAAGACTGTAGGAGCCTGCTCGCAGGCGATTAGGAATTGTGTCCGTCGACGTACGGTGAAATCGCCTGCAAGCAGGCTCCTACAAAAAACAGACGTTCGTCTCATCTTGAATGCGAATGGGGATATCGAAGGGAACGAAGTTGCACCGCAAGGCGGTGAGTTGAACTTAAGGTGGAGCAGATTGTTTTCAAGACGCTGGCTCGGGGGTTATGTTTTCTACTCCCCTCCCCTTACCCACTGCCGCTCAGACACCCGAGTACCCCTTGGCCGGTCCTTCAGCAAAGTTTGGGTGTAGTGGGTTTACAACCACGCGACGCAGAGGTGGAGCCACAACCAAATCCATATCCTCCATCGGTACGGCACCAAGCAATACTTCATCGCCCAAGACTACGGCACCGACATAGCATTCCCGGTTTTCAAATTGAATCCTTACAGGGCCGACATAAGGGCATACCGTGCGCTTTCCATCCGCAGTGGTAACCGTTTTCTGCGAGGTCGATTCCAGCTGCAACTGTAACTGGACGGCCTCTGGGATGCAGAGATACAACGAGCCGGTGTCCGCCAGCGCCTTGATTTCCAAAGGCTGCATGTCGGGGCGCTTTGGATTATCAAGCCGGATGTTTGCGTAGGCCAATCCCATAATTTTACGGTATCTATTGAAATCTCACCTGCAAGCCTGCAACAGATTCGGAGCCGCTTCAGCCACGAGCGATGCGTGCCTCCAGCTCTTCCGCTGACACACGCTGCCCGATTGCATCATGCGAATTCGCTTGGCCGTAGAGCGTTTCCATTCCGGCGTATTATGGCTTAAACGAACAAGATATGCGTGAAGCTCCTCACGCTCACGCTTCGACAACTGGCTGGCCGCCTGCTTTAATTCGAGGATGCTCATGGAGGGAAATTTGATCTGCTGTTGAGGGCCGTCGAGTACAGGCTTCTTTATGCTCAAGCAGTTCCGCCATGATTTTCATGCGTGGAACAAGGCTGTCACAACACAATTGGCCGCAAAAACACGCAAAGATCGCAACGACCCCTGATTCCTTGCGCCCGCCCGACATGGCTTCGCCCCATCGCGTCGGGCAGGACGTAACGAAAGCAACCCGCACCTGTGGGTAATGATCAAGTTCTGGCGTTTTTCTTCGGGCCAAGCAGCGCACCGAGGACCGGGGCAACGGTGTTGAACCGCCTCCGCCAGGTCTCCAGTTGCTTCACTCTGTCCAAATAAAAAGCTCTCCCGTCCTCCGTCTCCTCAGCGAGCTGCCGGAGTCGCTTGAGCCGGCCGGTTCCGGCAGCGGCCATCGGCGCGATCTGCTCGCGCAGCACCCCTGTAATCAATTGGCGCAGACTCAGCTCCGGCTCATAGGCCACACCACGCGAGACACGCGTCGTGCCAGTTGAAGTCGAAGTGGCGGAAGTTGAAGAAATATCCGCTTCGTTGATCGCACCCAGCGTGCGCAGGAGCTGCAGGCCCTGGCTGCCCGAGCCTTTGCTGATCTCCAGCCGCTCGACGATGTCGGAAAACCCAAGCGGCACTGGCGAGGCATACAGCAGACCGTAAATCTGACCCACCGACTTCGGGACACCGAAGAGCTGCACGACCTCGGCAAAAAATTCCACGCACCCAGTCTGGAACGCCTTCTGCGCCCGGGTGGAGGCGGGGGAGAGTGCAGGAGGTGGCGCAGCCGACATGCGGGCCAGCCAATGGGCTTCCGGCGTGAGTTCAATAAAAAATGAACCCATTCGGCAAGCTCAGGGCCGGCAGTTTTCGGCTTCACCGAAAACTAAGGATTTGGCTTCGCCAAATCGCAGACGGAGGGGCGGATCGAAACAGCCGGACAGAAAGCAGCCCAACATGCGGAAAACCTGAAACCTGAAAAACTGAAATCGAGCGGAGCTGCACCAAACTCACACAAATCCCGGAGCTTGGCCACAAAAAGCACCGGCCGTCGCCAAGGCTATGGCCCGGCAGGCAAAAAACGCAAAAGGCTACGGACGGTAGACGCTTTCTCTGAGGTTGCCCAGGAAAGGGCACGAGGGAGCACGAAAGAACGAGAGTTCGCACTTAGGTGAGGGCTGACGACCTCGCCATGGTATCTGCCCTCCTGATTCCGTCTTCCGCACCTTTGTCTTGTGTCCCCGAAACCAATGCCCGTTGAGTGGTATTCGATTGAGCGGGTCCGAAATATCTTTCCTCCGTGTCCGCGAATCAACGAATTGGAGATTGGCAGCGACTCCCTCGTTCAATAGCCATTCGAAGCTTGGCTACCCATCCCGATGAGTCCACCCGGGGTCCTTCACCACTGACGCGCGCCATCAGTGCAAAAGGCGTCGCGCTCGTCAGAAATGCAATCGTATGGATTCCGCTGGTGTTATGGGTCGTGCTCACGCTTCGGTTGCTGATCGCGGTCAGCAGGGATTCCTCTAATTTTTGGCCATCTCTGCTTTTCGCCGCCGGGTGTTTCGTGGTCGGCCTGATTTTGCCCCGGAGCGCGTTGATCGCGTGGCTCATCGCTACGCCTTTTGTAACCGCCTGTGCATTTTTTGGCATGATGACAACTCCGGGGCCGCTGGTTCTTGGTTTTTGTTGTCTAAGCATCGGCCGGCTTTCCCGCAACAGGTCATTTGCCAACACGGGATTGCCACGACATGTACACTTGGTGGATAGCATGGCAGCGTGGATCGCCCTCGGCACGCTAGGGCATTGGAGAGATTTACCGAGGGGAACATCGACGACACACTCCCTTTGGAATCAGGCGGTATTTGGCTTCGATGATCCCTTGTTCATGGTGACAACTACTCATCTCTGGCTGACTGCTTGGATTTTGTACCGCCAGTGGTTGTCACGGGAAGCACATGGCGACCACAGCCCTGAAGGATTACCGCGGCGGCCAGCGGAGTGGCCACCCTACCTACCCTCAGCTGCAGGCTGGATGGGGATTTGGACCGGCGTCATCGGGTTCGTCTGGCTTGCCCAGCGTCACTATCAATTTCCTGAACTGTATGCCGAATTCGTCGCGTTCGGCCCGTTTGAAGATATCCACGCCTTTGGCAGTGTGATTGGCGCGTTGCTCGTCGGGACGCTGTGCTGCCTGTGCGCGAATCGCTCGGGATGGGCGGTCGCGACCATCGCACTTGGGGCGATCGTACTGGTGGGACTCTCTTACTCCCGGGCAACCTGGCTTTGGGCGGGCGTGGGAATAATGGGAGTGGTTTTTCTGCGATGCCCTAGGTGGCTAAGCCTTGCACTGGTCATCATCGGCCTCGGGCTGGTCGGGGCGCTCCACGGGATCGTGCCAAAGCTGCGGGAGCTGAATCAGCCTTATGCCACTCGGTTCGCTGATTTGGTGCAGGTCGAGCGGTGGAGTCAACAAGACGCACCCCGACTTCACTATTATCGGCAAGCCTTCGGCCTGATCCGAGCCCGTTTCTGGTTCGGGCACGGAACCGGCAGTTCCCGGCGCGTCAGTGGCGACTTTACCCACAACTTTCTCCTGCAATCCGCCGTCGAGAATGGTCTGCCGGCAATGGGTTTTCTGTTGCTGGGATTGGGCGGAGCGATGCTGCCGTCCCTGCGGGCGCTGCGTCGCAGGGTCGCATCAGTCGAAACCAAAGCCCTGCTCGCAGCCGCCATCACTTATCTGGGCACCCAGCTCACCGCGAATGCCATCAACATTTATCCCACGCAGGTCTTTTTCTTCTGGGCCCTGCTCGCAATGCTTTACCTTTCTGCGCAACGGGATCTGGAGGGGGCGGAAGCAAGAAATCTTGAAACCTGAAAAGCTGAGAATCTTGAAATCGGGAATCGGGTAATCTTGTAAACTTGAAAGCGGAAACCTGAGTTACCCGCGAATAACGCGAATTGACGCGAATGAAATACTCCGGAAAACACCGAGCCTCAACAGCCACTGAACGGTGTTGGGAAACTTATCCGCGTTTATCTGCGCCATCCGCAGCATGATGGCTGGCACGAATACACGAAAAGACAATCTGCCTGAAAACGAAACCGGCCTTGCAAACCCCCCGCCGAAGAACAGTCTGCAGACATGAGACTGCCTGAAAGAATTGAGATCCGGCCCGAGGTCATGGGAGGGAAGCCCTGCATCAAAGGGACGCGCATCCCCGTTTACCTGCTGCTGCAAAAAATGGCCGCGGGAGAAAATGCCGAGGTCATTCTGACAGCCTATCCTCAACTGAAACCTGCGGACCTGACCGCCTGCCTGGAGTATGCATCGCAACTGGCAGCTGAGGAAACTGTGCTAATGGGCGCGTGAAGCTGCTCCTTGATGAGAATCTGTCGCCCGCGCATGCGGGCCGCTTGCGGCAGGCCGGACATGATGCTCTGGCGGTCCTCGAAGCCGGCTTGGGTGGTGCCGATGATGCGATTGTCCGAAAATTCGCCATTGATCAGCAGCGCTGCTTGATCACCATTGACGCCGATTTCGGCCACATCACCCGTTTCCCGCCGACAGGCACGCCCGGTGTCATCTGGCTGCGCCCCTGGCCACCAACAGAAACCGTCATTGCGAGACTGATCGACGGAGTTGTGGGCGCTGTTACCGATATTCCCATCGCCGGCAAACTCGTGGTGGTTGAACCCGGGCGCATCCGCATCCGTTGAGCAAGCATGGTTACCGACGATCGATCCGCGTCATCCAGTAAAAACTCCGGGGATGCTTTTGCGTTTTCTGCGAAAGCTGAATCTGTCGTCCGGCATCTGTCATCCGTTATCCGACAGCGTGATCAAGCGGTTCGGCAGATTGAGCTGCTCACGGATGGTGCGCGTGATTTCCTGCTCGAAGGTCACCGAGCAAATCAGGATGCCTTCGGGGCGGCCGGCGAGTTGGGCCGGCGCCAGGATGATTCTTCCGGCTAGCTGTGTTCCTTGTAGGTGCGAGCTTGAATCAACGAAGGCGGCGATATTGGCATCCGCCAAACGCGTTGACGCCAGCAACCGCCGGGTGAGCGCTCCCGCTCCCCACACGAGAATGGGCTGACGGCTTACGACCAGGGCTTCGATTTTTTGGCTGATGGCGGCATCCGCCACTTGACTGGCGGCCAGGTAGCGCTGCAAGGCCGGCTTGGTGATGGAATCAGGGGGAAAAGAGGAAAGCTTGAAATTGGGCGGAGGGGAAGACGGCGAGCGGCAGGAGATCTTGTTCCGAGCGTTAGCGACAAACTGACAATCAGAAATCGAAAAATCTGTAAGCTTGAAATTGGACGGAGGGGAAAGAGGGGAATCGGAGGACGGTATGACGGTAGAACAGTCGGACGGTCGGACAGTCGGACGGTCGGCCCCGCGGGCATACACACCGCTCAGCACTGAATCGGTCACTCCTTCGCGCCATTCCACCATCCAATGCCAGGTCGCACGCGGGACGAGGCCGCCGGCTGCCATGAGCCGGGCCAGCGAATCCCGGGAGAAGAAATTCACGTGCTCCATGCTAAACTGCTGATAGGGTGCATTCACACATTCAGCGAAGGCTTCCACATCCGGCTGGGCACAGTAGAGAAGCCCGTCCGGTTTGAGCAAATCCGCGGCCACGCGCCCGGCGGCTCGAACTTCGCGCACGTGCTCGAGCACACCGACGAGCAAAATCGCATCAAATCGATCCGTCCAATCCTGGTGCTGGGCCAGCGCGGCGGTGCGCACTTCGATGCCGTGCAATCGTCTCGCGGCTTCGACGCAGGCCGGCGAGGGATCGCTGCCGATGACATTCGCAAACCCGCGCCGCTTCAGCACGGCCAATAACCCGCCGGTAGCGCAACCAATGTCGAGGATGCGCGCCGACTTCGACGGCAAATGCGGCTCCAACTGGTCGGCGATCAGCTCGAAGCGCTTGAAATCGTAGGGCGACTCCGTCCCGTCGGCGTGGGCATAGGTGTATTTCGACTGCTCGGCGTAGTAGCGATCCAGCTCCGCCTGGCTGGGAATGCCATCGGCGAAGCCCGCACCGCAAGCGTTGCAGACAACCACTTCGTAGCCGTCGCCCAGCGGACCCTCGTAAAAGCGCTGCCGGTGGAGGAAGGTGCGCGGGCCGATGCTGTCGCAGATGGGGCAGGGACGGGGATCGGGGGGAATAAATCTTGAAATCGGCAATTGGGAAATCTTGTAAACTTGAAATTGGAAATCGGGATAGCTGTAATCGTGAAATTGGTCAGGGTCGGATCGGCGATTTTAGATTCCAGATGACCGATTATCAGTTTTCAAGATATCTTCCAAGGAAGTCCTTGGCATGCGTCCTGCGGTCCACGCCGGAGACCGCTACCGCCCAGGCGGCACCGCATAGCACACCGTTTCCCAGCCGTCGAAGCCATGCTGGCGCAGAAAAAGGCGGCTCTTGGGCATAGAGGCATGCAGCTGAAGCGGAATCTTCCAAAGATCATCCGGGCCGTGATAGACACAGGCCGCCACGATGGGCCTTTGCTCGGTCAATATCCGCTCGGCTCCCTTCAGGGCCTCGCTCTCCGCTCCCTCGACATCCAGTTTCAGGAACGTCACCCGACGACCAGCCAGAATCTGGTCGAGCGCCTTTCCCTGAACCCGCAAAGTGCCACCGGTCACCAACCGCGAGGTCTGCCCGCCATGGCCGTCAAAACTGAGTTCCGTCTCGCACGAGTGCAATGCCACCGGATGGACGGAAATCCGCTCGCGCACCGATGCCGGCATCGCCCTGATCCGTTGGCCCAAACGCCCCGCATTCGCCGGATCGGGTTCAAAGGCGTGGTATGCGCAAAATTGGGCGCCACTGCGCTGGAGAAAATCAAGCAGGGTGTCCCCATCGAATGCACCGCCATCGACCACGACTTCATCACTGGCCAGGGTTACAATATCCGCGGGGAAATACTGATCGGGCGCGGATGGACGAGCATTAAACCCACCGTGCAATCGCTGTCGCAGGGTATCCAGCAGAGTCGCCAACGAAACCTCGTCAGCCAACAGGCCCGCCAGCCGATGGAGTTCGCCCGCATGCGCCAGCATGTGTGACGGCAGGTCAAACGAATGAAACGGCGTCTCCCCCCGTCCATGCGCCCAGATGAGCGGAGCATAGGTGGTCACATACCTGCAGCCCAAATCCCGCAAATGTGCAATCCGATCGACCATGCTTTCACGTGCGGTTCCGGTCCAGATCGCGACCACGAAAAGAGCCGAGTCGCCGAATCGCCGCGCGGCGTCGGGCGGGCTCAGAACTTCGACTCCCTCCTGAATCGTTCCGTGCAATGCCGGATTGCCGTCGCAAAAAGCAAGCAGCGGCACGCCGGCCGCGTGCAACGCTCTGGCACATAAGTGGCCGAGCCGACCCGCGCCGAACAGCACGACGCGGCCATCCGTTCCCGCCTGCATGGCCGCGAACGCACACCGCTCACGCAGCTCGGCCGCGGCGATCGGCTCGGCGAGAAGAGTCTGGATCGAGGAGAGGAGAGCTTGGTTCATAGCGGTTGGGAAATCTTGAAATCGAGAATTGAGAAATCTTGTAATCTTGGAATTGGGCGGAGCCGCGGTAATTTTCGATTACAGATAACCGATTATCAGGTTTCAAGATTGTCGCTTCGCTCGGTACACGAGCCCAGGAAATACGAAATCAATGGTATCTTGAAATCGGGAATCGTGAAATCTTGAAATCTTGAAATTGGGATGAGCAGGAGTGGCAATTTTAGATTTTCAGATGTCCGATTATCAGTTTTCACGATTTCCCAATGGGAGAATATTTTGAAATTGCTCAGCGACGGCGACCGGACTTGGCGGTGAGAATGGATTTGCCGAGAATGCGGCAGAGTTGCTCGGATTCGTCGATGAGATCGGTGAGTCTCCCGATAGGCAAGAGTTCGGCTTTGACGATGAATTTCAGCCATCCGCGTGACTCACGAAGTTCCTTGAGCGCAATGCTGAGCTTATGCACGAAGTCATCGCGACTCTCTGCCGCACCGCTCTCGTCGTAGTTGGGTGGAGCTGAGGTGCCGCAGCGCACCAGCTGGCCAGCAACATGACGACCAAGACGGGTATCGGGCAGAGCATCAACAATCTTCCCGATGCGTGCCGCGAAGTTCCATAAACGCTCGGAAAGTTCTTCTTGTTTCATAGGGTTTGTGGGATTGGGGATTTGGATTTGGATTTGGGAAATCTTGAAATCGAGAATCGGGTAATCTTGTAATCTTGAAATTGGATTGAGACGGGGGCGGTAATTTTCGATTCCAGATGACCGATTATCAGGTTTCAAGATTGTCGCTTCGCTCGGTACACGAGCCCAGGAAATCGAGGAAGTTGGGAAATCTTGAAAGCGGGAATCGTGAAGTCGTGAAATCTTGAAATTGATTGAAGACGATTCGGCAATTTTCAGATGTCCGATTATCAGTTTTCAAGATTTCAAGGAAAAGATAGAGCCTACTCGGCCATAATGGCATCGAACTCTTCCCGATCGAGAAACGGCCACATATCTTCCATCGGCTTCGAGACGATCGTCCCGTCGGACTTGATCTCGGCCGTCACCTTGGGCGCCGTCTTTTCGTCCACCGAGGTCTTCACCACACACACGACCGGGCCGGGCCGAGCCAGGGTTTCGCGCAGCACGGCTTCGAGCCTGGCATGTGAATCCACATACAGGGCCGGGATGCCATAGGCCTCGGCCACTCGGCCGGTATCCGGCATCGTCAGACGGCTCGAGGGCTCCGAGCCAACGAGCCGGCCCTGAAAATGGCTGCGCTGCATGGCGACCATCGAGCGATAGCCGCCATTGTCCAAAACGAGATACTTCACCGGGAGTTGCAATCGGCGCACGGTTTCCAGTTCCTGGATGTTCAACTGGAATCCGCCCTCGCCATTGATGTTGATCACGCGGCGGCCCCCGGCCGCCAGCGCCGCGCCGATCGTGCCCGGCAGGCCCGTGCCCATGGCGCCGAGACCGGGAGCGTTGAGGATGCGCTGACCCGCTTTCACCCGGAAGGCCTGATAAAAGATATCGCTGCACGGTCCCGAGCTGCCGGGCACAAGCACATCATGCTCATCGAGCAGATCCGACAGGACATCCATCAATACGTAGGTGCTGACCGGACTGTCCGCCTGCGCCCGGTATTCCGGCAGAACCACCGGATAATGCCGCGCAAGTGCGCGGCATTTCTCCCGCCAAGCATCGAAGTTGGGCGTGACTGCCTGAGCAATCGCCGGGACCAATGCCGGGATAAAATCCGCCAGGTCAGCGCACACCGGGACATCAATCCTGGTTTTGAACTTGGCCAGCTCGGCCGCATCGACGTCCACGAACACCTTGAAGGCCCCAGGCGCCAGGTTCGCATGGTTAAACGCAACCGACGGTAGATCGAGCCGTGCTCCGAGCACCAGCAGCCAGTCCGCTTTCTGCTGGGTGAAATTCGCGGCCCGCTGACCCATGCCGCCTGGGCGTCCGATATAGCAGGGATGCTCTTCCGGAAGAAAATCCGCCGCCTTCCAAGTCAGCAGCACCGGCAGGCCCAGCCGGTCGACCAGCGCGCGGAAAGTTTCCACCTGTCCGGCCGTGCGCACGCCGTTGCCGGCGTAAATCACGGGGCGCTTGGCACGAGCCAGCGCCGCCAACGCTTGGGCAATCGGTTGGCCGAGGTCCGGTGACACCGGCACCGGCGGCGTAAAACCACGCAATGACGCCGGCTCAATCTGCGTGGCCTGCACGTCCAACGGAATGTCGAGCCACACGGGGCCCTTCCGTCCATGGGTGGCCAGCCAGAGTGCCTGTTCGAGGTGATAGCGAATATCCCCGGGTTCCAACACCTGCACCGCATACTTGGTGATAGGCCGGACCATCGCCACAATGTCGACCTCCTGCTGACCCATGGAGCGCACCGGCTGCGGCTGGCGGCAGATCAGATCCACGCGTTTAGCCTGACCGGAGATGAAAATGCAGGGCGACGACTCGATCCAAGCGCACGCCACGCCCGTGAGCGCATTGGTGCCGCCCGGACCTGCGGTTACGAGCGCGCCGCCAAGATGGTTGGTGTATTCCCCATAAGCCTCAGCAGCAAACGCGCAGGCTTGCTCATGCAGACAGCAGACATAATCCAGTTCGGAGCGCTTGCCCACCGAGTCGGCAAGGTGCATGCAGCCGCCGCCGGGCAGCAGGAAAATATGCTTCATCCCGTACCGGATGAGGGTGTCGACCACGTAGTCGGATAGTTTCACGGGGTACCGGGATTGACCGCTTTCTTCACGTTGGCGAGGGCCTCGCGGGTCTGGCGCAAGTTATCGTTGTTGGCTTTCAAATACTCTTCCGC
>Ga0209515_10009836_pt1 | contig 10803 bp, 15 predicted proteins | sample Subgroupgradi54m_FD_187454 | JGI IMG/M metagenome (GOLD analysis project Ga0209515, IMG submission 187454) | Subsurface groundwater microbial communities from S. Glens Falls, New York, USA - GMW60B uncontaminated upgradient, 5.4 m (SPAdes)... ...
CGGTTAGAGTGGCGGCCTGTCGAGCCGTAGGTTGCGGGTTCGAGCCCCGTCGCCCCCGCCATTCAAATGAAAAACCCATCCGGGTGGATGGGTTTTTCATTTGATGACGAGGCACGCTCGAACCCTGTGAGAGCCCCGCATCCGCAAAATCCCTTTAGGCTGGTGTGTCCCGCCGAAGGCGGGACGCGCCCCCGCCACAGTTAGCGGGGTGGCGAGGAAGTGCCGCAGTGCGATGGCACTGCGGCCCCCGCCATCCGAAGGCGGGACGCGCCCCCACCGTACAAAGTATGATAGCTGTTCCAGCGAGCCAACGGCCCCTCCCCCTGCTCCCCCACCATGCCGGATCAAGAGTTTGGCTGATGGTGAGACCGTTCAGATGTTGTTAGAGTGCCGCTGTATGACGGGTGAGAAGCAGGAGGGGGGGCTCATGACGTTCACGCTGACGGACGTGCTGTTGCTTGTGATCGCGGGGACGCTGCTGGTCATGGCCATCCAACTGGTACGGCTGGGCGGTCGGATGTTGGAGGCGGCCGACGAACTGAAGGACGCGATGAAAGAGTTACGGCCGGAGCTGCGCCGGCTGGTGCGCGAGGCCGAGGGGGCGTTGGCCGACGTGCGCAGAACCAGCGGCCGAATTGATCACATTGCAGAAACGGTTGAGGAAGGCGCCATGCTGGCCCAGCGGATACTCGCGCCGCTGTCGACACGGCTGGGGGCGCTCATCACCGGGGTGAAGACGGCGTTTGTGGTGTTACGGCGCGGGGCACTCCATCGTGGCAACGGAGCTGAAATGGCTCAGGAGGAGTTAGAATGAGCAAGGCACAGAATGTGACAGCGGCTTTCGCGCTCGGCGCGGTAGCTGGGGGCGTGGCGGCACTGCTATTGGCACCGGAGAAGGGCCACATGACTCGCAAGCAATTGAAAAATGGCGCTGCGAAGCTGATGAAGCGCGGGGGAGCATTCGTGGGTAAGATCCGGGGTGCCGCGGTGGAAGCGGTCGAGGCGGCTCGGCACCAGACGCGCAAGCAAGGGAAGCTCCTGGCCGAGGGGTACCGGAAGGGCGCATTGGCAGGCTCTGGGAGGTCATAATGTCCATACTGATGATCGTGCTCGTGCTGCTGCTGATCGGAGCGATTCCGAGCTGGCCGCACAGCAAGGGATGGGGGTACTACCCAAGCGGGGGCCTCGGATTGGTGCTCACGGTCTTGGTCGTCCTGATGCTTCTGGGACGCGTCTAGCGGTTCCGGCTCAGCACCAATATCTGGAATAGGGTGACGCCATGAATGGGGAAGAGACGAAGCATGATTTGACGCTCAAGCGAATTCAGGTGACGATTGCCATCCTCGCCGGGGCTGTGACGTTCGCGGTTGGCGCGTATAACGTCAAGCAGACTTTTTTCTCGAGGAAAGGCCCTGGGGACGTGAGCGTACAGGTCCGGACCGACAACGGTCAGCCGGCTCAGCATGCCGCATCCTCCGGCTCGATCCAGTCGGCGATGGAGGAAGTTGGGGCCTCTTGGATTAAAGGTCTCGGCATGCCGCGAAACAAGTCCGAAGGAACGAGCAAGCCCGCCCCGTAGTACCCCGCGCGAAAAGTTCTCCAATCGTCCCGCCTCCCCCGCTCTCTTCTTTTCTGTAGTACAATTAATGCCATGCAGTCTTCTTCGCGGTACGCGAAAGGTGACCGAAACACTCGCAACGCGAGAGACGGTCTCCCGCCGTGAAACACGCCCATCATTACCGTTCCCCATGGCGTCGGGGAGCGTACGCCCTCATTTTTGTGACAGCGATCGTGACGGTTGGCACGTTTGGGATGCACTGGTTGGAGGGGTTGTCCTACCTCGACGCATTCTACTTCGTCACCATGATCGCCACTGCGCAGGGTTCAGCGGTGACTCCGGTGACGGTCGCCGGGAAACTCTTTACCGCGCTGATGGCCTATATTTCGGTCGGCGCGGTGGTAGCCGCGCTCGGCTTTTTCTTCGGACCGTTCTTCGGCCAGTTGTGGCACCTGGGTGTAAAGTGGTTGGATGAGGAAACCCACCCCAAGGGGAAACATAATGTCCGGTGATCAGACTTGAGAACGGAACCGGTAAAACCCGCGATTCCATACGGAGTTGCGGGTTTCGCCGTTTTTCGAGCATGACATAATGCCAATCCGAATCAAACACACTCAGCATTGGGACGTCAATTACATCGGCTGCGCCGCCGAGGAGCTGCTGGGCTGCCTGAAGACCTCCGTCAAGGGCCTGAGCGAGGAGGAAGCAGCCTCGCGCCTGGCGCGGTACGGGCCCAACGAGCCGGCCAAACGGCGAAAGCGCACCGTCCTGCTCCAAATCGCCTCCAAGTTCGTCAACCCCCTGGTCATCGTGCTGCTGATCATCGCCGGCTTCTCGCTGTTTCTCGGCGAGGAGATTAACGCTGCGCTAGTCATGCTGATGGCCTTCATGAGCGTAATGCTGTCCTTCATCCAGGAATACCGCGCGGGGAAGGAGGCGGAGCGGCTCAGTGAAATGGTGCGGGCGACGGCCACCGTCGTCCGGAACGGCAAGTCGAAAGAGATCAAAATCAAGGAATTGGTGCCCGGGGACGTGGTGGACCTGTATGCCGGGGACATGATTCCTGCTGACCTGCGGATCGTCAGCTGCAAGGACTTGTTCATTAATCAAGCGACGCTGACCGGGGAATCGTTTCCGGTGGAGAAAACCTGCGACCCGGTCCATCCGAAGAACAGCTCGCCCTCCGAATTGGCCAACATGGCGTTCATGGGCTCAAGCGTCGTCAGCGGCACGGCTCTGGGCATTGCGGTGAAGACCGGGCTGGCCACCCAATTCGGGGAGCTGTCCCGGAGATTGGCGGCCACCCCGCAGGAGAGCAGTTTCGACAAGGGCATTCAGCGCTTCACCTGGCTCATGATCCGGGCCATGCTGATCATGGTGGTCGTGATCTTCGCGGTCAATGTGATGATCAAGCGCGGCGACCCGCTCCAGGCGCTGCTCTTCTCGCTGGCGGTGGCGGTCGGGCTGACGCCGGAAATGCTGCCCATGCTGGTGGCGGTCAATTTGTCCAAGGGTGCGATTGCCATGTCCAAGAAACAGGTGATCGTGAAGCGCCTGAATGCGATTCAAAATGTCGGAGCCATGGACATCCTCTGCACCGACAAGACCGGCACCCTGACGCTGGATCGGATCGTGCTGGAGAAACATTGCGACGTTGTCCGGAAGGAGAACGAAGGCGTGCTCAAGCTGGCCTATCTCAACAGCTTCTACCAAACGGGCCTGAAGAACATCCTCGACCGGGCAATTCTGAAGCACGAAAAGCTGGCCGTCCAGCAGTACGAAAAGATCGACGAAGTGCCCTTTGATTTCTCGCGCCGCGTCATGTCGGTGGTGGTCGGCAATAACGGCAGCCACCGGATCATCGTCAAAGGCGCTCCGGAGGAGATCTTCAAGCGGTCCGCCAAGTACGAGCTGGAAGGCGAAGTCTTTGAGATGGAGCGGCTGATTCTGACCGATCTGCGGTCGGAGTGCGACTCGCTCAGTGCTGAGGGATTCCGCGTCCTCGCCGTGGCGTACCGGGACTTCGAAGGGCACAAGACGCGGTACACCAAGGAGGATGAGCAGGACCTCATCCTGGCGGGCTACATCGCGTTTCTCGATCCGCCAAAAGCTTCGGCGAAGCGGACCATCGACGCGCTGAAACACCTGGGGATCCAGTTCAAAGTCTTAACCGGCGATAACGAGCTGGTGACCCAGAAGGTGTGCAGCGATGTCGGCCTGGAGATTACCGGCATCGTCACCGGCGAGCAGGTGGAGCGCGCCACTGACGGAGAGTTACAGGCCATCGCCAAAACGGCGAATGTGTTCGCGCGGCTCTCGCCGCTCCAAAAGGAGCGGATCATCCACGCGCTGCACGCCAACCGGCATGTCGTCGGCTACCTGGGGGACGGCATCAATGACGCCTTAGCACTCAAGGCCGCGGATGTCGGCATTTCGGTGGACAATGCCGCTGACATCGCCAAGGAATCGGCGGATCTAATTTTGCTCAGAAAGAGCCTGCTGGTGCTCGAAGACGGCGTGCTGGAGGGGCGGCGGACGTTCGGGAACATCTCCAAGTACATCAAGATGGGATCCAGCTCGAATTTCGGCAACATGTGCAGCATGACGGGGGCCAGCCTGGTGCTGCCGTTTTTGCCGATGCTGCCGATCCAGATCCTGCTGAACAACTTCTTGTACGACCTCTCGCAGATCGCCATTCCTTCGGATGAAGTGGACCCGGAGTACCTGAGGACCTCTCACCCCTGGAACGTCGACTACATCAAGCGATTCATGATCACGCTCGGCCCGGTCAGCTCCCTGTTCGACTTTGTGACCTTCGGCGTGCTGTGGTTCATCTTCCGCGCGCCGGCCGCTCTGTTTCGCACCGGATGGTTTTTGGAGTCGCTCTGCACGCAGACGCTGATCATCCATATCATCCGGACCGGCAAGATCCCATTTCGCGAAAGCCAGCCCAGCCAGTTTCTGCTCTTTACGTCGATCTACATCACCACGATCGGATTGGCGATTCCGTTTACCCCCCTGGGGGAACAGTTCGGATTCGTGCGGCCTCCGGGGGGCTATTTCGTAGCACTGCTCTGCATCCTTGCCGCCTATGCCGCGACGGTGCAGGCGGTGAAAACCTGGTTCATCCGGCGATACGGGTACGAGTAACCCCGGTAATGAGAAGGTCGATGAACTTCCGCGCCGGCAGCGACAGCTCAGCCCGCTTTCGAGTGATGATCCCGATGGTCCGTTCAAACGGGCCTTCCGCCAGTTCCAACGCCTTCAGCTTGCCGTACCGCACTTCATCCACGACGGTGATGTGAGGCACCAGGGCGAGCCCCAAGCCGACCTCCACCGCACGTTTCGTAATCTCGATGTTGTCGAAGGCGTGCACGACTTTCACCCGGATATTGGTCCCCCGCAAGATCTCATCGACGGGAAACTCCGCCTGCGGGACGATAAATGACTGGTCCTGCAGTTGGGCAAGCGGAATGGTCTTTTTGGCGGCCCAGGGGTGCTTGGGCGGCACGATCAGGACGACCCGCTCTTTCTTGAAGGGCGTAATCGTTAATTGAGGGTGGGGTTTTGGGGAGTCGACGATCCCGATCTCGATCCGGTCGGCGAGGACGGCATCCTGGACCTCCGCATCTTTGAGGTACGTCAGGAGCAGGTCGACCTTCGGATAGCGCTTGAGGAAGACGCTCGTGTACGGGGGCAGCTCGTAAAGCCCGATCGTGTAAATGCTCCCAACCCGCAACCGGCCGGCCACCTCGCTTGTCGGTTCCTTCAGGACGTTCTCCAGCTGTTCGTATCGCCGCAAGATCTCCTGGCCGGCTTCCAGCACCAGCGCCCCAGCACGCGTCAGCTGGATCCGACCTCGGCCGCGTTCCACCAGCCGGTGGCCGAATTTCTCCTCGAGCGCCTTCAGGTGATGGCTCAGGGCCGGCTGCGTGAGATAGTTGCGGCGGGCCGCTTCGGTGAAGCTCTGGGTCTGCACCAGATCGCAGAAGAGGCGCAGGGAACGGATCATAATAATAAGTAATATAGTAGATTCATATTATGCATTTGTTTTATACCATACGGCGTGGGATTATACAAGTGGAGCACGAACGAGAAGGGGAAGACGGAGGGTGGGATGAGCGAAGTATGGTGGCCCCTGGTTGAGGACGGGAGGGACACGTTGAGCACTCACTGCAGCGCCGAGTCACGGCGTGCCCGCGATCGCAAAACGGGGCGCCAGGGGACCCCTCCTTTAAGACGGGACAGCCGATGGCCGCACGTCGATGTGACGATACGCCTCAAGGAGCTCCTTGGGCTGAACTAAGAAGAATCGACCATGAACACGATCAATCGTCTCAAACGGGAGCACCAGTTGCTCCGCTCAAAACTGACCCTCGTGGACTCTGCCTTGGCCATGGGCTCCGAGGCGTGGTTTCTGCTCCGGGAGCTCAGCTTTACGCTCGCGAAGCAGCTTCAGGCGCATCACCGGCGAGAAGCGCAGCTCCTGCAGGTCTATCGCGCGGCGCTGCAGACGCACCCCATAGCACACGTCGCGGTCGATCACGCCGGCGAGCAGGTCTCGCTGACGTTCATCAACCAAGGTTTCGTGGCACAGCCCCCAGAGTCACTGAAGACCCTGCGGCCCCTGTGTGCCGCGTTGAGCGCGACACTGCGCTGCCACATGGACCAGCAGGAAGCCCAGTTCTTCCCAGCCCTGGAGGAGATCCTGGTGCTGCAGGCGCTGGCCGGGCGGCAGGAATCGCTGGCGCCCTCGGGGCTCAGAGAAACGATGACCGTGCGGGAAATCACGAGCCGGTATCCCGGCACGAAATCGGTGCTGGAAGGGCTGTTTATCGACAGCCGGTACGAGGGATATGACTGTCTGGATGAGGTTGCTTGGCGCCATGGGATGGAGAGCCGGAACCTGCTCGCACGGCTAGAAGAGGAGCTGGCAGCAGTCCCATGCATATCCGCGAGTTCATGACCACGAAGGTGAACGTGTGCGTGCCGAAGAGCAACTGTGCCAGCGCCGGCCAGATCATGCGCCGACATCGCCTCGGATTCCTCTCGGTGGTCGATAGCGTGAAAACCCGAGGGGTGATCGGCGTCGTCACCGATCGCGACATTCTGCTGCGACTGGTCCGTTTGGATCGTCCCGCCAGCAAAGTGACGGTGAACACCTGCATGAGGGCAGTGCCGACGATGATGTCCGCCGACGCGGATCTCTCGTCGGCGGTTGATGTGATGAAGCGGGAGGCGCTGTATTGGCTGCCCGTCACCGACCAGGGGAGGCTGGTGGGGATGCTGTCACTGGAAGATGTCGCACTGGCCGCCCGCCGGCAGTGGGCATATGTCGGATCGCATATCAACGAGCAGCACGTGACGGAGATTTTGGAAGCGATTGCCGTGGCTCGTGGGGGAAGCAATGGAAGACACAGTGCTCTATCAGGGCTTTCTACAGCGGTGGCAGACCCGCTGGTTCGGTGAGCGTCCCGCGGACCGGCGCATCAGCTACGCGCTGTATGAAACCGCGTGGGCGGATGCCTGGCCGCACCTGGACGACTGGTTCAAGGCCGGGATGATCTTACGGGAGTTCACCGGCAACAGGCATTTCTGACAGGACAGCCACTCCGGCGTGAGGGGCTTTTTGTCCGGTTTTCAGCTATACTGCACGGGATGTCGCCGCTGCTGCGTCTGCTGGCCGCCGTGCTTCTGCTCTCCGGCTGCGCCAACGCGCGCATTGCGCGCGAACCCGTCGCGGTCACCCCGCCTCCCCCAGTCTCCAGCACCCCGATTTCGGTCCTCCTCTATACGCGCAAACTCAAATTTGACGAGCCGACCCACGGCCTGATTTCTCCCCGCATGTGGAAGGGCTCCGCCATGAAACAGCTTCGGCAAGCACTGCTCAGTTTTCCGTCGATGCAGCTTGCGGAAGAGCCGGTGACCGCCCCATCCCGCCTGCTGATCGAAGCCACCCAGGCCACCGCCGGCAGCAAAGGCTGGAGCTGGGTCAGCAGCATGACCAAATTCATCGTCCCCTCGAAGGAAGAGACCGTCGTGCATCTCGACGCGCGGCTCATGCAGGGCGAGACGATTGCACAAACCTTTCACGCGGAAGAGGCCTATACCACGAAGAAGCATATCTTCCTGCTGTTGGCGCCGTGGAAATGGAAGACCGGCGTGCCGGGAGCTGTAGCGCAAGCCGCATTCCGTGAGCTGCTGCGCCAGGTGCAGCCGGAGACCGCCCCATGAGGCTGGCGCCGCTGCTGTTGATTGCAGCTCTGACCGGCGGCTGTGCAACGGTCAAAGAGATCCACGATCATCCCCAGCAGGCCCGCCTTGAGAAATTAGTGGCCGAAGTGGCGCCGCACACGAAGTATCCCTACAAGCACTATTGGATGCGGGTGGCGGATCCGGGCAAAGACCATATCGGACTGGCGATTTTGCCCCAGCGCCACATCTACATCGCCGAACCGCTCATGACGACGCTTGATGACGCCATGCTGCGCGCGCTGATCGTCCACGCCGTGGCCCATCACCGGCTGCACCATTACACCGAGCGCGATCTCGCGAACACCGCCCAGAAGAGCGCGTTTAAAGCCGGCGGGCAGTTCGTGCCCGGCCTGAGCAACGCAGGCCACATCGGCGGCCCGATCACCGAGTCGTTGATGGGCCCGCCGCAGGAAGCGGGTGCGGACCGTAAAACGCTGGTCTATCTGCATCGCATGGGCGTTCCGCTGGAGGATTTCCCGCGCGCCCTCGAGGCGCTTGCCGATCAGGGCTATGCCGAGCGCATCGGCTTGACCACCAGCCGCGCCAACAAGCTCAGAAGCCGGGCCGCCAAGTCGCGCCGCCGCGCCAAGAAGTACTCCGCCGCCCCGGCGCAATGACCGCCCAGCTTTTTGCGGGCCTGATCTTCGGCAGCATTGGGTTTGTCGCCTTCGTCTACGGCAAGAAAGAATCGCGGGTGAAGACCATGCTGCTGGGCTTGGCCCTGATGGGCTACCCGTACCTCATCCCCGGCACCGTGGCAGTCTTCGTCGTCGGCGCCCTCCTGACCGCCGCCCTCCTCTACTTCCGCAACGAGTGACAAACAGAACGGCCCCGCCCGGAGAACCGAGCGGGGCCGTTATTGTCTGCGAACGAGCTTACTGGATCGTCAGGGTCGCGTCGTCGTAGAAGGCGCGGCCGCCGATCGAGGGCACATCCCCCTGCGGTGCGAAGATAAAGCCGCTGACGCGCACCTTCTTGGTGCCGGCCGGTGACGACGTCCAACTCACGGACACCTGCCGCCAGGGCGTCTGGCCTCCGACGACCGCCGAGGTCTTATCGCTGATGACCGCGCCATTAGCGTTCAGGAACTCCACGATCAGGCCGGCCCGCGCCGCACTGTTGGTCGCGAAGTCGGTCTGGACATACACCGTCGCGATGCCGGTTTGCGTGGGCGTGATCGCGACTTCCTGGTGGATCTGGCTCCAGTAATCCTGCCCATTGACCGTTTCCACCCGCTTGCCGGCCGCGTAGACCCCGGTGCGTTTGGGCGAGGTGCTCAAGAAGGAGGGAAAGCCAAACAGATCGTTCCAGTCATTCAAGCCGTTCTCAAAGCCGCGATTGCGCAGGGTGGTTTGAGGGGCCGGGGATTTAACGATCTTGTCCAGAAACGCATCGTCGATAAAGAGCGCACCGGAGAGCGAGGCGTTGTCGTTCTGCGCGGCATAGATAAAGGCACTCAGCCGCACTTTCACCGCATTCGCCGGGGCGGTGGTGGAGAGCTCGATGAGCCGCCAGTTCACGGTGCCGCCGATTTGCGGCGCGGTCACCGAGGTCCCGATGAGTTTGCCGCTGGTGTTGTAGAACTGCACCATGAGGCCGCCTTTGGCCGTGGCCGCGGGGCTGAAGGTGCTCTTGAGGTAGACCGAGGCGTAGATCGGGTTGCCGGCGGAGACGGCGATATCCTGAGAAATCTGGCTCCAGTACTCCTGCCCGGAGACCGTGGCCACCGACTTCGTGGCCGACATCGCTCCGCTGTGAAACGTGGTGGTACTGACTTTGCTGGGTGCTCCGAACCGGTCGGTCCAGTCGTTCAAGCCGTTCTCAAAGCCCGGGTTGTGCACCAGGTTGGCGGCCTGGGCTTCACGGGCACTCCACGCCAGCAACATGCCAACGGCCAGCGTCATTGCGATCTTCGTTCTCATGGTGAACGCTCCTCTCGTGTCCCAGCGTGTATGCAGGGTAGCCCTATAAAGAGCATTTTTCGTGCCATGGATATGCACACAACCAATTATGCTACAATGTGTTACGATATATAAAACTGCTTAAATCGCGCGTTCCGCATCCCCCTGTCGCTAATCGCAGACATCGTGTTGTAGATGGTGTATTCTATCCCCGGAATGAGCACGACTGCAGAGCCGATCCTCATGTGCTGGAGCGGTGGCAAAGACAGCTCGCTGGCATTGCAGGCGGTGCTGAGGGATCCTGCCGTGCAGGTCAAAGCGCTGCTGACCACCATCACCGAGGGGTACGAGCGGATCAGCATGCACGGGGTGCGTCTTGAGCTGCTCGAGGCGCAAGCGGAAGCGATCGGATTACCGTTGGAGCAGGTGCGTATTCCGATCAAAGCCTCGAATGACACCTACGAAGCCGCGATGCGCGAGCGGCTGCTGCGGTACAAAGAGCAAGGGGTCTCGCGGGTTGTCTTCGGTGATCTCTTTCTTGAGGAGATCCGCCGCTACCGGGATGCCAGCCTCGCGCAGTTGCAGATGCGAGGGCTCTATCCGCTCTGGCTGAAGGACACCCGGCAGCTGGCCCAGGAGTTCATCGCGGCCGGCTTCAAGGCCATCCTCGTGTGCATCGACCCCCAGCAAATCGACCCGGTCTTCTGCGGGCGGGAGTTTGACCAGTCGCTGCTCGATCAGCTGCCGGCGTCGGCGGATCCGTGCGGGGAGAAGGGGGAGTTCCACACGTTCGTCTACGACGGGCCGATTTTCCGCCGCCCCGTACCCTGCGTCAAAGGCGACATCGTGTACCGCGATGGCTTCTGGTTCTCCGACCTGCTCTGGAACGACAAGCATCCCCGCCCCGTCGACTCCCTCGTCTGCCGGCCTAAAGGGGCTTCATCGTAGTTCGAATCCTCCCTGGGGAGCCATCCAAACGGCTCAGAGCGGATGTTCCCTCGATCGAGGGGCTCCGCTCTAGTCGTTTGTAGCGCAGGCAGGCGCCAGACCTCGAGGGTTCACTACTTCTGCATGAGCGCCTTCTTCACC
>Ga0209515_10009837_pt1 | contig 10803 bp, 12 predicted proteins | sample Subgroupgradi54m_FD_187454 | JGI IMG/M metagenome (GOLD analysis project Ga0209515, IMG submission 187454) | Subsurface groundwater microbial communities from S. Glens Falls, New York, USA - GMW60B uncontaminated upgradient, 5.4 m (SPAdes)... ...
GGACGAGTCCGTCCAGCACCCTTTGGCTTGAGGCCCGAGGTGGACATGGACCGTTCAGCCCGCCTGTTCCTGTGCGCGCGGTGCCGCGACCAGGTGCTGCTGTGCTCCCATTGCGACCGCGGTCAGCAGTATTGCAGCCGAGCGTGCTCCAGCACGAGTCGCCGCGAACGGCGGCGGGAGGCCTCCGTTCGCTATCAGAGCAGTCAGCGCGGCCGACGCAGGCATGCCGCTCGCACAGCGTGTTGGCGCCGACGGCGGCGAACGCTGCGCCAGCGCGCCGCTCTCGAGGACACCAATAAAGTGACGCACCAGGGTTGCCCCGCCGGGGGTGCCCAGGCTTCACTGCTCGCATGCGACACACCCAGCGCCTGCGAGGCCATCGCCCTCATCGGATCGGTCCCCGAGGCCGCGCCGGCTGCCGCCGGTGCGGTCCCCTTCGCGGCGCTCATCTGCCGGTGCTGCGCCCAGCCGCTGCTGCCCCATGTGCGTCTGGGCCACCTGCGCCCGAGCAGCGCTCGCCGGCACCGCGCGCATGACCATCCCAGCTGAACTGGCCGCTCGGATCGAGCGTCTGTACAGGGTCGAGCACTGGCGCGTGGGGACCATCGCGCGTCAGTTGAAGGTGCACCGCGACACGGTACGTCGCGTGCTGCGCGAACACGCGGTCGTGCCGCCAGGCACCCCGTTGCGCCAATGCCTTGTCGATCCGTATCGCAGCTTCATCCGCGAGACCTTGGACAAGTACCCCACGCTTGCCGCCAGCCGGCTGCATGACATGGTCTGCGAGCGCGGCTACGCGGGCCAGGCCAGCCACTTCCGCTACCTGGTCAGCACGATGCGGCCGCGCCCGCCGGCCGAGGCCTACCTGCGCTTGCGCACGCTGCCGGGCGAGCAGATGCAGGTCGACTGGGCTCATTTCGATCATGTGCAGATCGGCCGCGCGCGGCGTCCGCTGATGGGCTTCGTGATGGTGCTGAGCTACTCGCGACGCGTGTTCCTGCGCTTTTGCCTCAATGCCCAGATGGACAGTTTCTTGCTCGGCCATGTCGAGGCGTTCTCGGCATTTGGCGGGTTGGCCAGGACCGCGCTGTACGACAACCTCAAGAGCGTCGTGCTCGAACGCGTGGGCGACGCCATCCGCTTCAATCCCGAATTCCTGGCATTTGCCAAGCACTACCGCTTCGAGCCGCAGCCGGTGGGCATTGCGCGCGGCAACGAGAAGGGTCGGGTCGAGCGCCACATCGACTTCATTCGTAAATCATTCTTTGCCGCGCGCGAGTTCACCGACGTGGCCGACCTGAACGCACAGGCTCGCCAGTGGTGCGAGGGCCGTGCGTTCGATCGGCCCTGGCCGCAGGACGACTCGTTGACCGTGCGCCAGGCCTTCGCCGCCGAGCAGCCCCGCCTGCTCGGGCTGCCAGCCACGGGCTACGCCCTGGGCCAGCGCCTGGAGGTCGCGGTGGCCAAGACACCCTACGTGCGCTTCGATTGGAACGACTACACGGTGCCGCACACCCACGTGCGACGGACCTTGTCGGTACTGGCCGATGAACAGCGCGTGCGCATCTTCGATGGCATCACCGAACTCGCGAACCATCCCCGCAGCTTCGACCGTCATCAGCAAATCGAGGATCCGAGCCACTTGCAGACCTTGATCGAACACAAGCGCCGAGTGCGCGCGCACCGCGGCTGCGACGCACTCGCGCAGGTCGCCCCCGCCAGCACCGAGTTGCTGCTCATGGCCGCCCAGCGCGGCCACAACCTGGGGTCCATCACCGCCGCGCTGTTGCGCCTGCTCGACCAGTACGGGGCCCAGGCGCTGCAGGCCGGCATCCTCGACGCCATCTCCCGCGATGTGCCTCATCCCAACGCCGTGCGGTTTGCGCTGGAGCGCTCGCGCGAACGTAGCGGGCGCCCCCCGCCGCTGGCCCTGGCGCTGCCCGAGCACGTGGCCCGCCGCGACGCGCCGATGCGCACGCATTCGCTGGCCTCCTATGACCGCCGCTACGACCCACCCGAGGACACCACCGATGACTAACCCGAACCCCCAGAGCCACCACCCCGTGGCCTCACACGCCGAGCTGCGTGCACAGGCCGCCGAGCTGCGCCTGCACGGCCTGCTGGCCCACTGGGACGAGCTGATGGGTCAACCCGAGACCGAGCAGCGCGTGCGTCAGTGGCTGGGTTGGGAGAACGCCGAACGCGCGCACCGCAGCCTGGAGCGGCGTCTGCGCGAAGCGCACCTGGGCCGCTTCAAACCGCTGGCCGACTTCGACTGGAGCTGGCCCAAGGAATGCGACCGCGGGGCCATCGAAGAGCTGATGAGCCTGCAATTCCTCGCCGACGCCAGCAGCGTCGTGCTGTTCGGCCCGAATGGCGTGGGCAAGACAATGGTGGCGGCCAACCTCGGCCACCAGGCGGTGCTGCAGGGGCACACGGCGCTGTTCACCACCGCCGGCCAGATGCTCAGCGAACTGGCCGCACTCGACAGCGACTCGGCCCTGCGCCGGCGGCTGCAGCACTACGCCGCGCCGGATCTGCTGCTGATCGACGAGGTCGGCTACCTCTCCTACTCCAATCGCCATGCCGACATGCTCTTCGAGCTGATCAGTCGGCGCTACCTGCACAAGAGCACCGTCGTCACCACGAACAAACGATTCGCCGACTGGGGCGAAGTCTTCCCCAACGCGGCCTGCGTCGTCTCGCTCGTCGACAGGCTGATGCATCGCGCCGAGGTCGTGCGCATCGATGGCAAGTCCTACCGCCAAAAGGAAGCGGATGAGCGCGAGGCACAACGCACGGCCGAGCGCGCGGCCAAAGGCACGCCAGCGCGCCAGCGCAAGGCCCGCCAATGAGCAAGCCATCAGCCCCATTGCCGACACCGCCGGCACCGGCGGGCGTCGTGCCGCTGCACTGGACCCCCGAGCAGGCCCTGGCCGTCTTCGAGTGCCTGCAGGCACTGCGTCAGGCCTTGTGGGTGGTCTACGGCGACCAGGTCCAGCAGGCCTGGCGCGAGCAACTCATGCCCGACACCGAGGCCCCCGAGTTCGACCCCGACGAGCCGTTCTGATCAAGCCACCCTCGGCCGGCCAACAACAAAGCGCAGATGGCCCCTCCTCGGGGCCATCTGCGCTTCGTCGTTCAAACACTGAATTCCAGCACCCGGTGATCGCCGAAAACCGCGTCCTCGCCGGCGAATAAAGCGCGGATCTACACCGGCGCTAACAAGAGGCTCACACGTTGGCAGACTACGACCGTTCGGCGCCGACCAGGTGGCCGCACCGGATCCCTAACGTCGCGAGCATGGCGCTGCAGGATCGCCTTGGCTTGGCGATTGCATCTACGACTACTCGCGCGGCGCAAAGCCGGCACAGCGCCCGGGCGTGCCACCGCGCTCTCTGGTCAATAAGGGCTCTTTTCCTGCGCCGATCGCACGGTGCGCCCTGACGGAGCACTTCGAGGAGCCGAACGCGATCCGGGTGCATCTCCCGAGTGACTCGGCGTTGAACTACGTCCTTCTGCTCACTCGTAGGGGCCGCCCCCTGGCCTACGCTGCCAGAGACATCGCCCCCCGCGCGCGACTTGCCCACCATGGCTTTCTGACGGTCGGCTTCAGCGGTAACGGATACGAAGGATGCGCTGAAGCGCGGCAGCCGAGCGCGTGCCGATCGCGCGTGCGCACCTGAGCGACGTGGCCACGGCCGAGCTCGCGCTCGCGGACGGCAGGACACTGCTGGTCGACCTCACTGGAACTCGCAGGGTGCCGGCGAGGACGGTCAGGCCGTCGTAGCCAGCGCAAGTACCAGGAGGCGTGGGCGACAGGTGGGCCAGGCAATCATCAACGGCGTGACGCACGGAAATGCCGACTACTTCCACCCGCCCACATACGATGCCCCTTCTCAGCATGCTCCTCCCTGCGACAGCAGGACTCCTTGCAAAGAGGTACGGCTGCGCGCCCGCCTTGACAAGGGCAGCAATGCCGCGAGCCCAACCACGATGTGCGCTTCGCACGGGAGGAAGTGATGAGCGCACCACGCCCAGGTCAATGGCGACGTTGTGCAACCGCTCAACAGGGGGCGGGGGAGGCTCCGTTGTCGTAAAAACAGCGCCGACGGTTGACGTGGGCGCGCGAACGTCCGCTTCCATTCCTTGTTGGAGCCGGTTCAGTCGCCAGCAGTCACACGCAGGAGGAACGTGAAGCGCCGCAGAATTTGCCGACCGACTGATCCCATCGCGGCCGAAGTGGTTGACGCGAACGGCCATTCGCCCGCGGGGACATGCCGAGCGGCCTCGCAGGTCAGAACTCCCAACGTTCGGTCTCCATGAAGCCTTCGAGGTCCAGGTATGGAATCTTGAAGTGCTCGCAGATGTTCGGCACTTTTACGGCGTTTGGTTTGAGCCGTTCCATCGTCACGACTATGCCGCCGATGGCGTGGGCACGAGCCACGATGAATGCATCCGCATTGCGGCCGCCCTTGAAGAGCTTCTGCTTCTCGATATTGGCCTGGAAGTGCGCCACCGAGTAGATTTGCCCGACAAAAGCGCCCTCTTTCGCGTCTGGTGTCGTGAAGAGCTTGGCGTTGGTATCCGCCCATTCGGTGTCGGCGCCAGGCACGCCGTCGTGCAGTTCGTGAAAGACCTCGCGCGTTGATGTGATCTCTCCGTCAGCGACAAGCTGGTCGAACGCCCTCCACAGCGAGACGAAGCGCTTCCGATAGTAGTTTTTGTGCAGGTTCGAGATGACGTTGGTGTCGAGGACGTACATCAGAGGCCACCCCCCGCGAACTTTTCTGCGAAGGTGGGTAGGTTCTTCGGTTTGAGGTTCAGGTACTCGGCAAGCTGCCTCCGATCAAATCGGTGCTGGTAGTACCTGGTGAACGCAAGGTCGATGTAGCGCTGACCCAGGTAAGCATGCTGGCTGTTGTAGTAGTTGCCCGAGGACTCGCTGTCCTTGGGCTTCATCTGCGCGGCCCATTCGTTCGCGGCGGCCCCGTACTCGTCAGCGTCGATCAACCCGCGATCGAGGAACCTCCGGTAGATCACCTCGCGGCTGACACTGAAGTAGTTCGCGAACTGGGTCGCGAGCTGTCGGCCGATCTTGGCGCCCTTGAGCATCTTGTCGAGCACGTCGTCGGGCACCAGGACACGAGCAGCCAGGCCGTTGCAGATGATCTCGATCTTCTGTTCGGCACTGCCCAGGTGGTCGATGAACGGGTCGTCGAGGATGTCGATGCCGCTCGTGTGGAAAAGCAAATGCCCCAGTTCATGGAAGAGCGTGAAGATCTGCCGCGACTTCGCCGAGCTGTTGTTGATGTAGATGATCGGGAACTCGTCGTCGTACAGGCAGAACCCGAAGTAGTTGGACGCGCGAAAGGCATCCTTGAAGACGTACACCCCGGCTTTGGTCGCGAACACCTCGCGCCATTTCTCCAGGGCGTTGTCGACGCCCTTCCAACTCGCTTGCTCATCGATGCTCACGCCAAGATAGGCGCGCACCTCCGCGGCGATCTTGTCGAGGAACGTGTTCGGTGAGAACTTGAGGTCGTGGGAGATCACGCGCCCTGCAGGGTTCTTCCCGTCGTTGAGCTCCGCCAGGTTGATCTGCATGGCTTGGCCGCGGCGCAGGAACAGGCGCACCGTACGGGGAATCGCGGCGAAGTCTTCGGCCGTGAGAGTGCGAAATGACTGCTCGATCGGCGGAACACCAGGCGGTCTGGGGAAAAAGAAGACGGCAACGGGAATCTTGAACCGCTCGGCCATCTGTTCCACCTGGACGTAGGTCGGCAGCGCCTCACCTGCTTCCCAGGCGGCGATCTTCTTGAAGTGACGACTTGCGTCGTCCATCGAATAGCCGGCACGCTCACGCGCCCACTGCACGACAGTGGGGGTGATCGGCAGGCCTTCCTTTACTTCTGCCATGTCATCGACCTTCGCCCAGCTTCACAGGCACGGGGACGTTGTGGTTTCTGGACAAGGTCGCGAAGCGCCTCGGCCAGGCATTCCTTGCCCACGCGGGTTCAACTATATGCGTACAAGCAGAAACGACGGGGGACACCGGCACTAGGTTTGCGACCGGAAGGTCGCTGTCGGGTCGGCAGTATGAGTTCCACGTATCAACAAGCAGTCGCTCGACTGGTTCGACAGACAAGCAACTGCGCAAGCTACAAGGCGAGCTCGACCAAGCGCGCGCCGGCCAGGCTGAAGCCGCCGCATGCGCATCAGACGCCGAAAAGCGTGGCGTCGGCGCCGAGGCTCACTTGGATGGAGAGCGTGCCGCCAAGAAGACGCTCGAAACGCACGTAGCCGAGCTGCAGGGCACGGTGAAGCGACTCGAGGGCGAGGCGTCGCGTGCTGGCGCGCCAGAAGCGGCCGCTGCAGGCCTGCGCGACCAGGTGCACTTGCTCAACGAGACCGTCGCCATGCTGCGCGGCATGCTCAGGCAATCTGGCGTCGAAGCACCGGCGAGCCAAGCGCCCGTAGCCACCAGCAAGGCGGCCGGCGGAGCATGACTCGGGCTGTGCCCGTGCGTTTCACGCGTGAAACGCACGGGCACAGTGTACTGGCGGTCGGGACGGGTAGTGGCCCAAGTCGCCGGACGGTTCGCTCGCAAAGGTATCTGCGCGCTTGCCAGCGTCTTCAGCTTTCGTGTGGCCCACCCGAATTAGTCTCAATTATTGCGCAGTCGATAATTGGCGTCGCGCGCCCCAGAAGCTTCGCCGCCGAACAACTGCAGCGGCGCTTCCCGTTCGCACGTTTGCAGCGAAACCTCGCAAATCCGATTCTGCCACCCAGACGGGGGGAGAACCAGGGTTACCTGTTTCAAGGCGGCCATTACCGGCGTCTCGATCTGTGCGATCAGGCAGAAGACCCATGCCAGAATCTCGTAACGACCTCATAGTCTCAATCGATATTGATTTCGCCGCATGATATTGATGCGAAACGAATATCAAGAAAGGATGAAGGAATCGGTTTTCTTCCCGCAGCTCGACCTCACGCCATCAACGTATGATCCAATATGGGGCGAGCCAATGGCGGATTTCGAAAGATTGCATGATTGCGTTCCTCGACACGGAGTTCACCGATTTCGTCGAGGATCCGTGCCTGCTATCCGTAGGCATAGTCACGGCTGACGGCCGCGAGTTCTACGCTGAGGTCACAGATCGCCATCGCTTGGCGGCAGCTAACCACTTCGTGCGAGAAGCTGTTTTATCGCAATTCGGCCAAGTGCCCCGAGCTCCCTGCAGGTACGCCGAACTTGGCCAGCGGGCGGCTGCGTACTTTCTGGCACTTGGCGAGACAATGGAAAGCAGTGAAGTCATCGAAGTGGCGTTCGACTATCCGACAGATTGGAGTCTGCTTGAATGCGCGATCAAGAATGCCGGGACCAAGCATTGGGATTCCGTTGAGCGACTGCTACGGCCTGTGAACATCGCCGGCGTCACCGGAATCTTGGAAGGGGACCTCGCGGCCGAGGAATATTTCGAGAGCGTCCGCCTAGAGCTTATCCATCGACACCATGCGCTTGTCGATGCACGCGCTCTGCAGGTGGCTTACACAGCCGCGAAGGCGAGTATCGTTTCGGGGGAGTTTCGATGGTGAGCCCGAAAGACCTGCGGCGACGGCGAAGACCACGGAAGACGCTCGCAGAATTGTTAGCGGCGTACGACCCATCCGTTCCCCGCACCGATGAAGATCAAGCTTGGCTGGACATGGGATGCGTCGGGGCAGAGCGCTTTTGGGAGCCGCAAAGACCGATGCCCCTCAAGCATCGCCTCCACCTGAGTAGGCTGGCTGGGCGGCAACCACAGTTCCGCAAATGATGGGCCTGTCGACCACGGGCCAAGTACGAGGTATGAACAACGAGATCCTCTTCTGCGGTGACACGCACGGCTCGCACGGTCACATCATCGACGCGGCGCAGAGATTGAAGCCGATGGCGGTGATCCTGCTCGGCGACATGGAATCTCCCCGTCCGCTGCACATCGAACTCGAGCCCATTCGGGACATCGTGTGGTGGATCACCGGCAACCACGACACCGACAAGGCTGAGTCGTGGTCGCATTTGGTCGACTCCGAACTGGCCGATCGCTGCATCGATGGGCACGTCGTGACGCTGCCCGACGGCACAAGGCTGGCAGGGCTTGGCGGCGTCTTCCGCGGAAAGATCTGGAACCCGCCGCAGAACCCGGTTCATGAGTCCTACGAAGCCTGGCTCGACTCGCTGCAGCCGGGCTGGCGAAAACGAGCGACGATGTTTGCGACTGAACGGCTGAGGCATCGCTCGACAATCTTCCCGCAGCCATACCGGCGTTTGGCCAGCGAGCGTGCCGACATCCTGGTGACGCACGAGGCGCCGGGCACGCACCCCTACGGGTGGGCGGCGATCGACGAGTTGGCGCGGGCATTGGGCGTCAAGCAGGCATTCCACGGTCACCAGCATGACAACCCCGACTACCGAGCGCAGTGGGCGGCTCTCGGGTTCGAGGCTCATGGGGTCGGGCTGCGGGCCATCACCGGACGCGATGGCCGGGTCATCGTGTCTGATCAACTGGATGACCGGCGAGGCGGTGACTAATGAAGTTCCTGGTGCTCTCTGACCTTCACCTCGAGTTCGGAAGTTTCGAGGTACCTCAAACGCTCGAGTACGACGCCGTCATCCTCGCGGGCGACATCCACTGTCCAGGGCACGAAGCAGTCCACTGGGCGTGTCGAGACTCCGTATTCGGCACGAAGAAGCCGATCATCCTCGTGCCCGGCAATCACGAGTTCTACGGCCGGTGCATGCAGGCCGAGCTCAGGGAGATGCGCGAGGCCGCGGCGGGAACGAACGTGCACGTGATGGACCGCGACGAGGTGGTCTGGGACAGTCCCGATGGTGGCCGTGTACGAGTCCTTGGAGCCACGTTGTGGACTGATTTTGCGTTGCCGATGAAGGTCAGTGGGTACCGCTACGAATCCGACGTCCAGCGCGCGCTGGCCGACGCCAACAAACGGCTCAACGACTTCCGGCTGATCGACGTCGAGTACGACATCGACCACCCGCGGGAGAAGGCGTCCCATGCCAAAGCACGCCGACACCTCATCGCTGAGGACACCGTGGCGCTGCACTGGATCGATCGCAGTTGGCTGTTGCACAAGCTCGCTGAGCCGTTTGACGGCGCAACTGTCGTCGTAACGCACCACGCGCCGTCGAAAGAGTCGGTTGCAGCGAGATTCGAACGCGATTGGCTCACCCCGGCATTTGTCAGCGATCTACCCGAGGAGTTCTTCGGGACTGCTTTCGACGGCCCGTGCCTATGGGTGCACGGGCACACGCACACGAGCTTCGACTACCGCCGAAAGGGTTGCCGCATTGTCTCGAATCCCCGAGGCTACCCGCTTCGCAACACGACCTTCGAGAACCCGAGGTTCGATCCAGGCTTGATCGTCGTCCTCGAGGCAAGTCCCACGTCGGTACTTGAGCAAGGGCTCGCGCGTTTGAGTGACGACATGCATGGCGACGAGATGGTCGGCCGGCTTGCCGACGAGGCAAGGAATGCGGCGGAGCGGGCGTCGGCGTCGGTCGACGAGGCGATTGCTGCCGTTGATGCGAGCAACAAGCGTATGGAAACGACTTTCACGCGTGAAAGTCGAGGTGGATCTGTTGAAGCCTGCCAGAGTGTGCCCGATCCTGCGAAGCGAGACGCGTGAGGACCGACTGGCATTGATACAGCAGCGGATGCCACCCTATTTTGAATCTCGGACCGATTCCAGAATACGGCGGCAACGACCCTTCGCCTTGTTATGCAAGCCTTCAATTTCGCGAGCCACGCTAAGCGTGCCCCACATGTCCCGGCACAGTTGCCTTTGTGCCAGCAGATCTGCCGCGCAGCCAGGCCCGAAGACAAGGCGATCCATGGCGTCCGCAGCCGCGCAGCCGCGACGGGGCGGGCTGCACTTTCACGTTCGTAGCTGCGGAATGGCCTTTCTCCTGCACGCGTTTCCCCACGGAGGACGAGATGAGTACACCTGAAGAACGGATGCGCGCCTTGCGGTGGGGATTGGAACTCCTGGAAGCCATCCAACAGGATGCAACGGTTCCTGTCGAAAACGGCGACAGGGCTAGAGCGCTCGCGCTTCGCTACCCCACGCCGGCCTCGCTAGACGAGTTGCTCGCCTCCGGCGCGACACATCTCCCCGAAGAGGTGGGTTCGACAATCGACGACGCACGAAGGCTGTTCGAAATGCTGCAATCGCGCGGCATAGGTTGCGCGAACACAGGGCGCCGCCTGTCCTACACGTTGCGCCATTTCCCTCTTCTCCATGCCGCGGAACGAGCCAATGACTGCCTTGGTGGCCTGCAAGATTGGTTGCAGCCTGAAGTCCGTGATGACGCCGGCGGTTCAGGTAGTGGCGGATCCACAGCATGAACAGCCACGTTGATTGACGAGCGTTTCTGCACGAGCTAGCGGATTTCCGGTGGGCGTCCAGCGAACGCACCTTGATCGTGGCGCAGGAGCACGGAGCGCCGCTTTGAAGTCCCCGGAAGGCGGCGCAATGGTCACGCGCTTGCCAAGTCACCTCAAGATGCCACGGCCAGCCGCATACCTTTCACGCGTGAAAGTCACGGGCCGATTCATTCTGGCCCGAAGAGCGGAGGTGTCAACTGCTCTGAACGACGGGAATGCTTCTGTCGAATTGATGCGCAATGCAAGCGAGAAAACGAGAAAATCCTCTGCGAGCGAACCGTCCAGCGACTTGCGCCACTACCGTCCCAGCACACCCCAACACACCCTGCCGTGCGTTTCACGCGTGAAACGCACG
>Ga0209515_10009839_pt1 | contig 10802 bp, 15 predicted proteins | sample Subgroupgradi54m_FD_187454 | JGI IMG/M metagenome (GOLD analysis project Ga0209515, IMG submission 187454) | Subsurface groundwater microbial communities from S. Glens Falls, New York, USA - GMW60B uncontaminated upgradient, 5.4 m (SPAdes)... ...
GTGGCTTTGACCCAAACAGTACGCTCCGATCGCGTGGTGGCTCTCTGAACCCCGCCACGCGCGGAGTACCGCGCGTCCGCTCTCTCGCCTTGCCGCTCCTCATTCTTATTTTTTTGCGGGGGGGAAATTTCTAAAAAGGAATGGGCGGCAAAGGCGAGGGGCGGCTTCCACTCCTCAAATAAATCTATCATAAATATGCAAAGTTTAGGTATTGCAATCCCGCATATACGCTGGTATCATCTATGGTAGACACAATACGAACAAAGGAATATGGCGATTTTGTCGGCAAACTGCGGAAAGCTCGGCTTGAAGCTGGTTTGCGACAGATAGACGTTGCCAAGAAGTTGAAGCGCACGCAATCGTATGTGTCCCGCGTTGAGGTTGGCGAACAAAGATTGGATATACTGGAGTTGCAGAAGTTTGCCAAGTTGTACGGCAAGGATATAAATTATTTTATTAAATAGACCTATGGAGACAAACAACAAAGATAACCATTTTAATAATCCGGTCGTCATTATCTTGCTTCTTGCCTTGATTGGTTTAGGTGGCTATGTTGTTTTTTCTAAGAATTCGAGCGGTAGTGATCTAGAAAATAAAACAGCCGATTCATCAGGTGTTCCCCAAACACAAGAAACTCAGGTTGCCCCAACACAACCTCAACCTACTAATACTGTTAAGCAAAAAACTGAACCAAGCCCACTTACGGTAAAACAAGCAGAATGTAAGAATCTTCTTTTGCCATTCACTATAGCGGCGATGAATGACGCTTCCGCCGCGCAAACAAATGCACAAAGAAATTATCCGCCAACAACGGTTGTTTACATAAAAACAAATAGTGCAGTTCTTGGATATAGTCCATCCCTTGAGAAATGTGTGGGCGGGTACTGGCTGGATAATTACACCGTTACGAACAATTATGAGTCATCTCATAAGTGGGCAGGTGTCATTGCTAGCATAAGTTCAGACCTTAAATTAGAGTTGATTACATCGTTTGATGATAACTCAAACATAGAAGGATTGGCTAAACAATACGAAGGAAAATTATACGAACTTACAAATGGAGAAATTGGTAAAATAAAATGGTAATTTTTTCCAAAAACTCTCAATAAAAAAATGGAAACACAGCAATCAAAGATTGGGCTTGTCGTAATAATCATACTAATAGCTGGTGGTGTCTATTGGTACAGCCAAAACAGTAGCGTCCACAATCCAACTTTAGATGTAAAAACAGACACCTCTATCAAGGCGACGACTGTACAGGTTGGCACTTTCTACGATGGCAAAGATGGCTACTCGCTTTCAATTCCGAGCGGCAATAGTTCAACCTGCATTTGGACTTACACTGGAGGGAGTGCCGCTATTCCGTACTCGGAAACGACCTACGCGCGAAGCGCGACCGAGAAGCACACGATTTACTCGTATGACTACTACGACTGGAAAGTGTCGTGCGTGGACGACTTCAGCAATCAGTATGTCGGAGTGTTTCCGAAGGCACAATAAAGGATGTCATTGCCTAACATTACAATTCAAATATCCGCCGACGCGGTCGCGTGGTACGGAGCCGTAATAGCGACAATCGCGGCGGCGGTCTCAATCTACAACGCTTTGCGCGACCGCTCGAAAGTAGTTTTAGAGTTTGGCAGAAATTTTCGCCGTCCCGATGATTGGGATGAGCCGCTGTTCTATATCTCGGTCATCAATCGCGGTCGGCGACCAGTAAGGATTGATAAAGCTTGGGTAAAGGTCTACGGATACAATGGAGCAATGTTGTTGCCCGATAGTTTGAATACATCGCAGGAGCGTACTTTGGATGAGAGGAACCCAAAAATCACTTTTTGGACAAAGGAGAGTACTTTGGATGTAGGTAATATTTACTGCATTTATGCCTCGGACGACACCGGAAAGGTTTGCAAGAAATACATCAAAACTTTCCCGACCCTTACGAAGTTGTGGTGGATTGTTAGGGGCAAAAAATCCGAGGGAGTAAAAACAAGATAGAGGGAGCCATCCCCGCCGTTTTATAATGTTCCTCAAAACGGCGGGGATGATGTGTGCGCACGGGTGGGTGGGGCAAACACATATAGATATTGCGCCTCGCCATTCCTTAAAGAATTTTGTATGGCGAGGCACCGCTTGTATTTGAATCACGCCACTTCCTTTTTCCTAAAAGGAAGCCGCCCCTCGCCTTTGCCGCCCATTCCTTTTTAGAAATTTCCCCCCCCCGCAAAAAAATAAGAATGAGGAGCGGCAAGGCGAGAGAGCGGACGCGCGGTACTCCGCGCGTGGCGGGGTTCAGAGAGCCACCACGCGATCGGAGCGTACTGTTTGGGTCAAAGCCACCACGCGCTCGGCGCGGGCGAAGTCAGGGGTTCTGTTTGAAATGGGTTCTAACTTTTTGATACAATGACCACAACGAATTTCGCTCGTAAGGAGTAGTACTTTTGTGCTACACTTTTATCATGTATGTTGCCGTTTCCCACTCTTGTTATTGAGAAAACCGTGCTTACTGTTTTGCTCGGTATCGCGCTGGTACTTTTTGTCGTTATGACAATAATTTTTCGCTTTCACTGGAATCGGTACGGCTCGGGTGAACCCACGGTCGCAAAAATGAGGAAGCTATACGGGCTGGTGTCCTCCCTGCTTCTTGGTTTCGCGCTTATTTTTTATTTACTAAGCGTTTTCGCGCTTTAACAGTATGCCTCCACTTGAAGAAAGCGAGCGAATACTCTATACGACGCGGAAGCACTGGTTTGTGCTTGCGGGGGAGATTATCGTTTTGCTTTTTCTTGCCGTTCTGCCCTCCGTACTTTTGTTTGCCCCCTACCTCGTGCCCGCCGAAATTCTTTTGTTTCTTAGGGAGTCGATACATCTTCAGGGAAGCTTTTTGTTTTCGGTGCTTTTTCTCTGGTCACTTGAGCTTCTAACTCTGTGGATATTTTTTGTGCTGTTTTGGACCGACTACTATTTTGATGTGTGGTTTGTGACAAACTTTCGCGTCATCGCGATTGACCAAAAGGGAATGTTTAACCGAAGTATTTCTGCCTTTAGGCTGGATATGGTGCAGGACGCGACGGTAGACGTGCCTGGGGTACTTGCGACACTCATTGGATTTGGAACCGTTCGCGTGCAGACCGCAAGCGACGAGTCGTTTAAGTTTCATGGAGCCAAAGCCCCAAACGCACTCAAGGAAAAAATAATGGAAGAACATCATCGCATACAAGGGGAGAAGCAGGAGGTCTCCATCAAGTCCCCAACGGAGGAGCAAACCGAGCGATTTTAGTTCTGGAGTCCGAGACGTTTCTACCTCCGCACCGAGTGCGTGGGTATATTGACGTATCCTAAAAAAATAGGTACTATACCGAACTATTGGGAAACACTTCCAATACTAAGAAGCACGGCCCCCGGATTTTCCGGAGCGGATGCGTTTAGCGACAGAACATTCCAGAAAATAACATATGAGTGCAACCACAGAAAGTATTCCCGCTCCAAAAGTGAGAACATTCCCCGCCTGCGAGGGCGCCCAGTATGGTCCCAAGGGACTGCATGGTTTTATTGCGTTTCTCGCCACCATCAAAAAGAAACACGGCATTCCGGTTCTTGGTGGTCAGCCGTCGAACTTTATGCTTGAGCTCCCGAAGGGTGAGCAAACGAAAAAGAAGATTTTTCGCCCCGCGAAAGAAATCCTTGAAGCGTTTGCGGGGCAAGACATTCGCCTCGCCGGCATTTCGGCTCACTGCCCCTTCTGGGTTCTCCTCACGGCCTGGACGATGAGCAAGACAATTCGGCCGTTTCTTCCCGCCGACGTCGCGAAGATGTCCCCCGAAAAGATCTTCAAATGGGTGGAGGAGTATCTCATAGGCCTCCTTGACCTCTGCGCTGAGCTCGGAATCAAAATCGTGCCGATGTTCTGGGGCGTGGCCTTCGGGTGGGAACTTGCGACCGGTTACCCGTGGGGCTTCTGGGCGGGAGCAGACTACGACCTGCTCAAGGAAGGGCAGGAGCGTTTTATCAAAATGACCAAACGGATTCGCGCTCACGCCAATTCGCTCGGCATCTTCCTTGCTCATGAAATCCACCCGGGCACCGCGGCAATGTGTGCCAAGGATTTCAACATGCTGGTCAAGATCTGCGACGGAGACCCATGCCTCGCATCCAACAACGACGGCTCGCACGCATGGGAAGGAGAGGACAACCTCACTCGCATCGTGAAAGTGGGGAACCGTACATACGCGACCCATATCAAAAACATCCGGACAAAGCCGGGATTCCCACTTCGTTCCATGGTCCCGGACTTTCCGAACCGCGCCATGCAATTCACGGATCTTCCCAGCGGAGAGCACAACCTTGTCCGGGAAGTGGAAACCCTGATTCACTTCGGCTACGTTGAACGCTACTGCCGTGTGATGCATACCGACATAGCACCGCTGGTTGGCGAGGCAGAAAGCGCCTTCCGCGACCTGGACGACACTTCGGAGAATGGGATTGTGTACATCCAGAATCATCTCTGCTGGCCACTCGCTTCGGGCTCATTTGAGGACGGTATGGGCGCTGAGAAGAAGTAACTCGCCCTTTACCGATACAAGCAGGCAATTCTCTCATAGGGTTGCCGGCTTTTTTTATTGCGGTATCAGTGATAGGCTTCTTTTTATGCTTCTTTCAAACACAACTCAAACCTGGTCTGGCTTCGTTCAGTTGTAAGTTTTGAAGTTTTACGCTGTCGGTAAAAGCTGACAACTAACAACTAGTAACTTACGACTATGCACATATTGTCCATCAAAACTCGCGCATTCCTTCCGCCGAAAGACGACATTTTTCTGACACTTGAAAAAATCTCGACGCGCCTACGTGAAGGAGACGTGCTTGTTGTTACTTCAAAAATTGTTGCCATCGGAGAGGGAAGATGTGTAAAGGCAACGACTAAGGAGGACAAACAGAAATTAATCGAGCAGGAGTCGGAATCGCGACCACTTAGTAGGTTCAAGGACTCGATGTTTTCCATAAAGGGAAACACCATTATTGCATCGGCAGGAATTGACGATAGCAACGGCAACGGCTACTCCATACTTTGGCCAAGAAACCCAATGCAGTCCGCGAAAAGAATCTGGAGTTTTCTGCGCAAGAAAACCGGTATTAAAAATCTGGGTATTGTTATTTCCGATAGTTGCTGTACGCCCCTTCGCGCCGGCGTGATGGGAGTTTCCATCGGCTTCTACGGTTTCCATCCGGTTGCAAATCACATCGGCACGAAAGACATCTTCGGGAGAGTGTTTAGGTTCTCAAAATCAAATATCGCAGACAGTGTCGCAACCTCAGGGGTTTTAGTGATGGGGGAAACAAGTGAGCAAATGCCAATGGCGATTGTGCGCAATGCGCCACATCTTGTGTTTACTACCCGCGATACCCGAAAGGAGCTCCTTATAGACCCCAAAAAGGATATCTATTACCCAATGCTTAAACCCTTCTATGATGAAAAACGTAGATAAACGCGGACCAAAACACAGATCAGTGCGGATAAAAAGGCCGACATTCATTCTTGTGGTCGCGGTTAGTCTTGACGGAAAGATTACGAACGGCAAAAAGGAAGGGACTGAGTGGACCAGCAAGGAGGACCAAAAGTTTTTCCGTGGAGAGCTAGACCGTGCAGACGCCGTGATACTTGGCCGAAAGACCTTTGAGGCTATCCCACGCCCACTTACCCCGCGCAATCGCATTGTCTTTTCACACACCAAAACATTCTCACATTCTGCAGAATGTAAGAATGTTCAGGTCTTTGGCGGAACGAGTGCAACACTCCTTTTGCTCTTAAAAAAGATGCATTGGAACCGAGTGGTGATTGCGGGCGGAACATCAATCTACGAGTGGTTTCTGAAAAACAAATTGGTAGATGAGTTGTATCTCACGCTTGAGCCGGTTGTGCTTGGGTCGGGCAAGCCGCTTATTAACGAAGCAAACATTACGGAAAACTGGACGCTCGCGTCTACAAGAAAGCTCAACAAGAAAGGGACACTCCTACTGCATTATTCAAAATAAGCGCTAATTCACATTTTAGCACGTACCGACGGCCGTCGGTACGTGCTAAAACAAAAAAGTATGTCTCAAAATGTAAGTATAACGGATACCGATTCGCCCCTACAAACGCCCACGATGAGACCGAAAGCCGATTTTAAGCTGTTGATGCTGGTAAGTGTTTTTAGCGGAGTGCTTGTGGGAATGAACCTGCTCGGGGGGAAGATAATAACAATTTTTGGGATAGGTGCGTCGGTCGCGGTTTTTATGGTGCCGATAAGTTTTGCGATTACCGACATCGCGACCGAGCTGTACGGAAAAAGATTTACCAGGCAACTTACGCTCGCGAGCATGCTGACCCTCGTGCTTCTTATGATGTATTCGGCGCTGTTCGTCTGGCTTGAGCCGAATGCTCGTTTTGGGTCAAATGACGCCTATGCACTGGTTTTCGGGTCGTCACTGCGCATTATCGTGGCGAGTATTGTCGCTTTTTCACTTGCGCAGTTACAGGATATATTTGTTTTTGAAAAGGTGAGAACGGTTACTAAGGGCAGATACCTGTGGATTCGCACCAACATCTCTACCTTTGCCTCCGAACTTGTGGACACGACCGTCTTTATGTTCATCGCGTTTTATCAGATGACTCCGAAGTTTGACACGCTGTTCGTACTCAAAATGATTATTCCGTACTTTCTGCTCAAAATCGCTTTTGCGGTGCTCATTACCCCGCTCGTCTATGGGGGAGTAAAGCTTTTGTCGGCTAAGAAATAGATTACTTCGCTCTCCTAGAGGTACAGTTGAGAATATAGGCACTTTTTGCTAAAGTAGTGCCACTCCCTTGAGTAGGGTCTTTTCTTTTCATGGAGAATGAATCCAAACGTGAACCTTGGTGGAAACCGGCACTAACCGTGTTTGGAGAGGCTCTGGGCTGGATTGTGGTTCCACTTCTGCTTGCGCTTATTATCGGCAAGAAATTGGACGCTCATCTGGGTACGGCACCTTGGATTTTCTTAGGAGCCACCGCGGTAGGATTTGCGATTTCATCATTCGGCATTGTTCGCACCGCATTTGCCTATATTCGGAATATAAAGAACGAAAATGGAAAACCAACTGAATCAAAATAGTAGCGAAATTCAGCCAGTCACCACGCAGGCAGTAGAAAATGCGGAGGTGAAGCATAAGACGACACTGTATGCGGAGAAGGTCGCCGATTTCGGCTCTTTTCACGTTACGAACGCCTTGCTGACCAGTACCACTTCCGTCATTATCATCGCGGTACTTGCCGTGGTTATTCGCCTGACCCTGCGTGAGGTTCCTCGTGGGATGCAGAACTTTTTTGAGGCGCTGATGGAGGGTGCGCTAAACCTCTGTGACCAGGTGACGAATAGCCGAAAGATTTCTACAAAAGTATTCCCGCTTGCGCTCTCGGTTTTCCTTTTTATTCTCGTCAACAACTGGCTAGGGCTTTTGCCCATCGGTGGACTCGGCATTATTGAAGCGGGTGAGCATGGCTCATCTTTTATTCCGTTTCTACGAAGCGGGACCGCCGATATTAACACGACTATCGCCCTCGCGATTATGGCCGTAGTAAGCGCCAACATCTTCGGTATCTTCTCCATAGGAATCTGGAAGACTTTCAACAAATATGTTAATCTCAAGGCGCTCGGGAGCGCGATTACACAGGTTCGTAAAGAGCCCACGGTACTTGTGGTCGCCCCGGTCACGTTCTTTGTCGGTCTCCTGGAGCTTATTGGCGAATTCGCCAAAGTGGCGTCCCTCTCGTTTCGATTGTTCGGAAACGTCTTCGCGGGCGAGGTGCTTCTTATGGCGATGAGCAAAATCTTGCCGTTCCTGCTTCCTATCCCATTTTTGTTCCTGGAAATCTTCGTAGGCCTTATCCAAGCGCTCATCTTTTCCATTTTGGTGCTGGTCTACTTCACGATTGCCGCCACAGACCACGATGAGCACAGTGAGCATTCGGAACACGCAGAAAGCGGAGCACACGCCTAGCTTGAACAGTTTCTTTTGGTATTTTTACTCATAAAGATGCCAGAAGGGAAAGGTCAAGAGTCAGTTATAAGTTATTAGTTAACCGTAAAAACTATGGAAATCGTTCCACTCGCCAAGGCAATCGCCATTGGAGCCGGAGCCCTGGGTCCGGGTATCGGTATCGGACTTATTGGAGCAAAGGCTATGGAGGCCATCGGTCGCAACCCGGAAGCTGCGGGAAAAATTTTGGTCCCGATGCTTATCGCATCAGCGTTTGCCGAGGCAATCGCCATTTACGCCTTGGTCATCGCATTTTCGCTCTAAATAGTTGACAGCTAAAAGATTTAAGGAAAATCCTTGAATCTTTTATACTGTCTGTTAGGCAGTTTCTTTTTTCCTTAATTCATACTTCATAATTCATTTCTCCCATGGAGTCCATCATCAACACCTTTCATATGGACTGGCACATCATCGTGGCGCAAGCGGTAAACTTTGCCGTGGTGCTGATCGTGCTCTACCTTTTCGCGCTGAAGCCCTTAAACAAGCTGATGTCCGAGCGCTCGGAGAAAATAGGGAAGGGTGTGTCCGACGCAAAGGCAAATGCCGAGCTTTTGCAGGCGACGAAGGCCGAGTACGAAACGGCACTTGCCAAAGCCCGGGCGGAGGCAAACGACATCTTTCAGAGCGGAAAGAAAGAGGCCGAGGCGAAGCGCACCGAGATGCTTGAGTCGGCAAAGCGAGAGGTGGCGACCATGGTAGAGGGCGGAAAGAAAACGCTTGAGGCCGAGAAAGCGAAGATGGTTGAGAACGCCAAGAAAGAGGTGGTCGCCCTTATTGTGGCGGCGACACGAAAGGTACTTGAGGACAAAGCCGACAGTTCGTCCGACACAAAATCGGCACAAGAGCTTCGGAGGATTAACTAGCGAGTGATACGGGTATGGCCAAAACTTCCACCAAAGACATCGCACAGGCTCTCTATGAATCCACTAAGGGTAAGAGTGGTGCCGAGCTGTCGCGCCTTTTGGAAAACGCGGTGGCACTTCTTGCTAAAAGTCGGCTACTAGGGAAGTCGCCCGAAATACTGGAACACCTGGAGAAAATCCGCGACAAAGATTTGGGCATTGTCAGCGCTAAGGTGACAAGTAGACATCCCCTCGCCAGGCATACACTTGATGAGATTAGGAGAGCATTGAAGTCTCGCTATCGAGCAACCGACATTACGCTTGAAACGCACGAAGACCCCTCGCTTATCGGAGGTATTAAGATAGAAGCAAAAGATGAACTCATAGACATTTCTCTCAAGAATAAATTACGCCAGTTGCAAACTCATCTTATTAATAACCAATAACCAAGAAACAAGCTCCAAGCAATACCCAATAAACAAAATTCAAAGATTGAAAATTGGTGATTGAAATTTGTTTGGTTATTGTATCTTGATGTTTGGTTATTCTGAAAGCTATGTCTAACAACACCATTGTAGAAAACCTAAAGAAGCAGATTGAGAAGTTTCAGTCCGATATTAAGGCGGAAAAGGTGGGACACGTCGTGGAAGTATTTGACGGCATTGCGAAAATTTCCGGTCTTTCCGACATCAAGGCTTCCGAAATGGTGACTTTCCCCCACGGGGAAGTGGGTGTGGCGCTCAATCTTGAAGAGGATTCGGTTGGTGTCATCATCCTGGGTGACTTTGGGCAAATTCGGGAAGGCGACACGGTGAAGGCGACCGGCAAGATTCTTGAAGTGCCGGTGGGGAATGCTCACATTGGTCGTGTCGTAAATGCGCTCGGCGAACCGATTGACGGCAAGGGCGCACTTAAAAGCGAGAAGACTTATCCTATCGAAAAAGTAGCTCCTGGCGTCGTTACTCGTCAGAGTGTGGACCAACCCGTACAGACCGGTATCAAAGCTATTGATGCGCTTATCCCGATTGGCCGAGGCCAACGCGAGCTTCTCATCGGCGACCGCCAAACAGGTAAGACCGCCATCGCCATTGACGCCATTCTGAACCAAAAAGGTCAGAACATGATTTGTGTGTACGTTTCCATCGGACAGAAGGATTCCAAGCTCCGCAAACTCCAAACTCGTCTTGAGGAAGGTGGGGCAATGGAATATACGGTCATCGTTTCTGCAGGTTCGTCCGAAAGCTCCGCGCTCTCCTACATTGCTCCGTACACCGGCGTTTCTATCGCCGAATTCTTTATGGACCAAGGGAAAGATGTGCTCATTATTTACGACGACCTCTCCAAACACGCGGTTGCGTATCGTGAGATTTCACTTCTCTTGCGCCGACCACCGGGACGCGAAGCCTATCCCGGTGATGTGTTCTACCTTCACTCACGCCTTCTTGAACGCGCCTGCCGAAGAAACAAGGAATACGGCGGAGGTTCCATCACTGCGCTTCCCATTATCGAAACCCAGGCCGGAGATATTTCTGCCTACATTCCAACCAACGTTATTTCCATCACCGACGGACAAATTTTCCTTGAAACAGACCTCTTCTACAAAGGTATCCGTCCTGCGGTGAACGTCGGTAACTCCGTGTCTCGCGTAGGTTCGAGCGCCCAGATCAAGGCTATGAAAAAAGTGGCCGGGACACTCAAGCTCGAACTCGCACAATACCGCGAACTTGAGGCCTTTTCACAATTCGGCTCCGACCTCGACGAAAGCACCAAGAAACAACTGGAACGCGGAAAGCGTGCGGTTGAAGTCTTGAAACAACCTCAATACGCTCCCGTGAAAACAGAGCACCAAGTCGTCACGCTCTATGCACTCGTAAAGGGCTTTATGGATGATGTGCCGGTAAACAA
>Ga0209515_10009840_pt1 | contig 10802 bp, 5 predicted proteins | sample Subgroupgradi54m_FD_187454 | JGI IMG/M metagenome (GOLD analysis project Ga0209515, IMG submission 187454) | Subsurface groundwater microbial communities from S. Glens Falls, New York, USA - GMW60B uncontaminated upgradient, 5.4 m (SPAdes)... ...
CAAATGGTAGAAACATTTAAGGAAGGGCGGCGAATTGCGGTTGAGAGATACCAAAAAAGAATAAAAGAAACAACCGAAAGTCAAACTAGACCAACTGTGACAAATAAAGAAAGAGAGACTTGACTTTTGGCAAATTTCTGTTAGACTTAGTACTTAAGTTAATAAATTTATAGGCGAACATATTGTGGGTTCGCTTCTTGTTGTCGTCTTTGACGACTTTTTGGCGTAATTGACCAATGCCCAAAAAAAATAAAGCCATCAGTACCGAGCGTTTATACTGGGGTAAATCCTATTCTTCTCTTCCTAAACTTGACTTCGTTTCTATCCAATCTGAATCTTATCAAAAGTTCCTCGATGAAGGCATTATCGAACTTATTAACGAAATTAATCCCGTCTCTGATTTCACCGGCAAAAATTGGGAATTAACTTTGGGCAAATATTCCTTTGGTAAGTCGAAATACACTGCCAGTTTGGCGGCAGTAAAAGGGGTCACTTATGACATGCCGGTTAAAATTCAGGCTAAACTTCTCAATAAACAAACTGGCGAGGTCACCTCTCAAGAAGTTTTTTTTGGTGAAGTTCCCGTGATGACTCCGTCGGGGACCTTTGTCATTAATGGTATCGAACGCGTAGTAATAAACCAATTGGTTCGCTCGGCTGGCGTTTATTTCCTTGGCGATATTGATCCCATTACTGGCCGGGTATTACATTTTGCTGAGGTCCGCCCCCTGCGTGGCAGTTGGTTAGAATTCAACATTTCTCGCAGCAACGTCATTTCGGTGCGCGTCGATCGGCGCCGGAAATTCCCGATTACCACATTCCTTCGGGCGATTGGCATTGGAAGTGACGAAGAAATTAGAAAGATATTTTCTGATGTTGACTCTTCGGTTGATGGCAAGATTGAAGATTCTTTTATCGAATCGACGCTGAAAAAGGACGTCACCCACGGATCTTCAGAAGGAGCCATGGAAATCTATAAAAAAATGCGCCCCGGGGAACCAGTGGTTCTCGAGACCGCCATGGACTATATTAACAACCTATTTTTTAATGTCCGCCGCTACAATTTGGGCAAAGTCGGCCGCTACAAGATCAACAAACGCCTCGGGCTACAACTGGAAAATAAGCAAGAAAATCATGTGCTTACCAAGCAAGACATTGTTTCTACTATCAAATATTTGATTCGCTTGCAAAAAGCCGATGCCAATTCCTATACCGACGACATCGACCATTTAGCTAATCGCCGGGTGCGTCGGGTTGGAGAGTTGGTCGGCAACGTCGCTTTCCGCGATGGCATTCTCCGCCTAGAGCGAGCGATCAAAGAAAGAATGTCTCTTTTGGATCCAAAGATTCGAGTCATGCCTAATCAGGTCATTAACGCCCGCCCGATTATTTCTGCGATCAATGAATTTTTCCGCACTTCTCAACTCTCATCAATTTTAGATCAAACTAACCCCCTTTCCGAAGTCGACAATCTTCGCAAATTGACGGTGATGGGAATTGGGGGAATTTCCCGAGATCGGGCCAGTTTTTCCATTCGGGATATTAACTCTTCACAATACAGTCGCATTTGTCCGGTCCGGTCTCCCGAGGGACCAAACATTGGTCTGGTCACATTTATGAGTCTCTATGCCCGGGTTGATGAGTATGGATTTTTGCTCGCTCCTTACCGAAAGGTTGTGAAAATGGGCAATCAGATGAAAATTTCTGATGAAATAGTTTATTTAGCAGCCGACGATGAGCGCGACTACAAAATTACTCACGCCGGTGTCGGTGTGGATTCGCATGACATTATCACCGATGCTCGTGTCCCGGTTCGCTATCGCGGTGAATTCGTCGATGTTGACAGTCTTGAGGTCAGCCTCATTGACTTGGTTCCTCGCCAGGTAGTGGGTAGTGCCGCCGCTCTGATTCCCTTCCTTCAACACGATGATGGGATTCGTGCTCTTATGGGTTCAAACATGCAAGCCCAAGCAGTGCCGTTGGTTAAACCCTCCAGCCCCGTTGTTGGTACCGGAGTTGAAACCGATGTGGCCGATGCGATGGGCTGGGTGGTTCGAGCGCGACACGATGGAAAGATCGTTTATGCCGATGGCAATAAAGTCGTTGTCAAACTCAAAGAAAAAATCAAAGATAGCTTTGAAAACGACGAAAAAGTAAAAATTAACGGTAACTTAGAGACTTATTATGTGACGAAGTTTTATCGAACCAACCCCAACGGGGCTTGCTATTGCCAACGAACCCAAGCTAGCGTCGGCGACAAAGTGAAACCAGGTGATGTTCTTATTGACGGCCCAGCCGCCGATCGTGGTGAACTGGCCTTAGGACAAAACATGACTATTGCCTATATGCATTTTGAAGGCTATGGTTATGAAGATGCCATCATTGTTTCTGATCGTCTGGTTCGCGATGATCTCTTAACTAGCATTCATATTGAAGAGTACGAGTGTGAAGTGGTCGATACCAAACTAGGTCCAGAAGAACTCACTCGCGACATTCCCAACGTCGGAGAAACTGATCTAGCTAATCTTGACGAAGGCGGCATTGTTGTCGTTGGTGCCGAAGTCGGGCCCAATGATATTTTGGTCGGGAAAATTGCTCCCAAAGGAGAAACCGAACTCTCGGCTGAAGAAAGGTTGCTCCGGGCCATTTTCGGGGAAAAGGCTCGAGAAGTCCGCGATACGTCTCTGCGGATGCCCCACGGCGAACACGGTATTGTCATTAGCATCAACATTCTTGATAAATCCGCCGGAGACGAATTGTCGCCGGGTACCAATAAACTTATTAAGGTCCGGGTAGCACAAATCAGAAAAATTTCTGTCGGAGACAAAGTGGCTGGCCGACACGGCAATAAAGGTGTCATCAGCCGGATTGTCTCGCGGGCCGACATGCCTCATCTCGCCGATGGCACTCCGATTGACATCATTATTTCTCCTCTCTCTGTCTTGGGCCGGATGAACTTGGGCCAACTTCTTGAAGCCCATCTTGGTTGGGCCATGTCCAAATCGCAAAAAAGAGTTTCCGTCCCTGTCTTTGAAAATATCCCAGAAGACTGGCTAATTACCGCCCTGGAAGACGCGGACCTTCCGACTGATGGTAAAACTACTGTTTATGATGGTCGCACCGGAGAGCCCTTCGAGCAAAAAATCGTTGTTGGGATAAGCTATATTTTAAAACTTATCCACATGGTCGAGGACAAAACCCACGCTCGTTCGACTGGGCCTTATTCATTGGTTACTCAGCAACCGCTTGGCGGTAAAGCCCAAATGGGTGGGCAACGCCTGGGAGAAATGGAAGTTTGGGCCCTAGAAGCCCATCGCGCTGCCTATACGCTCCAAGAAATGTTGACCATCAAATCCGACGACGTCGTTGGTCGAGCCAAAGCATTTGAAGCGATCGTCAAAGGAACTGATATTCCCCAGTCCACTGTCCCAGAATCATTCAAAGTTCTGGTTAAAGAGCTGCAAAGTTTGGGATTGTTAGTTACTCCAACTGGAGCAGTTACCGCCCCAGTGGTTGCTGCAGTTTCCGCCAAACTAGAAGAGAAGACAGAAGAACAGGTCAAAGAGCTCAAAAATGTGCTTGAGGCGACTGTCAATGTCGAAGAAACTCCCGCCCATGAAGCGGCGCAGGGTGGTATCGAGATTGCCGAAGTCAAAAGTGATGAAGAGATAACCAAGGATACCAACGAGTGATTATATGAATAAACCACAAGACAACATCGGCAGTATTATTGATTTTAAGGGTCTGAAAGTATCAATGGCTTCACCGGCCGATATCCTGGCTTGGTCGCATGGGGAAATTACCAAACCCGAGACAATCAACTACCGCACCCTAAAGCCCGAAAAAGACGGTTTATTCTCAGAAAACATCTTCGGTCCAACCAAAGATTGGGAATGTTATTGTGGCAAATACAAACGAATCCGTTACCGGGGCATTATTTGTGACAAATGTGGTGTCGAAGTGACCCAATCAAAAGTCCGTCGTGAACGGATGGGTCATATTACTTTGGCCGTTCCCATTGTTCACGTTTGGTATTTCAAGGGAGCACCCTCAAAATTATCTCTACTTCTTGATCTCTCACCTCGATCTTTAGAGAACATTATCTATTTTGCCTCTCATCTCGTTCTTGCCGTTGAAGAAGATAAACGCGACCTGGCAATAAAAAGTCTCAAACAAACCATGGAAGAGCGACAAAAGGCAATGGAAAAAGATTATGAGCAAACAATCAAAGATGCTCAGGAAGAGGAAAAGGATAAAAAAACCGAGCAAAAGGAACGGGTAAAAGACAAGGAACAACTGGGATTGGTTTTGTCAGAAGTCGAGCTATCTACCAAGCAAAAAATTGCCAAATTGGAAAGTGACTACGTGCTAGAAAAAAACCGCTTAACTGAGATTTATCGGACCCTTTTGGATTTAGTCAAAGGTATCGAACCTTTGACCGAACTTACTGAAGACGAATATCTCAAACTTTTAGAATATGATGCGTCAGATTTTGTACAAATGGGCATGGGTGCCGAAGCTATTTTACAAGTGCTTACCAAAATCGACCTAGAAAAAATGGCGGCTGATTTGCGTAAAGAAGTGGCCGAAGCTTCTGGGCAAAAAAAGGTCAAGGCCACCAAGCAACTGCGATTGGTCGATGGGATGCGTCGGTCTGGTGTTCGACCAGAATGGATGGTCATTTCTGTTCTTCCGGTTATTCCCCCGGATTTGCGCCCGATGGTGCAACTCTCTGGCGGTCGCTTTGCAACTTCCGATTTGAACGATCTTTATCGCCGTGTGATCAATCGCAATAATCGGCTCAGTCATTTGATGGATCTCGGCGCTCCAGAGATCATCCTGCGTAATGAAAAACGCATGCTCCAGGAAGCCGTTGACAGCCTTATTGATGCTACCCAGCGCACTAGTTCCCGGGCCACTGTGGCTGAACTCAAAAGTCTTTCCGACATGTTGCGAGGTAAGCAGGGCCGATTCCGCCAAAATCTTTTGGGCAAGCGCGTCGACTATTCTGGTCGGTCAGTTATCGTCGTTGGTCCCCATCTCAAACTCACTGAGTGCGGACTACCCAAAGAAATGGCTCTTGAAATGTTCAAACCATTTGTGCTTCGTGAGCTAATTGTTCGCGGTATTGCACCCAATGTCCGCTCTGCCAAGATGGTTCTCGACCGGCGCACCCCAGAAGTGTTTGATATTTTGGAAGAAATCACCCGCAATCACCCCGTCCTTCTCAATCGGGCGCCCACTTTGCATAAGCTCGGTATCCAAGCATTTCTACCAATCCTTATTGAGGGTTCGGCTATTCAGGTTCACCCATTAGTTTGTGATGGCTATAATGCCGATTTTGACGGTGACCAAATGGCCGTCCATGTCCCCCTTAGTAGCGCCGCCCGTGGTGAAGCAGAAAACCTGATGATGGCTCAACATAATCTTCTCAAACCCGCCGACGGTATGCCGGTGTCGGCTCCTCGCAAAGAAATCATTCTTGGCATCTATATCTATACCTCAATTGATGAGAAAACTCCGGTGTTGCCGACCATCTTTTCCGATTTTTCCGAAGCCATTTTGGCCCATCAACAGGGTAAAATTTCTCTTCGTCAACGCATCAAAGTTCGCAACCAAAAAGAAATCCTCGAAACTACCGTCGGGCGGATTTTGGTCAATGAATCATTGCCCAAAGAACTGCCGTTTCTCAACGAGCCGTTGACTACCAAAAAAGTTCGGGCCTTAATAAGCTCTGCCATTGATACTATGCCTGCCTCCGAAGTCGTAAGTATCCTCGACATTTTCAAAACAATTGGTTTTGTTGGGGCGACTAATCCAGGTATCTCGTTGGGCATTTTTGATTTAACAATGACTCCCAGTAAAGATAAAATCATCGCCGAGGCAGAAAACCAAAGTGCCAAAATTGAAGACGACTACAAAGCTGGCTATATTACTGAAGCAGAAATGCATCGTCTTCAAATCGATGTTTGGCTCGATGCCACCGAGAAAACCTCTGATCTGACTTGGGAAATGTACGATCACGATAACCCTGCTCGGTTGATTGTCGATTCTGGCGCCGGTCGAGTTAATCGTGACACCATTAAACAGATTTCTGGCATGCGGGGTTTAATGAATGATCCGACCGGAAAAATTGTTCCCATGCCGACCAAATCTAATTTTCGACAAGGTTTCAATGTTTTTGAATATATTACTGGTACCCGGGGGACTCGTAAGGGTTTGGCTGATACTGCCCTTCGTACCGCTGATGCCGGCTATCTCACCCGCCGGCTGGTTGACGTGTCCCATGACGTGATCGTGAGACTTAATGACTGTGGCAGCCAAACTGGCATTGAAATTAATAAAAAGGAAGATCGCGGCAATGTATTCGGCCAAAGAATTTTGGGTCGTATGTTAGGCCAAGACGTCAAATCCGGTAAAAAAGTAGTGGCTAAAGCCGGCTTTGAAATTACTGAAGAGCTAGTTACTACTATTGAAAAAGATGACGCAATCGGCTCCGTCGTTGTCCGCTCTCCACTTTCTTGTCAAGCTCGGTATGGTATTTGTCAACTTTGTTACGGTCGTGATTTTGCTACCCGACAACTAGTCGAATTAGGCATGCCCGTCGGCGTCGTCGCCGCCCAGTCTATCGGTGAACCGGGCACCCAACTCACTCTGCGAACCAAGCATACTGGGGGAGTTGTTTCCCAAGATGTGACCCAAGGGCTGCCCAGGGTAGAAGAGTTGTTTGAGGCCCGTTCTCCTAAACTTCTTTCCCCAATTGCCGAGATTGCGGGAAAAATTGAGGTCACCGAAACTCCGGACGGCTACAAAGTGCGAGTTCGCAATACTACTGTCAAACCACCTGAAGAAAGAGAGTATATTGTTCCTTTGACCTCCCAGCTCCAAGTGGCTGATGGCGATTTAGTCGCCGCCGGGGCACAACTAGCCTCTGGTTATCTTGATGTCAAAGAAGTTTTGGCCGCTCGGGGACTTTTTGGCTCGCAACGTTATCTTATCGATCAGCTCCAAGGAGTATACGAATCACAAGGGATTCCCATTAATGACAAACATTTTGAAGTCATTGTCCGACGGATGTCTGACAAAGTTCGCATTGATACCTCAGGTGACACCGTGTTTTTGCCCGGAGAGTTTGTTGATAAAACTCGTTTTGAAGAAGAAAACGCCAAGGTTTTATCCGCCGGTGGCGAGCCAGCTACCGCTCAAGTGACTATCCTTGGAGTGACCCGCGCCGCTTTGTATACTAGCTCTTGGTTGTCTGCGGCCTCTTTTGAACGCACCACCGAAGTCTTGTCTGACGCGGCTATTCGTGGAGCCGAAGATCGTTTGATCGGTCTTAAGGAAAACGTTATAATCGGTCGCCTGATTCCTACCTCGCCAGAGCGAGCCAGGATGGAGGGAAATCATCAATTAGTAATTAGTAATTAGTAATTTTGGTTATGCCCACAATAAATCAACTAGTAAAATACGGACGTAAAAGAAAGGTCAACAAAATTCGAGTGACGGCGTTGCATCGGTTTTTTAATGCCAAAGATCGGGAGATGAAAAACATACCAGCTCCGTTTAAGCGGGGAGTGGCCACAATAGTCAAAACGATGACACCAAGAAAGCCCAACTCGGCGCTTCGCAAAGTGGCCCGGGTCCGATTGTCCAACAAACAAGAAGTTACCGCCTATATCCAAGGAATTGGCCACAATCTGGCAGAGCACTCAATTGTTTTGATTCGCGGTGGCCGGGTCAAAGATTTGCCCGGAGTTAAATATCACATCGTCCGGGGCAAGTTTGACACCGCTGGTGTCGTGGGACGAATGCAGTCTCGTAGTAAATATGGTGCCAAATCCGGCGGAGCCGGACCCGTAGCGGCTGTTCCTACGCCAACACCAGCACCTACCGCCTAAAGTATATGCCTAGATCTAAAACTATCACCAAAAGAGCCACTTTACCTGACCCAATTTACAACAGTCGTCTGGTAACTAAGCTTATCAATAAAGCCATGCACGACGGGAAAAAGTCTGCTGCCTCTAAACAGATTTACTTGGCAATGGAGAGCCTGAAAGAAAAAGTTCCTGGCGAAGATCCCGCAAAAATCTTGGAACAGGTAATAAGTTCCATTGCCCCCAAAATGGAAGTTCGTCCCCGTCGCGTCGGTGGCGCCTCTTATCAAGTTCCGTCTGAAGTCCGCGGCGACCGCAAAATTCATTTAGCACTCAAGTGGCTATTAGAAGCCGCTCGCAGTCGGTCCAATAAAGAGTTCCATACCTTTGCCGAAAAACTATCGGTAGAAATGCAAGATGCCCTGGCTGGCACTGGCAATGCGATTAAAAAACGCGACATGGTGCAAAAAATGGCCGAAGCCAACAAAGTCTTCGCCCACCTCCGTTGGTAAGCCTCTAATTTTATGCCCGATACTAAATCTCGCCTTTATCCCTTGGACAAAATTAGAAATATTGGCATTATTGCCCATATTGACGCGGGTAAAACGACCACGACCGAGCGAATACTTTTTTATACCGGTAAAACCTACAAAATCGGCGACATCGACGAAGGGACCACCCAAATGGACTGGATGCCTCAAGAGCGTGAGCGGGGAATTACCATCGTCTCTGCCGCCACGACCACTTTTTGGCGCGACCATCGCATCAACATTATCGACACCCCCGGCCACGTCGATTTTACCGCTGAAGTAGAGAGATCATTGCGAGTTCTTGATGGCGCCGTGACCATTTTAGACGCCGAAGAAACCGTTCAATCACAAACCGAAACCGTCTGGCGCCAGGCCGATAAATACAAAGTTCCTCGGATTATTTATGTCAACAAAATCGATAAACTGGGCGCCAATTTCTACAAAACTTTAGAGGCGATCAAAGACCGATTAGGGGTCAAACCGGCGGTGATGGTTTTACCCATCGGTGTCGAAAACAGTTTTCAAGGAGTTTATGATCTGTTAAAAGAAGAAGCTTACATTTGGGGCAGTGATGAATTGGGGGCGAAATTTGAGGTCAAAAAAGAGATTCCCGCCCCGCTTAGCGGGGATTTGATTAAAAAATATCGCCATGAATTGGTGGAACAAATCGCCGAAACCGATGAAAAATTATTGGAGAAATATCTAAGTGGTGACATGCCTTCTCCCGAAGAATTGCAAACCGCTCTTCGGGCGGCGGTAACTTCTTACCTACTCGTTCCGACTTATACCGGCACTAGCTTGCGCAATAAAGGAGTCCAGCCACTTTTAGATGCCATCGTTGATTATCTGCCCTCACCCCTAGATAAACCTCCAGTTACCGGGATAAATCCTAAAACCAATCAAGAGGAAACTCGAGAGCGTAAAATTGACGCCCCATTTACCGGTTTGGCATTTAAAGTGCAACTCGATCCTCATGTCGGCAAGCTATATTATGTCCGGATTTATTCCGGCACCATTAAATCGGGCTCCTATATTTATAATGCCACTAAGGGTGAGCAAGAACGGGTGGGTCGGCTGCTTTTGATGCACGCCAACCAACGGGAAGAAATCCCCGAGGCATACGCCGGAGAAATCGTGGCTGTCGTCGGGTTGAAATCAACTCGCACGGGTGACACCCTTTGTGATCAATCTGACCCCATTGTTCTCGAAGGCATTTCTTTTGCCGAGCCGGTTATTTCTTTGGCGATCGAACCCAAAACCAAAGCCGACCAGGAAAAACTGGGATATGCTCTCCAGCGTTTGATGGAAGAGGATCCCACCTTTCGAGTCAAAAGCAACAAAGAAACTGGCCAAACGATCATTTCTGGGATGGGCGAGTTGCACCTCGAAGTTCTGGTGGACAGAATGAAGCGGGAAATGAGTGTCGAGGCCAACGTCGGTGCTCCTCAAGTGGCATATAAAGAAACCATAAAAAAAGAAGCGACCGGTGAAGGGAAATATATTCGTCAAACCGGGGGACGGGGACAATATGGTCACGCCTTGGTCAAAGTCAGCCCCAAACCTCGTGGTGAAGGTTGGGAATTTATTAATGCGATCAAGGGTGGTTCGGTTCCCTCCGAGTTTATTCCGTCAGTGGAAAAGGGAACCAAAGAATGCGCCGCCAATGGCATTCTGGCCGGCTACCCACTGACCGATTTGACCGTCACTTTCTATGATGGTTCCTATCATGATGTTGATTCTTCCGACGTCGCTTTCCAAATCGCCGGCTCGATGGCCTTACAAGACGCTTGTAAACAGGCCGACCTAACTCTATTAGAACCAATTATGAAAGTGGAAGTGACCACCCCGGATGAATTTATGGGTGACGTTATCGGTGACCTCTCCGCCAAACGGGCCCAGATTTTAGGAACCAGTAAGCGTGGTAACGCCACCATTATATTGTCTCAAGTTCCTTTAGCCGAACTTTCCGGATACTCGACCAAACTTCGGTCCATGTCCCAAGGCCGCGCCTCTTATTACATGGAACCCTCCCACTACGAAGAAGTGCCACGGAATATCCAAGAACAAATTGTTGTAAAAAAATAAAAAGTAGAGGAAAATAAATATATGTTCTGGAAAATATATTTTTGGACTATCACTGTTTTGGATATAATTGGATTTTTTGCTGGTTACGGTAACTTAAAAGCCTCAGACCTAAATTTTGCAGATTTACTTGTTGTCTTATTTATGGCGATAGAAATATTGGGTTTATGTGCCTTCGCTTTCAAAAAAAGGTTTTTTACTGAAGATATATGGAAAATTGTTTTTTTCCTTTTTGTAGCCAGTTTAATTATTAGCCCGTTTGGTATTTTAAAACCTAGCATTGCTGGGGCTACAAGTGCGTTCGGTGTATTCATAG
>Ga0209515_10009841_pt1 | contig 10799 bp, 14 predicted proteins | sample Subgroupgradi54m_FD_187454 | JGI IMG/M metagenome (GOLD analysis project Ga0209515, IMG submission 187454) | Subsurface groundwater microbial communities from S. Glens Falls, New York, USA - GMW60B uncontaminated upgradient, 5.4 m (SPAdes)... ...
GGGAGGAAAGGGAGGACAGCCCCACGAAAGCGAGGACGATCAGGGGGACCAGGACCGCCGCCAGCGACGAGAGGAGAACGCGGGTGGACCAGCGCACGCTGGCTGACTCCGAGGCTCGCCTACCGGCCCGGGTAAGACCGCTGGGTGCGGCCGGCGGCCAGCAGGTTCTCTCGGGGCTCGTCGAGTATGACCCGCCCCTCCTCGAGGGATAAGCCCCGGTGAGAAGACTGCAGCACGTTTCGCACTACGGTCTATGGTGCCATACCCGGCCGGCCCATTTCCACGAGATTGTGCGGGGGGACCTCCGCTGCTAGAGCGGCCCCAGCAGGTGCTGGGCGTGGGTCATGAGCCGCGCGCGGTTCTCGAGCGGCACCTCGCAGTCGGTGAAGTGGAGCGCCGTCGTCCCTACCTCGGGCCGTACTCGTAGAAGCCGCGTCCGCTCTTCCGACCGAGCCGCCCGGCCGCCACCATGCGCTTCAAGAGCGGCGGCGGAGCGTAGCGGGCCTCTCGGAACTCGTCGAACATCACCTCGGCCACGTACATGGCCGTGTCAAGGCCAACCAGATCCAGGAGGGCGAACGGCCCCATGGGATGGCCGCAGCCGAGCTGCATGGCCCGATCGATGTCCTCGAGCGTGGCGAGACCCGACTCGTACACCCGGATCGCCTCCAGGAGGTACGGGATCAGGAGCCGGTTCACGATGAAGCCGGTCGAGTCCTTGACGGTCACCGGTGTCTTGCCGATCGCCTGGATCCACTCCCAGGCCATCTTGAAGGCGTCTTCGGCGGTCAGGATGGTTCTCACCACTTCGACAAGCTTCATCAGGGGGACGGGGTTGAAAAAGTGGAGCCCCAGCACCTGGCCGGGCCGCTTGGTCGCGGCGGCCATCTGGGTGATGTTGCACGAGGAGGTGTTGGAGGCCAGCAGCGCGTGGGGCGGACAGATCTGGTCGAGCTTGGCGAAGGTCTCGTTCTTCAGCGGTTGATTTTCGGTGATGGCTTCGACGACGAGGTCGCACGCGCCGAGGTCGTCCAGGCGCGCGGTGCCCGTGATCCGCCCCAGCATGACGTCCCGTTCCTGGGCCTCCAGCTTGGCCTTGGCGACGAGCCCGTCGAGGGTCTTGCCGATGGCCGCCAGTCCCCGGTCGAGGAGCGCCTGGTTCGCCTCGACCACGACCGTGGGGAAGCCCGCCTGGGCCGAGACCTGCACGATCCCGGAACCCATGAGCCCGCAGCCAACGACGCCAACAGTCCTGATCGCCATCGAAACCTCCTGTCGGGCTTTTGCGGAGACCGGGCAGTGCTCGAGCGGAGGACGGGGCCCCTGGAGCGCGCGGACGACTAGTGGGAGTTCAGATCCGGCAGGGCGACCGGGACATGACCCGGGCAGGGGTTTTTGACGACGACGCCGAAAGCGGCGTTGCCGAACCGCGCACTGCCGTCCGGGAGCATCTGCCACTGGGCCCACGGTCGCGGGGCGGGTGCCGCGCGCAACGACTCACGGAGCGCGGCCTCGAGCTTCTCGACGGGGGCCCCGATGATGGTCAGGATCAGCGGGGCTCTGGCTTCTTCGGCCCCGAGCGGCGCCACCGGGGCGAGCAGAAGCCCCGCCACCACCAGCGTCGCGGCCAGCGTCCGGTTTTGGATCACGGGTGCTTCCTCCCTAGTCGTAGACGATGAGCGAGTGGACGGGATACTGCCGGATCTTCTCCCGACCTTTGAGAAACGCCAGCTCGATCAAAAACGCCACCCCCACCACCTGACCGCCCAGCTGCTCGATCAACCGGAGCGTGGCCGCCATCGTGCCCCCCGTGGCGAGGAGGTCATCCGCCACCAGCACCCGCTGGCCCGGCTCGATGGCGTCCTCGTGGATCGCCAGAGCGTCCCGCCCGTACTCCAGCTCGTATTCGACCTCGATGGTCTTCCCCGGCAGCTTGCCGAGCTTCCGAACCGGGACGAAGCCAGCCCCCAGCTCCGCCGCCAGGGCCCCGCCGAAGATAAATCCGCGCGACTCGACGCCGACCACCAGCTCCACCCGCTCCTGGAGGTACTGGAGCGCGATCTGGGTCACGACGTACTTGAAGGCCTGGGCCTCCTTGAGAAGCGTGGTGATGTCCTTGAAGAGGACCCCTTCGGTCGGGAAATCCTTGATGTCCCGGATCTTCGCCTTCAGCTCGTCAAGTTCCATGCCGTACCCGGCTCCTCTGTCGACGCTCGATCTTACCGCCCCCGGCCGTCGCCCCGCAACTTCAAAAACCCGTCGGCGGCAGCTCCCCGAGGCGCGCGAGCGCGTCGGGGAGCTCGCTCAAACGGCGGATGGTCTCGTCGGGCTTGAACGCGAGGGCTGCTCCGGTCCCGGACGCAACCTGAATCACCCGCATACCCGCCGCCTTCGCCCCCTGAACGTCCAGCACCGGATCGTCACCCACGTGAACCGCCTCCTCCGGGGCGACCCCTGCCTGCCGGAGGGTAAGCAGAAAGATCTCGGGATCGGGCTTCCGCACACCACACTCGTCCGAGAAGGTCAAGAGCTTGAACGGGGTCAGGAGGCCGTATTGGTCCAGGATCTTCCTGAGAACGACGCCCGGCGTGCGCATGGTGTTGGACACCACGCAGAGAGTCACCCCCTGGGCGACAAGCGTCGTCAACGCTCCTCTGGCGCCTTCGTCGGCCGCCGGCGGCACGAGCAGGGCCGGGCCCGAGTAGGCGTTGACCAAGAGCGACATCAGCCCCGCGCCCAGGCGCGGTGGCAGCTCCGGATCCACGGCCTCGAGGAGGGCGACGACGTGCTGCCGGATGGGGACATCCTTGTGAGTGCGCCAGACCTCGGCGATCTGGCGGAGGGACTCCTCGTAGGCGCGGTCGAGGACCCGCCGGGGGACTTCCACCCCCGCGCCCCGCAGGAGAGTCTCGAAATCCGCCAGGCGTTTGTGCTTGTAGCGATTGTCGCTGGAGGGGGGGTCGACGATCAGGGTCCCCCAGAAGTCCACCGTGACCGCGCGAATCATCTCTGAAAGCGGGGCTTGCGCTTCTCGAGAAACGCCGTCATCGCTTCCCGCGGCTCGTCAGTGGCGAAACAGGTGCTGAAGGCGTTGATCCCGTACTCGACGGCGCTCCGCGGGTCGGTCTGCCGCCAGCGGGCGATCAGCTCCTTCTGCAAGCGCACAGCGGTGGGGGCGTACTGAAGGATCCGATCGGCCAGGTCACGGGTGACCACCTCCAGCCGGTCCGCCGGGGCCACGCGATTCAGCAATCCCCACTCGAGGGCCTGCGCCGCGCTGATCATCTCCCCTGTCAGGGTAAGCTCGGCGGCGCGTCCCGGGCCGACGAGGCTCGGCAGGATGGCAGCCTCGATGACGGCCGGCACGCCCACTTTGATCTCCGGCAGGCCCAGCCGTGCGCCGTCGGAGGCGGTCCGGAGGTCGCAGGCCATGACCAGCTCGAGGCCGGCCCCCAGGCAGTCGCCGTTGAGCATGGCGATCACCGGGAACGGCGCCTCGTGCACCGCCCGGATGGCCTCGTGGAGCGTTGCGATCAAGGCTTTGGCGGACATCACGGTCAAGTCCTTCATCATCCGGACGTCCATGCCCGCGCTGAAGACAGAACCCGTGGCCGTGAGGACCGCGAGCCTCGTCTCGGCATCGCGCGCGAGCCCGTCGAACGTGTCGTGGAGGGACCGGATCAACTCGGGGACCATCAGGTTCAGGGGCGGACGGTTCATCCGCACCCAGGCCACTCCGGCGCGCCGGTCCACCAGCAAGAGCGGCTCCGCCATCTAGTACCGGCGCATGGTGGGGTCCACCGTCCGCGCCCAGAGATCGAGGCCCCCGGCGAGATTCATGGCTTTGGAAAAGCCGAGCTGCCGGAGGTACTCGCTCACGGCCGCGCTCCGGATTCCCTGGTGGCAGAAGATGACGATCTCGTCCTCCGGGTTCAGCTCCTCCGTGCGGTGCTCGATCTCTTCGATGGGGATGTGGAGCGCCCTTTCGAGGCGACAGAGCTTCCGCTCCCACTCCTGGCGCACGTCGAGCAGGACGAGCGGATCGCAACGATCCAGCCTGGCCTTCAGCTCCGCGGGGGAAATGTCATGCATGGGCGTGTCGTCAGCGGGGCACGGCGCGGGACGCGAGGAACTCGGCGAGCCACTCGTTGACGGTCTCCCGATGCTCGATCTGAGGAAAGTGCCCGCAATCATCGAGCCATCGCCCGGTCGCATTCGGCAGGTAGGCGGCGACCGTCCGGGGATGGCTGGGCGGAACCACGCGATCTTGCCTCCCGTGGATCAGGAGCACGGGCAGGGTCAGGGACGCCAGGCTCCGCCGGTAGCGGTCGCCGAACCCGCGAAAGTCCGCCCGCACGCTCCGGAGCGTCGAGAGGAAGGCTGCCCGCCCCTCGGGACTCGTGCGCACGGCGTAGCCGGTCCGGACGAGATAATCTATCTCGTCGGGCTCGGCTCGGGCAAAACACCGCGCGAGCGCGGCCTTCAGGAGCGCCGGCCGCATCAGCGCGCAGACAATCTCCCCCAGCCAGGGAGCCGCGAGCAGCCCGTAGACCGGGGAGATCCGGTAGCCGAACCCCGGCACGACGGCGCCCAGCAGGGCGAGCCGATCCACCCGGCCCGGGTAGGCCAGCGCGTACGCCATGGCGAACGCGCCGCCCAGCGAGTGGCCCACCAGGGTGAGGCGATCGAGCCCGAGCGCCCGGCGAAAGGCCTCGATCGTACGTACGAAGAAGGCCAGCGGATACGGCCCGGGCGGTTTGGACGAACGACCGAATCCCGGCAGATCCAGCGCGATCACCCTGGCCTGACGGCCGAGGACCGGAACATTGTGGCGCCAGACCGCGGCGAACCCGCCGAGGCCGTGGAGGAGGAGCACCGGGGCGCCGCGCCCCTCGGTCTCGAAGTGGAGGGTGAGACCGTCGAGTTCTCCCCCACGCAGGCCGAGCTCGGGCATGAGTGGAGTATACGGAGGCGGCTACGACTCGACAAGCGGCTCGCCGTCGAGCAGCCGGGAGAGCGCGTCGCGGAACGGAAAGAGGCTGAAAATCCCCCCCGTGTGGATGAAGCAGACGCGGGAGCCAAATCCCTTCGGGTCTCGCGCCAGGTGGTCGAGAAAGCCGAGAAACGCCTTCGCGGTGTACACCGGATCCAGGACGAGGCCTTCCTCCTGCGCGAGCTGAATGACGACGGCCAGCTCCTCCTTCCGAATCGAGCCGCGACCCATCCCCTGATAGCCATCCAGCAGCCGGACGGTCTTCGGAGGTTCCACGCTCAGGCCGAAGCGGGCCGCGACCTTTCCGATGACCGTCTCCACGTACTGCCGGACCTGCGCCGCCCCGTGGGCGACGGGCACCCCCACGACCTCGGCCGAGAGGCCGGCCACCTGCTGTCCCATCAGGAGCCCGGCCTGGCTCCCGCCGCTGAACGCCGTGATGACGACCGTGTCCAGGGCCGGCGCCCCGTGCTTGATCTGGAGGGCGATCTCGCGGGCGCACTCCAGATACCCCAGAGTGGCCAGCTCCGTGGCCCCGCTCTCCGGAATCACGTACGGACGGCCTCCCCGCCGCCGGACCTCGTCGCCCAGGCGGGCGAACACGCCGTCAATGCGGGCGAACTCCTCCGGCGGCACGTACACCACCTCGGCGCCGAGGAGCTTGCCGAGAAGGAGGTTGCCGTCGTAGGTGCGGGGCTTCTCCCCCTGGAGAGCCAGGATGGCTCGGAGCCCCAGGCGCGCCGCCACCGCCGCGACGGCCCGGCAGCAGTTCGACTGCAGGGTGCCGCAGGTGATCAGTGTGTCGGCCCCCTGCGCCAGCGCCTCGCCCACCAGAAACTCGAGCTTCCGCACTTTGTTCCCGGTCTCGAGGAGACCGGTCATGTCGTCGCGCTTGACGAAGATCTCGACGCCGAAGCGGGCGGACAGCCGTTCGAGCTTGACGATGGGCGTGGGCAGACAGGCCAGCGACACTCGCGGCGGAAGGAGGGGCCCGCTCATGCGCTCATCTTGTCAGTTGAAGCGGCTTCCGGGCAAGTTTTTTCCCGCCCCGCGCCGCGGGCGAACGGTTTTCCAGCCGGCCTTCAGGCGGCCGAAGTCCGGGGCGGGCTGCCCCAGGAGGCCCCGCACCGCCAGGGCGTTCACGGCCGGGTAATCCCGGTTGTTGTTGTTGAAGACGATGAAGACGCGCCTGGCCTTGGCCCCGAGGGCCCGGGCGTCCCTCACCAGCTCGACCAGCTCCTCCTCCCGGTATAGATAGTCGTACTTCTCCCGCACCGCGGGTTCCCCTCCGTGAAGCTGGGCGAGCCAGCCCGCCGCATTCCTGCCGTGCAGCCGGAGGACCGCCGTCTCCGTGGTGGCCTCCGCCACGCGCGGGATCGCATTCGGCGTCGCCGGGGCGTCCACGCACACCACCCCGAGCTTCGCCTTCGCCAAAGCGTCGAACACCGACGTGGCGTGGTCCGGGATCCACGATCGGTCGCGAAACTCCACGACCAGCGCCCAGCCGGGGAGCCGATCCGGGAGCGCCGCCAGGTAGGCCAGGCCGCCCTCGCTGAACCGGATCCAGGGAGCGAGCTGAAAGAGGATGTAGCCCAGGCGGTTGGCCTCGGACAGCGGGCGGAGCGACTCCCGGAAGAGCGTGAAGCAGCGGTCCAGCGCCTCGGGCGGAAAGGCGGCGCGGTTAATCTCTCCCCGCCGGCTGGTCGGGGGGACGGCGGGGAGCATGGCCCGGATGTCCGCCGGCAGCGAGCTCGCACGGGGGTGGTGGCCGGTCATGAGCGAGTAGGCCTTGATGTTGAACAGGAAGCCCGGTGGGGTGCGCTCCACCCAGAGCACCGCATTCCGGGCCGAGGGGAGCGCGTAATAGGTGGAGTCCACCTCGACCGTGTCGAAGGCGGTGGCGTAGTAGCGCAGGCGCTCCTCCGCCGACATGGAGCGGGCCGGGTAGAAGTCCCCCTCCCCGATCAGCGAGGGATCCGTCCAGGAGCAGATGCCGACGCGGTACTCGGTCAATAACTGACGAAACGCTTCAAGTTCTTGAGATAGTACGCGAACAGACCGGAGAGGACGGCGGCCGCGACGCCGACGAGCAGGTTCTCCATCGCCCCGGTTCGGCGGAAGGTCAAAAGCTCCCAGACGGAGAAACCGAAACCGAACACGATCGCGGTGCCGATCAGAACCCGGTGAAAGATGATGAGGAGCATGTGGCCGAACGATACCACACCTCCTCCCGGACTTCTCCATTGACACGGTTCCGCGAAGAGACTACCGTACGTGCACCTTCGGAAGTGGCTCGAAAGGGCTTTGGCCGCCCCCAGAGGCCCGGGAAGACCTCTGGGGTTTGTTTTTGACGCCTTTCCCGGGTCGAAAGCTGATCGCCGGGAGACGATGGAGCGAGACCGCTGAACATCGGGGGCTTCGCCATCCGGATCGAACCGGCGCTCCAAGGCTCACCGAGCGCTCACCCGAGCCGAGGCGGCCGGCCGCGCCCGAGCCGCCAATGAGCCTCGCGTTTCGCCACGCGGCCATCGCCCTCGCCCAGACCACCGGGTTTTCCCGGGAGGAGCGCCAGGTTCTCCTCGACCTCCTGAAGGGGGTCACGGTGCGCGGCCGGTCGGTGGACGACCTCCACGCGGCGGTTCTCGCGCGGCTGGGAGCCCGGGACTTCCGGTGGCCGGAGTTCGATCGCTGGCAGGCCTTCTTCGCGGAGCAATGGAAGTTCCCGCCGCTCTGGGACGAGCTCAAGAAAACCCCGGTCCCTCGAGCCGCACCTGAAACCCGTCACGCGTACCTGCAGCGCAAGCTCTACCTGCTCCTTCACTGGCTCCAGAGCCTCGACACCACGCGCGCCCAGACGCGCACGGCACTCGCCCGTTACGCCAGTCAGGGGATCCGGGCCGAGATCGTCCGGCAGGGCGATGGGACACCCTGCCCGGTGTGCGACCCGCTCGACCACCTCGAGGTGACAGGCAGCGCGCGGGGTCTTCCCCCGTTCCACCCGGGCTGCCGGTGCGTCGTGCTCCGGGTCAGCCCCACGGGGAGTCCACCGGCCGTCAGGAAGCGCCGCCCGCCGCGCCGCATCGTCGGGACGCAAGCGAAGGCGCGGACTACCTGAACAGCGGGAGCAGGCGGGCGTAGCGGTCCAGCAGCGGAAGGACCGAGTCGCGATCGACGGAGGGCAGGCCGAACACCACGCGTTCAACTCCCGCCTCCTGGAGGGCGCGAAGCGCCGACTCTTCGGCCTTGGCGTGGAACACGGAGACCGAGAGGGAGGCGGGATCGCGCCCGGCCGTCTCCGCCCGCGCGCGGAGGTCGGCGATCCCGGCCGCCAGATCCCCGGCGCGCGCGCCGATGGGGAGCCAGCCGTCGCAGAAATCCACGACGCGCTGGCGCGCGCCCGGCGTGTTGACGCCGAGCAGGATCGGCGGATGCGGCTTCTGGACCGGCTTCGGGTGCGACCAAATCGGATCGAAGTTGACGAACTCGCCGTGAAACTCCGCCTCGTCCTTGGTCCAGATCTCCTTCATCGCCAGAACGCGCTCGCGCAGGACACGCCACCGCTCGTGGAACTTGGTGCCGTGGTGTTCCATCTCCTCGGCGTTCCACCCACCGCCGATCCCGAAGATGACGCGTCCCCTCGACAGGTGGTCCAGGCTCGCGACCTCCTTGGCCAGCGTGATGGGGTCGCGCTCGATGACGAGACAGATCCCGGTGGCCAGCCTGATGCGCGTGGTGACCGCCGCCGCGCACGCCAACGCGACGAACGGGTCGAGGGTGTGCCAGTACTCCCTGGGAAGGTTCGGCCCGCCGGGCCACGGGCTCTTGCGGCTCTTCGGGATGTGGGTGTGCTCGGGCAGAAAGAGCGACTCGAACCCGCGCTCCTCGGCGGCCCGCGCCAGCTCGTCCACGCGGACCGCGTAGTCGGTCGCGAAGATGGACACGCCGATCTTCACAGCGGCCAGTCCAGCCACGCCGCGGCGGCCTTACCCATGACCCACTCCTTGTCGTCCGCGGAGAGGAAACCGAGCGCCTCGGTGAAGAGGGCGATCGCCTCCCGGTATGAGCAGGGAAGGCGGGAGTAGTCGGTCCCCCAGAGCATGCGCCGCGGCCCGAACGCGTCGTACACGCGCCGGATGTGCGTGTGGAGGCCCGGGAAGGGGTAGGCCTCACTGGTGTGACAGGGCAGCGCCGACGGCTTCACGGCGACGTTCGGATGACGCGCGAGAGCCAGCACCTGGTCGAGCTCCACGAACGCCGCTTCGTCCCGCTTTCCCATCCCAAGCGCCAGGTGATCCACGATCAGCCGGAGCCCCGGATGGCGGCCGGCGACCTCGTCCAGCCGCTTCGCCAGCCCCGGCACGTACGCCATCACGGGCAGGCCGGCCCGCTCGGCCGCCGGCCAGAACCAGTCGAGCGCGCCGTCCTCGAACCAGACGCGCCACGGCTGGCGGTGGAGCGTCAGCCGGACGCCGAGCATCCCGGGCTGCTGGCGCCAGGTTGCGAGCCGCCCCCCTTCCGCGGGCGCCTCGACGGGGAAACGCCCCATGACGGCGAAGCGGTCCGGGTGCTTTTCCGCCGCCTGGAGCGCCAGATCGTTCCGCTCGCCCTCCCACGACGGCGGCACGATCACGACGCGGTGCACCCCGGCCTCGTCCATCGCCCCGAGCAGTTCTAGGGCGCCGAGCGGGATCGGACGCTGGGCCTGGTTCTCGCGTCCCGCCGGCCAGGGGCGGGCAGGCGTGTTGGCCCCCCAGATGTGGACCTGAGCATCGATGATGACCATCACGAAGGGGCAGTGCGCACGAACTTCTGAAGGCAGCGGATCTCGCGCGGCGGATTCTCGTGGCGGCCCTTGGCGGTGTAGGACACCTCGGCCACGTAGAGGTCTCCCCGCGAATCGGTGACCACGCCGTGAGGCGCGACGAACTGCCCGGGCCGCTCGCCCCTGAACCGGTCGCCGACACGGCCGAGAAGGTCACCCTTCAACGAGAGGATGCTCACCCGGCCGCCGATGTCGGGAACGCTCTGGTTCACCGCCAGATCCGTTCCCAGCTCGCCGACGTACATCTGTCCGCCCTCGCGCCGGTCAACCAGGAGGCCGCACGGGCGGTGGAGGTTATTCAGCTGGGTCAGGTACCGCCCCTCGGCGTCGAAGACCTGGACCCGGTGGTTTTCCCGATCCGCCACGTAGACCAGGCCCTCGGCATCGGTCGCGATGTTATGCGGCAGGTTGAAGCAGCCGGGATCCGTTCCCGGCTCGCCCCAGGAGAAGAGGTGCCGACCCCTGGGATCGTACTTGTGGACCCGCGAGTTGCCGTAACCGTCCGAGACGAAGACGTCGCCGGTGATCGGCGAAAGCGCCACGTGCGTCGGCCGATTGAACGGCGTGCCGCTCTGGAGCGTCGCCGGCTTGTCGGGATCGCCGATCGTCAGGAGCAGCTTGCCCTCGGGGGTGAACTTGCGGATCGTGTGGTTGCCGTCGTCCGTCAGCCAGACGTCGTCCTCGGGGCCGATGGTGATCCCGTGGGCGCGCCCCACGAGACCCTCGCCCCAGGAGCGGAGGAAGTTCCCCTCCCGATCGAAGACGATGACCGGATGCTCGCCGCGGTTGAAGACGTGGACGTTGCCCCGGGCATCCACCGCGACGCCGGCGGCCTCGACGAAGCGCCAGCCGTCCGGCAGCTTCCCCCACCCCTCGACCACCCTGAAGGCCGGCCTCACTCAGCGCTCAGGACCTGAGCCGCCTTCTTGACCGCCGCCGGGTTGACCCAGAGGATCGCTCCGTACCGGCCCACGCCGGCGCACA
>Ga0209515_10009842_pt1 | contig 10798 bp, 11 predicted proteins | sample Subgroupgradi54m_FD_187454 | JGI IMG/M metagenome (GOLD analysis project Ga0209515, IMG submission 187454) | Subsurface groundwater microbial communities from S. Glens Falls, New York, USA - GMW60B uncontaminated upgradient, 5.4 m (SPAdes)... ...
GATTTTTTCGGGGCTTTGCAGAGGAATTAGGGACTTTTTACAGAAGGGTTAAAAAATAAAAGCCCTTGGATTTCCAAGGGCTTTTGAGACTGTGTCCCCAACGGGATTCGAACCCGTGTCTTCACCGTGAAAGGGTGACGTCCTAGGCCTCTAGACAATGGGGACAGGTACTTACAGTTAATAGTGAATAGTGTTTAGTGTGTAGTGACTTATAAAGTCCTTTTTTCCTCTATGGCTTTTCTGAGCCCTTTTACCATCTTAATGACTTCGATATTATCGGCTGTCAATTTTTTCAGGTCTTCGCTTGCGCCCGTCAAGTTTTCCAAGGTCGACAGCCAATGATCTGATTCGATGGCTGACCGTACCGCGATGCTGAGGTACCGACAAAACTCTTTACCTTCCCGGCTATCATGCCCCTCAGCGATGTTGGCACCAATGGACGAGATCGCTCGAAACAACTGCTTGGCAATATGCTGAATCGCGTAATCACCCGGAGTTTCTTTGAGAAAATCCAAAGCACTCCGAATACACACCTGATTCAACTGCCAAGCCTTAATGTCTTTATAACTCACTCTCCCCCGCACTAACCACTACACACTATCCACTAACTACTGCTTTTAATGTGGGTCGGCCGGGGCTCGAACCCGGGACAACTGCCTTAAAAGGGCAGTGCTCTACCAGCTGAGCTACCGACCCGTTAAAGTCGAGGAGAGATCCTGCTCTCTCCTCGAGCTCCTCATCGAGTCATCCTGATACTTCCACGTTCACTCCGCTTAATCGGACCGAATGAATCGGATCCGATTAATGCTCGCTCACTTAAATCAGCCGCAAAGCGGCGTTCTAAGTCGGGAAGGGGGATTATCAAACCCTTGAAAAAGCTGCAAGTCTTAAGGGGGGCGCGCGCCTTTCAACTCTCCTCTTAACAAAATCAAAAAAATGGATACAATGCCGGGACTTAGAGGACACCAATTTCACAATCAACAAAGGGGGAATGATGAAAAAAGTTCTAACAGTACTCATGATCGGTTGGATTCTCACCCTGTCGACGGCGGCACAGGCCGGCGAGGTGAAGCCGCCGGCTGACACCAGTTCTCCGGAATTGCAGCGCATCAAAAGTCTGGCCGGTCGCTGGACCACGACGACCTCGATGTTCGGCAAGAAAAACCAGCGCCTCTCTACGGAATATCAAGTGACCTCCGCCGGCAGCGCGGTGTTGGAGAAGATTTTTCCCGGCACGCCTCAGGAAATGATTTCCGTCTATTATGACGACAATCATGGGAAGCTTGCGATGACCCATTACTGCATCATGCGCAATCGTCCCACGTTGAAGCTGGCCAGCAGCAGCCCGGACACCCTCACGATGAAAGTGACGAAGATTGAGGGACTAAAAAATGATCCGAGCATGGGCGGGATGACGATTCATTTCAAAGACAAAAATCATTTCACCACCACCTGCAAGGAGAAGGGGCAGGGCAAAGACAAGGAAGCGCCGATGACGATGGAATATGCGCGGGTGCGATGATGAGTCTGAGGGGCTGATTATTCCGCGGAAGTCCACTTCTCGATCATCTTGAGGAGGGAGGCCACTTCGAACGGTTTGGTCATATAGTCGTTGCCCCCCGCTTCGCGGGTCTCCTGTTCATCTTTTCGGCGGACGCTGGCGGTCAGGAAAATGACGGGGATTTTTTTGAGTCGTTCGGTCGTTTTGATGACCTTCGTTGTCTGGATGCCGTCCATCACCGGCATCGCCACATCCATGATGATGAGATCGACTGTTTCCGATTCGAGAAATTTGAGTGCCTCGGCGCCGTTCCCGGCGGTCCTCACTTCGTAGCCGGTAAATTCAAGACGGTCTTTGATCGTTTCGACAAGAAGATTTTCGTCATCCACGATCAATATTTTTTTAGCCGCCATGGTTGAGCGCCTCTTGGATGACCTTCATCAACTCGGCCGTTTCATACGGTTTTTTGATAAAGGCCTTCACTCCCAGCTTCAAAGCCTTTTCGGAGACGCTGGGGTCTTCCATCCCCGAGAGGAGTATGATCGGGATGCGTCGCGTCTCTTCTTTTTTCGCGAGGCTTTCCAAGATAGAGCTTCCTTCGCCCGCCGGCATCTTCCAGTCGAGGATAATCAACTGAGGTTTTTGGCGGTGGACCGCTTCGAGCACCCGGACCCCCTCATGGGCCACGATCGTCTCAAAACCGGCCGCTTGCAGCCTGTCGGCGAGCGTCATGGTGAGATCAACGTCATCGTCGGCGATTAAGATGCGAGCTGGCATGGCGATTCCCCCTTGGTTTAGTTCTTTATATCATCAATAGTCGTTTTGATCAATTGGCCGCAAACAGGGACCTCGAAGTGAAAAGCGGTGCCGCGGCCCAAGGCGCTTTCGATCCAGATCTTTCCCTGGTGCACCTCGGCGATCTCTTTGCAGATGGCAAGGCCGAGCCCCGTGCCTTTATAGCCGGCCCCCCCGATGGGACGATGGATCTGATGAAATTTTGAAAAGAGCTCCTTTTGGTCTTCCGGAGCGATTCCGGCCCCGTCGTCCATCACGGAAATTCGGACTTTCTCTTCGCGGGCCTCCGCCTTCACGGTCACTTCGGATTTTGCGAACCGGAACGCATTGTCCAGGAGGTTGGCCAACATCCGAATGATGAGATCCGGATCGGCATGAACCGAGGGGAGAGAGGAGGGAAAAACGGTTTTGAAACGAAGATTTTTATTTTTGGACGTATTTTCGAATCCGTCCACCGTTTCTTGAAGGACGGCGGCCAAGTCAAGCCGGACACGGTTCACTTTGGAGCGACGGGATTCCAGGCGGGAGAGATCGAGGACGCTGTTGATCAGCCGCGCCAGACGGTCGATATTCCTGGCGGTCGTTTGGACGATCTTCTCCTGCTTCTCCGTCAGTTTTCCGGCGACGCCGTCCCTTAAGTTTTCGACGGAACCTTTGATGATGGTGAGAGGCGTCCGAAATTCATGAGAAACGGTATTGACGAATTCCTCCTGCAGTTTCTCCAAATTTTTCTTTTCGCTCATGTTTCTAAAAATCATCTGAATCTTTTCCCCTTCGCCGTGGCCAGGCATCAGGCTGAGGTTGGCGTCGAAGGTGATCTTTCCCCCTTCTTTGGAAATCATCTCCAACTCGAACGGTTTTCGTGTTTGGCCCGAAGAGGTCTCGGCGAGTTCCTGGGTCACTTTCGGAACCGAGGGGAGAGAGACGATTCCCATCCGGATAAAATCGTTCCCCTCCAGTTCACTTTTTGAATACCCCCACTCCCGTTCCGCCGCGGGATTGACCGAGAGAATTCCCCCAAAACGGTCGAGGACGACGATCGGATCGGGCGAGTAGGTGACGAGTTGAGAAAATTTTCTCTCGCTGATCCGGAGCAGATTTTCCGCGGTTTTTCGGGCGGTGACATCCTCTTGAATAGCGATAAAACGGAAAATGTTCCCCTCGGCGTCCCGAACGGGCGAGATGTTCGCCGAGGCCCAGTAGGGTTCCCCGTCCTTTTTTCGGTTGATGATATCGCCCCTCCATTCGTTGCCGGAGAGGAGGGTGTTCCATAAATTTTGATAGTATTCCTTGGACATCTGGCCCGATTTTAAAAGACGCGGATTTTTCCCCAGAACCTCCTCGCTGGAATAACCGGTGATCTCCGTGAATTTAGGATTCACATATTCAATGTTCCCTTCCCGATCGGTGATGATGACGATATTGGCGCTCTGTTCCACCGCAACGCGCAAATCTCTTTCAAGGGGATTGTTTGAATTCATGACGGAGTCCTCAATACAGCTCGTTGACGAATCCGGTCTTTGAGTGAATACATCCATCCGCCGATCAGTCCGCCGAGTCCATCCATAATGAGATCGAGGAATTCCGGCGTTCGCGGGGGAACAAAGTATTGATGGATCTCATCCGAGGCGCCATAGAGAAGACTGAGCAGGAGCGTCAGCCCCAAGATTTTCCACCAGTCGGTTTTTTTCAAGATCGATCGACAGGCCCGAGCCGCCAGAAAGCCGAATCCCGCATAGAAGCCCAAATGGAGCAGTTTATCCGAGATGTGCGCGGGAACCGGGGGGTGGGAGAGGGAGGAGAGATAGAAAAGGAAAGCGGCATAGAGAAAGACCGGGAGCCAGTAGAGAGCGCGGAGCCTTTGAAGCAACTTCACCGTGCGAGGTTACTTGAAAAAGTGGCGGAAGGGAAGAGGTTACAAGTTGTCATGGTTTTTCTGTTGAGCCTCATTTCTTGGGGCCAGGCCGATCCCTGCATTATTCTTGACGAAGGACGGTTGGCGGTGTGAAACCGGGGAGTGCTTATGCCTAAGCGGACAACCGCTCTTCTTTTTCTTCTTATCGGTCTCGGATGCAGCTCCGCCCCTTTGCCTATTCTGGGGGAGGTTCCGGACTTTGCCTTTACCGATCAGACGGGAAAGACGATTCACCGGCAGGACTTGGTCGGAAAGGCATGGGTCGTCGATTTTATCTACACCGGCTGTTCCGATTTTTGCCCGCTCATGACCGAAAAAATGAGTCAATTACGGAGGAAACTTCAGAAAAAGTCGGGGGACATTCAATTTGTTTCTTTTAGCGTTGATCCGGTCAATGACACGCCGGAACGCCTCGCCGCCTTTGCCCGAAATTTCGATGTCGATCCTTCTCAATGGTTTTTTCTGACGGGACCGATGAAAGAAATAGAAGACACGGTGGTGCATGGGTTTAAAACCAGCCTGGGGAAAGGGAGTGATTATCAAATCGCCCATTCCAATTATTTTGTCCTGGTGGATCGCCGCGCCCGTATTCGGGGTTATTTTGATTTTAATGAAAAAGACGGACTGGAAAAAATAGAACGGGCGGTTTATTCCGTCTTGAAGGAGCCTTGACGTTTATTCATTATGCCGCTGACCGAACAACAGGCACAGGAGATCGGGGACGAAGAATCGCTTCGCTGGCGCGAGACGTACGAGGCGGTTGTGGCCGAAATACGCCACACGGTGGGGGAATACGAGCAGGACCGAAGGCTTGCCCGCGAGCTGACTTCGCAGATCGTCGCCGCCAGACGGGACGAAGACAAGGCGGCGCTCGCCTCCGATGAGGCGGTCGCCCACGGCCTGGCCGACCTTCGCAAGAACAAGACGGAAGGTTTGGACAGCCTCGAGGAGCAGCCTTATTTCGCCCGCGTCGTGACGGAGGAAGAAGAGAGGCAGGTCGAGTTTCGTCTCGGAACCGCGAGCTTCCCGGAGCAAAGGATCATCGATTGGCGTAAGGCCCCCATCAGCAAACTTTATTACGATTATCAGGAGGGGGATGATTTTTCCGAGGTGATTCAGGGGAAGGATCGTGAGGGACTGATTCGGCTTCGTCGTTCCTACCACGGGAAGAGGAACGAACTGAATATTATCGAGACCTCGCAAGGGACCCTCAAGATCGAGGGGGGACGCTGGAGGGTGAAGGATGGAGGGGAGCCGCTCTCTCGCGCCTCGGGACACGACGGGCATTTGCCGCCGATCCTTTCGCTCATTACCTCGGAGCAGTTCGACCTGATCACGCGGGATGCTTCAAGCCCGATCGTCATCCAAGGGATCGCCGGAAGCGGCAAGACGACCGTGGCGTTGCACCGCCTGGCCTGGCTGCTCCATGAGGATAATTCGACGGCGAAGAGGGAACGATGTCTTGTCGTGATGTTCAATCCTTCTTTGAAGGCCTATATCGAGACGACGCTCCCCGAACTCAAGATCCATGGAGTCCCGATCCGCACCTTCGACCAGTGGGCGCATCGATTGGTCACCGAGATGGTCGGTCCGCGGCCGACGGGGGTTTTTAAGAAGAGCGATGAATTAGAGCGATTCAAATCCTCGGCGGTCTGCCTGCAGCTCCTCCAAAAATATGTGGAGAAATTGCCGGGAAGAGAGATGGCGAATATCATCGACGATCTCTTCCGGTTTCTCGAATTTCTTGCCGCTCAAGAACTCTTTTGGCCGAAGTGGGAACAGATCCGGGTCCAGTTGAGGGATCAGGTCGCCCGAAGGGTCTGCGATCCCCTGGACGATTCTTTGATCCTCCATCTGATCTATGCGGAGCATGGTTATTATCCGGTGAAGTCGCCGGAGAGTCTGGGCGTTTGCGATCATATCGTCATCGACGAGGCCCAGGATTTCGGTCTGGTCGAGATCCGGGCTCTTTTAAACGCCGTCGATCAGAAGAGGACGGTGACGATCGTGGGGGATATCGCCCAAAAGATCGTCATGGGACGAAATTTCGAGAGTTGGGAAGAGATGCTTAAAGATGCGGGTTTTGAGAACAGCTCCCCCATCGCCCTCACCGTCTCTTACCGTTCCACGCGCGAGATCATGGAATTGGCGGACAAGATCCGCGGAAACACGCTCTCCGTAAAACAGGGAAAGGGAAGAAGCGGCCCTCTTCCAAGCTTCATTAAGGCGGACGCACCGGAGGTCTTGCCGAATTTGGTCGGCCGGTGGATTCGGGCCCGGACCGAGGAAAACCGGAACGCCCTTTCCGCCATCCTCTGTCGTTGGCCGCAGGAATCAGAGGCGCTCGTCGAGGCGTTGCGCAAGATCGGTTATCCCTCGGTGAGGCTCGGCCACAAAGATCGTTTTGATTTTTCGCCGGGCGTGACGGTCACCAACATTCACCAGGCCAAGGGGCTGGAGTTTCGGAATGTCCTGGTTGTCGAGCCTTCGGAGGAGAACTATCGAACAGCCAATGAAGAGGAAAAAAATCTACTCTACGTGGCGGTGACCCGCGCCGAGGTGAGGCTTGATTTTATCGGAACGAAAAAACCTTCCCCGATTCTGCCTTCTTTGCCGAAGGGGGGATAAGAAGGTAGAAAAATAACCATTGATTTGTACGAATTTCTTGATTATCCTCATCTCAAATGAGGATAATTTTTAATCAAGAATTAGCTAGTAATATCAGTGTATTAATGGCCGATCCTGCCGTTAATGAGGCGGTCTCTCTTTGGGGAAAAGAAGAGATATATAGAAAATCCTCAATTGATTTAAGGATTTTTTATACCCCCTTCGGATCAATTTCGCTCTTGTACGGCCCTCGCCAGATCGGGAAGACGGCGTCTCTCAAATTATTTTTGTCCCAGGTGACCGATTCAGAAACTCTTATTTTTACCGATTGTTCTACGATCCTCAACAAGTCCGATCTTGCGACCCATCTTTCGACGCTCATTCGGGGGAAGACCACGATTATCCTGGATGAGGTCCAAGAGGTCCCTGAGTGGCACCTTGCTTTGCGGTCCCTCTATTCCGAAGGAAAGCTCAAAGAGTGTCGCATCTGGTGCACCGGGAGCGAGGCGCGTTATCTGCTCGAAAGCGGGGAGCGTCTGCCGGGTCGTAAGGGGGAGGGAAAGACAGTCTTTGCCAGGCCCTGGAGCTTTCGGGAATACATCGATTTTTTTTATCCTTCGGAGGCCTCCGCTCTGAATTCGTTATCCTTCAAACATTTAAACCAGAATTGGCTGAACGATCAGCGGCTCGACTGGTCGCGCTATTGGCGAGACTATCTCTTGACGGGAGGCATTCCCCATGTGGTGGCCTCTGCCGTCAAAAGGGGCGGCATTCCGGACACGATCTGGCGGGTTTATATCGATTGGGTCTTGGGGACCTGGTCCAAGGTCCGTACTCCGGAACGATCCCTTGCCTCTCTTGCCCGCAGGATTTGCGAGACGCTCAATAGTCGCGTGAGTTACGAGACCCTTAAAAAAGGGACCGATATCCAAAGTGCCAATACGATCAAGACGCTTCTGGATCTTCAAGAAGATCATTTTTCCTTGTCTGTCCTGACCCGATTCGACCCGCAACGTGCGAGGTCTCTTCCTTCCAAATTAAAAAAGATCTATCCCCTCGATCCATGGATGGCCCGTGTCTGGGCTGCCATTGGATGGAATGTCCGGCGGCTTTACGGCACATCGCTCCCCCTGCTTCATTTGGATGAATGCGCCTTTCTGACACAGATGTTTCGGGCCGAAGGACCTTTTTCCGCCAGTTATCTTTATAGTGAACAGACCAAATCGGAGGTCGATTTTTATTTTGAGGGATGTGGATTCGAACTCAAATCGAACGGCGATCCCACCAGAAGTCAAAAGATCCTTTTGGATTCCTGTCCTCAGTCCTTCGTGATTAAAAAAAATCAGCTCCCCTTGATGGCCTATTTGGTGGGGGAAGGGAGAAACTAGTCTTATGCCCCTCTTTCCCGTTTCCCCGGAAAAACAACGACAGCTCGAAGAAAAAATGCGCCGCTTGAATCTCGCCGAATCGGACCTGGTCGAGGATTTTGTCCGCGGTTCCGGTCCGGGGGGACAAAAGGTCAATAAGACCTCCGTGGCGGTTTTGCTTCGGCATCCCGCCTCGGGACTTGAGGTCCGTTGTCAGGAGAGTCGAAGTCAGGCGCTGAATCGATTTGTTGCTCGGCGACTTTTAACCGAAAAGTTGGCGGCCAAGTTGTTGGGAGAGAAGACGAAGGTCGAACAAGCGAGAGAAAAGATCCGGCGTCAAAAAAGGAGACGCTCGAGACGGTCAAAAGAAAAGATGTTGGCCGATAAGCGGCATCATTCGGAGAAAAAGAGGATGAGAGGAACGGTCGGTGACTAAAGGCAATCGGAGCCTTGTTCCGAGTAGACATGCATGAGTGCCTGTAGGCATTTAGCGGGGAATTATAGGGATGACAACCTACTGTTGATCTGGCAAAAGGAGGCATCCCATGAAATTCACGCGCTCCAAAAAGCTCATTTTTTCCAATAATAAAGGGGGTGTCGGCAAAACAACGCTGGCCTTTAACTGCGCGGTCGCGTTTGCCAAAGAGGGATACAAAACCGCCATTATTGATTTGGATCCTCAGTGCAATATCACCCGACTGGCCATGGGGTATGATTTTTATGAAAAAACCCTTTTCTCACAAAACGAGAAAACAATTTATGATGTGCTGAAAGGCGTCATTGAAGGCGGTGCTGATGTTGATCTGACTGCCCAATTCTTGCCTGTTAGAACCGGTACTAAAAATTTAGTTTTGCTTAAAGGGGATATCAGGCTTTCCTCTTATGAGTCGCTGCTCACGGCGGCTTACGGGTCTGCTGCGGCAGGAGAACGACTGGGGTATTTTCAAACCAGCGCGATCGACCGTTTTTTAAGAGAAAAAGGATTGCATGAAGAGATTGATATTTTCGTCATTGATACCTCGCCCAGTCTGGGTCTCTTAAATCAGATTATTTTGCTGGGCGCCGATTACTTTGTCGTGCCGATGATGCCCGATGCCTTCAGCCTGCAGGGGATCGAAAATTTGGGAACGATCTATGAACAGTGGAAAACAAAATGGAAAGTCACCGCCAAGGCGCTGGCGGGAAATACTGAGACAAAATTTGTATTACCCGGTGATCCATTATTCATCGGTTATATTATCAATTCATACAACGTCTATGGGAAGAAGCCGATTGTTGATCACAGGGCATGGATTGAACAAATCCCGAACAAAATTAAGAAGTACCTTTCCGAAAGACATTGTCGCAACGGGCTTGTTGCAACGAGTTGGGAAAAGCCTCTACAAATCATTCAAGACTACGGCAGAATCCCGGCAAAGTGTCAGGAGTTAGGCACGGCGATCTTTGATCTTGACCCAAAACTCATCGAAGAGAATCAAGCTGGGACAAGAGACAATATTGAAAAATCAAAAGAAGAGTTCGGTCACCTGTCACAGGCCGTATTAAAAATTCTGGCCGACTATTGAGATGGCGTGAGCGGGGTGGCTGGAAGATCCATTTGATAGATGTCATTCCGAAACTGAACCCGGCCCTCGTGATCAACCCAGGCAGTCAGGTAGATGATGTGAATATCGACGGGAGAGGGGAGGAGAAGATAGCGGGTCTGTTTGTCCTCGATCATTTTTTCTAATTTATCTTGCGTCCATCGAGGATGGTCCTTCATCAGAAATTGAGCGAGCTCCATCGGTTTTTCCACCCGAACACAACCGTGACTGAGGGCCCGCACCGGTTTTGAAAAAAGGGCCTTGTGCGGGGTGTCGTGGAGATAGACGGCGTATTTGTTGGGAAATAAGAACTTGATCCTGCCGAGCGAATTTCCTTCCCCCTCTCTCTGGACGATTCGAAACTCCGGCGTTTTTTCATCCACTCGGTTCCAGTCGATCTTGGCCGGGTCGACAGGCTCTTGCTTCTTGTCGGCGGTCCGGACCACCATCATATTGTTTTGAGCCAGGTAGGTCGGATCTTTTCGAAGCTCGAGGATGACCTCTTTCTCAAAAATCGTCGGAGGGACGCTCCAGGTCGGATTGAGAATCAGGGTGGTGATGTGACTCGAGAGGAGGGGAGTCTTCCAGTCCTTGTCGTTCTGTCCCACGATCACTTTCATCTCGGCGATCGGTCGACCGTCCTCAAAGATCTTCAGGCGAAAGTCGGGAATGTTCACGATAATCGCCCGTTTCCCGCCCGCCTTTACCTTCTCGGAAAACTCTTGATATCTTTTTCGATTGAGCTCGAGTTGACGAAGCCTCGCCTCGACCGGCACATTCATCGCCGCGACCGTCTCTTTTCCGGCCACACCGTCCGGTTCCAGGCCATGCCGCTCTTGAAAATGCCGGACCGCCTCCCCCAGTTCCTCATTAAAGAGGGCCTCTTTTTCCGTGACTCCCGTCATTCCAAGCCGCTTCCGGAGGAGGACGACCTTTTCACCGACATCCCCCTTCGTGAGCTTGGGACCGGCCGGAATCAAAGGCCATCCCCCCTTTTTGGCGATCTTTTGGTAGGCCTCGATCGCCTCTT
>Ga0209515_10009843_pt1 | contig 10795 bp, 7 predicted proteins | sample Subgroupgradi54m_FD_187454 | JGI IMG/M metagenome (GOLD analysis project Ga0209515, IMG submission 187454) | Subsurface groundwater microbial communities from S. Glens Falls, New York, USA - GMW60B uncontaminated upgradient, 5.4 m (SPAdes)... ...
TGGGGGCTGCGCCTGGAGACCGCAGTGTCGGTCTCCCAATGACCGATCCGGTGGCGGGTGAGGACCGCTGGGGGGCGCTGGCGGATCGACACCCGGTCGGGAATATGGGTTTTCTGATGCCTGCGGGAGTATCCCCGGCGCTTACGAACGCGCTGGGCGCGGACGAGGAACGGGATGAGATGCCAGGCGTCGGCGTAGATCCACTGATAGATGGCCTCATGGCTGATGGACAGACCGGGGTGCCGGATCGCAAGACGACCGGCGATGAGTTCGGGCGACCAGCCCCTTCGGATACGGCTTTCAACATATCGGCGGATACGGTCGTGCTTGAGACGCGGGTGTGTTCTGCTCTCGCAGGCTCGCCTGTCCGCCCGGGCCTGGGCTTTGTGGGCCAGGTAGTATCCGGTCCGGATAGGCGGGGCGTTGCGCTTGAGCTCCCGACAGAGGGTTCCGGGGTCACGGTGAAGAGCGCGGGCGATTCCCCGAAGCGACTTCCCCTGACTTTTGAATACAGCAATGAGATCACGCTCAGCGATGGACAGGTGTTTGTAAGTTTTCGGTGTCATCCGCGTATCCTAACGCGGAAGACCTCAGAACCCTTAAGTGTTGCACTTCGTTATTGAACCGGGGAGGTTCAAAATGAGCAAGCTACAGACGGTATTTTCTCAAGCCCACTACTTCACTGGAAAAGTGTGCGAAGGATCAAGGAGAGACGATGAGGCCTGGAGGTGGAGGAGAGACGCCGATCTTGAAGAAATCAAAAATATTCTAAGTGGATTTAAAAGCAGGCTGGAAGAACGCGGATTATCCGTCAATACTTACGACAGCATTAAATACCTTTATGAGTCACTGGAATATCCGATTAGTGAGCTTGGCATTTGTTTTAAACGCTCGCAAGAGGGGCGGGAGGCGAACATTAATTCACAGACAGCCTATATCTTTGCGTTCTTTGTGGGAAAACAAATCGAAGAGATGGAAGGAATCGCCAAAGAAATCGATGAGGAATATTCGAACCCGGGCAGGGGATTGAGCCGGAATGGCCGTAACATGTCTGAGGAGGTTCTTTGAAAAAAGGCGGGCGCTATCAGACTTCTCATTTGCTGGAAGATCAGTACGAGCCGGGGTCGCGCAGGCTGGTTCTGAAGAACCGGCTGGGCATCCGGTTCAGGCGGGAGATAGACCAAGTGGAGGGACAGGAATATATTCGCGCGCACTCGGAAGTCGTCAGGATATTCGGACAAAACCACAAATTCACAGCGACGGATGCCCGCAAGATTCATGAAATATGGTTGGGGCCGATCTACTCTTGGGCGGGCCGGTATCGACAGGTTAACCTCGTCAAAGATAATTTTCCTTTTGCGCCCGCCCGGGAAATTTCGCGTCTCATGGACGAGCTCGAGAAGGGACCTCTGAAAGAATTTACGCCTTGCCGGTTTGGATCAATGGAGGAAGTTATCAAGGCGCTGGCCGTTGTCCACGCAGAATTGGTTTTGATTCATCCGTTTAGAGAAGGAAATGGGCGCCTCGCCCGCCTACTGGGGGTACTTATGGCGTTGCAAGCAGGATTGCCCACCCTGGATTTTGGGGGGATCTCTGGAAGAAGGAAACGGGAATATTTCTCAGCGGTGCAAGCTGCTTTGAGCAGAGATTATAAACCGATGGAGAGGGTGTTTAGTGACGTGGTTGGGCGGACGCGTCGGCTGAAGGGCGGGAAGTAGCTTTTCGAGCATGGCGGGTTCCTGATGCGGACAAACGAACCCCCTCAATGGCGCTTGAAGTTGAAGCAGCCAGGAAGAGCAACTCTTCCCGTTGCTCTGGGTCGCGCAAGTAAGGATTTGTCTCGATGAGAGGTTTCTCAGCCACGTATTAATTATACCATATCCAGAGCTGAGTTTATCGACGGAGATTGGGTTTTGAGCCGGAAAATCACCGAATCCACAGTTGAAGAAGCTACCCTTCAGTGGTTGGAGGAGCTAGGTTATGCCGTCCTGTCCGGGTCGGAGATCGAGCCGGAGGGGCCGCGGCAGGAGCGGGCGAGTTTCAGCGACGTCCTTCTGGTGGAGCGGCTCCGGGCTGCTCTGGCCCGGATCAACCCCGACATTCCCGGGGATGCCAGGGAGGAGGCCATCCGCAAGCTGCAGCGGTCGGAGCATCCGGATCTGGTCGAGAATAACCGGCGGTTCCACCGGTTCCTCACCGATGGTGTGCCGGTTGAGTACCGAGTAGAGGGCCGGACCAAGCCCGATCAGGTCTGGCTGGTAGATTTTGACCGCCCGGAGAGCAACGACTGGCTGGCAGTCAATCAGTTTACCGTGGTGGAGGATCGACACACCCGCCGACCGGACGTGGTGGTGTTTGTAAATGGCCTGCCGCTGGCGGTCATTGAGCTGAAGGACCCTACCGATCCGCAGGCCACCATCCAAAGCGCCTTCAAACAGCTTCAAACCTACAAGGCGGAGATTCCGTCTCTTTTTGCCTGCAACGAAGTACTGGTGGCTTCGGACGGTATCAAAGCCCGAGCTGGTACGCTGACTTCCGACTGGGGACGATTCATGCCCTGGCGCACGGTGGATGGGAAGGGCCTCTCCCCCAAAGAACTGCCGCAGTTGGAGGTCTTGTCGAGGGGAATCTTCGACAAGCGGCGCTTTCTGGAGCTGATCCGGGATTTCATCGTGTTCGAGGCCACCAGGGGAGGCCTGTCCAAGAAGATAGCCGGCTACCATCAGTTCCACGCTGTGCGGAAAGCGATTGAAAGCACGGTGAAAGCCGTAAAGGGAGACAAGCGGGTTGGGATTGTTTGGCACACTCAGGGGTCGGGGAAGAGTCTGACCATGGCGTTTTATGCCGGGAAGGTCATTCGTCATCCGGCAATGGAGAATCCCACCCTGGTCGTGCTGACCGACCGGAACGATCTAGATGACCAGCTTTATCAGACCTTCGCCGGGTGCAAGGATCTGCTGCGGCAGTCGCCAGTCCAGTCCGAGAGCCGCGCTCAGTTGCGAGAGCTGCTTCAGGTGGGCTCTGGAAGTGTAGTCTTCACTACCATCCAGAAATTCCTGCCGGAGGAGAGGGGAGGCCGGTTCCCAAAGCTTTCTGACCGGCGAAACATCGTGGTGATCGCTGACGAGGCCCACCGGAGCCAGTATGAATTCGTCGAAGGGTTTGCGCGGCACATGCGGGACGCGCTGCCTAACGCCTCCTTTATCGGTTTCACTGCCACCCCCATTGAGCAGGCAGATCGTAATACCCGGAAGGTTTTTGGGGATTACATCGACGTCTACGATGTCCATCAAGCCATTGACGACGAAGTCACCGTTCCCATTCAATACGAGCCGCGGCTGGCCAAGCTGGAACTCAAGGAAGAAGAAAAGCCCAAGATCGATCCTGAGTTTGAAGAGGTGACCGAGGATCAGGAGGAATCCGCCAAGAGCAGGTTAAGATCCAGGTGGGCTCGTCTCGAAGCGTTGGTAGGCGCGGAGAAACGAATCCAACAGGTGGCCAAGGACATCGTAGATCATTTTGAGCTGCGCCTTGGCGCCATGAATGGGAAAGGGCTGATCGTCTGCATGAGCCGGCGTATCTGCGTGGATCTCTACAACGCGATTGTCCAGTTGCGTCCCCAATGGCACCATCCGGACGACGACAAGGGTTTTCTGAAGGTGGTGATGACCGGTTCCGCTTCCGATGGCCCCGAGTGGCAGCAACATTCCCGAAATAAAGAAAGACGGCGCGCCTTGGGCGACAATTTTAAGGACCCGGACAACCCGATCAAGCTGGCGATCGTCCGGGACATGTGGTTGACGGGGTTCGACGTCCCCTCGCTGCACACGATGTACGTGGACAAGCCGATGCGTGGACATGGTCTCATGCAGGCGATCGCTCGGGTAAACCGGGTGTTCAAAGATAAACCCGGCGGCCGAGTAGTGGACTACCTGGGGATCGCCCATGAGCTGAAGAAGGCGTTGGCGGAGTATTCCGAGAAAGATCGCAGGGAAGTGGGCGTTTCTTTAGACGGAGCCGTTGCGGTGCTGTTGGAGAAATACGAGATCCTCAAGGCCATGTTTCATAAGTTCGACTACTCGCCGTTCTTCAGAAAGTCTCCGCAAGAGCGGGTTCGGATCATCCCCGCGGCAATGGAGCATATCCTAGCGCTGGAGGATGGGAAGAAGCGGTTCCTGAAGACCGTGACCGAGCTCTCCAAAGCGTTTGCCCTGTCGGTTCCTCACGAGAAAGCTCTGGCGATTCAAGATGAGGTAGGGTTTTTCCAGGCGGTGCGGGTGGCCATCGTCAAGAATACGGGCATCAACGGCCCATGCCCGAGCCGCGAGGATCTGGACAGCGCTATCCAGCAGATCGTCTCAAAAGCCGTTTCATCGGATCAAGTCGTGGACATCTTCAGTGCCGCAGGTCTGAAGAAGGCGGACATCTCCATTCTGTCGGAGGAATTCCTGCAGGAGCTGCGGGGGATACCGTACAAGAATCTCGCCGTCGAGACTCTCCAGAAACTGTTGAACGATGAGATCAAGGTGATCCAGCGCAAGTTCCTGGTGCAGTCCAAGTCGTTCGCCCTCATGCTGGAGGAGTCGATTCGGAAATACCACAACCGGGCCATCGAGGCGGTCCAGGTGATTGAGGAGCTCATCCGGTTAGCCAGAGAGATGCGGGAGGCCCACCGGCGCGGTGAAAAGTTGGGGCTGGGGGAGGAAGAACTGGCTTTTTACGACGCCCTGGAAACCAACGACAGCGCCGTCAAGGTGCTGGGAGATGACACCCTCCGGACTATTGCCAGGGAGCTGGTGGAAACAGTTCGGGACAACATCTCCATAGACTGGACCGTTCGTGAGAGCGTCAGGGCTAACCTTCGCAGGATGGTCAGGCGGGTTCTGCGCAATCACGGGTACCCGCCCGACAAACAGGAGAAGGCCACGCAGACGGTTCTGGAACAAATGGAACTCTTTTCGAATGAGTGGGCCGAGAAGAAATCTGGGACACCAGCCACCATAGAGGTTGTGCCGATTCACCAGGCCCATCCTTATGTCACCCACCTACCGGTCCATAGCCTCAAGGCGGCCGCTGGGAAATTTGGGGATGGACAGCATGTTGAAGAAGAGGGGTGGGTGCAGGTGAACGGGCGTAAATTGGACAAAGAGATGTTCGTTGCTCAGGTGGTGGGCCGTTCCATGGAGCCAAGGATCCCCGACGGCAGCTACTGCATCTTCCGCCGGTATCAGGGCGGCACCCGCCAGGGCAAGATCGTCTTGGCCCAGTACCGGGGGCCGGCAGATCCAGAGACCGGCGGCTCTTTCACCGTGAAGCGCTACGAGAGCGAAAAGATCCAAAACCCAGACGAGACTTGGGAGCATGCCAAGATCGGCCTTAAGCCCCTCAACCCGGCGTACCAGCCAATCGAGCTGGAACCCGGTTCTGAAGGGGATGTCAAGATCATTGCCGAGTGGATTGGCGTAATTGGGGAGTTTGAATGAGCAAAGGCGGGCCCTTCGCGGGAATGTGGCGGATCGTCGAGATGGAGCTCTGGGATCGGCCCGACTTCGACCTCCTCGGCCCGGCGCACTTCACGTTTGAAAAGAACGGGCTCGGCAACTTTCGGTTCATCGCGGTTGAGGGAGGGATGGATTGCCGGTTCGGCGAGCGGGAGGGGAAGCCGATCGTCGAGTTCACGTGGATGGGTTTCGATGAGTGCGATCCGGCGAGCGGCCGCGGCTGGGCCGTCCTCGAGGGCAACGCAATCACTGGAAGGATCTTTTTCCATACCGGAGACGATTCGGCATTCACGGCCAGGCGCAACGACGCAGCGAGAAAACGGGTGAAAGGACCACGGCAATGAGTCGAACGATCGGCAGGAATGACCCCTGTCTCTGCGGCAGCGGGAGGAAGTACAAGCGCTGCTGCCTGCCCAAGGAGGAGACCGCCCAGTTGGAGGAAGCCGGCGCGAGAGGTAGCCGGATGGGCCGGCCGGATGGGCCGGACGGAAAACTCCGGCGGCGGATCGTGCGGTTCCTGGATGAAGAGATTCCGGACGTAGACGACTACCGGCGGGAGGCGGTGTGCGTTTGGCTGGGAAGACCGCGGGATGACCCGGGGCCCTTTGATCAGGAATGGAATGAGCCCGAGTTCCTCGCGCTGATGGACTACATGATCCATGACTTCATCGCGACAGGGTGCGACGCTCCCGTCCTGGAACTTTTCTCTCACCGGGAGGGAGCTAACCTTCCCCGGCAGGAGCGCGCCCTGCTGGAATGCTGGCGAGAGAACCACGTGGGGGTTTACGAAGCACAGGACATCCGAAAGGGAGAGGGCGCCGCCGTCAAAGATCTGCTCCTTGAAGAGGAATTCTTTGTCAATGACGTCAGCTTGTCGCGCAAGCTCGAGCGGTGGGACATCTTCGCCGGGCGTGTCCTGAAAGAACCCGACCGCTACGTTCTCAGCGGGGCCGCCCTGCTGATTCCGCGCTCCCAGCGGCTCCCGGTGTTGGAGGAAATCCAGCGGCGGTGGCACGGGGCCGCCAAGACCCCTACCAAGGCAACTTTCCGGGCGTTCATGAAAGCATCCTGGCCTGAGGTGCGCCGGCTCATCATCGAGCGAGGGAATCGTCTGCCGGAGCTCAGGACGGGGACCGGAGAACCGGTGCTTTTCTCTCGGGCCTGGTACGAAGTGCTGGACCATCCCGCGGTCAAGAAGTATCTCGATGCCACGCCGGGCATCGAGCACATGGGCACGCACGAGGATCCGGTGCTGAGGGGGGAGCGCTACGACTGGGTGACATCCGACCCCGCCGCCTTTGTCTTGCCCGGCGAGGAGGGGACGGCTTTCCAGACCACGTGGTTCGACTCCGATGGAAAAGCACGCGGCCTGGTGCTTGGCAACCTCACCCTGTTTGAGCGAGAGCTCGAGGTGCAGTGCATGTCCAAGCAGCGGCTGAAGCGCCTGACGGCGTTGCTGGAGGAGCGCATGGGAGCCGCCATCCGGCGCAAGAGCACCTTGTTTCAAGAGCCCGAGGAAGCGCTCGAGCAGTTCCGCCGCTCGGATAAGCGAGGCGAAGAAACCCGCTCAGAGATTCCCCCTGACCTCGAGCGCAAGCTTCTCAAGGAGTACTTCACCGAATACTACACACGCTGGGTGGACATGGCCGTCCCCGCCCTCGACAACCTGACCCCCCGGGAGGCGGCGAAGAATCCCTCGTACAGGACTCGGCTGGAGGACCTTCTCAAAGATTTTGAGCAGGCGGAGCTCAACCGCGCAGGGCCCTCGATCCCGGGTTTCTCCCAGGTGCGCCTGATCCGGCAGCTTTTGGGGCTGCGGTCTTAGCGATACCGGGAACCGCAGAGAAAAATTCCTTTCCCGCCTGACAGGAGTGTTCCCTCTCCCCTGCTCTCTGGTTTCCGAAGTACAATAGAAATCAGGGATGGCGAAGAAACCTCGTAAGACCCCCTGAAAGAATGGCGGGCATTTCGTGATAAAATGACTCCCCATGACGTCTAAGAATCCCCCCCGTGACCCTTGGATTGTCCAGATGGGGAGTTGGCTCACCAAGCGGCGGGGTATCCTTTTATCTCCACTGTTTGCTGTGGCTTTTGTATCCGCCCGATGGGCCCCTGGGCCTTGGGGAGAGCTGACGCAGGACCTCGCGGGCCTTACCTGCATCCTCGGAGGAACCTGGTTAAGGTTGGTCGCTGCCAGCTACCACGAGAGCGACTACCGCTCTGAGCCGATCACCGCAGGACCTTATGCCTGGGTGCGGCATCCGCTGTACGTGGCCAATTTCCTTCTCGGATTGGGGATCACACTCCTGACCGGCTGGGGGCCGATGCTGGTGGCTTATGGCCTCTTCTTCATCCCCTTGCACCTGGTGATCATGCGAGCGGAAGAGGTGCACCTGACCCATTTGTATGGAGACAAATACAGTGTCTACCACAAGGGGGTATCGGCGGTTTTTCCGTGGCGCCGGTATCGAGGTCCTCATTATGGGATTCAGAGCAATTTCAAGCTCCGGAAAGGGCGTGAGCGACTCAAGGTCGTCGGTTACCTGGCAGGGGCACTGGGGATCCTGTTTTTCAAACAGTTCCGCCAGGGGTTGTTGGAGATACCCCTTTTCCACCAGCCGTTGCCCCATTGGTTCTGGTTTTTTGGACCAACCGTTGTGGCGCTTGCAGTGATGGTGCGCACGCAGACACACTCGGCTTGGCTAAAGGCCTCTCAGACAGTCCTGGCCGTGGTTCTGGTGTTGCTTCTGGCCATTCATCTGCCCGGGGTGTGGTACTCCCTCAGATGATTGATTCAAGGGCATTTTTGGTGCAATTGGTGGCACTTGGGGCGTGTCTGTGGGGGGAGTCGCTGGCTCCCCTTTTCATGGACCGCAAGGAGCGGCTTCTCCATGTGGCCCGCAACATCACCATCGGCCTGATGAACGGAGTCGTCTTGACCATCGGCTTCTCAGGCCTGCTCCTGTCTTCCATCCAGTGGGGGCAGTTGCACCGAATCGGCCTTCTCTATCAACTTGGCCTTTCACCCGGGGCCCAACGGGTTGTTGGATTCCTTGCCTTTGACCTGTGGATGTATCTCTGGCATCGGGCCAATCATCGCCTGCCCCTCTTCTGGAGATTCCATCGGGTCCATCACGCCGATCCGGCCCTGGATACCACGACGGCCCTACGTTTTCACATCGGAGAGATGCTCCTGTCCACCCTTTTAAGGCTGGCGGTGATTCCTCTTCTGGGGATTGCGCTCAAAGACTTGGTTCTCTACGAGATGATCCTTGAACCGGTGATCCTGTTTCACCACAGCAACATCGCCTTGCCCGAGAGCCTGGACCGCTGGGTGCGGCTACTGGTCGTCTCCCCCAACATGCACCGGGTCCACCACTCGGACATCCCGGTAGAGACCAACTCCAACTACGCCAGCATCTTTTCCTTCTGGGATCGGCTTTTGTGGACCTACCGCCAACGTGAGGTGGCCACCGTTCAGTTTGGGCTCAAGGAGTTCCGAGATCCGCGCTGGGAAACCTTGGGCGGGATCCTGACCCTTCCAGTCGCTTAAAAACCGCTCGTTAGCTTTTTCCTTGAAGTTTCTATCTTGGAGAATCCCGCCTCAGCGGGATTTCCCTTCCCGCAAAGAAAGTGCCGGGCAATACAATCCTTTGGGTTCACGCCGCCACCAGGCCCCTGTGGCGTGACGGGTTTTAAGATCGGTGAAGCGGTAGTCGTATAAGGCGCCGCGGATGTAACGGGGTGGAGCCTGAGGAAACGGATTCTTTTTAAGGAGGGCCAACGCCTCGGGTGAACCTTGTAGCAAGCGCACGCATAAGTTGATGAACCAGGGGTTGTCCTGCACAGTTCCCAGGGCGGCAAACCACATCTGCCAGTCCAGCCGCGGCTGGTAGGGCGCCACAAAACGGGGGATGGCCATCGGGTCGCCTGGCTTGAACTTAAACTCGTATGCCTCCCAGGTAACCCCATCCCGACTTCCCTCCAGGATAATCTCTGGGCGAGAGGTGGTCATCACCGCAAACAGCCCATAACGGTTGACAACCTCAAAAGGTACCAGCCCGTCCGTGAGGGTGACGATCGGCTTAGGAAATCGGATGGGCAGGCGCAAGGTGCCAACACACTGGACGACTGCGGTCAAGAAAAGGATGGCACTCACCGGGACCAAGATCCAGTTGGGCCATCGCCGAGTCCCTCCTGGCTTCGACTCGCCGGCGCGGGGCCATACCTTCAGCCACACGGCGTCATCCAGCAGCAAAAGACAAAGCGCGATGGTAAGTAAGTTAAAGAAGCAGTAGTTCCCCGTGGCCATGATGATCATCTGAAACCCCACCATCGCCGCGCAGCCGATCAGGCGCAGTCGTCGGGGCGCAAAGATGAGGAGCGGGACCATCAGCTCGACCACAAACATCCCTAAGCAAGAGGCCTTGTGGAACCAAAGCGGCAACTGATGGACGTACCAGCCTATCCAGGTTGGCAGCGGCTGCGTTTCATAGTGAACCGTCAGGGCCATGAAATTCCTCCAGGTGGGATCGCCACTTAACCATTTCACGATACCCGAAGAAAAGGTGAGCCGAAACAACAACAGCCGCAGCAGCCACAACACCAAGAGGGAGGGCGGCGGGTCCCTTTCCCACCGGGACCGGAGACTTAAGGGAGCCAAAAAGATGGCCAGAAAGCCACTCTCCAGCAAAAGGGCATCCCATTGAAAGCTCATGAACTCGTGGCCGACGCCAACCAAAGACAGATAGAACGCCCACAGGAGAAACAGGGTGAGGGGGCCTGCGAAGCCCAGGATCAAAACCAGCGACAGAAACATCCCTCCACCGCACAAAAGATGGAGAAAGCTGCTGCTGGGATGAAGCCAGCAGAGACTCGGAAGCAGCCAGTAACGTTCTGGACCCACATGGGCACGCACCGCCCCTAGAAATTCATTTACCGGAAAGATCCCCCGCTCTCCCATCAAGCCGTCCACCTGGGGCAAAAGGGAGGCAAAGGCGACGAGATAAATGAACCCCAGGATCCTAAGAAAGATCCAACAGGTGAGGCGATGGTCCGAGGGGTTCCCTGTCTCACAGGATGCCTTTGGGGAAAATTCTCCGCGGTGCCCAGCCACAAAGCGATAAATCTTCTCTGCCAATGGAGCAAATCCGGGTACCCTTTGATACATCCAGAGCATCCAACCCTGTCCCGGAACGTAGGCCAGCGTCCGAAAAACCGCCTCTGCCCCGTTGGACAATCGTCCATCCGGCTCGATGAGCCAAACAGAGGCGGTGAACTGTTCAAGTGAAATC
>Ga0209515_10009845_pt1 | contig 10794 bp, 7 predicted proteins | sample Subgroupgradi54m_FD_187454 | JGI IMG/M metagenome (GOLD analysis project Ga0209515, IMG submission 187454) | Subsurface groundwater microbial communities from S. Glens Falls, New York, USA - GMW60B uncontaminated upgradient, 5.4 m (SPAdes)... ...
TTTAAATTACAAATCCCCAGGCACAAATTACAAACAATTGACAATACCAAATAAACAATGACCGAAACAGGAAGTCCGATAAATTTTGAGTTTGTTCATTTGGTTTTGTGATTTGTTTGTGATTTGTAATTTGTGTATTGTCAATTTGGCTGCGGCTTTGCTGCGCTATGGTTTACTTGTGGAATTTTTATGATAGAATAACGCATCATAAAGAAAATCCTAGTGGTTCGACAAATTAAATTTTTCACCTTATTTTTATTTAATTTGCTCACCACTAGTCCTTAAGCAAAATAAAAAAATTAAATTGTCGAAGGACTAGGAGGGACCGGTGGACAAAAATTTTCAGAAGAAAAAAATATTAACCATCCTCATTGTTTTCAGTTGTGTGATCCTCATTTATGGCATCAAATCCCTCAAAAAACATTTTTCCCCTTATCCTCCCTCATCCGCTTCCGCTCGGACAAAAGGTAATCCGCGAGCTGCTCATAAGATAACCGAATATATGGACTTCCAATGCCCGGCCTGTGCGAAGGGCGCGGAGATTTTACACACCCTTTTAAAGAATAATTCGAAGGAATATTATTTGGAGGTCAAATACTTTCCTCTCGATATGCATATACACTCGATGCGGGCCGCCCGCTATGCCGAGTGCGCGGCACAACAAGGGAAATTTTGGGAAGTGCATGACCTTTTATTTTCAAAACAGCCCGAGTGGCGCAATTTATTGAATCCCGAACCGGTTTTCACCGAGATCCTTAAAACCGCGCAAGTCAATCCGCAAAAGTTAGAAAGTTGTCTGGCGAATCCACAAGTGAACGAGGTGATTGCCAAGAATAAAGAAGAGGGAAAAACTTTAGGTATTCAATCCACACCGACGTACTTCATCAACGGCAAAATGATTGTGGGAACGGTGAATCTTGAGAAGGAACTCAAATAAGGATTAACCAAAATGAATGCGCTGGTCTTAATCAGAATTTTGATTGGAACTGTCTTTATCGTATCCGGCACAGAAAAATTGCTGAGTCCCTATCAAAATTTTCTTTATGTGATTCAAGGGTATCAGATATTGATGCCGCCTTTGGATGAATGGGAGGCACGGTTTTTTCCGTGGATCGAATTGATGCTGGGAATTTTTGTTGTTTTAGGATTGTGGACGCAGTGGGCACTGCGGGGCGTACTTGTTTCTATGACGATGTTTTTGGTCGTGGTGGGTCAGGCGGTCTTAAGGAATCTGCCCATTGGGGAATGTGGGTGTTTTGGAGAATTGATTTCTATACCGCTTCCGATGATTCTTTTGATGGATAGTTTTTTGTGGATCTATACGGCGTACTTGATTATTCGTATTGAGCGAACGGTTCGGTTTTCATTGGATGAATATTTTTCAAAAGAAAAATGAAATTTTTTTTTTTATCGTTTTTGTTGATTATGTCGATATTCCATAAAGCTTATGGTGATCCAGAGGTCAAAGAACCCAATGTGGCGGGGCAGTTTTATGAAGCTAATCCCCAAAAGCTTTCCCAAGAAATCGATGCTTTTTTTTCTGCCTCCGGCGTCAAACCTTCCAAAAAGAAGATTCGAATCTTAATTGCTCCGCACGCGGGGTATGTTTATTCGGGTGCGGTTGCGGCGAACAGTTACAAAGCCGCCAGCCTCGGAAAATACACCACAATTGTTTTGCTTGGGCCCAGTCACTTTTTTGATTTTCCGGCGATTTCCGTCTGGAAAAAGGGGAGTTTTAAAACACCGCTCGGAGAAATTCCCATTGATGAAGCATTTGCTGATCAGCTTCTTAAATCGAATCCACAATTTGATTTTAAGCCTGAAGTTTATGAACGCGAACATTCTCTCGAGGTAGAACTCCCCTTTTTGCAAAAGACCTTTAAGAATTTTAAGATTCTGCCGATTTTGATGGGCCGGCCCGATTATAAAATCTGCGAGGATTTAGCCGAGAGTTTGAAACAATTGATCGGTCAGCGCGATGATGTTTTAATTGTGATCTCAACTGATATGTCGCATTATCATACCTCCGATATTGCGCGTCAGATGGACCGCCGGAGTTTGTCGGTTGTGCAGGCTTTAAATCCCAAAGAGCTGTGGAGTTTATGCCTTTTGGGACAGACCGAATTCTGTGGTTTTACATCGGTGATTACGGCTTTAATTTATGCGAATAAACAAAATATCAAAGAGGTCGAGATCCTCCAATACGCCCATTCCGGCGATGTCACCGGCGATAATGAAAGGGTGGTGGGGTATTCTTCGATTGTCTTTCTAAAAAGTGATAATTCTTCCAACGCACAACCTGCATCCGCGAAAGAAGCCGCTGCGGAAGGTGCTTCTCTTACTCTCCAGCAAAAAAAACGTTTGATGCAAATCGCCAAAGACACCCTCAAAACTTATCTTGAAACCGGCAAGACCATAGAAATCACTGAGAATGACCCGAGACTTTCAAAAAACGAAGGTGCTTTTGTGACGCTGCATAAAAATGGAATGCTGCGGGGCTGTATCGGGCAGATCGTTGGGCAGGACCCTTTGTATCTGACGGTCCGCGATATGGCTATTTCCGCTGCCACTTTAGACCCCCGGTTTAAACCGGTCCATAAAGAGGAATGGCAAGATATCGACGTTGAGATTTCTGTTTTGTCCGTTCCGCAGGTGATCCACGATGTCCAGGAGATTCAAATGGGTGTGCATGGCGTGATTGTCAGTCGTGGTCCTTATCACCGCGGAGTTTTCTTGCCGCAGGTGGCGACCGAAACCGGATGGAGTAAAGAGAAATTTTTATCGGAACTGTGCAGCCAAAAGGCTGACTTGCCCGCGGATGCCTGGAAAGATCCGTCGACAAAGATCGAAATCTTCACAGCACAGGTGTTTTCGCAGAAGGAAGTAGAAAAATAATGTTTGCGTCTAACGTCCTTCTAAAATTATTATTTTCACGATGAAGCCAAAGTCACTCCGTAATTCTTTTATCACAATTTTTGTGATAATCTGGACGATACTTTTCCACTACGAATCCATCCGCTTTTACTACCTCAATCCTCTTTTTAAACGCAATCTTCCGCAGATGAAATTTCTTTTCCCGCCTGCCGGGTGGATCATGTTTTTTAATGTCGATGATCAGTTCGCTCATACGGAAGTCTACGGTGTGAAGAATAATGAACCGCAGCTGATCGATCCGCATTTGATTTTTCGTACCCGTACCATTGGTTTTGATAATATTCACCGGAATGTCTTAAGTGAAGTCCTTTCGACACAAGAGGAGAAACCGTTTTGTCGTTACTTGAGGTGGCGTTTTACGGATTTCGATCGCTTCTTGGTGACGGTTGTGGTTTACCCGTCGGTGATTAAAGAACCGTTTCATCGGGTTCAGCAGCTGGTGTATGAGTGTCGTTAATTTTATAGAGGATAGAGGTTTGAAAATCGATCCTCCATTTTCTATATTCTATCTTCAATCTTCTATTATCCGTCTTAAATTCTCAAAATTATGACTAAACTCTGGTATCAACTTTTCCTCGAAGAACGGCCTTCCATCGGTCTATCATTCTTTCGCATCTCCGTCGCCCTCACGACGGGTTTCCATGTCATTCCTTGTTTCTTTCAACTCGGCGAAAACTATTACCACACTGCCTTTAAAACATTCAATCTGAATTTTTTTCCGTTTTGGTTCATTGAACTGGTGCAAAAAAGTTCCAACGGGCTGGTGTTGTTTTTTGTGTTTTTCTTTCTGGTCGCCTGGTTTTTCTTTTTGATCGGTCTTTGGACACAGAAAAGCTGCATCTTGATGGTTGCGGCTTGTTATTACTTTTATGCCTTGAATTCTTTTCAAATCGGAACGCTTTCCTGGGACATTCTTTTGGTCACGCTATTTTTGATGTGTCTAACGCCGTATCCGGGCGATTATTTTTCTATTGATTGTCTGCGCCGGGGCGATCCGGCTGCTTATCAAAGAAAGCGCCCCTTTTTTGTACAGCGGCTTTTACAAATGCAGATTGCCTTCACCTACTTTTATACCGCGCTGTATAAAATCACCTTCCGCGGCAACTGGTTGACCGATAATCCGATTTATTATCTGATGAATTATCCTCCGATGGGTGTGACTAAAAATTTTCTTTTGAAAGAATTTTTTGCCGCACGGCCGCAGTTGTGTTATTGGGCGGGCATATCGATTGTTGTTTGCGAGTTACTGCTGCCGTTTTTGCTTTTTTGCCGTCGGACGAGGGCCTCGGCGATTGTATTGGGAGTATTTTTCCATATCGTTTTGATCTTAACTTTTGATGTCCCGGCGATCTTTTTCTTTTTATTTCCCGTGCAGCTGCTTTTGTTTATTCATCCTGACGAAATCCTTAAGTTTATTGAACAAAAAAGAATAGCGTCCTCTAATACCCCGACAAACTCGTTTTTGTATGTTGATTCCTCTAAATTTAAGGAAATCAACATACAAAAACAAAACTGTCGGGGTACTAAAGGAGTTCAAAATGTTCTCCTTTACGACGGGAATTGTCAGTTCTGCCGTAACAGCGTGAATCAGCTTCGGGTGATGGATTTGTTTAATACGCTTAAGATGATGGATTACAATTTAGTTGCAGAATACGATCAATCGCTGCCCGAAGGATTGACAAAAGAAAAGGCCGCCAGCCAGCTTCATTTGATTGAACCCGACGGTTCGCTCTACGGCGGGTATTTTGTGTTTCGTCGGCTTAGCTGGAAACTTCCGATGCTCTATCCTTTGATTCCGATTTTTTATTTTCCGGGATCAGGTGCGGTGGGGCCGCTCATTTATCGGTGGGTGGCGAAGAATCGGTATCTGTTTCATTTCAATAAAGTTTGTAAAGACAATCAATGTTTTGTGAGGCATTAGTGACCAATTTTTGCTTCGATCGTGGCAATACGTTCGTGAAGATCAATCGTCATATCCATTCGTCTTTCTAGCCCGTCAAATCGCCGTTCGAATCCATCAAAACGTTTTTCCAGACTGGAAATTTTTTCATCAATACGCCTAATCTCAACTTCCATATGTACTTGTTTTGAGCCGGATTTCCTGCAGCTCAGGCACAACCATTTCTTGAATGACCTTTCTTAAATCTATCGCAGCAGCGCTCATGTGATAGTCATCTCCTTTCATGGCCAAAATATAACACCTCCTCGCAATATATGTCAATCGGATCTTTTTTAACCCAAGAATTTCAGTTTCCACTGAAATTCTTGGGTTTAAGCTTACAGCTTAAAGTCAGTATTTATTTTTTACTACCCCCGTCGATAAAAATCATTTTTTTACCCCCAAAAAAATCAGAAATCACTGTACAACCTTACCAATTTCTATATCATATAAATATTAGGAGTGATAATTACAATTTATTCTAAAGAAAATTAGATGTCCATTTTTTATAAAAAGAAAAGACTAATCGCGATATTTTCGTGTCTTTTCTTTTTTCTTTTTTCGACTGTTTTTTCTATCTCTCAAGTTTCTGCCGCCAACATCGAAGCGGTGTTAGATTCAACCAACGGTTCCAGCGGCTTTTCCGTCCAAAATTCCTCTTCCAGCGAACAACTGCAAATCGATTCCAGCGGCAATGTGATTGCTAAAGGCTGTTTCCGGCTGGATGCCTCTGGTGTCAAATGCACGAGTGCTGAAAATCTCATTGTGGATGGAAATATCGGGATCAATACAACTCAACCGTTAGGAAAACTCATTGTCCAAGGAGCGGGAACGACGACGGGAATCGGATTTCAGACGCTGAATTCCTCGGTAACGGCTTTGGTGACGATGTTGGATAGTGGCAACGTCGGGATCGGCTCAACGAATCCCCGAGGATTGTTGGGAGTTGTAGGTGGGGATGTGCTTTTGGGAAATGGAACATTCAACAATCCAAGTTCAAATGAAGACTTGTATGTCACCGGAAATCTGGAAGTAGACGGAACGCTTTACGGCGACGGGTCGGGATTGACCGGGGTTTCGGGATTATCCGCCGGCGCGGGGTGGACGGACGGGGGGACGAATGTGTATAACACGACCTCGACGGATAATGTGGGGATTGGGACGACGCAGCCGGCGAGCGGGAATAAACTTCATGTCGAAGGACAGTGTGTGACCGGGGATACGCTGCTTCGGAGGAGGAGACGAAGGGTTATCCGGTTATCAGGTAATCGGGGACTCGGGGATCAGGGGATCGGGGGATTAGGGACAGAAAATTTGAGGATAGATAAGAACGTCCCGGGTGACCGGATAGACGGATTACCTAGTTCCGGATATCCGGATGAACGGATGAGCCATGTTTCTATGGAATTCGATGACTACATCTACGACGAAGTCCGCATCGACGATATCACCCCGGGTGATGAAATTGCATCCTTAGATGAGGAAACAGGAGAAATCGTTTACCGACGGGTGAATGCGCTCATGGATATGGGGATTAAGCCGATCTTTCGATTAATGACCGAAAGCGGCAAAGAAATCCGCACGACGGGGAATCATCCGTATTTAGTGCGGAAAGAAAATATCAGTGCGCGTGTTTTTTGGGGCGGCGTCCAAAATAAACAACTCCTAAAGCAAATACAAGAATTACTATTAAAGCTACAATCATTTCCATTATTTTTCTCCTTTCTTTTCGTCAGGATAAATAATGATTCCTGCAACGATGTACTTGTTAATCTGAATTCTACTCATGGCGGAAGTATATCAGAAGAAATCGTCCTGTCAACAAATGATCTTTTCAAAGACCGCGTAAGCATCCATCAGGGAGGATGGGAGAAGGTGATGAATCTTAAGGAAGGCGACAGAATTGCCGTTATGGGTTCGCAGGGCACGGCGGTATGGGAGAAAATCATTAAGATCGACCATCTGCCATCGGAACAGGTCTGGGACATCGAGGTGGAAGGCACGCATAATTTCGTGGCTGGGCATTATGTGAATAAAAGAACGGGCAAGGCTTTGACGTCCGAGGAGGAAGAAAAGTACACGGCGTATTTACGAGATAAATCACAAATCACAAATGGTTCGACTGCGCTCACCATCCTTCGTCCTTCGACGCGTTTCACTTGCTCAGGACGAACACTGAGCAGAGTCGAATGTGTTCGAACCATCCTGCCCGCCCCGGCGGTTGTTGACTGGCGGGCCGGGGGAGATTGTGATTTGGGATTTAATCCGGAGGAAGAATCAACCTTCAATGAAAATGCGGCTGCTTGCGGTGTTTTGGATCAAGAAAAAACAAGACAAGAATCACCGCGACAAAAATTAAAGTGGCGATTATGGCAAACATTATTTCCCTCCTTTATTAGTGAATCGACTTGTGTTTCTTCGCATTGCGACGGTCAATCCACATTAGAATCAAGACAATTGCCAGGACGATTATCGGTCCGGAAAGTATTAACATGGGTGGCCTCCTTTGTCTTTGGAGAGAATACTATTTTTTCTGTCGACGCATCTGTTCTCGGGTGCGGTGATCGAGATAGTACAAAACGCCAACGACGGCCACAATCACTAAAGTTCCGATTATCATTTCCATTATTTGCCTTCTTTTTTAGACATGATGATAATGCTGAGGAGCAACAACATCGAGCTAAAGATGGAAGATCTAATATTACTTTTTCTGATGCTGACGCATCTGTTTGCGGGTTTGATGGTCAGAATAATACAAAAAACCGACGATGGCTAATAAGAGTAAAGAAGCGATTATCATTTCCATTATTTATCTCCTTTTTTGTCCATGAGTATAACACTAAGAAAAAAGAATACAAGAGCCAGGATTCCGCATCCAATGCGCAAGAGCAATGGCAATTTTTCAAAAAAATAGCTAGCAAAACCAACGGTAAAAATCGCTTTGCTCAAATCCCCAAAATATTTGGCAATAAATTCCTGAGTTTCTTCATTAAGGATAATACGCACAATGCTCTCCTTCCATTAGATGTTAATATTGCCGAATATGCTAATCATAATTTGATGAATAGTCAAGAATCTATTGCCATAGAGGAAAGTAGCAACGTCTCACGTCTTACGTCTCACGTCTCACGTAATGAGTCGGGAGAATTACCGTTCAATCCCGACGACGTTACCTACGGTGGAATAATAGCCCACAACACCTATTTAAACGGCAACGTCGGGATCGGTTCAACGAATCCTCGAGGGAAATTGGGGGTGGTGGGAGGAGATGTGCTTTTAGGAAATGGAACATTCAACAATCCCAGTTCGAATGAAGATTTGTATGTGACGGGAAATCTGGAAGTAGACGGAACGCTCTATGGCGACGGGTCGGGATTGACCGGGGTATCTGGCTTATCCGCCGGCGCGGGGTGGACGGACGGGGGGACGAATGTTTACACGACCACCTCGACGGATAATGTGGGGATCGGCACCACTCAACCGAGCGTTCGTTTGGATGTGGAAAGCTCGACCGCCACCGATGGGATTGACCTGAACGACACCAACGCGAGCGGAGTTCCTCGAATCGCGTTTCAGCGATCGGGGACAGCGAACTTTACGATGGGAACCGACGGAGGGGACAGCGATAAATTCAAGATCGGGACAACGGCGGTGACAACGAATACTCGTTTATCGATCGATTCCAGTGGAAACGTCGGGATCGGGACGAGAACCGCCGGCGGGGTGTTGATTGTGAAGGGCGCGGGAACGACGACGGGGATTGGATTACAGACGCAGAATTCCTCGGCCACAGCCTTGGTGACGATGCTGGATAGCGGCAACGTGGGGATCGGGTCGACGAATCCGCGAGGATTGTTGGGAGTGGTGGGAGGAGATGTGCTTTTAGGAAATGGAACATTCAACAATCCCAGTTCAAATGAAGATTTATATGTGACGGGAAATCTGGAAGTGGACGGGACGCTCTACGGCGACGGGTCAGGATTGACCGGGGTGTCGGGATTATCCGCCGGCGCGGGGTGGACGGACGGGGGGACGAATGTGTACACGACGACCTCAACGGATAATGTGGGAATTGGGACGACGCAGCCGGCGAGCGGCAATAAATTGCACGTTGAAGGCCAATGCGTGACTGGCGATACGCGACTTAAGCGGCGCCGTCGTCGGAAACTTACGGATGGAACATGGGAAGAATACTGGGAAGAGGTTCGCATTGATGAAATTCAAGAAGGAGACGAGATCTTAACTTTGGATGAAACCACCGGCGAATTCGTTCCTCAAAGAATAGAAAAACTGATGGACATGGGCGTTCAGGAAATTTATGAACTCAAAACCTCCTCGGGCAAGTCCATTAAAACCACCGATAATCATCCGTATCTGGTTTTATTAAATTCCCCGGTGATACCACTGGGTATCTTTGAGGTCGATCAATCTCATCGGATGGAAGAATTGAATCAGGATACGGTTATCGCTTTGGCTCAGCCTCAAGCCGCTTTTACCGGGATTATTTCCGCGCGGGTGAAAAGACATCTTTATGAAACATACCGCCGTAAAGGAGAGCTGAAACTTTTTGGTCCGTCTATGTTCGCTTTGTCGATCGCTTCTTTGGTTAAGGCCTCCGGTTTTGATGTTCATCGATTGGAGATTGATGTGGAGTACCCCGGATACGAGATGAAGATTCAATCTATTCTGAAAAAGATACTGCCCGAGACGATGATTTATTTTACATCTATCGGTCGAAAATCTTTGGCACATGAAGCAGCCATTTTCACAACCCGAAAAGTATTGAATCCTTCTTGGACGATAAAATCAGTGAATATAGAGGAAATAGAAGTGATGCTTGAAGCAGGACAGAGGGTACAAAAAAATGACCGAGGGTCCTTTACGGGCCTCAGAACTGTTACACCAGGAGTGGATACCTGGATTCGCAGTCCACTCGGTCAATTAAAAGGGTATCAGCAGAATCCGAATCTGTCAAGAGAGTTTTTAAAATGCTTGAAATGGATTAAAGTGAAAGAGCTTTCTGTCGGCCAAAAAATCGCCACACTCGATGGTTGGGAATATATTGTATCCATCAAACCCAAAGGGCCGATGCAAACCTACGATATTCAAGTGGCACAGACTCATAATTTCGTCGGCAACAACATCATCGCCCACAACACTTACCTTAACGGCAACGTCGGTATCGGAACCACCTATCCTGACTCAGCGCTCGGGATAAAAAGTTCCTCGGCAACGGCGCTGGTCGTCGGGCCCAATGGCACAAGCAATCCGGCGTTGCAGGTGGATGCGAGTGCGGCCAGTGCGGCGACGGGGGTAAGTGTTGTATCTGCCGCGGCAGGCAGCGGGGTGACGGTGCAGGCGTTGAGTAGTGGAACGAATGAAGCTGCCACTTTTCAATCGAAAGGCACAGGAAATGTGTACCTTAACACTGGATCGTCGGGAACCGCTACCGTTCTCGGGTTACGAACAGGTGGGAGTACAAAATTTTCCATCACCGGTGGGAATGTTTATGCCTTTTCGCCAGCAGCCAGGACAGCCGGAATTAATCCTTCTACTGCAGGTCTCCTTTATACAGCCGCTGCAGACACGGGCCTCACCGCCTCCACCGATGTCTTTGACTGGAATGTCAACCTCGCTCGCATCATGACTCACGCCAACGGCAACATCACGACCCAACGCCATTTCCTCATTCAAGCCCCGACGGATGCTTTCACTTCTTCTGCTTCTACTATTACCGATGTAGCGACTTTGGCTCTTACTGGCGCTCCGCTTGGCGGCACCAACGCCACGCTTACCAATAGCCACGCGCTCCTGATCCAAGCCGGAGCCCTGACCAATACCACCAACGGCTACGGCTTAACCGTCAACACCCCGACGGGTGCGACGAATAATTATGCGGCAGAATTTTTAGGAGGAAATGT
>Ga0209515_10009847_pt1 | contig 10793 bp, 12 predicted proteins | sample Subgroupgradi54m_FD_187454 | JGI IMG/M metagenome (GOLD analysis project Ga0209515, IMG submission 187454) | Subsurface groundwater microbial communities from S. Glens Falls, New York, USA - GMW60B uncontaminated upgradient, 5.4 m (SPAdes)... ...
CGCTAATTCTGTTTAAAATAATTATAACCCAAGTTTGACAGATAAATAGAAAAGTGTTCTTAGAATGTTTGATTCTGCAATGAAACAAACAAAACTAAGAACAAATGAAATAATACCTAACAACAATATATCTTTTTCGGTTGGTACCGCTCTTGCGGTACAGAAATACAGTCAAAAACTTGTTTTTGACAATATTTTTTCTTGCTATAAAACTAGGGGTGCTGATCTTGGAAAACTGATTGAAGCACTCATTACTTATCGTCTCACAGAAAATCAAAGCATCTGCCGTGCAAGTGAATGGATTAATCGGGCAGATGTACTTAAACAATTTTCTCTGCGGGCGTTTGAAGAACGCACGCTATTTCGCGCATTAGAGCTTGTTGGCGATAATTATGAAGAGATTATTCTCAACCTGCAAAAAAGCATATTTTCTCAGTATAATTTTCCTCATACGGATGTGAATATGGATTGGACTAGTTTTGTGCTTTGGGGAACCAAAGCAGAACTAGGAAAGTATGGATACAGTCGCGGTCACAGACCAGACAAAAAACAAATCACGGTTGGTATTTCACAATTGAGATCTCCGATGAATATTCCTATTGGATTGACCGTGCAATCCGGCAATGTCAATGATCAAACCCATTTCAAATCGACTTTGCTACAAATATGTCCTGTGGTTAGAGAGAACTCCAGAATAATCTTTGACAAAGGTGCACAATCAAAGGATAATATTGATCTTGTGCTTGCGCACAAGATGAAATATCTCTCTGCAAAAAAACTCAATGTGAGCGATGACAAACATATAAAATCGTTTGTTAAGTCCAAAGACAATTGCGTCGATGAAATAAAAAAGATATATGGAGAGATTATTGAATATCCCAGCAGATTTGATTATTTCTTTTTCTCGGAGCAGTTGCAACACGATCACATCGAAGCGAAGCTTCGATTGGCAGAAAGAAAATTAGCTGAAGCGAAAGAAATCCAACTTGCACTCAGTAAAGGAAAATCGTTGCCCAAACGATTTTTGATCAATAATCCCCTTGTTCAAATCAGCTATTCATATCAAACTAAATTATCTGAACTTACTAATGATCAAGCAAAAAAGCTTGTTCAATCAGCTGCCATTAATGGCAGAGAAGGTTTTTTCTGCCTTGTTTCAAACGAGAAATTGACACTTAAACAGGCACTTGAAATTTATCGAATGAAAGATTCGATAGAAAAAGTGTTTCAATCACTCAAAAATGATATTAATATCAAACCACTGCGAGTATGGACGACAAAAAGTCTTTGTGGTGCGATTCTCATCGGTTTTTTGGCACAATTAATCATATCGCTGATGCGATATGACTACAAAGAACTCGCACAAATCGCACCAAAATTCATTAAAATTAGCCTGATGAATTTGACAGTTACGATAGAAATTACGAAAATAGGTCAAAAAAGAAAGATTTTCTCAAATTTTAATGAGATTAACACATTGATTTGTTGCCAAAATCAAGCAACAACGTAGTTTTCATTAAGAAAAATGACAGATTTTGAACATCTGTCAAACGTGTTTTTTGAGTGAAGTTATTCAGAAACTGTCAAACTTGGGAAATAATCAACTTCCGCAAGAGTTATTTTTTCTTTCAATTGAGCATCAATTTCCTTACCTCGAATACTTGCTCGTGCACTTTCTACAAAAATAACCATTTCTTTAAGTGCTTGAGCCTCAATATATGTAGCTCTTAGTTCATTATCAGATAAGTATTTTTTCCCCTCAATTTGTTCTTTAATAATTTTAACATCTGCCTCACATTTTAGTCTTAACAAATCTAATGAAGTATTGGCCATAATGTTTGTTCTTTTTGTTAATCCCTCTTCTCGTAAACCCACGGTATACTTTTCTGTATCATTATCTTTTGCATGCATTCTTTCTGTAGAATCAATCCCATATCTTTCAGTATCACATTCCATCTTTCTTAGATCTTTAGTTGTCCCCATCAAAAGCTCATATTTTCTTTCTTCAGACTCAATTCCCAATTTGTTTACTATAGCATCAAGTGTCGCAATTTTTTCATCTCGTTGCATTTTTCTAAACATACTTATTGCTGGAATAACTTCAGGAGCAAGACATTCATCTTTAGCCGCATAAGCCAGACTGGCAATTTCCGGATTTATAGCATACAGTGCATCAAATGGATTAGAATAAGAATCAATAGAGTTAGCTAATGTTGTATTTTGGTCTAAATATCTTGCAAGTTCATTCATTCTGGTGTCCCCTTAACGTATAAACAAATATTTTACTACTTTAAAGAAGATACTATTTAAAAGCTTTTCGTTGGAATTTGAATGATATCATAAAATAAAACGTGAAGTCAATCTAGATAAAACTACGCTTGAACCACACAACATTACAAAATCCACTTATTAGTCTATTAAGAATAATACCCAACAATCTAAGGACTAGCCGGACTTGGACCTGGTCTTTTTGGACGCGTCCCACCTGTTCGACCCGTTGCCCCACCAGCTCCGGATCCACCACTAGATGAATCATCACTCTCTGTTGTATATTCAGGAATTCTTTTATCCGCATCAATACAATTATCTATCGACTGAATAATCGCCGCAATTCGTGGTTCAAATTTTTCCAAGTGACCTCTTATCTGCGAAGTCATAGCACCCCAACGAGAATCAGTATGATCGCGTGGAATTTTCCCTATAACCTCCGTATGCACTGTATTTCGTAATGCTTCCACCGCCGCCGTTAAATGACGTAAATCTTCTCGCTGCTCCCCTTTTGCACTATGCCACGCCGTTTTCATCACTCGTCGTGCCGAATTTAAATTATGATGAACCTGCTGAACATGATCTCTACCTCTTCGTAATGCGACATCCGACTGCACATCAAACTGCTCTCGTCCATGATCACAATGCTGCATCGCTCGGATTAAAAATCCTTTCGCTGGCTCAAGTAAATGTTTTCGTTTTGACACGCCTTCCTCTATTTTTTTTCGTTCTCGACTATCTTTAATTCCCGTACTTATTCTTCCTCGTAACTCATCTCCCGCTGCTTCACGACTAGACTTATCCTCATCACTTTCATAAAACAAAAATCGAAACCCAAAATAAACCGCCATCGCTCCCGCCGCAAACATCGCATAACTAATAAAATCAAGTACCGTTACCGCAACTTCTGGACTCACAGTTGCCATCTTAAATCATCCTCGCCACATGATATTTCATCACCATCAAAATCCAAAGTAATAATATGCTCAATAAAAACTGTAAAAAGAGAACTCCTCTTCCCGGTGTTCCAATCATTCCTGGCAATCGAAAAATCAAAAATCCAATTCCTACAATTGGCCCACCCACGAGCACAAGCGACACAATCGTCGCCCATCCTGCCCCTGTTGCGAGTAACACTTGCGCCGGAATAAATATCGCCGTAATCGTTGCAATTACAAACGCCACAACCATCGCCTGCCCTCGATTTAAAAAACCAAGCACTGTCCCAGTTCTCCCGCCAAACTGCGTAATCACCGCAAAAAATACCGTAAACACAAAAATCCAAATCAACAGACGCGTAAACGCCACCACAATTGACCCATCAGACAACCCTAAAAAAGATAAATTCCCAAATGATAAAAACTTAAACCACACACTCTGCAGCATAGAATCTTCAGCTAAAACAAACGGCATACTAAGCAAACTGAACAACACCACTACCCACTTTTTATTCATATCTAAAAGAATAATTTAAAGACTTATAAACCTTTTGTTTTATGAAATACTCCTCTTTAAAAACAACAAGAAATATAAAACAACAAAATAAAGAAAAAAAAATTATTTAAACTTCAACAAATCATCTGTTTCCGCAACAATTCCTTTCATTGCCGTAGCTGCTTCTTTCTGCTTATCAATAATTGCAGAGATATCAACCGCATTCAAATTCCTGACAATATTCTTCAGTGCATTATTCACTTGATCACCAATAGGCACCGCCCCTGCCCGAGGTGCACTCGGTGAAGGACTTGCCCTTCCACCAAACAAATTAAAAGGTAATGGTTTCGCATCCCGCTTCATTTTCTCAACTGACTTAAGTGCAGCAGCAAACTTTCCCAATTCCGCATCAACTAAATTTCGTGCCTCTTCATGTAGCTTAAGAATCTGTTTTTCTAAGACATCAATTTCTTTGATATCTTTCTCCCCGCGTAACATTGTCCCTTCAGTTAACTTTTTCTTTTCCCGTTTAATTGCATCAAACGCTTTTGTCGAAGTGCTCACTGTTCTTCCTGTAGCACGTCCTAATGGCCGAAACTCTTTTTTTGCATTATTTAAATTATCACGCACTAAATACACTGCACCGACAATATCCGTAACTTCACTTGCACTAGCAATTTTCTTCGCCGCAATCGCCGCTTGAACTAAAGCTAATGCCTCATCGCGTGCTTCTTTCACTTTCTCAAGCATCGCCAACTCTTTTTCTTCTTCAACATACTCATTCATCTCTTTGGTACGTAACCGTCGTTCGCTACTTCCTAACTTGTTACCCAACCATTTCAGTCCATTTTTAAATGTCTCCCCATCATCTGCGGACACATTTCGTGAAGACCCAAACAATGCTTGTAATCCCGTCCATACCGTCAACACTAACACAATCCACCACACCACTCCATACCAGTCCGCAACAGTTGTAATGACTGGCGTATATCCTCCACCAGAACCAGCCCACGAACCAATATACTTTTGCACTTCATTAACAGTTAATAGAAGTAATAACATAACTATAGTTCGAATCCACGAATGATCTTTCAATGCAAAATACAACGCCAAACCCGCTAAGATTGGCAAAGATAAAATAGTCAACGAAAACAACGTCCCATACGAAGACGCCGCCGCAAGTAATATCGTCCCCGGAATAAAAATAACCGTTAACAATGACACAACTAACGCAACCGTAATCGCCACCCCGTTACCCAATTTCAACAACTGTGCTCCTTTATACAACAGTGCAAATAACAGAATCAAAAGCAAAAACCGCGTAAACCCTTCAATGGGATTAACTGTAACACCAGAAGGTAAAATACCAATATAATTCAAAAAATCTAACGTCACAATACTTGTTATGACCTGTTGCGCCGTAACCGCACTTGCCGCAGGCAACCCTGCAAATAACGACATACTCATTAACATCAATAAAATTCCTAATCTTCCTCTTTTCATCATAGTAATCCACCTCTAATTATAATACTCCCATAAAATCATAAACCTATTTAAACCTTTCTCTTTCCCCCCACTCGACAAAAATTAGCAAAATCACATCCCATAGAGAAAACTTTATAAATAACCCACCTCAAAGCTACCCTATGACCACAATTTTACGAGCAAATCCGCAGAAACTGATTAAATGCGCCGCCGACGAATTAAAGAAACAAAAACTTGTCCAACCAACCATTTGGAGTAAATTCGTCAAAACCGGCCATCACAAAGACCGCTTACCAGAAAATCCTGACTGGTGGTACGTTCGCGCAGCATCAATCTTACGCCAAATTTCAAAACTAGGGCCAGTGGGAACAGAAAAACTTCGCACCAAATACGGTGGAAAAAAGAATCGCGGCCATAAACCAGAACATGTCTATAAAGCCTCTGGTTCCATAATCAGAAAAATTCTGCAGCAATTAGATAAATCACAATTAACCAAACAAACCCAAAAAGATGCTCATAAAGGCCGCATCTTAACACCAAAAGGCATTTCCTTATTAGATAAAATTGCCGTTGCCATTGTCAAAGAAGACCGCGCAAAACAAAAAACAGAATAAGTAAAGATTTAAAAAAAAGAAAGAAAGAAAAAACACAAAAATAAATCACATGGCAACCAACAAACATCCTTCTCGCAAAAAACGCTTAATCAAATTAGGTGGACAGACAAAATGGGCACCATTTTGGACCGTCTTTAAAATCAACGGCAAAGGAAAACGCCGCCACCCTTCAAGACACACTGTCGTCAAACGCAACTGGCGTAGAATCAAGACCAAAGCATAAATAGAACAGAAAAAGTACATCAACCAAATTAAAACAAAACATATTCAAACACAAAACCATGGCAAAAAAAGAATCAACTCAAGCAATCGAACGCACTTATAACGTCCCACTACGTAAAGAATACCGTAAAGCACCTAACTGGAAACGAACACCAAAAGCCGTTGTCGCATTAAAAGAATTCTTAGTCCGCCATATGAAATCAGAAGACGTCAGAATCGGCAACGACGTCAACAGATTAATCTGGAAACACGGCATCCAAAACCCCCCTCACCACGTTAAAATCACGGCAAAGAAAGACGACAAAGGCGTCGTTATGGTCAGTTTATTTGGTGAACCAAAAAAAGCCACAAAAGAACAAAACAAAGCCAAGAAAGAAACCAAAAAAGCAGATAAAACACCAAAAGTTACCTCTGCTAAAAAAACTGAAACCCCTAAAGTAGAAATAAAAGCAACAGCATAATAATTTGTCTTTATATTTTATTTAATGTAGCACTTTTCTCATTCTCAAGCAAACACTTTAAAAATAATCCTCTTCTTTTAACGTAAATTACATCTAGATATAACAAATATAACATGACCTCCCAACTCTTCATCAAAAAACCTGCCCAAGGAACTTTCGGCAAACCTCCCAAAGACCGCACCATTCAAGAACGTCTTAATTACAGTATCATCAATATCGATAAACCTGCTGGCCCCACTTCCCATCAAATATCTGATTACGTCCAAAAAATATTCAAACTTGACAAAGCCGGCCACTCTGGCACGTTAGATCCGCAAGTCACCGGCGTCCAACCTATTGGCATTGGCAAAGCCACAAGAATCACCCAATTTCTTCTTACCGCACCAAAAGAATATATCTGTTTGATGCATCTGCACAAAGAAATCACCCCTGAAATCCTCAAAGAAACCATTCCCCAATTTATCGGCAAAATTCGTCAAAAACCTCCAATTAAAAGCGCCGTAAAACGCGTCGAACGCACTCGCGAAATTTATGAATTCGAACTGCTTGAAATCAAAGGAAAAGACATCCTCTTCCGCATCAGATGTGAAGCGGGTACATATATCCGAAAAATCTGTCACGACCTCGGCCAAACTCTTGGTTGCGGCGCCCATATGGCCGAACTCCGCCGCACCCAAGCCGGCCCATTCAGAGAAACAGACAACCTCATCACCCTCAACGACCTCCAAGATGCTTTCCACTACTACAAAAATGAACAAAACGACAAATACCTCAACTACGCCCTGCAACCAATCGAAAACGCCATTACTCACCTGCAAAAATGCTGGGTACTAGACACAACCATCGAAAGCCTCACTCACGGTCGTGACGTCGGTATTCCGGGTATAAGCAAATTAGAAAACTTCAAAAAAAATGAAACTATTGCTGTCCTCACGCTCAAAGGCGAACTCATCGCCATCGGCATCTCATTAATGTCCGCTGTTGAAATAAATACCAAAGACAAAGGCATCGCCATTAACATTCAAAAAGTATTTATGGACGAGATAAAGAACCTAAAAACAACACCAACCTAAAAAAAATACCAATCTCGACCACTTTCTACAAAGCAACATTTATATTCTATTTCCCTCTTCTTAGCTATTGAATGGACCTAATTGAATTATTTAGTACATATTATTCTTCACTCGGCATAGCCCTAGCTGCCCTAGTCCTCATTACCTATCTTCTCTATAAATATCCACAATGGCGCACCCAAGCCGCCGAAAATCGCTCCATCGCCGCCGCCGGTGGCAGTTATCCTAAAATACAACAACAACTTCGACGTGCACGTTTAACCTCCGAAACAGAAGAAGCACAAGAACAAGCCACACAACAAACCGCAACACGCAACACAACAGACAAAACCGCAAAAAAAGTCATCACCAAAACCGAACAAGGTGCTGAAAAAGAAGAAGAAGTCGAACAAGCTACCACCGAAGTCGAAGAAACAACCGCTGCCCTCACTGCTAATCTCCAAGCCTCAACCGACCAAATTAACCAAATTGTCGTCGAAAAATTAGCCATGCAAGAAGTCGAAAAAAAAGAAACCGCATCCATTGCCGCCCTCGACCAAAAACTTCGCCTCCTCAATAATCACACTAAAATCGACCAAACCACAACACAATATCTTAAAAAATATTTCGCCGACGTCAACGCTCAATTCAAAACCAACATCGGAACCGAAAAAGAAAACATCAAACATCACCGCACATTCATTGATAAATTACGCCAACGCATCAATGACTTAAACATCATCGAAACCCGCCTCAAAACAGAACTAAAAAATATTAAAAACAAAGAAAAACGCGAACAAAAAAACTTCCAAGACGATTTGAGCGCTCTTAAAAGCCATCTCAGCAAAAAATCCTGGCAACTGAGGGTAGAAAAATGGAAAGGCCGTAACGGCAACCTTGAAATAATCACCCAACTCGAACGCGAAATTGCGTTATTACAAAAAAACGCCGCTGAACTAGAAAGAATCATCAGTCAACTAAATAAAACATACAGCATGATTGATCTTGAACTCTCCCAGCTTCGCCAAATTCTCCAAGACCTCATAAGTTATACTACAAAAGAAAAAGACTATGCCAAAACTCTTGATCGTCGTGAAAAAGAGATTGATAACCGTCTGAAAACTATGACTCAACATCAAGACAAACTACAACAAACCATTAAAGACTTAGATTCACCGGATAAAATCTACCCCGTCACCCTTGCTTTCTCCGCCCAAATCAAAGAATACTTCCTCTTCTACATCTTCTTCCTTAAAGAAGACGTTGCTTTCGAACAAAAACTTCGTGAAATCGTTCAACAAAACATCTTCATTGAAAAAAAGGAGGAAATATTTTCTAAACTTCTCTCCAGTCTAGAAGATACCGAAGAATCGATAGAAAGCGGCATTCAATCCATAATTAATATCATCTCCACCATCATGACCGACAACGTCCGCGCCTCTCTGCAAACAGAACGTAAAATAATTCAAGAAGCAACCGCAAAAATCGATTACGAAAAGAAAATCCAATCAGAACTCACTGCTCTAGATCAAGCTATCGAACAAAAGAGCGCCCAAGAACTAACCAGTATCGACATCCTCCTCAAACAAGAACAAGAAAATATCGCCTCAACCGAAGCCCTTTACAAAGAAAACGCTCAACACCTCGCCAACTCCATGGCAAGTATGATGGACCGTAAAGTAGCTATCGATGAAAACTACATGCAGCAAGCCGCAAAATATGGCGACCAATTAGAAAAACGCAACGACATCGCCGCTGCCGCATATAAACAAGCACTCGCTTCATAATAAAACTAACAATATATTTAAAATTCTAAAAAAATAATTACAATAAAATCTACTTCATCTCAATAACCATTCCTTCTTGTCCAGGATTCACAACTTTTGTTGTTCCAATCATATCCGTCGCTCCAAACGTCTCATGTAAATGCCCGCAGATAACTAACTTCGGCTTCGCGCGCTCAATAAACGCCCGATAATCTTTATGTCCCACATGTCTTTCATTAATCAAATCCGCAGTCGTCCCAAACGGCGGCCCATGTAATAACAATATCATCTTCTCATCGCGAAACTCACTATACCACTTACGTGCCACTTTGCGAAACTCTGCATCCTCCTGCGCAAACCCCCCTGTACCATACCCCACAAAAAGATAATTTCCCACTTTCACTTCCCGCGCATGCACTCCGACAACATATTCAAACCCCTCAATCACATCTGCAAAAAACGTCCCTTGCTCCTCATGATTCCCAGGGATGATATACAACTTCTTCTTCAACGCATTAAACTGCGCAAGTAACTTCTGTGCCCCTCGCCCAAACGTCGAAAAATCACCACAGCATACCACAAAATCGATATCTTTTTCCTTCGCCCGAGCTAACAACACTTTTATTTGCTTCTCATTCTGATGAATATCTGTAAACGCTAAAAATTTCATATATTTCACCCACAAAACCTGTTTTATAAAACTTATGAAAGCAAATCGAAAATATCAACAAACCAAAAAAAAAGAACAAAAAATAATATTCAAAAAGAAAACAAAAAATTACGCTGCCACTTCGTCAGCTGCTTGCGCTGGCGCTTCTGGTTCAACAACAGGTGCTCGAACAACATCCGCAACCGTTCCCCCTTCCGCCAATTTCAATGATTTAAGCGCTAACTCTTTCAAAGGATACACTTTCGCTAATCTTTTTCGTGCCGTTGCTTGCATTCTACCGCTCAGAACACCTTCTAACAGTACATCTAATCCTTTGTCTAAATCTTCCTGTAACATCGCATGAAACTGTTCACGTAATGCCGATTGTACCGACCGCTGTACTTTATGTAATGTGATCATCGTTGCTTTCACAATAACATCTCTACCTTCTTTGCTATGTAATTGAACAAAATCATCTAATCGATTCGTATTCTTGCGTACCATCCGCTTCACATACGCTGGAGTTAATTCGTAGCCTAACACCACAGCTTGTAATGTCATTCCCGCAACTGTTGCCACTTTAAAAACAACATATCCATTCTGATCACGCACATTTCCCGTTAAATCTTTCAAATTAACCCGTAATGTTCGCCCAATAGCTACACTTGGTTCAGGTAAAAACGTTTCACCTAACTCTTTATTACCAAACATCTTTGGTCCTAAAATCTTAAACCATAATTTCTTCTTGATTTTAACTCTACTTACTTTTTCTTTTCCTTCTTGTTTTTGTGGAACTGCCATAATTATACCTCGTTAATAGATTTAATATATTTCTTAAACCG
>Ga0209515_10009854_pt1 | contig 10790 bp, 9 predicted proteins | sample Subgroupgradi54m_FD_187454 | JGI IMG/M metagenome (GOLD analysis project Ga0209515, IMG submission 187454) | Subsurface groundwater microbial communities from S. Glens Falls, New York, USA - GMW60B uncontaminated upgradient, 5.4 m (SPAdes)... ...
GGGGCGGATCAATCGTCAGCGGCTCGTCGAACGATTCGAGATCGCGCTCGAGCACCGGACGATCCGGACGCGGAGGACGCGCGTCGGCGACCGGCGCCTGTGCGCCTGTCGGCGATGTCGTGTTGATGGTCGAGAACGCTTCGTCGAGCTTGTCGAAATAGTCGTCCAGGGAATCGTCCATGACGATCGGCGGCGCGGCGACTTCGACATCCTCAACATGCGGCATGAAGTCGCCTTCGCGCGGCAGCAGGTCTTCTTCGCCGATGTCCATCAGATCTTCCGGGATCGGACGCCCCTCCTCGCGCTTCGGCAGCTCCACGGGCCTGGACGGCGCGAGCGCGGCCGCCGGCCGCGGAATATCCGACACGGCTGATTGCGTCGGACTGCCTTTCGCGCCGCCAATCAGCTCGCGCACGCGCGCGATGACCTGCTGGGGCTCGAACGGCTTGACGAGCACGCCGTCGCAGCGCGCCTCCTTCGCCTTCGCGTCGTCGACGGGCTCGAACGCGCCGGCGAGCAGAAGGACCGGAATGTGCGCCAGCTCCGGGTTGTTTTTCACGAAGGCCGACACCTCGTAGCCGCTTCGCTTCGGCATCCCGATGTCGGCAAGGATGATGTCCGGCTTTTCCGCGGGGATGCGCGCAATCGCTTCCTCGCCATCGCCGACCGCAAGCACCTGCACGTCCTCACCCGAGAAAGTGAGCTCGATGACGCGCTGGATGGTGACGCTGTCGTCGGCGAGGAGGAGCTTCTTCGGCATCGACGTCCTAGATGCCGACCCGCGACCGGGTATTGCGGGTGATGAAGTCGACGATGTCCTGCATCGGGGTGCCTGGCAGGAAGATGCCCTTGATCCCGATCGCGTTCAGCTTCGCGATGTCGACGTCGGGGATGATGCCACCGACGACGACGAGCACGTCCTGTAATCCCTTTTCGCGCAACAGATCCATGACGCGCGGGCAGATGTGCATATGCGCGCCCGACAGGATCGAGAGGCCAATTGCATCGGCATCCTCCTGGAGCGCGGCGGCGACAATCTGTTCGGGGGTCTGCCGCAGACCCGTATAGATCACTTCCATACCGGCGTCGCGCAGCGCGCGGGCGATCACCTTGGCTCCACGGTCGTGCCCGTCGAGGCCCGGCTTGGCGATGACTACGCGTATTTTCTGGGACATTTGTGAACTGACGCCTCACCAATACCCGAGCTGAGGCCTGCTGACACCTGAAACCTGACCCCTGACTCCTCTAAATTATCGGCGTTTCCTCGTATTCGCCCCATACGTCGCGGAGCGCGTCACACATTTCGCCCACGGTTGCATACGCCCGCACGGCGTCGATGAGCAGCGGCATCGTGTTGGCCGAGCCGCGCGCGCCGTCCTTCAGCGCACCGAGGGCGGCACGGACGCGCCCGTTATCGCGGCTCTTCCGGACGTCATTGAGCTTGGCCAGCTGCCGTTCGGCCGCCGATTCGTCGATGTAGAGGATACCAATCGGCTCGTCCCGTTCGGTGACGAAGTCGTTGACGCCGACGATGATCTTGTCGCGCCGTTCCACCGCCTGCTGGAACTTGTACGAGCTCTCGGCGACCTCGCGCTGAGGGAAGCCCTTCTCGATCGCCGCGACCATCCCACCCATTCGATCGATCGTGTCGAAGTACGCGAGCGTCTCTTCCTCGAGGTCGGACGTCAGCTTCTCGACGAAGTACGAGCCGCCGAGCGGATCGACGATGTTGGTCACTCCGGTTTCGTGCGCGATGATCTGCTGCGTCCGCAGCGCCAGCGTCGCGGTTTCTTCGGTTGGCAGCGCCAGCGCCTCGTCCAGCGAGTTGGTGTGGAGCGACTGCGTACCGCCGAGCACCGCGGCCATCGCCTGCAGGGCGGTTCTGACGACGTTGTTGTACGGCTGCTGCGCGGTCAACGAGACGCCGGCGGTCTGCGTGTGGAACCGCAGCTGCCACGACCGCGGGCTCTTCGCCTTGAACCGGTCACGCATGACGTGCGCCCAGATGCGCCGCGCGGCGCGGTACTTCGCGATCTCCTCGAAGAAGTCGCTGTGCGAGTTGAAGAAGAACGACAGGCGCGGCGCGAACGCGTCGACGTCGAGTCCGGCGTCCACGCCGTACTGGACGTATTCGACGCCGTCGCGAAGAGTGAACGCCAGTTCCTGCGCGGCGGTCGCGCCGGCTTCGCGGATGTGGTACCCGCTCACGGAGATCGTGTTCCAGCGCGGCACGCGGTCGGCGCAGAACGCGAACACATCCGTGATCAGCCGCATCGATGGGCGCGGCGGGTAGATGTATTCCTTCTGCGCGATGAATTCCTTCAGGATGTCGTTTTGAATCGTCCCCGACAGCGACTCCCAGCTCGCCCCCTGCTGCTCGGCGACCACGAGATACATCGCGAAAATCATCGAGGCCGGCGAGTTGATGGTCATCGACGTCGTGATGCCGCCGAGATCGATGCCGTCGAAGAGCGTTTCCATGTCGGCCAGCGACGTGATGTTCACGCCGCACTTGCCGACCTCGCCGAGCGAGAGCTCGTGGTCGGGATCGCGTCCCATCAGCGTCGGCAGATCGAAGGCGACGCTCAGCCCCGTGCCGCCCGCCTTCAGCAACTGCTTGTAGCGGGTGTTGGTTTCCTCGGGCGTGCCGAAGCCGGCGAACTGCCGCATCGTCCAGAGCTTGCCGCGATAGCCGGTGGGATGGATGCCGCGCGTGTACGGGAACGCACCCGGATCGGCCAGGTCGCGCTCGTAGTCGAGCGAGGCGATGTCGTTCGGCGTGTAGAGCTGATTGATCGGCCGCCCCGAGATCGTGGTGAAGCTTCCGCGTCGCTCCTTCGAAGCGCTGGCGCCGGGCGCAGCCGTTTTCATGATCGGTTCATTGTAGGCCTTGGGAGTTGGAAGTTGGGAGTTGGACGTTGACCTCATGACAGAATAACTGGTCATGGCAGAGCACGGAGCGATCTTCGGGGCGATGCTTCAGGAATTCAACGTCGCTGCCCGCATCATCAACCTCGAACCCGGCGTCTGGAACATCCTCACGCACCCCAAGCGCCAGATCATCGTCGCGTGTCCCGTGCAGATGGACAACGGTGAGATCGAGGTCTTCACCGGCTACCGCGTGCAATACAACATCACGCTCGGACCCGCCAAGGGCGGCATCCGTTATCACCCCGACGTGTCGCTGGACGAAGTGACGGCGCTGGCGGCGTGGATGACGTGGAAGTGCGCGGTCGCGCACATCCCCTTCGGCGGCGCCAAAGGCGGCATCGTCTGCGATCCCACGACGATGTCGCGCCGCGAGATCGAGGCGCTGACGCGCCGATACGTCGCCGAGATCGTCGACCTGATCGGCCCCGAGAAGGATGTGCCGGCGCCCGACGTCAACACCAACGATCAAATCATGGCGTGGGTGATGGACACCTACAGCATGCACGTCGGCCACACGGCGACCGCGGTCGTGACCGGTAAACCGATCGAGATGGGTGGATCGCTCGGACGCCGCGAGGCCACCGGCCGAGGCGTGATGATCGCGACGCGCGAGGCCGCCAAACACCTCGGGTTTGATATCAAGGGCGCCACCGTCGCCGTCCAGGGATTCGGCAACGTTGGATCGGTCTCCGCGGATCTGCTGGCAAAGGCCGGCGCGAAGATCGTCGCCGTCACCGACTGGAAAGGCGGCGTCCACAACGCGAAGGGACTCGACGTCCCGAAGCTGCTCGAGTACGCCGCCGCGCACGAGAAAACCGTCGACGGGTTTCCCGGTGGTGAGCCGCTGGCGCACGACAAGTTGTGGTCGCTCGAGGTCGATGTCCTAATCCCCGCGGCGCTCGAGAACCAGATCACGATGGACAACGCGTCGCAAATCAAAGCGAAGGTCCTCACCGAGGGCGCGAACGGGCCGACGACGCCCGACGCGCACAAGTACCTGCACGAGAAAGGCGTCTTCGTCATCCCCGACATCCTCGCCAATTCCGGCGGCGTGACGACGTCGTATTTCGAGTGGGTGCAGGACCGCTACGGTTATTTCTGGGAAGAGGAAGAGGTCAACACGCGGCTCGAGAAGAAGATGTGCGTCGCATTCGATGCGGTGCTGAAGACGTCGCTGAAATACAAGGTCGACCTGCGCACCGCCGCCTACATCGTCGCGATTCAGCGCGTCGGCACGGTCACGAAGATGCGCGGAATGTACGCCTAACTGACCACGCGGAAGGCGATGAGCTCCTTCGCTGTCTCCCCCGTCGCGCCCTTCACGGTGATCTCGATCACGTACTCGCCCGGCGGAATCGTCGCGAGGCTCATGTCGATCTGATGCGTGCCGCCCGCGGTCGCGGCCGTCACCGGCACGTCGGTGAACTTCTGTCCGTTGTTGTTGAGAAGCGCAGCGCTCGGGACCGGCACGTCGTTGCCCGGACCGTAACTATCGAACCGAATCAGCAGCCGCATCGTCCGTGAGAACTCGCGGTTGGCCGGCGGCACCGTGGCCGCGTTGCCCGCGATCGCCTGGAACTCGCGCGGCGTGCGCGCGGCGTAGACACGCGGCGTGCTGATGGCCGGGCGTGCGGCGGTCAGATCGGGAATCGTGATGTTGCGGATCTCCTGATCGAGCACGCCGCCGCCGGCGCCCTCGACGGTCATCCGCAGCTCCAACTTTCCGGGCGGCGCGTCGAAGGTGAGCACCTGCGGGGTCGGAGCGGTCGATGTGTTCGCAGCCGCGGCGGGCAGGGCGGCGTTCGCGCCGGTCGCCTGCGGATTCGCGCTGGCGAGCTGCGGCGCGTCCGGCGTGCGGCCGCGATAGACGAGATCACCCTTGTCGGTTGCCGCAATCACCGACACGCGCCCGGGCGCGGGATCCTTGCGAAGGCTTCCACCCGGCGGCTGCGGCAGCGGCTCCCACACGAGCGTGACCTTGGTCTTGCCGTTCTCGCCGCGCGCGGTGCCGAGCCACGTGCGTACGTACTTGCCGGCCTGCACGGACGCCGCGATCGAGGACAGCGCCGCCATCACCGGCTTCGCGGCATCCGGCACGGTTGGACCGGTCGCCTTCGCCGCCTTCGCCACGTCGTCCGGCGTCGCGGCCCAGTAGCCGCGGCGCGCGCGGACCTGCAGGCCGCGCTTTTTTGCCGCCGCGCTCAGCTGCACCTTGATCTGATGGAACTTGCCGTCGATCGGCGCCTGCGCCGAGGTGTAGCCGATTAGGTAATAGGCGGTCGAATCCTGCATGGCCTGCTGCAGCCCCTTCGCGAGATCGTTGCGGCCGACGATCGCGCGGCCGTCGGTTTCCTCGGCGATCGAGCGAAGCGTGTCGGTTGACGCCTGGAGCATCCTCGCGTCCTGTTGCGGGCCGACGTTCTCGTCGATGTCGAACTCGTTGGTCGCAAGGCCGCGCGGATCGACCGTGTAGATCGCGGTGTTGTTCCGCGTCGCGGCGATGAAGACGTCCTTCAGCTGCGAGTAGAGGTCGGCCTGTGAAAACGCCTGCGCCGTCTGCTCGCGCGGATCGTTTTCACCGGCCAGCGGGCTGAACGCCTGCGGGTTGCCGAGCTTGCCCTGCGACGCGTCGGCGTTGCGCAGCTGCGGCGGCAACATCGATTGCAGCCCTTCGCTGACGTAGATGATCGACTTGCGCCCGTCGCGGATCGAACCGAGACGCACCGAGAGGCCGCGCAGCGCGGTCATCACCACCTGGTTGCGGATCTCTTCGACGACCTCGGTCGGCGCGCGCTGGTACTGCTCCTCGAACAGGTTGCGCGGATCGTACCTGTACTTGCGCCCTTCGAAGTGCTGGATGGCGTTGATGATGCGCTCGTGGTTGCGCGTGAAGTCGATGTCGGTGACCGGCGTCAGCGGATACATGATCGCGACGAGATCGAGCGGCCTCATCTGGTTCTGGATGAATTCGGTCAGCGGCTGGCGCACGGCGAGCGAGCTGCCGAGGCGCGTGTGGTAGTCGTCCAGGAAGATGACGAAGACGCGCGTGTCGTCGCGCGCCGCTTCCCGTTCCTCGTCGTCTCGATTCCGGATCTCCTGCGGCGGCGGTTCGCCAGGCTTTGGATTGCCGTCTACCTTGATGAACCGGAACGCCTCGATCTTTTGCGGCTTGTTGTCTTCGAGGACGTCGAAGTCGGACTGCTTCAGATCGGTCGCAGGCTGTCCCTTTGAATCGGAGACGTACGCGTCGACCGTGACGAAATTGATGCCGGCCCGGAATGTGAGCTGGGTCTGGTCGGCCGGCTGCTGCCCGTTGGACTGCTGTGCGGCCGGCTGCTGGCCACTCCCCTGCTGATTGCCGGCCTGCTGCGCGCGGAGCGCCATCGCGGCCGCCAGCGCCAGCACAAGGGCCAGGACGAAACCGGTAAGAATACGGGTACGGCTCATCGTGCTCAGCCTCTGAGGCATCATAAACCCTTAACGTCGACGCTTCTGTAGATTAACGTTTCTGACGCATGCAGCAGACAGACAGCCTTCCGGCCCTCACACAGCTCAGCCAGGACGAAACGCTGTTCCGCGACAGCGTGTACGAGTTCGCCGACCGGGAGATTCGGCCGCTCGTCCGCGAGATGGACGAGCACGCAAAGATCCCGCCGCAGCTGCTGGCAAGCCTGTTCGACCTGGGGGTCATGGCCATTGAAATCCCCGAGGCGCACGGCGGCGCGGGCGCCACCTTTTTTCATTCCGTGTTGGCCGTTGAGGCGCTGTCGCGCGTCGATCCGTCGATTGGCGTGCTCGTGGACGTCCAGAACACGCTTGTCATCAACGCCCTCGTCCGGTGGGCCAGCGACGCGCAGAAGTCCGCCTACTTGCCCAAGCTCGCCTCGGGCATGGTCGGCGCGTATGCGCTCTCTGAATCAGGCTCGGGGAGCGACGCGTTCGCCATGGCGGCACGCGCCCGCCTTCGCGACGATGCCGCTTCGGCGAGGCAGGCGGCCGACGGAGAATGGATCCTGAACGGACGCAAGCTCTGGATCACCAACGCCAACGAAGCGGGCCTCTTCATCGTCTTTGCGAACGTCAACCCCGACGCCGGCTATCGCGGCATCACGGCGTTTCTCGTCGAGCGCGGCTTCCCCGGCTTCACCGTCGGGAAGAAGGAAGACAAGCTGGGCATCCGCGCGAGCAGCACGTGCGAGCTGCTGCTCGAGGACTGCCGCGTGCCACGCGCGAACGTGCTCGGCGAAGTCGGCAAGGGCTACAAGGTCGCGATCGAGACGCTGAACGAAGGGCGCATCGGCATCGGCGCGCAGATGGTCGGCCTCGCGCAGGGCGCGCTCGACGCGGCCATTCACTACACGCAGGAGCGCCGGCAGTTCGGGAAGGCGATCGCGGAGTTCCAGGCGGTCCAGTTCCAGATCGCGCGCGCGGCGACCGACGTCGAAGCCGCGCGGCTGATGGTCTACAACGCGGCGCGGCTGCGCGACGCCGGCGCGCCGTTCCTCAAGGAAGCGGCGATGTGCAAGATCTTCTCGTCGGAGGTCGCGGAGCGTGTCAGCTCGCTGGCCGTGAACCTGTTTGGCGGCTATGGATTCGTGAAGGACTATCCCGTCGAGAAGTTTTTCCGCGACGCGAAGATCGGCCAGATCTACGAGGGCACGTCAAACCTGCAGCTGCAGACGATCGCGAAACAGATTCTGGGCTAGACGCGCGGCAGCTCTTCGTCCGCGACCGCTTCTCTCAACGCCTCGGTCCGTCCGGCGAACAGTTCGATCGCGCGGACATCCTGCGTGAGCCGCTCGATCACGTGTCCGCTGCGGAAGCTGTCGACGCCGACGACCTGCGTCGCGCGAACGACAGCCGCTTGCGCGGCGGTCGTCGCTGCAAGCTTCGCCATCGACGCCGACGCGAGCGAGCCCTGCGCGCCGGCCGACGCCGCCTTCCACGTCAGCACGCGCGCCGCATCCAGTTCGGTCGCGGTGTCCGCGAGCAGGCCCTGCACGGTCTGCTCACCTCCGGCGCCATGTTCGCGACGGACGACCGCGAGCGATTCGCGCAGCGCACGATTGCCGATGCCGAGCGCCACGGCTGCGATGAGCGTCCGCGCGCGCGCCATGATGCTGGTCGTCTCACCTGACGCCAGGCACGGCGTTCCCGCAAACATCAAGTACGCCCAGACGAAACCACGAAGCGCCGAGGTTCTCACCTCGGAGACGTGGACACCGGCGTCGTCGAGCGCGACCGCGCACGCCGTGACCTGCGACCCGTGCCGCGCGCCGACCACCGCGATGCCTCGCGCGGTGATCGGTCCGACCCACGACGCGCGACCGCTTAAGCGGCCGTCCTCCACCGTCGGTACATCTTCAGACGAGAGCGCCAGCGCGCCCACGGTTTCCCCGCGCGCCAACGAATCAAACCACTCGTCCGACGCCTGCCCGCCGAAGCCTTGGCGGAGGCGGGCGAGGAGCGTCGTCGTGTGCAGGGCGAGGGTCATGCCTGCCGCCGCCGATTCGCACGCGAGCGCTTCAACCGCCAGCGCCGCCGCGATCAGATCGGCGCGCGGATCGATCAGGCCGACACGCGCCGCGCCCATGACGACATCCGCCGCCGCGGCATCTTCCGCCAGCTCGCGACCAAGCGCCTGCGCCTTCTCGCGCCAGGAGCGCTGGACGTCGGTGAACTCGAAATCCACGTCGTCTACGGTCTCCGGTCTACAGTCTACGGTGTCTTCGGTTTGTCGATGCCCTCCAGCATCGTAGACCGAAGACTGGAGACCGAAGACTTATGGCGCCAGCTTGGCGAAGATTGGCTTGAGTCGCGTGGCGCTCTGATGCAGATCTTCCGGCAGCACGCGCGTCGTGCCGACGACCGTCATGAAGTTCGTGTCGCCGTTCCACCGCGGGACCAGATGCACGTGCACGTGCTCGAGCACGCCGGCGCCGGCCGGCTTTCCGAGGTTCACACCGACGTTGATGCCGTGCGGCGCATACGCCTCGACCAGCGCTTTCTCGCAGAGCGCCTGCAGGTCGGCCATCTCGTGCAGCTCCTCCGGCGTGAGCGACGCGAGCGATGGCGTGTGCCGGTACGGCACCACCATCAGGTGGCCGTTGTTATACGGGTAGAGATTGAGGATGACGTAGCAGGTCTTGCGTTCGTAGACGATGAGGGAGTCTGGATGCGGAGGACGGGGCGCGTCACAAAAAACGCACCCCGTGTCTGGTTTGGTTCCGGTCACGTACTCAAGTCGCCATGGTGACCAGAGACGATCCACGAGCGCGAGCTAGACGGACTGAACGGCGCCCGCGACGTTCCCGGTGATCGATGCCGCTTCGGCGGCTTCGGCCTCGCGGTTGATCAGTTCCTTCAGTTCCTTGCCCGGCTTGAAGTAGGGCACCTTCTTCGGCGGCACGTCCACCTTGTCGCCCGTCTTGGGATTCCTGCCCTTGCGGGGCTCGCGCTTGCGGAGACGGAAGCTGCCGAACCCGCGCAGCTCGATCTTCTCGCCTCGATGCAAGGCTTCGATGATGCTCCTGAACACCGTGTCGACGATGACTTCAGAGTGTTTCTTGGTGAGATCCGACACGCGCGACACTTCCTCGACGAGCTCCGCCTTGGTCATACTGCCGCCAGGAGTATTCAATGGAGTCTCCTATCGATTCCGAAAATGGTCCCCGAGCGTCGCGGTACCAGTGCCTTCGTTTTCCGAGTACGACTCCCAGTCCGTGCGATAGTCGTCCGACTTGAGCGCGCGGATGCTCAGGCCGATCTTCCGTTCCTGCGGGCTCAGCTTGATGATCTTCATCTGGTAGTTGCTGCCTACCTCGAGGTTGATCTTCTCGCCGCCGTGCGTGTCATCGAACTCCGACACGTGAATCAGCCCTTCGATGCCCTCGTCGAGCTCGACGAACGCGCCGAAGTTGGTCATGCGCGTGACCTTCCCTTCGATCGTGTCGCCGACGTGACGGTGCGAGAAGAAGTCATCCCAGATGTCGGTCGCCAGCTGCTTGAGCCCAAGCGAGAGCCGCTGGTTCTCGGCGTCGATGCTGAGCACCATCGCCTCGACGACGTCGCCCTTCTTGAGCACCTCGGACGGATGCTTGATCCGCTTGCTCCACGACATGTCGGAGATGTGGATCAGGCCGTCGATGTCTTCCTCGACCTCGACGAACGCGCCGAACTCGGTCAGGTTGCGAACCTTTCCCTTGATGCGCGTGCCGACCGGATACTTCTCGGTCAGCTCGTGCCACGGGTTGGTCTCGACCTGCTTGAGTCCGAGCGAGATGCGCCGCGCGGCGGGATCGACACCCAGCACCATCGCATCGACGCTGTCGCCGACGTTGAGGATCTTCGACGGGTGCTTGACGCGCTTGCTCCACGACATCTCGGACACGTGGATGAGACCTTCGACGCCTGCTTCCAGCTCCACGAATGCGCCGTAGTCGGTCAGGCTGACGACCTTGCCGCTCATGCGCGCGCCGACGGGGTACCGCTCTTGCACGGTCGCCCACGGATCCTGCACGAGCTGCTTGTGGCCAAGCGACACGCGTTCGGTCGACGGGTCGTACTTCAGGACGATGACGTCGACCTCGTCGTTCACCTTGAACAACTCGGACGGATGGCCTACGCGCCCCCACGACATGTCGGTGATGTGCAGCAGGCCGTCGATGCCGCCCAGGTCGATGAACGCGCCGTAGTCCGTGATGTTCTTGACGGTGCCGCGGAGGACCTTCCCGTCCGTCAGCGTCTCGAGCGTCGTCTTCTTCTTCTCGGCGTTCTCTTCCTCGAGCAGCGCCTTGCGCGACAGGACGATGTTGCCGCGCTTCTTGTTCACCTTGATGACGCGCATCCGGAGCTCCTGC
>Ga0209515_10009855_pt1 | contig 10789 bp, 8 predicted proteins | sample Subgroupgradi54m_FD_187454 | JGI IMG/M metagenome (GOLD analysis project Ga0209515, IMG submission 187454) | Subsurface groundwater microbial communities from S. Glens Falls, New York, USA - GMW60B uncontaminated upgradient, 5.4 m (SPAdes)... ...
TGCTGGTCGTGGGTGTGGCGTTTCTGGCGTTGCGCCAGCGGCTGGTCTACTGGCACAGCATGTTCGAGGTGGAACTGCAGGATTTACTGAATCAAGGTGACCAGAAATTCACCGGCACCACGGCCCCCTGGATGGCGGCGCACCGCGATTGGAACCTGTCGTTGGGCGACTGCTTGCTGCCGGACCTGGCCGATTGCCGCGGCCGGACGCTGGGCGAACTGGAGCTGCGCAGCCGGTTTGGCTGCACGGTGGCGGGAGTCGAACGGCAGGGCCTGATGGTCGGCAACCCGAATTCCGAAATGATGCTCTATCCCCGCGACAAGGTGCTCCTGCTGGGCGATCCCAAGCAGGTGGCCGCGGGCAAGGAATTCCTCCAATCGGCTTCAGGCGCGCCTACGGTCTCGCATTTCGACGAGGTGCGCATGGATGCGGTGACGCTGCCGCCGGACTGCGTGCTGCACGGGCGGACGCTGGCCGAGCTGGCGCTCAGCCGGGCTTTCGGCCTGCAGGTGGCGGGCATCAACCGCGCCGGGCAGCGCATCCTGAATCCCGGCGGAGAGGAAAAACTTTTCGCCGGCGACGATGTGCTCGTGCTCGGCAGCCCGGACCAGATTTCCGCGTTCAGGGCGAGTTTGCAGAAGTGAACAAGGCAAGGCGCTTGGGGGCAAGCGCCCCTACCGCAAGGCAACCGGCCCGGCGACAAGCGCCGGCCCTACAAAGAAAAAAAGCGCATCCGCAATGGATGCGCCGTGCGTCAAACAGGAATCCGGGCCGCCCGCTCAGTTGTTGCCGGGCTTCTGGCCGGCGTCGGTTTTTTTCTCGTCCTTCTCCTCCTCACCTTCCTTGGAGGCTTTCTTGAATTCCTTGATCGACTGACCGAGGCCTTTGGCCAGGGCGGGCAGCTTGGCTCCGCCGAACAAGAGCAGGATGATCACCAGGATGATGATTAGCTCGGTGGTGCCGACGCCGGCAATGGCGAGTGGGAGCAGGGAGAGTGACATGGGTGGCAGGTTAGATTTACGGTCGGGTGAGTAAAGGGCGAAAGCGGACTCAGTCCTGGGGGAAGCCGAACTGGCCGAGCGGACCGCCCGGCTTGAGGAACTGTGCCGGGATCGACGGCGGCTTCTTGAGCAGATTCTGCGGGTTGTCGATCTGCTCGGCATCGAAGAAGCCGTGCAGCTGGCGGATGCGCGTCGGATGGCGCATCTTGCGGAGGGCCTTGGCCTCGATCTGGCGGATGCGCTCGCGGGTGACCTTGAATTGCTTGCCGACCTCCTCGAGCGTGCGGCTGTAGCCGTCAACCAGGCCGAAGCGCAGGGTCAGCACGCGGCGCTCGCGCTCGGTGAGCGAGTCGAGCACGTCCATGATCTTTTCGCGGAGCAGCGAAAAGGCGGTCATGTCGTAGGGATTGTCCGCCGACTTGTCCTCGATGAAGTCGCCGAAGCTGGTGTCGTCGCCGTCGCCGACGGGCGACTGGAGCGAGATGGGCTGCTGGGCCATCTTCATGATCTGCTGCACACGCTCGACGGGCAGGTTCATCTCCTCGGCGACCTCCTCCGGGGTCGGCTCGTGGCCGAATTCCTGGAGCAGCTGCTTCTGGACCTGCATCACCTTGTTCAGCGTCTCGATCATGTGGACCGGGATGCGGATGGTGCGGGCCTGGTCGGCGATCGAGCGGGTGATCGCCTGGCGGATCCACCAGGTGGCGTAGGTCGAGAACTTGTAGCCGCGGCGGTATTCGAATTTCTCGACGGCCTTCATCAGGCCCATGTTGCCCTCCTGGATGAGGTCGAGGAACGAGAGGCCGCGGTTGGTGTATTTCTTGGCGATGGAAATGACGAGGCGCAGGTTGGCCTCGACCATCTCGGTCTTGGCCTTGTGGGCCTCGCGGATGAAGCCGCGCGCGGTCTTCAGCGTGTCCATCAGCGCCTGTGGCGTGATGCGCATCTCGAGTTCGTGGTGCTTCAGCCGGGTGTTGACGGCGCGGACGTCGATGGCGGCGTCCTTCTTCGACTTCGGGTGCTTCGACCGGTGGAGGTCGTGGAAGCATTTTTCCACCTCGTGGATCCTCGGCCGGAGTTCGAGGAGGAAGTCCTCGTAGACCTTCAGCTTGAAGAAATATTTGACGTAGCTCGCGCGCAGGACGTTGTCGCGCTTCTTGAAGCGGATCATGGCGTTCTTGCGCGCCTTCTCATCGCGGGCCTTGAGCGCGTCGGACCAGGCTTCGGTGGCGATGACGTCGTTGGTGCGGGTGACCTCGACCAGCTTCTGGAGGTTCTTGAAGTAGGCTTCGCGGCTCTCGATCTTCTTGTCGATGACGAGGCGGTCGAAGCGCTCGGTCCGGAGCAGCAGTTTCTCGCCAAGATCGGCCAGGTGCTTGCCGACCGGCCCGAGGGCGAAGAGGGCGGCGAGGGCGTTGATCTCGGCGGTCTCGATGCGCTTCGAGATCTCGACTTCCTGCTCGCGGGTCAGCAGCGGGACCTGGCCCATCTGCTTGAGATACATGCGGACCGGGTCGTCGAGGATGTCGTTGTTCGATGTGCGCGATTCCTCCTCCTCGGCCTCCTCCTGGCGCTGCTTGTAGTTGTCGACCTCGTCGGGATCGAGGATGTCGATCTCGAGGTTTTGCAGGATGGAAATGACGTTCTCGATGTCCTCGGGGTTGTCGACGGACTCGGGCAGGGCCTCGTTGATGTCGGCGTAGGTGAGGTACCCCTGTTCCTTCGAGAGGCGGATCAGGTAGCGGATCTTCTCGTTGAGGTCGCCGGAGAGATTCTCAAGCGCCTTTTCCTTGAATTCCTTGGCGGCGTCCGCCGTGGCGGCCAGCGGCGCGCTGTTTTTGGTGGGCTCGGGATGTTTGCCGTTGCCGGCGGCCTTGGGCGCTTCGTCTGGTTTCGCGGCAGCAGGATGCTTGTCGTGGTTTTTTCCCTTGGCGTTGGGAGCCTGCGGTTTCGCAGGCGCCTTTTCGGGGGCGGATTTGGCGGCGGGCTTGGCGTGCTTGGAATGGCTCGGCATAACGTAAATGATAACTCCCTGGGCAGGTTACGGTCGATCAGCGGCGGTGACGGCGGCGTCAGGAATCGAGCGAAAGCTTCGGAGGATGGTGGAGCTGACGGGTGATTTCGGCGCGCTGTTTCAACAGTGAAAGTAAGTCAGAGTCACCATTCGTTCCTTTCGAGGCTATTTCAAGTTCTATTTGGCGCAGCCGCGGCTCGAGAAAACGTCGCTGCAACGACCGCAGACCTTCGTTCGCCATCTTGGCCAAATCATCGTCGCCCGCCGCCTCAAAAAGCAGCGAAGCGACAAGGGACTTTTCCTCCTGCGTCTCAATGAGTTGATCCAGCTGTTCGCGTCCAGCCCAACCGTTGTGGGTGACCTCGGCCAGGATGCGGTCCAGCAGCCGGCCGGCCGTGCGGGATTGGTCGATCCACTCGTGTGGCAATTGACGCGCCAGAGCATGCAGCAGCGCCTCGTGATGCAGGCACAGAAAAAGCAGATGGGCCTCGGTCGATTTGTTGTCCATGTCGCCGGCCGGCGCGGCGGCGGCCGGCGGGGTTGCGCTGGCGGGCGCATGACGGGCGCCGCCTTGCCGGGTCACGAACGTCCGAAAGTCCCGCTCAAGCGCCGCGGGTGGCACCCGGAGATGGCCGGCGATTTCGGTGAGGAACGCCATGCGGGTCACATCGGAATCGGTCTGACCGATGATTTCGTAGAGCGCCGTGCCCGCGCGCGATTTTTGCTCGGCCGACGCGCCGGCGGCGTTGGGCAGCAGCGAACGGCACGCGAAGGCCATCGCGGACAGGGCGTTTTTCTTCACCTCGTCATAGGCGGCGAGCCCGCGCTCGAGAAACAGCAGGTCGGGATCCAGCTTTTCCGCGCCGGCGAGCATCAGGAACCGCACTTCCAGGCCCGCTTTCAACGCCATGGGCAGGAACCGCAGCGCCGCCTTCTGCCCGGCGGCATCGCTGTCGAAAAAGCATTCCACCTCGGGATGGTAGCGGCGCAGCAGGAGGAGCTGACCCTCGGTGATCGACGTGCCCTGCGGCGCGATCGCGGTCTTGAGCCCGACGCTCCAGCACCGCAGGGCGTCGAGCTGGCCTTCCACCAGCACAAAAGGATGGCCGTCGCCGGCGTGGCTCCGGGCCCGGTCCAGGTTGAACAGCAGGTTGCTCTTGGTGAAGATCGGCGTCTCGGGCGAGTTGACGTATTTGGCTTCGCGCGCCGGGTCGTCGGCCGGGGTCAGCTCGAGCTGACGCGCCGTGAACGCCACGACGCGCCCCTGGTGGTCGCGGATGGGAATCATCAGCCGGCCGCGAAAGCGCGGGCGCAAGGCGCCGAGCGTGGGCACCGCGCCGTCGCGCATGAAAAACAGCCCGCATTGCCGCAGAGCGTCCTCGGTGAATTTCCGTTTCAGCAGCGTGGCGGCGAGGCCGCTGTCCTCGGGCGGGGCGAAGCCGACCTTGAACTCATCCGCCAGCTCCAGTGCGAAGCGGCGATTCTGCGTCCAGTAATGCCGGATGAACTCGCCGTGCGGCGTCGCGGCGAGGAACAACTGCCGGTAGTAGTCGGCCGTGAGATCATGGATGTCGAAAATTTCCTGCCGCAGCGAGCGGGTCTCCTTCGAGGGGCCGCCGGAACCCTCCTCGTATTCGAGCGCGATGCCAAAACGCTGGGCGATGGCCTCCACCGCTTCGGTGAACTGCAGGCCCTCCGTCTCCATCACGAAATTGATGACATCGCCGGCCTTGCCGCAGCCGAAACATTTGAAGAATCCCTTGTCGGCCGAGACGTTGAACGACGGGGTTTTTTCCGCGTGAAACGGACACAGGCCCTTGAAGCGTCCGCTTCCGGCCTTTTTCAGCGCGACCACGCGCACCACCACGTCGTGAATATTCACGCGGTTCTTGAGGTCACGCAGGCTGGCGGCTTTGATGACGGGCACGGGGAGGGAAAGTGTCATCGCGAGGCCCGTGTAGCGGGCCGTGGCGATCCATCCAGCTGGATTGCTTCGTCGCTCTGCTCCTCGCAATGACAAATTGAGGTGCCCAGAATAAACTTTTATCCGCCGTTGGGGTCTGTCAGGTTGCGCACCCTCCACCCCGGCCGGCCGGCGCCTTTTTTTCCATGCGTTCATTCCTTCAACACTGCTCCTTATTCCTTGCACTGGCCTGTGGCGTCTCGGCGCCGGCCGCACCCAAGGCCCCGCCGACCGCGCCCGTCTGGGAGCACCGGCTGGTGGATTTCAGCGACGCGGACTACCGTTATGCCGTCGAGCAGCTGCTGCAGGATTTCGAGCAGACCACCGGCCGCAAGCTCGCGCCGGGGGCCAGGAAAAAGGTGGGTCTCAAGGTCTACGCCGACTCGGGCCCCGGCCTGGCCACTCCCTTCGGATTGGTGCGCGGCCTGATCATCGCGCTCGAGAAACGGGGCTTCGCGAGCGAAAACATTTTTCTGGTCGGGCTCAACCCGCTGCGTCTGCGCCTGACCGGTTACCTGCCGTCGTTTTCCAGCGGCACAGTGCCATTCCCCGGGCACCCGATCTACGTGCTCGAGTCGGGCAAATTCTACGATCCAACCTGGTTCTACGACAGTCCGCTGCCCTCGCGTTTCGATCCCATCGTCAACGATCGCGCGGTCGAAGCCGCCGCCGGCGGCAAGTCCACGACGACCACCGAGGAGGACCGCAAGAGCTTCCTCGCCACGCCGCTGTTCCTCGACGCCGATTTCTGGATCAACCTGCCGGTCTACACCGACCATTCCGTGCTCGGCGTCAACGGTGCGCTGGTCAACGCCACGCTCTGGAACGCCAGCAACACGTTTCGCTTTTTCAAGAGCCCCGCGACCGCGCCCGCGGCCGTCGCCGAGATGGCGGCCATTCCGGAATTGCGCGAGGGCTGGGTGCTCAACCTGGTCAGCCTGCAACTCTACCAGTTCATCGGCGGACCCTATTTCAACTCCCTCTACACGCTCTCCGAGCCGAAGATATGGATGAGCACCGATCCCGTCATGCTCGATGCCCTGATGCTGGAAAAGCTCAATGCCGCGCGAAAGAAGACCGGCTTCGAGCCCATCTCGGAGGACGATGCCCGGATGCTCGACTTCGCCCAGCAGCTCGGCGTGGGCTCGATCGACACCGCGCGCGTCAACTGGCGTCGCTCCGGGCAGCCCTGAGGAACTTCAGGGGAAACTCGGAGAGATACAGCTCGGTCGCTTCCTTGAGATTCCGCAACGCTTCCTGATGGGTGCGGCCCTGGGTGGTGGTGCCGGTTTCCGGGTTGTAGGCCACCAGCATCTTGGAACGGGGAGCCGGATAGATGACTGCGGTCAGGGTCTGCATGAGGTGACCACTATGCGAGTGGAGACAGCCGTGTCAATTGGCGGGGTGGGGGCCCTCTGCCCCCAACGTGCAAGGCGCGGTAGGTTTGACTGAGGCCTCGTCGGGCTTGGACGCAGGTGCTAACTCAGAGTCTTTGCTCGGGGCCGGCCGCACGATGAATTCGTGGACCTTCGCCGGGTCGAGGTATTGCCTCGCGAGCGCGGTGAGATCGGCGGCGGTCACGCTTTCGTTGTCGGTGTAGCGGCTGCGGCTCCAGTCGAGCCTCTGGGGAAATTCCTGCGCGCCGGCCAGCACGGTGTTGAGCCAGTATTGGTTCGTGCGGGACGACTCGCGGAGAGCGGTGAGCACAGGCTGCTTGGCCCGCTCGAGCTCCTCGCCGGTGACGCCGCTTTCCCACAGCGAAGCGGCGGCGGCCTTGATGGCATCGGCAATCGCGCGGGCCTCGCCGGGCGCGACGGTGGCGTCGGCGATGAGCCAGCCGTAATCGGGGTAGGTGTCGCTCAGGTCCGAGGCGGTGTTGGGGCTGTAGGTGCCGCCCATCTCCTCGCGAATCTTCACGCGGAGCCGGTCGCCGAAGACGTCGGAAAGCAGCCGCAGACGCCGGGCCAGTTTCACGTCCCGGCCGTCGGTGGCCGGCCAATAAAGACGTACGATCGCCTTGGGTATTTCGGTGGCCACCGCATACTCCCTCGTGAGCGGCGAGGCCGGGCGGGAAACCCGGCGGCTTCCGGCGTAAGCGGGTTTCGTGGCGCGTTTGGCGAGCGCCCCAAAGGTTTGGGCGACGGCGGCCACCGTGGCGTCGGGATCGAGGTCGCCGACGACGGCGATTTCAACCGGTCCCTGCGCGAACTCCGGAGTGAGCCACGCTTTTAATTCGTCGAGGGTGCGGGCGAGCATGACGTCCTTGGGCGGCAGGCCAAAGCGCGCGTCCCCCGCGGCGAGAAGCGGCGCGACCTCGAGTTGCAGCGGGCCGTCGGGCGTGTGCTCCAGCTGCGTGTAGAGCTGCTCGGCGCCCTTCTTCACCTGGCGCAGGGCCTCGGGACGGTAGCCGGGATCAGTGAGGAAAGCGCACAAAAGCTGGAGCTGAAGGAGCAGGTCCGTGCGGTTCGTGACGCCGCCGAAGGTGAACGCGTCATCCTGCGCGCCGAAGGCGAGGCCGAGGGTCTTCCCCGCGAGGATGCGCTGCAGGTCGTCGACGCTGTGTTGGCCGAGCCCGCCGGGGGTGAACGCGGCATTGGCCAGCAGCGACAGGCCGGGCTGGCCGGCCGGCACAGTGAGCGTGCCGCCACCGACGCGCACGGACAGGCGGATCCGGCCCGGTTCAAAGTCGGTGGGCTTGAGGTTGAGGCGCACGCCGTTCTTGAATTGGATGAGCGTGGCGCCAAGGTCGTCGACCGTGGTCTTTTTGTCCACCCGGCCGGGGCGGCCGAAATTTGTGTAGGCGAAGCCACCTCGTTCATTCCTTGCCTGGGCGGCGACGGGCACGGCCCGGCTGGCCTGATACGCTGCGGCGATGGCGTGGGCGGGATTCGGCAGCGTCAGATTGCCGGTGACAAAGATCTTCCGGCCGCTGGCTTCAGCCCAGGTGGAGCGAAGCGCGGCGGCGCAAACCTCCGGCGTGATCCTGGCCAGGGCCGGCAGGTAAAGCGCAAGATTGGCCGTGGGATGGGTGGTGACGGAGCGGTCGAGGACATCGTGGACCAGTTCATCGGCGAGTCCGCCCGAGCGGCGGCTGGCGGCGGTCCGGACGGCCTCTTCGAGGTTGTTGCGCATGTCGGCGACAGCTTCGGCGAGTTCGTCGGGCTGGAAGCCGTGTTCGAGGACGCGGCGCAGCTCCTGCTCGGCGACCGCGAGCGCGCCCGACCACTGGTCGGGCCGGCAGTTGAGTTCGATGGAGGCGTTCCGAAAGAAATCGAACTGCTCCGTCACGCCGACGAGACCGCTGAGGAACGGCGCGTTCTCCTGTTTGGCCAGGATGGAAAGGCGGCGGTTGAGCATTCGGAGGGCGAGGGTGCGCGGGAGGTAGCGGAGGCGCAGGGCCGCGGTATCGGGTTCAAAGCCGCAGGGGGTGACCGTTTCCAGCGCGACATTGACGTTGCCGGCTTCGGGTTCGGGATGCAGATGGACAATCACGGACTCGGGGGCGGTGACAGTGCCGAGGCGCGGCTCGGGCTGGGCCGGGGCGCGGGTGCCCAGCGGCGAAAAAATTTCCTTCACCAACGGCTCGACCGCCGCCGGATCGATGTCCCCGACGACGACCACCACCATGCGCTCAGGCCGATACCAGGTGTCGTAGAAGTCGGCGAAGCGTGCGCGGGGGGCCGTCTTGATCACCTCTTCCGTGCCGATAGGCAGGCGTTGGGGGAATCGCGTGTCGGGCACCAGAAAATCGAGTTCCGCGAGGAAGGTGCGCAGGCCGACGGAGTCGCGGGCGCGCTTCTCGCTCAGGATGATGCCGCGCTCGTTTTCAATCTCCTTCGGTTCGAGCAGCAGGCCGCCGGCGACATCGGCGAAGAAGGTGAGCGATTCGCGGAGCGTGCCGGGCTTCGTGTCGGGCAGTTCGAGGTGGTAGATGGTGCGGTCGAAATTCGTGGAGGCGTTGGTGTCGCCGCCGAAGTCCATGCCGAGGCGCTGGAAGAACTCGACCACCGTCGCTGACGGGAAGCGCTGGCTGCCGTTGAACGCCATGTGCTCGAGAAAGTGGGCGAGGCCGCGCTGGTCTTCGTTTTCGTAAAGCGAACCGACCTTGATCGCGAGCCGGGCGCTGACACGACCCTTGGGCTCCTGGTTGCGCCGGAGGACGTAGTGGAGGCCGTTGTCGAGCCGGCCCCAGTGGATCGCGGGATCGACCACCAGATCGCTGGTTTCATGGGCAAAGTCGGTGGCGAACGCCAGCAGCGGGGCCACGACGAGGGCCAGGGCGATCCGGCGCAGGAAAACCGGGACGGAGCGGCGGCCATCGCTGAGTTTCGGGCGGGCCGGCTTGGCCGGGCCGGGCCGGGTCGGGTGAGTGAATTCAAGGCGGCTCAATGGCATGGCTGCGAACCACTGTTCGCAGGTCATTGCGGAGTGCAAGTTTCCACTGGTGAGCGGGATGGGACGGGGTGGCCGACTTTTGTGTGGCAAATTGCGCACGTCGCTCCCTATCTGGTGGATACTCATGAAAGCGAAAGCCAGTTCCAAGCCCGAGGCCGTGAACGCCGCGCTCGCCCGGAAGAAAGGGCCGGTGTCGAAGTTTCTGGCGCAACACTACCGCCACTTCAATGCCGCCGCCTTGCTGGATGCGGCCAAAGGGTATGAGACGCACCTGGCGGCCGGAGGCAGGATGCTGGTCACCCTCGCGGGCGCCATGTCCACCGCGGAATTGGGCATTTCGCTGGCCGAAATGATCCGGCGCGACAAGGTCCATGCCATCGTTTGCACCGGCGCGAACCTGGAGGAGGACATTTTCAACCTCGTCGCGCACGATTATTACGAGCGCGTGCCGCACTACCGGAACCTGACCGCCCAGGACGAACAGGACCTGCTGGCCCGCCACATGAACCGCGTGACCGACACCTGCATCCCGGAAGAAGAGGCCATGCGCCGGATCGAGCGCGAAGTGCTGAAAGTTTGGCAGAAAGCGGACAAGGCCGGCAAGCGTTTCTTCCCTTATGAATATATGTATCAATTGATTCGCGGCGGCACGATTGAAAAATATTATCAGATCGACCCCAAAAATTCCTGGGTGATCGCGGCGTGCGAAAAAAATCTCCCGATTTTCACGCCCGGATGGGAAGATTCCACGCTCGGAAATATTTTTGTCGCGAATGTGATACGCAAAGAGGTCTCTGATTATCAAGTGGTCAAGGCCGGCGTGGAGCAAATGGCGGCCCTGATTGAATGGTACAAGGTCAACAGCCGCGAGGAATCGATCGGATTTTTTCAGATCGCCGGCGGGATTTCCGGGGATTTCCCGATCTGTGTGGTGCCGCTGATTCTTCAGGACCTGAAAGAAAAGTGCAGGCTCTGGGGCTATTTCTGCCAGATTTCTGACAGCACGACGTCTTATGGTTCTTACAGCGGCGCGGTGCCGAATGAAAAAATTACGTGGGGAAAATTGGACGGCAAGACGCCGCGTTTTATGATTGAGTCCGACGCCACGATCGTCGCGCCTCTCATTTTTGCGTACGTTCTCAACAAGTGACCGGTAAATTTCAGCCCGCGCCGTGGTGCCGGGGCGGACACGCGCAGACGATCATCGGCGGTATTTTCCGCGAGAATCTTTCGATTCCATATCGCCGCGAACGCCTTGAACTTCCTGACGGAGATTTTCTCGACCTCGATTGGGCAGATGCGGCGCCGCTGGCTTCGGACGCGCCGCTTGTATTCATCCTGCACGGACTCGCGAGTCATTCCTCCAGTCTCTATATTAAAACACTCATCGATGAAATTTTGAAACGCGGCTGGCGC
>Ga0209515_10009856_pt1 | contig 10789 bp, 12 predicted proteins | sample Subgroupgradi54m_FD_187454 | JGI IMG/M metagenome (GOLD analysis project Ga0209515, IMG submission 187454) | Subsurface groundwater microbial communities from S. Glens Falls, New York, USA - GMW60B uncontaminated upgradient, 5.4 m (SPAdes)... ...
AAATGTGAATCTAACGATCTTAATGGAAATTATCTGATAGTATTGGGGTCGGTGTCAAGAGTGAGGGAGCCGAGAGAGGGAATCGAACCCTCGACCTCCCCGCCAAGGCGGGGCGCTCTACCACTGAGCCACGGGGTGATTTGTGAGCCGCCTGTGGGAATCGGACCCACGATCTAGTCATTACCAATGACTCGCTCTACCACTGAGCCAAGGCGGCAAGACAAGACAAAACAATTATAATCGGCTCGCAGAAAACTCTGGGCTTTAGCCTGGAGTTGATTGCGAACAGATTAAAACTTCTGCCGAAGGCACAATTATATCAGTTATGCTAGAGTTTTCGTGAGCCTCATTAAACTTTCAACAGAAACTAGGGTTTTTTAAGCCCGAGAAGTTTATACCTTATGCCAGTTGTTTTTGACGCATTGGGTGGATGGGTCGGAGAGGGCGGAGAGGTTGGCGACGATCGGGTTCAGATATTTCGCTTTCAGAGTATCGTTCGACAATGCCAACTTTTACCTGATCGGTAAGAATATCGGCACGCCTGGTGCCGTCAATTCGTAACTGAGCTAGCACATTTTTTATGTTCGAAGAGGTTGTGTAGGGATTGATCTCATTTTTCCAACCAAATGATATTTTGGAGATGAGGTCTACCGGGAGACTAGCTTTTTTCCCAGTAGTGCCTCCTTGAATCAAATCAAGATTTGTTGTGCCATTGTCACGATAGTTTTTGATGTTGAGAGAATCAAGAAGGGGACGTAGTGGGACAAAGACTGGGCCAGTTTTTTTGCCCCAAATCAAGACACTGAATAGATAGTCGTTGTGACAAATGAATTTGATTTGATCGATGTCTTCTTGTTTCCAAATTTTTAGAAAATCTTCAACTCGCTTGCGATCTTCAAAAGAGGAGATTTTGTCGAGATTGGAATGGTAGTCAAAGCGATTGTCTTTGATGTGAAGCTCGGCCGGGCCCAGCCCAAGACGTTGGCCGTCAAAAGTTAGGTGTGCGAGTTGATCTTGTAACAATTCAGCTTCATAGTCATTGACTGGTCGGGCGAGAGAAAAGGAAAATTTTTCGCGCCCCCGGGTGGTCAGTTTATCAAATATTTCTAGAGGAATGGTGACGCGGACTTCGTCGCCTTCGAAAATTATTGAGTCGCGGCGGGGATCTTGGTCACGGATGTAAGTGGCTTTGATCTTGGTGCTGTCAAACAGAGATTTTAGGTTTTGTCGCAATTTTTCGGGAATAATTTCTTGGGAATCAAGAGAGTCAATTTCAATTAGTTGCCCTTTTTCTTTGCGTTCTTTGTCTGCCTCTTTTTTTAGAACAATGGCTTCTGGGTCACGCTCTGTAAAGCGAATGTTTTCGTCGGAAACATTGCCCCATTTGGATTTGGATGGGGATGACTTTATAGGAGCAGAGTCTGGTTGTCGGGGTAGTTCATCAACTTCAACGTCAGAAGTATATTTTTTGCCAAACCCACTTGTAAAATGTCCTGACTGGGCCAGGTCTTTAAACACTGAGCTGCCGCTTCTTTGATCGAGATGGAGACTGGGGTTTTTACGGCGGGGGACGCGGGGTTTGTCGGATTTCCATTTTTCTACTTTAATATCATGGCCAGTCGGGCCCTGGTTTTCGCTGGGGGTAAATGTTCCCATAATATATTTAGAGTAGGGTATCAGGGGCAGTCTTGCAAGGGGGAGTGGGGATTTGGTTAAGTGGCGGGACAGTCGGTGCAGTATAGAGCAGTTCAGTTTGTTTGTCAGAAGATTGTTCTGTCGGCTGGAGATGTATTCCATTAACCCACCAACCAGTGTTTTTTCTTTCTATTGTATATGACGGGAAGACGCAGATCGTTGAATTATTTTGATCAAGCAGCAACAAACAGATTGTTAATTTACCTAGCTCTGCTGGAACTATGGCATGAGACGAACCAAGTGGGGTGAGATGTTCCTCCCCCTCTTTTCGCCCGGCAATGGCATATTGGCGCTCACTATTTTTTGCAGGGATGAAATCAACTAACAGAACGTCGACTTGTTCGGGCTTAAGCACAGTCTGTGTATAGATCATTTGGGCGGGTTTGTCAATTCATTGTATTTATTGACTAATTTTTGCAGTTTCTCTTTTTGCCCGGTTTGTTGGTAGAGATTGGCAAGTGATTGCCAGGAAAAAAAGAAATGAGGATCGACTGCAATAGCCTTTTGATAATTTTCTTCGGCGGATTTTATATCACCTTTGGCGGCATAGGCGTTGGCGAGATTGTGGTAGAGATTGGGGACATTTGGGTTTTGCTTTATAGCTGACAAATATTGGACAATGGCCGAGTCGAGATCTCCCTTGTCTGCATAGGCCATGGCCAAGCCGTTTCTTATTCTTATACTTTGAGGAGCGTGGGCGAGGGTTTGGGAATAGAATCTAATCGCGTCAGTCCAGTCCTGCTCACGCGCGATAGTTCGCACGCTAAGTAACAATAGTGACAAAAGTAACAAGAGTAACATCGGGCGGGTTTTGGGCAAGAGAAAAATTAAAAAGGCAAAGAAAAAGACTAACGGGAGATAGAGATAGTGTTCATAGAAAATCCCATTGATCAAGACAACCCCAGTGTAAGGGGCAAAACAAAGGTAAAAAGATAAAAAGAAAAAAATTAAAGGCCAAGAGCGCCAGCGGACGAGAAAGTAGATGATGAGGGCATTGACAAGTATAAATCCAAAAAGATAGGGATTGAGAATCTGAGTTTGGATGGCGGCCGTATAGTCCCGTTCCATAAAGAGGTCTTTGGGGTAGACAAGTAGGCCCAGGTAGACGGGGAGGCTTTGAATAAAAGTTAAAAGACGGACGACTGCCGAGCTGCCATAAGGACTGACCCCCCAAGCGGCTTTCATATCAAGACTGTTGATGGCGGTAAGGTGATACCAAAGATAGGTAATCGCAATAAATAAGTATGGGATAATTTTTTTATAATTGAGCAGGAAAAGAAGGAAAAGAAAAACCATACCGGTTTCTTTCGATAAGATGGACAACAGAAAAAACAATAAAGAGGCCGCGAGTTTGTTTTTGAGGGAAAAAATTAGCGAGAGAAAGCCAAAGAGGACAAAAAGGGGGTCAGAGAGGCCAGAGATGTAGGAGATGGATTCGGTTTGGACGGGGTGGACAAGAAAAAAAAGAGCGATGAACAATGGCAAAATCCCGGCTCTACCGAAATTTTCCGTGCTCGCGGATCCCCCCCGCCAGCTGGCGGGGTAGCCTGCTGCGCGCGCAAAATTTGGCATCGCCGGAATTTTTTCTAAAAGTATTTTAAAAAAAAGAAAAATTGCGATAGAGGCGGTGATGTGGGCGAGGACGTTGACGAGATGATACCAAAATGGGTTGAAGCCCTGCCTGCCGGCAGGCAGGTCAAATAGAGAGTGGGTAATAGCATAGACGATTTGGGGAATAGGGCGATAATAATTGGATAATTTGCCACGGCCAGCAGTTTGAGAATCGGTAAAAAATTTATCGATTTGAAAGTTCTCAACATATTTATTGGCATAGACAAAATCTTCATCGTCCCAGAGAAAGGGGCCAAAAAGAGACGGGAGGTAAAGAAGTAGACCGGTGATCGCCAGGATAATAAGGGATATACGTGTTGACAAATTAATTTATAATATACCCCGATGGTCGAGAAAAAGATACCAAACTCTGGAAGGGTGTTAACACTTGAAGGACTGGTGATGTTGTCGGCGCAGTTTCGGGCCTATTCTTTGGCGACAGAGATGATAGAGAGTAATGAAACTGAAGAAGCAGTAGAGTTGCGTGCCCATGCCAATATGGCGTTACACTTAATTAGAAATTTGCATGCCAGTTTAGTAACTGGCCGATTTTTTGATCTAACTCCTGAAGAAAATATGAATTAATCCGTGAACTCCTGGACAAAAATTTCTCCGTAGATGCTGCCGTCGATGGCGCCAATGCCGATATGGCCAAAATCTAGAGAAAGGATATTGGCCCGGTGGCCTGGGGAATTCATAAGGCCCTGATGAGCAATTTGGACATTAGGGGCCAAGGCCAAGTTTTCCCCGGCGGCAAGAAAGGAAGTTCCGGCGGCTTTCATCCGGTCGAAGGGAGATTTCCCTTCGGGATTGTAGTGAGAAAAGTAGCCTCGAGCGAACATGTCTTTGGCGTAAGAGCGAGCTAAATCTTTTAGTCGGTTGTCAGAGATCAGTGGTTTGGCTCCAATTTTGGCTCGTTCTTGGTTAACTAAAAAGAGCATAGCTTGCTCGGCAGATCCATCAACAGTGACCACTTTTTGGGTGAAATGGAGGTCGACATTTTCTGATGAACCGGGTTTAATCGTAATGAAATTTAGCGTTTCGTCAATCGCGGGAGTAAATATTGAGTTAAATTGTTTTTCAATTGTTTGGGTTCTGGATATAAGGGAAGATCCAAACCTTGATGATAATAGGTCTTTTTTTATGTCGCCGCGGATAGGTAGAGTAATAAGTAGGGTGAGAAAAAAAGCAATATAGATGAGGGCCTCGCCAAGTGCGGGGAGGACACCCAAGATCTGGTTGGCCGGCGATTTCTTTACGGATTTGGGTAGTTGGACATAGATGGTGCTGGCAATATAGGCAAAAATGGTTTGGCCGATCACTCCGGCCAACAAAAAGCCAATGGCGTTGGAAATTCCATGAGGTAATGAAAAGTTGCTGATAAGTATTTGCCCAAAAAAAGAATAAAAACGGAGAGAAGCCACAAAGGAAAGGAGAAGACTGCCCAGCTCGATCAAACCGCGCAAAAATCCTCGGCGCCAACCGTCGGCGACAAAAAAACCCGCGACTACTAAAATTATTAAATCTGCCCAGTTGCCGGAAAGAGATGGCATTATGATTATATTTTATACTTGATTGTCGAATTTTAGGGGGGTAATTGGTAGGTCGGGGCGGTACTCGGGATGGTGCTGGGTGAGATATTTTTCCAAGTATTCGGCGAGGGAATGGAGACTGTCATGGGGGGCAGCCAAGATTGCTTCGGTTTCTTCGGGGTTTAATCCGCGTCCGTTTAGAATTCGTGAACGAGTGGTGTGGTCACCACTTACCAGTTTATCCGCGAACTGGCGGTCAATATCGGCATTGCCGATGATAGCTTCGATGGCTTGGCGAGACATAAGAGTATTATACTACAGGTTGGCAATTTTATCCAATAGAGTGTTATATAATTTTTTCAATGGAGAAAGTCAAGATTTCGCCGGAGACTTTTGAACTGTGGGCAATGGTTTGGCGTCAAACTGGAGAGCATTGGAAAAATTTGGGTCTACCGAAAGAAAAATGGACGGCCGCTTTTAGAAAAGAGAAGGGGTATTTGGGGATGGCGCAGAAGTCGAGAAAGCGGCAACAGGTGACGCGGGTCTAGAGCCTTGGTATAATCTCCAGTGTTATGAAATTTTCTAGAGAAAGAGAGCCGCGAAAAATATTGGTGGTGGCGGGACTAGTAGTGTTGGCGGTGTGTCTTTTGGGGTGTACCGGATCAAAAGATTCTTCTCAGGCGAAAAATAATCCGACACCGGGGCCAACCCAAACCGTGTTTGCCGATCGGCGCTATTTTTGGCCGATTCCAGTGGCATCTAGCCCGGCGAGCTTAAAAGGAAGTGAGTGTGTAGAATTTATTGGCGAAACATTTTCAGGGACATTGGGTTTTTATTATCCCCCGTTTGATCTGATAGGAAATTTTGAAGTCGTTAAATTCAATATGGCTAGCGTGCCGAGCAATACCAAATCGGGCAATGTGGCTGAGAAATTGGCAGTAATTTTGCCAGTGGAAAAATCAATAAAAGGCCGGATAAGCTTAGATTATAGTGAATTTGGGTCAGTTTCTGAGTCAGAGTTTTCGGCTGGGTGCACTAAAGAAAGAATTGCAGCTGGGTTAATCGATCAACAATTTAACCACGTGTTTGCCGGCGATTATAAAAACCGGAAATATTATGCGTTTCGAAATTTTGGAATTAGAGCCAGGGAAGCCCTGGGAGCAATCCAACTTTTTGAAGGAGATTCTCCGGTTCCAATTGCGATGCAGGTGGCCCCGTAAAGAAAAACCCCGCTTTTGGCGGGGTTTTTGTTCAAACATTTACAGATTCAAGGGCGGCGAGCATACCGCGTAAATGACCGATCGGATAGTAGTTGTCACGGCGGGTGCTTTCTCCCAGAACGATTGATTTCGCGACTTCGACTGCTCCCATGGTGCCTTGAGAAAAAATGCCGTGTTTGGCGTAGACCTTTCGCAAGTAGGTTTCGCTGATTTCGTTTTTCTGGCAAAGTTGTGACGCGATTGGCAGAGCATTTAGCCAGAGCCGGCCGCCAGAATTCTCAAGCGTCTTGAGGTGATCGGTTTCCCCAATTGCTTCAATTTGTCCGACAGTGACATTTTCACTACTGCCACCAGCCTTGACAAAGATATCTTCTCCCTGGGCGACTATAAGCGCAAGATCTGTAATGATCACGCCTAGTTGGTCGTTTTCAAGTGACATGTTGCCTCCTTAGGGTATAGTGATGAAAAGAGCTAATGCAAAATCGATTCTTCTGTCCTGTAGTATATCACAAATCGAAAAATAAATCAATTTTGAGATATTTTATTTAAACTGATCTATTGTTGTACTGACCACAGGTGATATATACTGCAACTATGCCTCTTGACAAGATAAAGTATTTTTACTGGAAAAAAGGACTAAGCACACGGGAAGTGGGAAAACTATTGGGAATCAGTCAGTGGAGCGTTATTTCTAAGATGAGAAAATATAAGATTCCAAGGAGGAAACCTGCAGAAACTTTGAGGATCCAGTTTAAGAAAAGCCCACTTTCTTTTAACAAGAAAATAACATTAACAGCTGTTGAGGCAAAACTTTACAGTGCTGGATTAATGCTTTATTGGGCTGAAGGGGCAAAAGCCCAACACGGGATTGTAGACTTTTCCAATTGCAACAAGCAAATGATCTTATTGTTCCTATCGGTCCTAAGGAAAATTTATAGGGTTCAGGAGAGCAGAATTAGAGTTCTTCTCTATTGCTATGCAAACCAAAAAGTAGAAAGTTTGATAGATTTTTGGTCACGAGAATTAAAAATATTAAAATCTCAATTTACTAAACCATACGTAAGAAATGATTTTAAATTTGCTCAGATAGATAAAATGCCTTTTGGATTAGTTCATGTGCGATATAATGATAAAAGACTACATAAACAGATCTTGGAAGATATTGATAAAATAGCATTTGAGTTGAGCTGAGGTGGTAGAGTGGTCAAATACACAGGACTGTAAATCCTGCGCTCGAAAGGGCTACCCTGGTTCGAATCCAGGCCTCAGCACTTTTAAAAGGAGGAATCAATGCTAATTGTTGCGGGAGTGGTTTGGGGAATATTTTGTTTAATCGGGGCCATTTTGCTCATCATTGTCATCGTGAGGGATAAAAAAAGCTCTGGAACCAATGTGACTGTCAATATCGGTGCTGGAGGTGGCAACATAAAAGTTGATGGGACGGCAAAAATTGTGGCCGTGTCTCGTGACTTTTTTGTCATCAGAAAGCACAGCGGTGAATCGGTCACGTCTCAACCGGGCGAGACACCGCCCCCTTGGGAGGAGCCGGCGTATTACACTATCAACGCCGATTTAGCTAGTGGTGAATGGCTGGTTAGTGGAAAGCAGGTAAAAGTGCATGCCACTGGCGATAAATGGACTACTGTGACCGATGTGTTTGACGAGTCACAATTTATCTGGGCTTTTGGTGTATCCCTGATGATTGGGGGTGGGGTTTGGGCCGCGGGTATGCTAATTGCTCAAATGATCATTAAGCCGTAGGGCAAGGAGCAAAGCCAATTTGAAAGTTACCGCCCTGTGGGAGAAATCCCCGGGCGGTTTTTTATGGGCAGTTTTAAATCCCATAGTTTGATTTTTGTTTCTGCTTGTGCTACTATCGAATTGCTCTTTGAGAATTTATTGAGCGAAATCAAATCCAATTTGAAGGAGGCAGTTTTATGTCTTTGTCGCAGATTATTGAGGTGATGGCAGTGATTGTCGAGGGTTTGGTGATTTTTGTTCTGGCATTGGCATTGATCTGGGCCTTATGGCATGGTAATAAGGTTTCCGGGATGACTATTCTCCATGCAACCGGGGACGACTCACGTTGGCACATAAATGTGCTAGAGATCGCAAAATTGGCAGCATCAGCGCGGGAGTTCTTTGTTATCAAAGAGGTGGTGACCGGGAAGTCCTTTGCAAGCCAACCAGGAGAGATTCCTCCTGCCTGGACACGACCGGCATACTTTACGGTTAGCGGCGAATTGAGCTCGGGGAAATGGCAGGTAGTCGGTAAAGACGTCGCAGTACACGTCACTTCTCATCAGGAAGTGACGATGAAATTGGAAATCAGCAAGTTTGACCGGTTTGGGGCAAGCTTTACTGTTTTGCTCATTGGAGTAATTTTGGAGTTTTGGGGTTATCAACTTGTCCACTGGTTAGTGGGTCTGACTGTTGCCGCTCAGATCATCAAGTGAAAGTGACCGCCCTGTGGGAGAAATCCCCGGGCGGTTTTTTATGGGCAGTTTTAAATCCCATAGTTTGATTTTTGTTTCAGTTTTTGGTATAATAAATTTGGAATATCAAAACTTTTCCAGGAGGAAGTGAATTGGACCCAGAGCAAAAGCTTTTGTTTGGCGATTTGAAAGTGGGAGATAAATTCATCGTGTTCCCGGAGCCAGGTGATAATAGTGGACATGGTGGATATTTGGCTGGCGACTGGTTAAGGATAAAGATTAGTCCTGTCCCTGCCGAAGGTGGTGGGCCAGACAATAATTATGTCAGACTGGCAGATGGAGTTTGTTCTAGTTTTCCAGACAAAATGCCGGTTTACAAGGTTTTATTGGGAAGGAGCTGGGACTAAAATATTACCGTCGAAGAGTTAAAAACTCTTTCGGCGGTTTTTTTATGCCTGCCCGCCGGCAGACAGGGGAAAAACAAGACACTCAATAAAAAACCGCACCCGACAATTTCTTGTCAAAGGTGCGGTGGTGGGACTACGAATTATCTTTTAGTGCGAGATTCATGAATATTTCGTAGTCGTTGCAGATCTCTTCGGTGCGCAAAAGGCGTTGCGAAGTGTCGATATTGGCTTTATAGAACTGGACCGATACATGTTGATGGTTGGGGTTGCCGTCTGTCCAGATATTTTCTGGGTCTCCGACCAAAGAGTAAGAGTTGGCTCCACTGGGAGCAATTCTTTGGACTTCCTTGATGCCATATTTGAAAAAACCATGGTAACCCCTGGTTTTGGTCACAAATTCCGTTGGTTCGCCAATTGGGGTGAGAGAGGTGACCAGAAATTCTGGGACGCCACTATCCATTCCATCGCCAACTTTGGGAGCTTCGGTGAACCAAATCCGGTTGTTGATCATCATCAGGGCGCGGAATTTAATCCTTGGACAATTGGACATTGGTTTCATCAGCGACTGCCAATGCTTTCCAATCAAGTTGTAAATATCATATAGCCCGGGGTGAATGTCGTTTATCGGTGAATTGGTATGAACACCCACAAAGCGACAGCCATCGTTCCATTCGTGACAAGAGACGTCAAACGCCAGCGCTTCGCACCAGGAAGGGGCGGAAAGGTGGTGATGCATCACTTGGCTCATGCTGAGCAAATGGGCATAGGGCCCTTCTCTTTTTTCGAGAAAGGAGATAAAGTCGCCCTTTTTTTCTGAGTAGCCGTAGGAACAATTGTTTGCATCACTCAACTGAAGTAGATAGGGATCAGATGTGATCTCAGCGTAGCGCAGTTGTTTGGCTTTTCGGCGAGATTCACGATCTGGCCAGTCGGGTAAACCATAGCGGTTTTCTTCATCGATTCCAGCTTGGGCCTGGTGCCACTGTCTTGCCAAGGTCGTATGGTAGTTGATGTACTCTTCGGCTCGAGGTCCCATTCGGGCCTTGAGTAGTGGATTGTGTAGAGCTTGGCTGGAGCGGAGAAATTCGATAAAGGGATATTGGTAGCGGTGAACGTAGCTTTCGACATCAACGATATCGACAGGGCCATATTTTCCCGACTCGAGGTCGTTGAATTCCTGGTAGGAAATCCGCCCCCCCCTTTTTGAGCGACTCTTGTCTTTATACTCATAACTGTAGGCCTTGAGTATCCCTTCAAGAGTGGACATAGGGCCAACATTGTGGGCCACAATGATGATGCGACTGCCACCGCGAGTGCGCCCGAAATATTCCGCGCTAGAGGTGGTGAAATACTGTTCCCAGGGGGTGGCCTCAAGTTTAGTGGCGAGCCGAGCAGAAATGATGTCGGGAAGAGTGGCCACTCGACCGTTCTTGCCGACAAATCTACTGGCTAACTGCCATGAGGGAACGAGTCCATCACTGTGGTGAAACGCCATCGCCGAAATCTTAGCTATTTTCTTGTCTTTCATGATTCTCCTTTCCCCGTTCCGGGGTTTTAGGAAATATTGTCAACGTGCGTCTGAGACCGTCTCAGAACAGGGGCATTATAACTTTATTTCGTTGGCGCATCAACTATGGGTTTTTGTCGGGTGATTAGCTGCCGATTAGTTTGGCGGAGATGGTGACGGAGAAAGTGCGGGGGTTGGTGTCATAAGTGCACGCGGTTCCGGAACAGGTGCCCAGAGTGAATGATTTTCTAATGTAGGGATAGCCGTTGGTTTTATAGCCGGTGATCAGTACCGAAGCTGGTGCAAAGCTTCCTTTGATACTTTTGGCAGTGGCCGAGCCCGAGGCGTCGGCAGTGTAGTTAATGGTGTAGTTAATAAGAGA
>Ga0209515_10009858_pt1 | contig 10785 bp, 9 predicted proteins | sample Subgroupgradi54m_FD_187454 | JGI IMG/M metagenome (GOLD analysis project Ga0209515, IMG submission 187454) | Subsurface groundwater microbial communities from S. Glens Falls, New York, USA - GMW60B uncontaminated upgradient, 5.4 m (SPAdes)... ...
CCTGTGATCAGCGCTCGTTTTTTGGCCGACATGCTCCTCATCCTTTCCTCAATAGGAGAACCGATGAAAGACATCCAGGACATAATCCAGATCCGCTTGTTCAAGCTGTTGGTGGCACCCGAAGTAGAACCCGCAGGCGTTGATGCGTTTGGCATGGGGAAACCGGTTCTCGATGTCACCGAAGATGCGGCGCACGATCGGCTGATTGGTCAAGGACATCATGTCGCGCGTCTCCACACCGTGCTCATTGAGGTGCGGCACCAATCGCGTTTTGAGTTCCGGCTCCGCACAGACAATCGGAAACATCATGAACGTATGGTTCACCGGATCCGGCAATTGCAGCGCCGGCAGGTCACGCAAGCCCTGGATGAGCCTGTGCGCGTTGGCGATCCGCCGCTGGAGGATCGCATCGATCCGCTCCATCTGCCCGATCCCTAGCGCCGCGTTGAGGTCCCCCAGTTTGAAGGAAAACCCGACGTCGTTGAAGGTGAACTGAATCGACGCATCCAGACTGTCCACCCGCAGGCCGGCGTAGAGGTCCGAGCCGCGCACCCGGCCGTGATTGCAGAGGCGCTTCACGTCTTCGTTTAATTCGGGCCGGTTGGTCAGCACCATCCCGCCAACCGAGGTCGTAATGGTGTGGGCGACGTAAAAACTCAAGCACATCAGGTCGCCGTAGCCGGTGCCGGGCGCGCCGAAGCTCTCGCAGTTGTCCTCAACGACGGGCACCGACTGCCGCGGAATCTGCACCGATTTGCCGAACATGTGCACCGGCATCGCCACGTCATAGCGCACGGACGGCTCCAGCAAGCCCAGATCGATGTTGTACGTCTTCGGGTTGACGTCGCACAGCACGACCTCCAGGCCCGCGTTCCACACCGCGTGGAGTGTTGAGATGTACGTGATGGCCGGCGCCAGCACGCGGCGGATCGTCGGATGCCGCAGCTTGAGCGCTTCCAGGGACAGGTGCAGCGCCGACTGTCCGCTGTTGCAGAACGTCCCGAAGCGCATCCGGTGATAGGCGGCGACCATCTCCTCGAACTGCCGGGTTTTCTCCCCCGGTGAGATCTTACCGGAGCGCAGGCACTCCACCACCAGCTCGATCTCGCGTGGCGTGATATCTGCTGTGCCTAGCGAGATGAACCGCCGGGCGGATGAGGGTGTGGCGTGTGAGGTCTGTGCCATGTCGTCTGTCCTACTTTACCGCCAGCGCCACCGAGGGGGACGCCACCGATGCGCGGGACGCCAACCCTCGAACCTGCTGCCAGTCCTGCGGCGTCACGATCCGCAGCGCCCACAGCAGGGCGACATAGCCCAGCAACCAGATGCCGCGGGCGGCCGCCGGCAACGGGACGCCCCGCGCCAGGCCGTAGAGTAACGCCGCTGTCCCCACCGTCAGGGCCACCTGCCCGACCCGCACCGGCATCGGATACCGCCGCTGGGCGGCGACCCACGTGGCGACGGCGGCCAGCGCGTAGGCGGCGATCGTCGCCCAGGCCGCGCCCCACATGCCCCACCGCGGAATCGTCCACCAGTTCAATGCTGCGTTGAGGAACGCAGCGCTACCGAGGGCGACGGGCTGCACCCATACGTCACGCGTCACCAGTAAGCCGGAGAGCATGAAACTGTAGACGGCGTAGCCCAGGCAGGCCAGCACGATCAACGGCACGATGCCGGCGCCCACCCCATAAGTGTTGGGAGCCAGCACGGCCATCAGCTCGCTCGCCCAGAGACTGATCGCCAGCCCCAGCAGACACAACCCGGCGAGGGCGTAGCGGAAGACCGTCGCAAAGGCCTCCGGAGCGTGCGGCGCGCGCGCGATCGAGAACATCAACGGGATCCAGGCCACCATGAACGCCTTCACCGCCAGCAGCGGGATTTGTCCGAGCTTGTAGCCAACGGTGTAGACGGCCACCTGCTCCAGCGTCGCCAACAGGCCGAGGAAGTAACGGTCCGAGCAATCGATCACCCACGTGAACAGCAGCGCAGGGAAAAACGGCATCCCGAAGGCCAGCATCGCCTTCAGCTCGCTCCAGGACGCCTGCGGGGAATAGTCGCGCCGGTTCAGCCACGCCGCCAGCCCGAGGATGCCCAGCCCTGCCAGCAACTGGCCCTCGAACACGCCGGCCAGTCCGCGCTGGCGCAGCACCACGAACTCGTAGGTCGCGGCGATCAGCGCCAGGCTGCGCAGCGCTGAGACGGCCGCGAACGCCCGCACGCGGCCGCGCAGGCGCAGGGCGGCGATCGGCACGTCGGTCCAGGACGTCACCAGCGTGCTCAGCAGCATCAGCGGCACCGCCCCGCCCGCCACGTGGGCCTGCCACGCAGCCGGCACCAGCCGCGGCGCCAGCCACAGCCAGACGATCGTCCAGAGCGCCGCGTGCCCGGCGAGGAATCCCCACGCCGTGGACACGACTGTCTGCCGCCGCTGCACCTGGTCGGCGTCATGCTCGAAGTACCGCCGGAAGAGCGCATTGATCATGCCCAGGTCGTAGAGGAACGCCAGCACGCCTGAGGTCACCAGGAGCAGCGCCAGCACGCCGAACGCCTCGGCTGAGAGATGCCGCGTGTACAGCGGCAGCAGCACGAGGCTCGTCAGCGGCATGAGCCCCACCGACATCCCGTAGACCAGCGTATGCGAGGCCGTTTTCTGCAGCACCCCGGAAATCCAGGACTGCGACGAAGAGGAGGCGGAGGGAAGAGGTGTCGTCATCGCCATTGCCTGGCGTAGAGCTCCAGATAGACCTTCGCGATCTTCATCGAGTCGTAATACTCTTCGACATAGGTGCGTCCACGCCGGCCCAGGGCGCTGCGGAGTGTTGGATCCGTCACCAGCTCACGCAGCTTGTCGGTCAGCACCTCCGGGTTCGCATTGACGATGGGATTGCCCGGCGGTACCAGCTTGTAGGCGTCGTCGTGGAGGAAGCAGACGACGGGCTTGCCCATCGCCATCGCTTCGATCGACACGTTGCCGTGAAATCCCGACAGGAGCTGCTCGATCACGATGTCGACCTGCTGGTAGTAGTACGGCATGGCGTCGTTGGGCACGCGGTCGAGAAACACCAGCTCCACCGGCAGGCCCTCCGCCTTCAGCCGGTCGATGGCCTCGCGCACGACGCTGGTGCCTTTCCAGTCGCCCCGCGTATCCCACGTCTGGAACGGATGCAGGATGCGCACGTCGCTTGTCGGCGGCAGCCGATGCTCCAGCGGAATCTCGGCGGCGGGCTTCCAGCGTTCCACGTCGATCGCGATCGGGATGAACAGCGCATCCGGCACGTTGCGCAGCACTTCCAGGCCGCTGTAGACCCGGAAGTCGGCGTAGCGCAGGTGCAGGAGGTTGTCCCGCAGCTTGCGCGAGTTGGCGTAAAAGCGGATGTCCCGCTTGACCGCGCCGTAGCGCTCCCACAACAGCGCCGGGCTCTGCAGTTTGACGTCGAAGCCCCAATATTGGAAGACCACCACTTTCCGAAACAGGCGCAGCAGCTTCAGATCCCAATCGCCGTGGCTGCCCAGGAACGATTCCGAGTGAAAGTGGAACACGTCGTAGCGCCACAGCGCCCAGGCGAAGAAACGGAAGAAGCGCCAGACGCAGACCAGCGTGCGCCACCACTGCGACGGGCGCAGCGAGAGCGCATCCCGCTTAAACCCCAGGTCGAAGTCGCAGTGAGTCGTGGGATAGCCGGCCTGCGCGCTGAACGCCATCACGTCGCTGACATGGCCCAACGCGCGCTGGGCCCGCGAAACCGTCCACTGCTGATGCGTCACGATGGCCGGTGCGTGCAGGATGCGCAAGCGATCGGCGTTTCGGCGGCGCGGCCCTGGCACATTGCGCCACCACACATCCGGTGCGCCCTGTTCCCAAGGCCGCGCCGGCTCCCCCATCGGGCGTTGGATCAAAGACGTCACACGGTTTTCCACGCTTTCCACGTGAGCCATGCAGCCACCTCGATGGCTGAGTTGCGACGCCTCGCTGACACTCATGAGCCACTCAGCAATTTGACCATGTAGCTGCTTCCCGTCTTCTGATGATATCCAAGTCGTTCCCAAAATCCTGTTTGGGTGGTCACAAGATCCAACCGGCTAATCCCCATGACGCTGACGAGCTGTTCGAGCTTGTTGATCATCAATCTTCCAATCCCAACCCCTCGATACGTCGGAATCACAATCACATCTTCTACAAACGCTCGAAAGGCGCCGTCAGTCACGACCCTCGCACACCCCACTAGACGAGCATGGCATTTGGCAACCACTATCACCTGAGTGTGATGAAGCATTCTGCCTACCTGTTCAGCCGTGCGATGCTTCGCCCATTCGGCATGCGCAAACAGGACCAGGATGTCCCCCACCTCGATGTCCCGCCTCTCGGTCACCAGCGTCACCGGGTGTTGATCTATGAGGACGTTTTTCATGTCCAGGTTACCGGAAGATCCGAACTAAGGCGTTGACCACGGCTTGTCGATCCTCTTCCGCCAAATCCGGATACAACGGCAGTGACAGCACCGTTCGGCCAGCGCGTACCGCGTGTGGGGTGTCAGCCGGATCGAGTTGAAGGGTTTCTTGGAAGTAGGTCAGGTCAGGAATGGCCAGAAAATGGATCCCTGTCTTGATGCCTTGATGAGCCAGTTCTTGGATCACCGCATCACGACTGTAGGGACCCGTTTCCTCCACTGTGCGCACGACAAAGAGATGCCACGCATGCTCTCGAATGGTATCGCCCGACATCGGGAGAATCAATCCAGGTAGACCCGCCAAGTCTTGGAGATACCGTTCCGCCAGCCGGCGTCGTTGTTGGTTGAACGCCTGTAATTTGCCCAGCTGGACAATGCCAATGGCGGCTTGGAGATCAGTCAAGTTATGTTTGAGCGAGAGCGCCGTCACATCATACATGGAATGGGTGCCGCTTCCGTAGCGTTTCCAGGCGTCACGAGTGACCCCTAAGAGACGAAGCGTGCGAAGCGCCTGGGCATACTGATCGTCGTCCGTCACGATCATGCCCCCTTCCCCCGTGGTGATGTTTTTGAGCGGATGGAAGCTATAACAACTCGCGAAGGCGTGAGTGCCAACGGCCTCCCCGCGGTATGTCGCGCCAAGCGCATGGGCGCAATCATCAATGATCGTCAAACCTTTTTCCTTGGCCACGGAGGCGATCGCCTCCACCTCATAGGGTAGACCTGCAAAATGGACAGGGACCACAACGCGGGCTGCGGGATCGCTGACGGACGACAGCGTGTTGGGACTGAGGTTCAACGTGTCCCAGTCCACATCAACAATGAGGGGGCGCAAGCCCAAATACAGCGCTGCCGCCACCGCGCTGGGCCATGTCATGGCAGGGATGATGACTTTCGAGCCCGGCGGAAGCTCAAGGGCCTGCAAACACATGAAGAGTCCTGCGGTGCAGCTTTGGACGGCGATCGCATGACGCCGAGCGACACAGGCGATAAAACGCTCCTCGAACTCCTGCACTTTGGGGCCCGTAGTCAACCAACCAGACCGCAGCACCTCCGTGACGGCACGGATCTCCTCTTCTCCAATGGTAGGACGCGACAGCGGAATGATTTTTTCGGACACGACGCTCATGATGGGTTTACGACCTTGATCGATTTGTCACGTGGCGTTCCTTCCCAGTGTTGAACATTGGCCAAAAACCACTCCATGGTCATTGAGAGCGTGTCATGCAGCCCATACCGAGGGGTCCACGCTAAGAGCTTCTTCGCTTTCTCGATTGAGGGACGGCGATAGGTCACATCCTGATAGCCTTGCCCGTAATACTCCTCCCCGGTACACTCGCGAAGCCCCGCCGTGAACGGGCGCTGCGCGGCCCTGGGAGATTTCGCATAGAGTTCGACCAAGAGCTCGGCAAGCCCTCGCATCGAGATCTCGTTGGCTGGGTTTCCCAGATTGAAAATCTGGTTCTTCGCCGTATCCTGGTGATGAAGCAGCACGCGGAGCAATCCATCAATCCCATCATCCAGATAAAGCAACGTGCGTCGCTGCTGCCCTCCTTCCACCAGATGGATGGGCCGATTGAAGACGATATCGGAGATGAATTGCGTGACGACGCGGCTGTTGCCGATCTTCAACTCGTCCATCCGATCCAGACCAGGCCCCACCCAATTGAACGGGCGAAAGATGGTGTAGGGCAGCCCCCGCTGCAATCCGTAGGCGTGAATGACACGATCCAGGAGCTGCTTCGCACAGCTGTAAATCCACCGATGCTTCTGGATCGGACCTAAGACAAAGTTCGTGGTTTCCTCGTCAAAGACGGTGTCGTGCACCATCCCGTAGACTTCAGACGTTGAAGGAAACATGAGGTATTTGCCGTATTTGGCGACCGTTTGGATGATCCGGAGGTTCTCCAGAAAATCCAATTCGAACACCAGCAGCGGATTTTCAATGTAAATTTTTGGAATCGCAACCGCGGCAAGCGGAATGACCACATCGCAGCGTTTGATTTGAAACTCAACCCATTCGCGGCTGACCGTGATGTCACCATGAAAAAACTCAAACCGCGGGTGGTTCAACAGTTCGGCATCAAGTCGGTCCTTCTCCAGGTCAATGCCGACGACCGACGAGTCGGTCTCCCGCACGATCCTCCTCGCCAACGCGTTTCCAATGAATCCGTTCACTCCGATAATGAAGACCTTCATGGTTCCACTCCCTTACCTCTGCTCGCCTCAACAGCTGCCGCGGCGAACAGGAGATAGAGCGGAATGAGGGGCACCGTAAAGCGCCCATACCCAAACAGCAGCGTGTGGACGCCGTTGACGTAGACGATGGCCAGGCCCAGCGGCCACCACACCTGCCACCGGTGCCGCTGGCGCCACATTCCAACAGCCCCCAACACGAGCAGCGGATACGCCAACATGCGGAACGCCCCGCGCACCACTGAGAGCGCCACCCGACCGTACGGCTGGCGGGCGGCCCACTCACCCGCCTGAGGCTGGTTGAGCGCAGGAAGGTAGCTAAACGCCGTCAACTTGATCCACTCCATAGGGGTCTGGAGGAGGTATTTGAACGGATGGCGCTGAATGAGCCGCCAGGCCTCTTGTCCCATGACATGGTCGGCTTCCACCTGACTCAAGCCGTCTGCCGTCAGGCGCTGGCGTCGCTCAAGGGCCAGATGAGAATCGCGCAGTACCACCTCCTGAGGACTCGCCGAGGCTGACGGAAACACCGCCTGCCCGAGATACTCTGAAAAGTTATAGAGGCCAGCCTGCAGGATCTGTTCAGGACTGTCATGTACTTTATTCGCCCGCATCCAGAGCGCCAGTTCGCCGCGGAGGCTGATCTGCGGAGCCCCGAACACCCGTTGATTGCGCATGATCCAGGGGGCGACGACAAGGCCGCAGCCGGCGAGCAGAACAAGTCCCCGAATCATCCGATGCCGCAGAGGACGTCCCGGAGCGCGAACCGCGATGACGCCGACCACCGCCAGGAGCGCCAACGGCCCCATAACAGCTTTACACAAGACGGCGCCTCCCCAGACCACCCCCACGAGTCCCCACCAGAGCAGACCATGCCGGCGCCACCCCACACACAGCAACCCCACCGAGCCCACCAACAGCAAGGTGGCAAGGGTTTCGGTCAAGAGACAGCTCGGATAGTTCGCGAGCGTCGGAAAACAGGCCGTCGCCACTCCCGCCCACCGACCCACCGCTTCCTGGAAGAGCCACCGCCCCATGAAGTACGTCACCACGCTAGTCGCCGCAAACAAGGGGATTTGAAACCACGGGACGAGATCGGGACGATGGCCGATGATCCGGTACAGTATTGCCAACCAGGCAGGATAGAGGGGTTCCCGGAACATCGTCGGGGTAAACGGGGCGCTCGTCTCCAACGAAAACCCGCGTCCCAGGGCGAGGTTCCACCCCAGCGCATCGTACTGCAGCGCATCGCCATCAGCACCCAGGGGCTGGCGACCCGCCAGGACGAATGCGGCGCTCGTGACCGCCGCCAGCAGCATCACCGCCAGCCAGCTCCACCGGGAATGCCGCTTCTCGGTCTCCCGGGGCTCGGTTGCAGTGGGAGGACATGTCGACGCTAATACACTCATGGCACGTGGGGTCCCACCGGGCTCGGCTCCGAAGTCAGACCGTCCACAACTTCCGGTGTCGGGATTGGAATCACGAACCGTCCTCCCCGCCGCGCAAACGGCTGCATCTGGCGGATGATTTCTTCCTTGAAGTTCCACGCCAGGATGAGCAGGTGCGTGGCCGGGCTCGCGAGCCAGTGCTCCACCGGTTTCACCGGCAGATGCGTCCCCGGCGTATAGCGACCCTGTTTCAGCGGACTGCGGTCAAGGATGCATTCCAATGAGGCAGCCACCGACGGACAATAGTTCAGCAGCGTATTCGCTTTCGCCGCAGCCCCATAGCCCAGGAGCCGGGCGCCGCCCTTCTGTAATTCCCCTATCCAGTCGGTGAAATCGTCCCGCCACCGGCGGACCGAGGCGCCAAACCGCGTCAACGTCTGGGGCGATGTCAGCGCCATGTGCCGCTCTTCCTCGAGCAGCTCCTCCAGGCGGCGCGACCGGGCCAGTCCCGGCCGCGGCCGGCGCACGTAAAACAGGATCGACCCTCCATGAAGCGTGATGGGTTCGGCATCGACCAGCTCCAGCCCGTGATCCCGGCAGAGCCGCATGAGAGGCGCTAGCGAGAAATAGGAGAGGTGCTCATGATAGATCGTGTCAAATTCCATCTGCGAGAAGAGCGAGCCCAGATACGGCATTTCGATCACGAACACGCCGTCGTCGTGCAGCAGGACGTTGACCCCCTCCAGGAAATCATGCAGGTTGTTGACGTGAGCAAAGACGTGCCGCGCGAGGATCCCGGCGGCGCGGCCGTGGGCCGAGGCCACCCGCTTCGCCGTGGCCGCGTTGAAGAATTCGGTGATCGTCGGCACGCCGTCCGCTTCGGCCATGGCGGCGATGTTGCGGGCGGGCTCCACCCCCAGCACGCGCATCCCGGCGCGTTGAAACGACTTCAACACCGTCCCGTCATTGCTGGCGACCTCGACCAAGCAGTCTGTCGGCCTCCACCCGTAGCGTCGGACGAGCGCATCCGCCAGCCAGGCGGCATGGGCCCTCACCGCCTCCGACGTAGAGGAGACGTACAGGTAGTTCCGATACAGTTGTTCCGCCGGGACCACATGATTCAGCTGGACCAACCCACAGGTCGGACACGCCGTCACCGCCAACGGATAGGAGACCTCGCTCACGGCGGCCTCCAGCGAGGAGAGAAAGGCATTCGCCAATGGCATGGAGCCCAAGTCAAAAAATGGGTCAGGGAGCGCGGTCCCGCAAATGCGACACTGGGTATGGTTCGGCATCCTAATCGACAGGATCGAAGGCCAAGACCTCCGGGCGATTTTCCTCTGAACCCATCCGCAAGGGTGGCAACTTGGCTGATCCATAGGGCTTGCGGATCCAGGGAGGGCGCTTGAGCGCGGCCCATATCTCTTTCCAGGAACAATCAAGCAGTCCGATGATCGGGACGGACGAGCTCTCCTCGTTGTAACGGATGGGGACCGGGATCTCGGCGACTCGAAATCCTTTTATCACACAGTCCATGAGGACGTCCGTCGCAAAGGCGTGGGTATCCGGGTACGTCTGCAATGGCAACTGCGCGAGCACGTCGGCTCGAAACGCTTTCAACCCGCAATGCCACTCGCCCAAGTTCATCCCAAACCACGCGTTTGCAAATATCGTCAGGAAGCGATTCCCAACGTAGCGGTACCAGTGCATCCCACCGTTCATGGCCTCGTCGCGGCTACGGATACGATTGCCCTGCATCACATCAAAATATCCACGTTGGATATACGCCACCAGGATATCCACCAACCCAGGATCATATTGATAGTCGCCATGCAGTTCCACGACGATATCGGCCCCGTGGTCGAGGGCATGGCGGAAGAGCCGCTTGAGGTTGCCGCCGTAGCCGTAGTTCTTGTCATGACGAATCACGTCGAGACCCAGTCGCGTTGCCAATTCAAATGTCCCGTCCGTGCTCTGATTATCTCCGACGATCACGTGTTGGCGCAGCGACTCAGACAACCCGCGGTAGGTTTTTTCAAGCGTCCGTGCGGCGTTAAAGACCGGCATGACGATGATCACCTTCATTCAGCCTCCCTGGTCAGTGTCGTGAGGAGCGTATCGCGATGCCACCCGATGCTCTTTCTCACTGCTGTGCCGAGATCGATCGTTTGTTGGAGTTGCAGTTCCGATTCAGCTCGACACGTTGATGGCACGTACCGTTCAGGTGGATGTCCCTCCGTGGGAGCTTTCGCGATCCGTACCACTGGCGGTGGTTCAAACATCCCGGCCACCACGTGAGCCAACTCCGCAATGGTCAGTGCCTGTTCCGATCCCACGTTATACGGATGACAGGGACGCCCTTGGAACAGGATGCGCCACAGCCAGATGGCCAGATCCGCCGCATAGAGATACGATCGATATGGCGTGCCGTCGCCGCGGACGTGAATCGGTCCTCCGTTGAGTCCATCGCGGATAAAATTTCCGATGGCAAACTGCGCATCGAGCGGCTGGTACGGCCCCACGAACGAAAAACACCGGGCAATCTTGGTTTGGATCCCATAGGTGTGCGCATAGAGGCTGCAGAGCAGTTCCGCGGCTCGTTTCCCTTCTGCATAGGCCGAGCGGTGATCAGCGGGGTCTGGGGCACCACGATAATCTTCAGGCAGGTGGGTCATGCCTGGACTCGGCGGCGCGTAGACGGCGCCCGAGCTGATCAACAACAGATGTGTGGTGCCACACGATCGCGCAAACTC
>Ga0209515_10009859_pt1 | contig 10785 bp, 12 predicted proteins | sample Subgroupgradi54m_FD_187454 | JGI IMG/M metagenome (GOLD analysis project Ga0209515, IMG submission 187454) | Subsurface groundwater microbial communities from S. Glens Falls, New York, USA - GMW60B uncontaminated upgradient, 5.4 m (SPAdes)... ...
GTCATGGACATGAGCTTTGCCAACCAGGCCCTGGCGGCCGAGTGGTTGGCAAAGTCCAACGGGAGCTTGACCCCTCAGGTCTATCGATTGCCTGAGGCGATCGATCGCAAGATTGCCATGCTTAAACTCAAGAGCCTCGACGTCAAGATCGATCGCTTGACCCCCGAGCAGCAGCGCTACCTTACCAGCTGGGAATCCGGCACTTAGAGCCGGCTTCAAAACCGGCTCTAGGCCAGCCGGCGCCAGGTTTGACGTAAGCCCATCACCGTAAAGCTGACGGGGATTACCCAGGCAGCCACCAAGGGGGGTAGCCAGCCCCCCTTGCCTAAAGCGATCGCCAGGGCATTGAGACCGTAGAAGGCCAGTCCTACCCCTAACCCCATGCTCAATCCCAGAGTAGTGCCTTCCCGAATCGGCTGAATGGCATAAGGAATGCCCACCAGGGTTAAGACCAGACAGGCCAAGGCAGCGGCCGGTTTTGCATACAGGTCGACTTTCAGTTTTCGGATCGTGCCGCCTCCTGCCCCTTGAAGGCGCTGGGTATAGCGATAGAGATCCTGCGTGTTCATAAAAGAAGCCTGAGATTCGGATCGCTCCAGAATTTCAGGACGGTCTCCAGCCTGAATGATCTTGGCCGTAAAAGGGACGGGTCTACCCACCGGTTGTCCCCGTGCATCGAACTGGAGAATCGTCCCATTGAGGAACCGCCAGCGAGAGCCGGTCCAGATGGCCGATTCGGCAGTGATCTTCCGGATGAGATTAAGACGGGTCCCGTGTTGGAGAATCACCACTCCTTCCATCTTCTTTTCCACCGGGTCAAACGTCTTGGCATAGAGGAGGGTGTGGCCCAGGCCGTAGGTGGCCAGGTGCTGGATGGTCTTCAAGACCCGGTGCGGCGCCTTCGGATCCGGTGGGTTTTCCAGGCGAGTCACCTTGATGGAGTTGGCGGTCAAGGCCGCCTGCGGGACGATCGTCTCGTTCACCAACAGCACGAATACCGACAGGAGTACCCCCATCCAGAGCAGTGGCCGGACAATGGCGAAGGGGCCTATCCCCGCGGCCCGCATCGCCATCAGCTCCTGGTGGCGGTTGAGGTTTCCTAGGGTGTACAAGGTTGCCATGAGGCAAGCAAAGGGAGCCACCTGGACAAAAACCAGAGGGACCGTGGTGCCGTAGTAAACCAAGAGGATTTTAAGTGGCACCTTGTAACGTAAGATCTCATCCAGGTGTCCCAACAGGTCCAGAATCAGGTAGAGACCGATGAAGATCCCAAAGCACCAGACCAACGGCAACAGATAGGCCCTGAGGATGTACCGCTCCAGAAGCTTCATGGACCTAGCGGCGAGCGCAGCGCCATAGGAGGATCGCTCCCAGGAGAGATAGAACGATGTTGCCTAACCACGAGGACAGGCCCGCGGAGAGGCACCCCCGCTGAGCCAGGCCTTCACCCAGCACCAAAAAAAAATAGTACCCTAGAAAGACCAGCACGCTTAAACCTAAACCCACCGAACGCTGGGCCCGTCGGGTGGTGATCCCCAGAGGCAGTCCCACGAGCATAAAGGCCAACGGCGAGAAGGAGATGGCGATTCGACGCTGAGACTCCAGTTCAAGCGGTGTCGAATCGATCCCCTCGGCCTTGAGGCGTTGGGCCTCATCCCCCAGCTGTTCCAGAGTCATGTCCTTGGGTTTCCGGGAGAGTGCCTTTGGATCTCGTCCCTCATTGAGGTCCAGGTTCATCGTGTAGCTGGCGAACTTGAGCTTGTAGAATTTCGATGGCTCCTTGGGATCCGGTTCATCAGAGGCGCCGTCATACAGCTTGAGTAACACACGACGCTGCGCCGGGATCGGGATGAATTCTCCCTTCTCTGCCACAATGGTCCGGGTGGGGTGTCCTTCCCGCGGCTCGTAGATCCGGATCTTACCCAAGCGGTTCCCCTCCACTTGATAGACGAACAGGATGTAGGGCTTAAACTCCTTGATGAAGGTCCCCGGCTCCAGGAAGGCGGCGGGATTTCGGATACCGATTTCCTGGAGAAGTTGTCGGGTGGCATAGTGGCTAAAGGGAACCACCCGGTCGTTGATCGGAATAAGCCCAAGGCTTAAGGTCAGTCCCACGGTTAAGACCGGAAAGGCAATCGCCCAAAGGCTGACCCCTGAGGTCCGCATCGCCAGAACTTCCCGGTCGCTGGAGAGTCTCCCAAAACTCAAAAGCGTTCCCGTTAGGGCCGCCATCGGTACCGTGTGCGAAAGGAGAGTAGGAACCAGAAGCCCAAACATCTGCAGGATGTTTAGGGGAGAGACCCCCTTGTTGATGAGCAGATCCGCCAGCTTGACCAGGTTTCCCACCAGGAGAATAAAGGTAAACAAAACCAAAGCCATAAGGGTAGGTTGGAGGAGTTCTTTCAAGATGTAGGTCCGCAGGATCTTCACCTAATTATCCATGGGCTACCGTCACCACGATGACACGGGATGCCCCACCTTCTTTCAGCAGTTTGGCGCAGGAGTTGACCGTAGCTCCGGTGGTGAAGACATCGTCCACCAGAAGAATCCTTAAGGAGTGGATCCGTGGATCCGCTTTTAATTCGAAAGCCCCTTGGACATTCCGTAATCGTTCTTCTTTGCGAAGCTGCGTCTGAGGAGGAGTGGGCTTCTGGCGCGTAAGAAGATTCCCTATGCAGGGAAGGCCAAGGCGACTTGCCAGTGCTTGGGCAAGTATCTGTGCCTGATTGAAGGTCCGTTCCCTTAAGCGCGTTGGAAAAAGCGGCACCGGCACGACTCCATCTGCCGGGTCGGATCCCAAGCGTTCCCGCACCGCCTCAGCAAGAAGCTCAGCAAGGAAAGGGGCCAAGGAGAATCGACCTTGATATTTGAATGCGACCAAGAATTCCCGAATCGCCCCTTCGTACGGACAAGGACTGATCGCCTGGTCAAAGGCAGGGGGTCGCTTGCGACAATCCACACAGACCTCAACGCCTGTTCCCAGGTAGACAAGAGATCGGCCACACCGCTTGCACCAAGGGGGTCGCGATCGGGGTAGGGACTTGAGGCAGTCGGGGCACAGGGGGCAGGTTTCTGGGGACCCAAGCGCCAGCCCACATCCCGCACAGGTGGCAGGAAACATAAGAGACTGGACCCCCACCAGAAATTCTTGTACCAAACCCATGATTCCTCACGATACCATGTTCCCCAAGGGCTTGACAAGGGTAGCCCCTGGGCTATAATGGCCCTATCTTGGCCCCACTACCTCTTTTCATGAAACATTTGTTTCATGACTCTCCCATAGAGAGTCAGCCCCACCACGAAAAGGGGTGGGGCTAAAAAAGGTGGTGGGGTGGATGTAAAGCTCTTTCATCTGATTTACGGATGGTTCCATCAGCCACCTTGGGGCCCGGTCATGGGTTGGGTGACTCACCTGGGTGATTTCAAGGTGGGACTGTTTCTGGCGACTCTGGGGATCATGGAGAGGGCGGTTGTATGGACGCGCCTTTCCAAAAGAGAAAAGGGTGCGCCGCCCCTGCTTCCATGGCTGGGTGTTCTCGTTGCTGGAGAGGCAACCGGGTGGCTCAAAAGGGTGGTGGGTCGGCCCCGACCAGCAGAATTGATCTCTGGATTGGGGCTCACCGTAAGCGATGCGGGGCGTTCGTTTCCTTCCGGTCATGCAACGATCGCTTTCGCTTTGGCAGGGGCCTTGAGCCTTCGATGGCCCAGGGCCAGACTCTGGTGGTTGAGTCTGGCTGGCTTGGTGGCACTCTCGCGTGTGGCCTTAGGGGCACACTGGCCAAGCGACGTGGTGGTAGGGGCAGCAATCGGCTTGAGCTTCGTGGCTGGCTTCAATGGGTTGGAACATAAGGTGGTGTCTTTGAAATGAACCGACAAAAGAGTATTTCTATGAAGGAGGTGGAGGATACAATGTCTCGCATCTGGTGGATTGCCGGAATTCTTGTTGTCAGTCTCGCTCTGATGCCTTGCGCAGGTTTTGCTGCAGAGCATGGGGGCTCAACCGCTACTAAGGAGCACGCAGGTTCAACGGCCGCTTCCTCTGCGCCGACTGCGACCGCTAACGCTGCAGCGCCACGGGAGTCTGCTGGCCCTGCATCCACTCCTGCTCCAGCGATGAGCACCGCTCCAGCTGCTCCCCCCGCTCTGAAACCGATTGTCATTACCTTCAGTGGCGATTTGGCCGCGGTGGATACCAAGGCCTCACCCGCCATGATCACGGTGCAAGACCGGTACGGAGTGCGCAAGGAGATCTCGGTACCTGCTGAGGCCAAAATCTCCCAGGGGGCTCAACCCAAGACCCTGGCGGATTTAAAGAACGGCGATAAGCTGACGGTGGAGTATACCTACGACGTGGCTACAGGCAAGCGGACTACTCAGTCGATCTCAATCGGCGAAGCCGCCGCCCCTGCTGCCGCCGGACAGTAACAGGCTTATTTAGCCTTCTTTACAAGGGCATAGGGTAAGCGGCGAAAGCCTTATAAAAGCCCTATGCCCTTTGTTTTCCTTAAGGAAGCCCCGCCAACCGGCGGGACATTTCTGGATAAAAGCGTGAAGGAAGTTCATCTCATGAGCACCATCCCATCGACCCAAACGATACGAAAACCAAAAGTGGGTGAGATCCTTTCCCTCCAGGTAGAAGACCTAGACCCGCGAGGGCGCGGGATTGCCACCGTGGGGGGCCAAGTGCTCTTCATCAAGGAGAGCCTGCCGGGTGACCAGGTACAAGTTCAGCTGACCCGTGTCCGGCCAGATCTCATGGAGGGAAAGCTCTTAAAAGTGGAGGCCGGGGCTGCCCAAAGGGTGGTCCCCCGTTGCCAGCACTTCGGGCCTTGCGGGGGCTGCGATCTCCAGCACATGAGTTATCCTTCCCAAGTTGACTGGAAGGCCAAGCTCCTTGTTGAAATCCTGCGCCGCGAGGGGGGCTTGAAGTCACTTGCGCCACTTCAGGTCGTACCCATGGAAGATCCCTGGGCCTATCGAAGCAAGATGGAGTTCAGCTTCGGACAGCAAGGGGATCGGATCACCTTGGGATTGCATCAACGGGCAAGCTTCCAGCGGGTGGTGGATATCCTCCAGTGCCACATCGCCCCGGCGAGTGTTTCCCAGCTTCTCCAGGCCATCAAAGAGGTGGCCAACCAGTTTCCTTTAAGATCGTACAATCCGAAGATCCACCAAGGATTCTGGAGATATGCAGTGATTCGTTCCAGCCTCCACACCGGAGAGCTGATGCTCCTCCTGGTGACCAACGAGGGCCCACGGGAGCCGATCGATGCCTTGGCCGCTCAACTTCCCGCGCGCGTCCCTGCCTTGAAGAGTGTCACTTGGGGAATTTCAACGAAGGTCTCCGATGTGGCGGTAGCCGAGCGGATGAGCCTGGTTTACGGTGCCGATTGGCTGGAGGATCGGGTGGGGCCCATCCGGTTCCAGATTAAGCCTACGAACTTCGTTCAACCCAACCTCGTTCTGGCCTCCCAAATCTACGAATCGATTCGGCAGGCAGCCTCTTTGACGGGAAAGGAGGCGGTTTATGACCTGTACTGCGGGATTGGACTGATCGCCCTGTCGCTGGGACCCCAGGCGCAAGTGGTTTACGGAGTGGAATCAGAACCGGAGAATGTTGCCTGTGCCCAGCACAACGCCGCCTTGAATGGGTTGGAAAACATCTCCTTCCTCTGTGGCAAGGTAGAGGATCTCTTGAAAGGGCGAGCCCTCTTCAAGGCTGGCCCGAAGCCAGATCTGATCGTTCTGGATCCTCCTCGAGCCGGCCTGCACTGGCAGGTCTACGCTCCCTTGCTGGATTCCAAGGCCCCGAGGCTGGTGTACCTATCTTGCAATCCTGTGAGCTTAAGCAGGGATCTCAAGATTCTTTTAGAACGGGATCCTGGCTACCAATTGGACTCGGTCCAACTCTTCGACTTCTTCCCCCACACGACTCACATGGAGGTACTGGCCACCCTTCGGCGTCGATAACCCGCTGAAGGCTTGAAGGTTACGGGGGCTATTTGACAATGGGTGCTAGCCCCGGCTACAATTGAGTTGGTATGAAGACGGACGGAACACTCAAAGAAGCCAAGATCTTTTCGCTGGTCTTGATCCCGCTTTTGGGGCAGTACGTCGTCACCCTGGAAGAGGTAGGAGGTCAGCGGTTGATCCCCATTTGGATCGGGGTGAACGAAGGCAATGCCATCGGCTTGAAGCTCCAAGGAGAGCAGATGCCCCGTCCCATGACCCATGATCTAATGTCTAACGTCTTAAGTTCCCTCGGGATCAAGGTGGAGAAGGTGGTGGTGACGGATCTGAAGGATGGAACCTATTACGCGGCAATCTCTCTCTCAAGCGGCTCTCATCGTTATGAGATCGACTCGCGTCCTTCCGATGCCATGGCCCTGGCGGTTAGAACCAGCAGCCCCATCTTCGTCGACGAGAAGGTCTTGAAGAAATGCCCCATCATCATGAAGCCGATCAGCGAGGAGGAAGTCGAGAAATTTAAGAGGGATCTCCAGGCGATGAAACCGGAGGACTTCTTCAAGGGCCTGGAGGACAAACCAGGGCAAGAGCCCTCGGCTTAGAGTTGGCTTCAAAGCCAACTCTTAATTCTCTATCCTACCCGGCGTGCGATGCCAACCCCGAGGTGCTGGGCCACTTCCACCTGTGGCAACAAGTTTCTGCGGGCTCGTATCACCACCCGTACCGTCGAGGGAGTGAGTTGTTCCAGGGTGACCACGACATCGGTCTTTCGAATCCGAGCATCGATTCGACCATTCGCCCGGTCTTCGCTTTTTACCATTCCTTGGCGTTTCGTTTCCTCAAGACAGGCCGACCAGATTCGGTCCCATGGGCGATCCAGATCGACCGTCACCGAATCGTGGCTGACCGCATATCCGACCACAGCCCCGCTAAAGGCCAACAGCACGGGGGCGCAACCAGCCAAGAGGAGTGTTCCAATCAAAATCCACTTCGTCATGTATACTCCTAAAAGGGAACCTATTTGAAGCCCTATTCTATCATGTAGAGAGGCGAACAGACCCCATGGCGATCATCCGATTGATGGAAGAGTCACAGGCGACGGGCAAGGTGAAATTGATCTTCGAAGAGATCAAGACGACGCTGGAACTTCCCTTTGTTCCCCAAATATTTCGCGCCCTGGGCACCAAGCCGGATCAATTGGAAGCGGTCTGGAGTCAGGTCAAGGGCCTCTTTGGATCCGGCGCCCTCGATATGAGAACCAAGTTTCTGGTAGCACTTGCGGTGGCGGCGTCACAGCGCTGTCCGTACTTCGTGACCATTCACGCCATTGCGCTCAAGCGCCTGGGGGTTACCGACGAGGAGATTGCGGAGCTCCTGGAGGTAGCCAGCCTTTCCACCGCCTTGAACACCCTGGTCAGCGGACTTGGGTTAGAACCCGAGCTCTAGGGTCATGACATCATGAAAGACCCTCGCTTCTCCACGTTGGTAGAACCAACCCTCCTGCCTTTAGCCTCACCCCACCCCCTGCCACATCTTCGGCCCATCCACTGCGGGCTAACGATTTGCCAGGATCTGGCTCAAGCCTCCTCCAGGGAATGGGTGATCACCAACGGCCTGGGAGGATATGCCTCCTCGACGATCCCGGGGATGAACACCCGGCGCTACCATGGCTTGCTCGTGGCTGCCACCCATCCGCCGGTGGGCCGGGTCGTCGCCCTCTCCAAAGTGGAGGAGACCCTCGTGGTTCCCGTGGGGCGCTTTGAGCTTTCGACCAACCGGTATGGAGGGATCGTCCACCCTGAGGGGTATCGTTACCTCGTGGAATTTCGCCTGGACCCTTGGCCGACCTTCCTGTACCGAATCGGCGACATCCTCCTTGAGAAATCGGTGTTCCTCCTTCCGGGGGAGAACGCCGTGGTGATTGGATACACCCTGCATGCCGCGCGCGGGGCGATTCAGCTTTCCGTCCGACCCCTTTTGGCCCTGAGGGATTTCCGATGGATCTCGAGGGAGAACAACGCCCTCCATCCGCAGATGGAGGAGACTACAGGGAGTCTCACCCTCCATCCTTACGAAGGCCTTCCGCCGCTTGTCATCCATCACACCGCAGAGTTGGTGGAACACAGCCCCTGTTGGTACAAGAATTTTGAATATGAAGAAGAAAAGGACAGTACCGGCGCCACGGTTCGGGAAGACCTTTGGTCTCCTGGGCAGCTCCTCTACCTCTTGAAGGCCGGCGAGTCGTGTGCCTTGGTGGCCTCGACCGGCCGTCGAGGAGGAACGGATCTGACCTTCCACGAGCGCCGCGTGGAGAATACCCAGAGGGTACTTGCCCAGACGATGACCCCCCCTGGCAGCGGCATTTTAAGCAGGCGCTTAAGCTGGACCGCGGAAAGTTTCGTTGCTTGGCCTCCGCCAACCGGGGTGGGGAGCATCACAAAGTTCCTCTTGGCCGGTTTTCCCTGGTTTACCAGTTGGGGCCGGGATGCCCTGATTGCCTTGCCAGGACTTTGCCTTTCTACCCGGCGCTTTGACTTGGCCCGCGCCGTCCTGGAAACCTTGAGTTCCCAAGTCAAAGGAGGCTTGATCCCCGTCCGCCTGGCTGAAGAGGATGGCTCTCCGGAGTACGATTCCGCCGATACCTCCCTCTGGTTTTTCTGGGCGGTCTGGCACTATTTAAAGGCGACACGCGATCTCAAATTTGTAGCCAAGAAACTTTTTCCACCCATGCGAGAGATCATGGAAGCGTATCTCGAGGGGACAACCTTCGGCATCGGGATGGATGAGGACGGCCTCGTCGCGCTTTCCGACGAGGAGCTACCGCTGACCTGGATGGATGCCAGGCTCCCCAGCAAAAACAGCTCCGTGCCGGGAGAGGCGGTGACTCCCCGGTTTGGAAAGCCGGTGGAGGTGAACGCCCTGTGGTACTGTGCCTTAAACGTCATGGGGGAAATCGGGCAGCGCCTGGGACTCAAGCGCTCCCAGACTTACTTGCGCTTGAGTCGGCTGGTCCAGCAACGTTTCATCCAGACCTTTGTGAATCCCCAGGGGTTCCTCTACGACCGGGTGACCGAGGTCTTTCCCGATCCGGCCATCCGTCCCAACATGCTGATTGCCGCGAGCCTGCCTTTTAGCCCCATTCCTAAGGCTCAAACCGCCCAGGTGTTGGAGGTGACGCAGAAACATCTCTTAACCCCCATGGGCCTAAGGAGCTTATCTCCTCACCATCCCCAGTACCAGGGGCAGTACAGCGGGGACTTGAAATCACGTGCTCTGGCCTACCATCAGGGGACTGTCTGGACATGGCTGATCGGCCCCTATGTGAGCACCCTGCTCAAGGTCCATCGTAAGACTCGGGCGACCCAGACGATGATCCGGCGTCAGCTAGAGCCTTTCTTGAACCACCTGGAGGAAGGCTGTTTAGGTTCTATCTCTGAGCTGACGGATGGGGACCCGCCCCATACTCCACGAGGAGGAGTTTCGCAGGCCTGGTCTGTTGGGGAGCTCCTGCGGGCTGTCCACGAAGCGAAACTGAGCGATTTATAATTTGAAATTAGGGCAGGCAGTAGGGTAAACTTGTAAGTAGAGGGGTTGTTTTTAAAATGATTTCAATAGTGAGAGATACGCATAAGCGGAACCTACGTTCCCACAATGGGTTAACGCTGATGGAGATTCTGTTGGCGACGGCCCTAGTGAGCCTGGTGGGGTTGAGTTTTGCTGCCATCTACGGATCCTCCCAGCACTACATGATCCAGGACATCGACTCTTCTCTTGCCCAAGGGGATGCCTCTTATGCGATGGACCACATGAAGCGCCACTTGGAGCGGGCTACTACCTTCAATGTTGTCACGGCAATCCGAATCGACTTTGACTGGTGGCCCAATGGGGCAGGTGCCCCAGTCCCCTCGAGCTACCGACTCAATGGAAATCTCTTGGAATATCGGTTGGATGCCGGCGAGGACACCAACGGAAACGGGATCTTGGATCCCGGCGAGGACACCAACGGAAACGGGATCTTAGATGCTGCCACGCCTTGGGAAGTACTCATTCAGGGGGTCACGGCCCTTACCTTCACCCGTGTCAACTCGTTTACAGTGACGATCGACATGACCGTCAAGGAAGGAAAGGCCCAGCCGGTTCAATTGACGGCTAACGTAGTCCCTGTGGGGATGTATCACGAGAACCCATGAAAGCGCGTCCAGGATCGAATAATGGAATGGCACTGGTCGTGGCGGTGACGGCGGCTCTGATTGTCTCGTTGACAGCGGTCGTCGTCTTGAGCCTGGCCTATCAGCGCTACCACCTGGCCTGGTTTCAGTCGAGCCGGGAGGACGCCTATTACAACAGCTTAGGGGGGATCTGGTACGCCGACGCCCGCCTGACCGTCAATGACACCAATCCCTTGAACGACCGGAGTACCGATAAGCCTCCAACGAATACGCAGACGTCTCCTCCCCTAACGTTTCGAGAGAGGGTTATGGGCAGATGGCCCAAGGAACTTGTTGTCTCATCCGATCCAGCGAAAAACCCGGATCACCTAGAATCGAATCTTAAGATGGGAAGTAGGCACGTCACCGTTCGGATTCTTTGGATCCCTCCGGAGGGATTCACAGGCTCGCCCCTTGAGAGCAATCCAACGACCAAGCCGTTTCGTGTCAACCGGTGGTCCGATGCAGATTATGGGAACTAAGATGTTCAAGTCGAGGGAGTCAGGGGTTACCCTTTTGGAGATCCTGCTGGCTACCCTCATCATGGGTCTGGTGACCGGGGGAATCTTCTCTGCCTTTGTCTTTAGCCGGCAGGTTGCCTGGCGCACTG
>Ga0209515_10009861_pt1 | contig 10784 bp, 16 predicted proteins | sample Subgroupgradi54m_FD_187454 | JGI IMG/M metagenome (GOLD analysis project Ga0209515, IMG submission 187454) | Subsurface groundwater microbial communities from S. Glens Falls, New York, USA - GMW60B uncontaminated upgradient, 5.4 m (SPAdes)... ...
ATCCAGACTGCCCAGAAGCAAGGATTGGATGTCTACAAAACCCTCCAGGGATTACTGACAGGACAACTCTCCCCAGCAGTTCTCACTGCAAATATCTGCTAATCTACCCCTGTTATTGATTGGATACAAAATAAAATCTTATAGTTTTGCAATTATTTTGCAGCTTTGGTATAATTGCCCCAACATTCTTGAGACACAGAAATCTTTTGCAATCTGTGTGCTGTCGAGAATACTATAGCTCTTTGGCATTATACGTTAGGAGGATAGTAATGGAACCTATCATTACATCCATATTGGACAATGATCAGTACAAACTGAGCATGGGTCAAGCAGCAATGTACCAAGGGTACGACCGGATTGATGTCGGCTATAAGCTTATCGATCGCGATCGCACCAACTACCCGCAAGGATTTGCAGAGCTGGTCCAGGAACAAGTGCGGCACATGGCGAATCTTCGCCTAACACCTGCAGAGCGTGCATTTCTGGAAAGAAAGTGTGGTCACTACCTACGACCATCTTTTATCGATTGGTTTTCTCACTACCGGTATAATCCGGACGAAGTAACGGTTTCTCAAGAAGATGGAAAACTTTCCATCACCGTCGAGGGCCCGTGGTACCGGACGATCTACTGGGAAGTACCCTTGCTGGCAATCGTGTCCGAGCTTTACTTCAAAGTTATGGGACTTGCGCCGGAGTTAGGATACGAAGAGAAAGCCTACCAAAAAGCAGTGCGTCTACGGGATGCAGGCGCTCGTTATGCCGATTTTGGTACGCGGCGACGCCATTCCAAGGAAGTACACGACACGGTCGTTGGGGAAAACGTTCGCGGTGGCGGTGAAGCCTTTATCGGCACCAGCAACATTTGGCTTGCCATGAAGTACGACCTAACACCTATCGGCACGCATGCGCATGAATGGTTCATGGCTCACGCTGGCATGTTCGGGTATCGCATGGCAACACAAATAGCCTTGCGCACCTGGGCAAACGAGTACCAAGGTAGTCTGGGTACAGCGCTAACCGATACCTTTACAACCGACGTGTTCTTGCGAGAATTCGGCCCATACTATGCCAAACTTTTCGATGGGATGCGTCAGGACTCGGGAGATTCGCTAGTCTTTGCCGACAAGGCAGTCGCTCACTACAAAAAGTACGGGATCAACCCGCTACACAAGTCCATTGTCTTTAGTGACTCGCTGACTGTCGATCGAGTCATAGAGATTCTGGAATACTGCCTGGGCAAGATTCAGTGCTTCTTTGGCATTGGCACACACCTGACCAACGACGTAGGTCATAGGGCACTCAACATCGTCATGAAACTGTTCTATATCATTCGGCCCGAGGAGCCGAATCGCAAGATCCATACCATTAAGCTCGCGGATGACCGGGGGAAGGAGTCCGACGACCCAGAAGAAGTAGCAGCCTGCAGACACGAGCTTGCTATTGCCGCCTAACGTATAAGCCTTTTCGTAAGGCATTGGGGAGAAGAATCCAATGTGTATCGCTGCGCGCGATATACCCTTCTTCCCAATGTCTTTTCTACTTTTGTAAGTAAGTTAAGCAAAACTTTAGACTAAAAACTATGGATTAAGAATGACAATTGCTACATTAAGGATAGTGGCAAAGGAAACCCACAAAATATAGGGAATTAACAAATTCCCTGCCACCTTGTTTATTTTATAAAATGCCTGCATCGTTAAAACAATTGTAATCCACAAAGCAACAATATCCACAAACGCAAGCACTGGATTGTGCAGTCCAAAAAATATAATCGACCACAATGTATTGAGGATAAGTTGTATTATAAAAAGTCTTATTGCCCTGCTAGACTCTTGACTCTTGCGACTAGTCACTATTTTATAAAGAGCTATTCCCATAAGTATATAAAGAAGCGTCCACACCGGACCAAAAACCCAGTTTGGAGGAGAAAAAATGGGCTTGTGAAGTGTCGCATACCACGTTGGGATAGCAGAGATGGTAAAAAAACTACCCACAACCCCCGCCCCCAAACAAACAGCGATAGAAAAAATTAACAGAGGAATTTTCTTCGGCATTATATTAACTCTACCAGATTTAAAGCCAAAAGATCAAACAATAATAATGCCTATAAATTTTTATAGTTTTCTGGCAATTCGAGGTTAAATTTTTTACAGAGGGCTTTTATATCCTTGATATGTTTTTTGGATGGTTTAAAACTTTCATGGAATTTTACGACCCTTTCCGGAGCAATGCAATTTACCGATTGATTGTTAATTATTCCCCTTCCTGTGAGTGATTCTTTTGGATATGCTATGCCATACACATTTTTACCGTCAGCATCAAATGCAAAAACATGCACATCTATTTCCTTGCCATCCTTGTTGCTTAGAACAAAATTCCAATCCGTTGTGTTTTCTTGCTTCTTCTTATTATTATATCCGAGTGAAGTTAAAACGCTTCGCAGTTTTGATTCATCTTTGTGGTTGACAGCAATATCTAAATCTTTATGCGGGCGGGTTTGTTTTCCAAGCAAAGCATCTATCCCACCCGCCATCGATCCAAACTTGGATGCCATTTTCCTTGAGCAGGTTGTATATTTTAATAACATCTTCCGCTTGCATTAGTGGACAAAAAATCGAACGGCTAGCAAGCCGAGGAAAACACCCAAGATTCCAACAATAGACGCAAATTCGGAAGGTGCTGGAATGGGAAGTTTAAGAAGAGAAAAGATAACCCCGGCAACAAAACCTGTTCCCAGAGATTTTACAAGAAGTATTGGATCAAAATGCATAATATAATTAAGTTAACCAACTATACACAAAAATGTCAAGGACAAAAAAGTACTACTTTTTTAAAGCGGCGTTTTGGAAAAGCGTGCTATACATAAGCGCATCTTCTGCAATTTTCTCTTTATCTTTTTCTCCAACCAAAAGAGAAACCCTATCTAAAAGCTTTTTGATGTATGGCTCAATAGATGTCGTGTCTACCTCATTCTTTCTCTTGAGCGCCTCCTCTAGAAACCTGTTACCCATTACAAATGAACCTTGATGATACCCCAATGCAACACGTTTTAAATCCATTGCTAACGAAGAAAGCGCGATTTGATTATTACTCATAGAGTGTTTTAAAGAAATACTTCGTAATACCCTCAAATGTTTTTCTTATTGAGGAATCCAAGACCTCATCGCTTGGATTACCGTCGTTTGGTCGTATGTTAATAAATGAATTATAGCCAACAACTTTTGTCTGGATATCTATTCCCCCACCCCAAACATCCCGCTGAGATGAACCTTCATCGATTAAAATTTTTTCTGATTCAAAATGCCTGCTTGCACCCGCAGAACAAATTCTCTTGTCAATATCTATTACCGTCTTAATATAGGAGTCAAATTCTCCCCGAAGTTTTTCTATTTCTTCTTTTGTAAACGGTTCTGTTTTTGTAATAATCATCCTTTTATCTTAGAATATTTGTGGATTTTAAGCAATAAAACCCCCGGGTCGAATTGAGCCGGGGGGATTTAGGAATCAACACAATAGTTGAGAGTAATTGACGAAGCATAATCAAATACGGTAAAATTGCGCCATGACACAAAGCATAATTATTGTCGACGACGATAAAGATTTTCAAAAGTACTTGAAAGATTTATTAAGCAAAGAGGGTTTCCAGGTACAAATTGCGTCCAAAGGAACAGAAGCATTGGCACTCGCCAAAAGAATTCCCCCCTCGCTTATTGTTCTGGATCTTAATTTACCCGACATGACAGGCGAAGCAGTGTGTGTGGAACTGCGAAAAGATAATACAACCTTACCAATTATTATGCTCACTGCCAAAACAAGCACAACAGAAAAAGTAGAAGGATTAAATCTGGGTGCAGACGATTATATAACAAAACCATTTAACCCCGATGAATTTTTGGCACGAATTAAAGCCAGACTCCGCCAAAAAACAGGCAATGCAACAAAAATTGTTATTGCAGATTTAGAACTGGATACAAAAAAAATAGAAGTACGCCGTGGGGGAAAAGTTATAAATCTTACTCCCCATGAATTTAAACTTTTAGAATATTTAATGGTAAACAAAGGAGACGTATTAAACAGGGAACAAATTTTAAATCGGATATGGTCGTATTCGCTGGACGTAGAAAGCAGAGTGGTTGATGTATACATGGGATATCTGCGAAAAAAAATAGATTCGGGATTTAAACAAAAACTTATTCACTCTGTTCGTGGTTTTGGCTATACAATAAAAGAATAAGTTAAGAAAACTTTCCCTTTATGCAATTTTAATATTTCTTTAATAAAAAGGTCTTCTAATTTTTGTTTTTTGCTAAATCTTTCTTTTTCAGTCTTTTCTATAAATCTTTTCTGAAAAGAAAAGGACAAGTGTATTCCCTTTTTTTCTGTATTTATCTTAATACGTATTTCTGTGCGTGGACGAGCATGAAAGATTGATCGATAGATAAGTAATCTAACTACCTGTGCAATTCTTTCTTTATCGGCAAAAATTTCCAAGGATTGTTTCCCTTCCTTTACAAAGGAATGTTTTTTGTTTTCTTTTTTTATTTCAAGCAAAACCACATCTATCATTTTATCAAGATCAAAAAACTCTGGGTCTAGCTGCAGCTTTTTTGCTTGTAAAAAAACCAGATCAGTAACAAGATTAATTGTTTGATTAATCTTGTTTGTTTTTTCCTCTATCCGCAAAAGATATACGTCTACTTCTTTTTTAAATTCTCCAGGCGCGAGATTCTTTAAAATTGCAACGATTGCCTGTATCGAAACGACTGGACTTTTTACATCATGTGTATAGACATCTAGTATATGGTATGGCTCCAGCTTTTTCATTGCCATATTATACTACGACATGTCTATAAGAGGAGACATAAACAAAAGAGAAAAACTGGAAACTATAGCATAGTATCCTTTCTTTAATATAGTTCATAGAGAGAGTATATCGGTTACCTTTAAGAAAGGTTAAAGCATGGTGTAAGAATTAAGCAAGAAAGTATAGTTGCGTTACCGGAGGTATTTTTTAACGGTAGTAATTAACACGTGCATATCAAAAGGCTTCTGAAGAAATTCCGTTGCCCCACTTTCCGAAAATAACGTTTTTAACTGGGTCATGGGATGTGCCGAAAGCATAATAATCGGGATATCTTTTCCTTTCTTGCTGCCTCGTAATGCAATACAAATATCCTTCCCGCTTTTTCCATCAAGCACAACATCCAAAAGAAGAAGATCTGGATCAAATTGCAGTATGTCGTTAATAGATGAAATATCTGTTGCTGTTTTAACAAGAAAATTTTCACTTTCCAGAATAATTTTTACTGCTTCTAATATATCTTTCTCGTCGTCGATAAATAGAATTTTCTTTTTTATAGCGCCCATTGTTCAAAAATATACAGTATTATAGTATAATTTTCCACTTTTTAGATATAAAAGTATGGTAAGAAACGCGTAAGAATAAAGGAGGATTTTTTTATTTTTCCTGAATTGATATATTGACAAGAAGAGCAATACCATTTACGTTTAATATGTGAAGGAATTACATAAGCATTGGGGGAAAGTTTTAATTCGTGGACTTTCTTCTATTACATTTGGTCTTATTTGTCTGCTTTGGCCGGGAATTGGAATACAACTTATTGTTTTTATATTTGGCATTTACTGTTTTGTCGACGGACTTATTGCCCTGCTTCTTGGCAACAGGGTTGGATCGGGCATTTTAATGATAGAAGGAATCATTGGCATTTTGCTTGGGCTTTGGATCTGGGTCTATACCGATTCTGCTGTAACCGTGTTTATATTAGCAATTGGGTTTTGGGCGCTTGTTACCGGAGTTTTGGAAATTATCGCAGCAATTGAATTACGAAGATACATAAAAGACGAATTGTGGTTATTGTTTGTAGGAGCATCCTCTATTCTTTTAGGACTTATTGTCTTTGCAGATCAAACGATTGCAGAATATGCATTTACCCTGATTGTTGGTTTGTATACGCTTATCTTTGGTATATTCTTAACAACACTTGCTCTAAAAATAAAAGACTATTCCCCCAAATCCCCTTCCAAACACAGGAAAAAGAAAAGATAACGCTTGCTATTTACTTGGCTTATATTTTATACCACCATGCAATCATTTTGCAACAAGTTTTGTTTATACTTCTACTTTTTCTAAAAGGTCTTTATGAGAGGTAATAAGGGATTTTGTTTCATCTGACAAAGAAATTGTATCGAGTTCTTTTGGGGAAAAAAATCCTAATACTTTTCCATCTTGGCGGACAATATTGTTTACATTTGCGTCTGTTAAATGGGTATGGAAAAAATGTTTTTCCCGGTCGCGATCAAGCAACGCTGTTGTTTTAAGATGAATACCTGTTTCTTTTTTAACTTCGCGTAGCATCGATTCTTCGAATGATTCGCTTTTTCCTTTTACAGCAGCAATACAATGCCAGGGGTTTTGTTCCCGGGGATCTATAACGTAATCTTTGCGCATTAAAAGCACTTTGCCTTTATATGTTAAAAGTATAATGCTTTGATCCATATGGTGTACACATCATAGCAGAAATTGCCTGTAGGCGTACGTCTAAATCATTTTGTCATTCCCGCGGAAGCGGGAATCCAGATTCTTTATGTATAGATTCCCATTTTCCCCCAAGGAGACTGTCCACTTCGTGGTGGAGCATGGGAATGACAAGGAAGTTTTTGTTATGTTAATTGTTAAAATTGAGGTGAACTAATTTTCTGGTTCTGGAGGTAAGAATTCTTCTCCCCCGCTATCTTCTTTTGGTCTTTCTGCTTTTAACCATTTTATATAATCACATCCTGTTGCTTTTTTGGCTTCCCTGTCCCATCCAGATGAAGAACATTTTTCCATTTTTTTACCCGCTGCTGTGGTAAACAGCACTAATTTTTCTCCGCATTTGGGACAATCTTCGTCGAGTGGCACTGTTGTTCCATTGATCCATTCCACATAGTCACATCCGGTTGCTTTTCTGGCTTCTTTGTCCCATCCCCCTTTGCTGCATTTTTTCATTTTTTTTCCAAACCGGGTTACTTGTAAAATAAGTGGTGAGCCACATTTGGGGCATTTTTCATCTAATTCTTGAGGTTCTATGCTAAACCATTTAACATAATCACACCCTTCGTTTTGCCTGGTTTCTTTATTCCAAGACCCCGTGCTACAGCGCTGTAATTTTTTGCCTGTAGAAGTTTCTGTTACTGGGGCAAGTGGAGAACCACACTTTGGACAAATCTCTTCAGTTGTTGGCATAAAAGTAAGTATGCGGTTTTGTACTACAATTGTCAAGCCCAAATCCTATAAACTATACTGCTATGTAGCCAACATTTTTTATTACTTCGATAATTTTCTTTTCTGACACTTTATCTTGATCAAACGCCACTTCACATTCTTGTTTAGCATAACTTGTTTTAGCAAACTTAATACCATCCAGGTCTTCCAAATCAAAATCAATAGTTATAGCGCAAGAAGTACAATGCATCCCTTCTATTTTTAATTTCTTTTTGACTATCTTTGTCATTCTAGATTACCTCAATTTCTCCTCTATACATCCCCATGCCACAAGTATAAGTTAACTTTCCTGGGGTAGTTGGAGTAAATTCGACAAGACGATCCTCTGGTTTTGACAACATTTTGATAATCCCAAGTTGGGGAATTCTAAATACTGAGGTACACCCTAAACCCTCAGTGGGAAGTAGGTTCAACTTTACTGGTTCCCCAGATTTAACTTGAATATACGTTGGATTGTAACCATTTGGAGTAACTGTAATATCCGCTACTTGTACTCCGTTTTCTTTCTTAACTAAGTTTGTACCTCCACTGGTTGTATCCTGGTAGCCTGCTTGTCTTTTGCCTGCTGCATTAAGGTCTATTTGAATAGGTGAATTTTCAGCTAGTGATTGGAGGCTAAAAAGTGAACCTGAAGCAACAAGAGCACCGTTCATTGACGTAATTCCAAGGTATATCACTCCAATTGCAGCAATTTTAAGAAATTTTGTCTGAAAATTATCTCCTAAGAACGTAGTTAAAAATCCTAGACCAAAAAACAAAGGGGTAGTACCTAAAACAAACGCTGCCATAATTGCAGCCCCCAAAATTGCATTAGCAGATGAAATTGCTAACGCTTCCATAGCTAAAGTTGTGCCGCAAGGAATAAAAACTGTCATCGCACCCAGGAAGGTTGGAGCAAAGAGATCCTTACTCTTAGATTGGTTCCTTACCATTTTGGTTAAAAATCGTGGTGGTTGAATAATGACATATCTAAAAATAGGATGAATATTAAGCAGATTCAAAGCAACCAGCACCATATACAACCCTGCAATAAATTGCATAGTAATCTGCACATTGGGGCTTATACTAACTGCCCCTCCAAAGGCTCCTAATATAAATCCTAGGACTGTGTAGGAGGCAAGTTTAGCAGCTAAGAAAGCAGCGGTTGGCCAACCTGTATGTTTACGTGTACTTTCATGTTCAAGGTCGTCTTCTTCTCTAGATGCAATTATAGATGCCAAAAGTCCTCCTTGTACTGCCAGACAAGTAAGACCTCCAACAGTTAATCCAGTTACAAATATCACCCAAAGGTTTGTTGATCCTGATACCTGAGGAAGTGAGATAGTTCCTTCTAAGACAGAGATTCTTAATAAGAAATAGGCAATTAATACACCCATTCCACCTAATGCTAATAATAATATTTTGTTTTGTGACTGATTATGCATAATTTTATTTTAGCAGATTATCAATCGTTGGTTGGAAGGAACTAAATGGTTGAGCTCCAACAATAATCTGACCATCAATAGTTCCACTAGGGCTAGACTTTCCCAAAAACCATGTTGGAGTACCATTTGCTCCGACTTTAGTAGCATAAGCTATATCTTTATCAACATAATCTTTATACTTACCTGTATCTAGACAACTTTGGAATTGAGAGACATTTAAGCCAAGATTACCTGCAATAACTGGTAACTGATCCAATACCAAACCTGTTCCATTGGAAGTTGTCTTTGTAAAGATTTGATCGTGATACTTAAAGTAAGTGGAATCTCCTCCCTGATCTCTGGCGCAAAGCGCAGCTTCTGCTTCTTTGTGCGCATTTTGGTGGAAAGGTAAAGGCAAATTTCTATAAACTAGCTTTAACTTGCCAGCATCAATATAGTTTTTCTTAAACTCTGGGAGAAGTTGATCAAAAGACCTTTTGCAAAATGGACACTCATAATCTGAAAATTCAATTAGGGTGAGTTTGGCATTTTTATCACCTAATACCGGTGCATCGCTAACTTCAACTTTAACTGAACCTGTATTACCAGGAGGCGCTGCTTGTGGAGCTTGTTGGTTTGGTTGGGAAGGAATAGAAGGCACTTGAGCTACTTGAGCTGTATTACTGGTAGTGGTTACTCCTTTAATTTTAATAATCCCACCATTTATAAGAATGGCGAGAGCAATAATCAATGATCCTATCAAAATAGCCTGAGGGGTTGATATGAATAAATTAATTCTTATACCTGATTCCTTAGGATGTTCCTGTGTAGTCATATTTTTCATAATGCTGCTTGCTCTGGTCCTCTATCCTCGTTTGTTTCCATAAAGGCTTTAATTTGACTCTCATCAGTTGTTTGCAGTTTTAATAATCTTCCCCAAGAAGTCAAAGCAACTGGTATATCTAAACTATCTCTAGGAACCATAATCTTTTTACTTACAGAAACATTATCAAAGATTGATTTAAGTTGTGCGCTTTCTGTGGCTGGAACATCTGATTTATACCAAAGAATAACTGCGCCATGCTCCAAACTGTGTACTAAATTACCATCAGGAACAGGTTTATCGTAGATTCCACCTGGTTGAGGGTTAGCATAATGATCTCCGGATGTAGGAGGATTTGTGCTGTAATTCACCTTAGTACCATTTGGAACGTGATTTCTTCCCTGAATTGCAATTTCTCGACCCACTAAAGGTTTACTTATCTTAGCTTGTTCTTTATTGTTTTGTTGAGTAAAAAGAAAAACACCACCAACGAGGATTACTATTGTTGCTAAAATAATTCCACCAATAACTTGTTTCTCAGTAGTCATCTACTACATATTGTAGTAGATAATTTTAAGTCTTGTCAACTACTTTTTACTACCCCGCATCATAAAAGCCATTGCTCCGCACATAACAGTGCAACCTACAATAGGCAATACAGCTATTAAACTTGCAACTCCTATAATTGGTACAAAAATTAATAACGCAATAACCACAACAATAATCAAGCTAATTATCCAGGGATTTAGACAACGTCTGCAACTAGTAAAAAATTTATTCATAGAACCTTTCGTTTATCTTTTATTTAACTGGTGAATATAGTCTATTCAAAGATGAGCTTTGTTCATTCTCACTATAGTTTTGGTCTTTTTTATTCAATCGATCTTTGCATTCACCAGAACATCTATCGTTATATGAACATACACAATAGGTATTCATTGATTGATCATCCATTCCTCCCATTGCATGAACTGGAGCACTAAGAGCAATAAATGAGAAAAATAGTACGACAATTGATAAAGAGACACTAAGCATTGAGGGCCTGAATAAAATTTTATCTTGGGCTCCTGTGAGCACTTTTATCCTTTTTTCTAAGTCATCTATGCTGGCTAGAGCTGCAACTCCACTGAGCTTAGGATTATTCAAGCTTACCAACTTTGAGAGAGCGGAAAGTAATGATGCTCTTTGTCCTTTTTTAATAACTACTTCATCAGCAGCAATTTCTTTGGAGAGAGCATAAAATTTATGGATGTCCTTAAGTATAGGGATAAAAAAG
>Ga0209515_10009863_pt1 | contig 10783 bp, 14 predicted proteins | sample Subgroupgradi54m_FD_187454 | JGI IMG/M metagenome (GOLD analysis project Ga0209515, IMG submission 187454) | Subsurface groundwater microbial communities from S. Glens Falls, New York, USA - GMW60B uncontaminated upgradient, 5.4 m (SPAdes)... ...
CACTAGAATCCCTCTGCACAGAATCAACACCAACATTCATTGCAAATGAACAATCAATAAAATTCGGCTTAACCGATTTCGCAGGTAAAGAATTTGAAAATAAATACACTAGAAAAAGCGGCTTCTACGTTCAACAAGAGCAAACCATAAACACAATCGCACTGCAAGACCTCCCCATCTACCACGAACTCCATCTAAAACAAGAATCAGCTCAGTACATCCAATGTATGCAAATCCATCAAAACCCCAACAAAGCAACTGAATTTAATCTTCTCATTGGCGCCAAGTCCGGCTGCTGTGATGGCGCCGTACTAGGAGGGCTATATTCAATAGAAGACAATTCATTTGACATCAAATTTGCCAAACGCGTACCATTCAATACCTATGGTATCATCGGTTATCTTCCATATCCCGCTCAACCTGATGAAAATAATAATAATAATAATGGCTACGGTAACATACTTTCCGCAGGTTCCGGCTGTGATGGTGCAGGTATTCAACATTTTACATACAATCACAGAAACACAGAACAAGAATTCATTTTTAATGTACAAAAATTCAAAGATGAAAACATCGACCCCCGCATCGCAAAATATACACCATCTTACGAATCATTCCAATATAATGGTACACTCTGCGTAAAAGACAACTCACTAACCGTTGCCGGACTCAACCTGGAAGAAGCATTCAAAATTTCTCAACAATATTACAAACACAAAGAATTACTTGAAATAGAAACGGATGAAGACAAAAAGAAATCACGTCAATACACCATAGATGCTATCGAAGAAATGGTGGCAAAAATTCGCCTAACCGCATCGCAAAGCAAATTCATGGAACGTAATACACACGAGGTCTACCCATGAAAATCACCGCCCAACCCCATAACTTCGCATTTCAAACCCAAGAACAGTTTTTTGAAAAGTACATTCCGATGGTCTTAGGATCACAATACCCAACCTATCAAGAACTTAAAACCACATTAACACCAACAGAAATAAATCTCTACGAAAAAGACAAAAAAACATTAGAAGAATTAACAAAAAAAAAGCAAGAATTCATTAAAAAAGTCTCACAAACCACTGCCATCGAAGAAGATTACATACAACAGCAACAAACAGACGATGCCATAAAAGCCATCAGTCTTGATGACAGAATCACCCAATATTTTACATTTAAAGAAAAAATAAGCACCCCTTGTCACAGAGCATCAATAGTTCGAAGTACCTACATCCAAGAATACAACCCAAAAGAAAGAAAAATTCTTATAGTCACAGGACAAGCCGCACCAACCATTGTAGAAGACATCGCAAACATTCTACGCGCGGATGGCGGCATTGTAAAAGAAAGAGGACACGAAATCGAAGAAAACGAAACATTTCAAGATATGATCTACTGTTCCAATGAAATCTGCGGCAGCAACAATGGCAAAGAAACTTGGCCAATCTTATATCACGCAGAAAAAAACGATGGACATACATTATTCTTTCTCAATGCCAGTCCATTATCTTCACACTGCCAAAACGACCCCGAATTAAAATTCGCTAGAGAATTACGTGAAAAAGGGAAAAAAATACTTATCATCGGCTTCCAATATGGACGAAGTATGAGGTTTTAACAAATGACAACTCCACGATTAAGCACACTCATCATCGAAGACACAGAACTACACCAAAAAAGTGCAATCGACCAATTCTTCCCAAAAAGAGTATCATACGCCATTGCTAAGAATTATGAAGAAGGAAAACAATACCTCACCACAATAGAAAGACCTTTTAGCATCGTCTTAACCGACCTCATGATGCCAAAAGGCTCAAGAGACACCATGAGTCCAAAAGGCATGGAATACATCTTTGACCAATTACCCTACGGCTTCCCATTAGCACTATTAGCAGCAAAACAAAACGTCCCCTACATTGCCATCGTAACAGACATCAATCACCACGACCACCCCATGTCCGCTTGCATCGACAACCTCAGCAGCGCCTATTGGAGTGACCAATCCGCCCAATCCTCTCTATACAAAATCAACAATTCTGTAGTAGGCATCTTCCACGCCCCATTCTTAGCAAACGGCGCCAAAGATTGGATGAAAGTCGTAGAGGTATTAATGAATAATTCAAAATAAAAAAACATAAAGTAGATGAGAAAACAACCATGACAACCAAAACCCCCTATCAATTACGAGAACATTTAGTGCGCCAAAACACCCATCTAGACTTCGAATATCCAGAACATATTGAAGAAGAACATTTTATCACTGCCGGCAGAGATTTATTAGAACTAACCAACAAGTTATATCTAACCGCTCGTAGAGAAAAACTAGAACCAACAAGAACCATTTATACATTATGGCTTGAAAAACCATTCTTTCAATCTGATGAAATGAATGATTGGGAACATAACAAACAAATTGCCCTGCTCAGCACCTGTATCGATAAAGAGGATAAAACACTCTACGCAAGAATTCTTCCAAAACTCATTGCCCCTGAAATGGATAAAAACCACAAAGCAAAAATCTACCAACTAAAATAAAAGAGATAAACAAAAATGAAAATCGGCCTCATCAACACCCTAACAGAAGACAGCCCCCTCGCTAAAGTATTTGGCATGATCTGTAAAGACGTCTCACACTTAGAAACACAAATTTACCAATCAGAACAATTCAACCCAAATCAAATCCAGCAAGACAACCTCAATTATATTCTCATGTACGGCGCAATCGAATCTGATGACGGTCTTGCCAAAGCCATCCATAAACATAGCAGCGTCCCTTTACTCTATTTAATCATACCCGGTTACGGCAGAGAAAAAGAAAGATACAATCAATTACAAGAAACGGGTATCGAAGTCTACCATGTCCTAAAAACAGACCAACATCGCGGTTCAGAAGATCTTATTGCACGACTAAAAAAATTAGGTGAACAACTATGACAGATTTAAAAGATCCAAAAGAAATAGAAACAGCCATCGCCCAACTAGAAGCAATAGCAAGACAAATGCAAGAAACACAGATAAAAGAGATGAATTGGCGCGAACAATCATTCTTCAACGCTCTTCCCAAAGACGCAAAAACAATTTATATTCACCAATCAAGCAACTCCCCGCATTACAACCTTATCCAAAAAATAGAACAACAATACGGCAAAGAAAATATCTTACGCACAATCGCACCAGCTAGATCCGGCCAATCATTTACAGAATACTACCCTGAAATTGAAAAAGAAAAAACAGCAAAACTACAAACCCCTCTGCAAGAATTCCTAAAAGAAAAATCCATTGACACCGTAATCTACTTATGCAACTCCGTCTGCGATGGTTACCAAAGCCCCATCTTTCCCGAAGACGTAGTAACCAACTACCATATCTGGCACGCCATACGTACCGCCCAACAGCAGCAAAAACCATTCATCGTTGGTTATCAAGATGATTTTTGTTTTCAAAATCGCTGTCCCGAACGAATATATATTCAAAATCAAGAAGAAATGAAAATTCCAACAACAACAATACAAATATAACAAAAAGAACACAACCATGACAAAAACCCCAACAGAATATTTAGAAGAAATCATCACGAAAAACCCCCAGATAAGTATAGAAAATAGAAGAGAACTCAAAGAAGACATGTTTATCCTCATTGGCAAAGCATGTCTAAAAGATGCAGGAAAACTATATCTAACCTCACATACCCCAAATGAAAGCGAAAGTACAAGTTATAGACTATGGCTTGAAAAACCAGTTATATCCCTATCAGGCCACCCCGATTGGACGCAGAATTATAATATGGCCATTGCTGAAATGTGGAAGTATAGAGAACACCACAGAGGATACAGCACAGACGACAAAGTATTTTCTAAGATCACAGAAGAAAGTAAAGACGCACCACTATTCCCCGCTCCAGAAGTCATAAGAAAAGGCGATGGCTGGTTCTGTAACGAAACACGAATATACGAACTAAGAAGATACTACTAATTAATGACAAAAGATTTATAAATCGCTCTATTTTTAACAAGAAAATGACTGCTCTAGATCAAGAAATTCGCATCCAAGACATAACTATAGGTATCGAAAAAACCATCAACATCACACCCCATTTTATACGCGACGCCCTAACCAAAAAATACGCCGGCAGTCCACCAGATATAACCGAATGTCTTGTAACTGCTGCAGACTTCACTGCTGTAACCGGCAGAGAAATATCATTCATTCTCTACTCCAGTTTCCCATCTGACCCACAATCATACGAATCAATTCGTAAAATCTCCTGGTTTAATCACAACAGAATAGCCGTTCCCAGTATAGGAGATAAAAAAAGCGTTTCTGACCCCATTTTATCTCATGATAACTATGCAAAAGAACTAAACAAAAATGACCCACAAAACGAAAAATTATATCTGCCTATTTTCCATATTCACACCCATCCTAAGTCTAATTGTTATCCCTCAAATAATGACCTAGAAAATACCATCGGAAGATATAAAGAACGTATTAGGCCTATCGGCTACTACAGAAGCATAGAACTCATAAATCCCACCATAAATATCATAAATGACAATCGCGGTGGAACAGGATTTGGCGCAAGAATTGCAAACGATGCACAATTCATCTATCAATTCAATGGCAACTATCAACAATACGAAAAATTTCTCAAAACATACATATTTATGGTTGATAAAGCCCACAGCACAAACCCAAAATTCCCAGAACAAACAATCGCAAAAGAAATGGAACAAAGCGGCGCATTTAAAGCAATCGCCTATCCTGCAGGCACACTTGTTGAACTATTCCCAGAATCCCCGCATCCATTGTATAGAATTAAATCGCAACATCGCACAAAATTAGGAAAAAAATTCGCCTACACCCTCACCGCAAAAAGAATATTTTAAAACCATATAGTCAACCAAGAAAGTACAGATAAAGACATCAAACAACAAAAACAATAAAAATGAACATCGGCATTATAAATACCTATTACGGGAAAATTAATTCACCTAGATTAGATCAAATTCTTGCAGATATGTGCAGCATTAATCCTAATACCAACACAAAAATATATCAATCAAACAAATTTACAGCACAGCAAATCCAACAAGACAAATTAAAATATATTCTTACATTTGGCGGAACAAAAATAGAAGACGATTTCGTAAAAAACATTCACAATCAAAATCCCATCCCTCTCCTATACTTACTTTGTCCCGGAAACACCAATGAACAACAGCGCAACCATGAACTAACCACAAAAGGAATAGAGACATATTACCTTTCAAATATTGAAGAGTTAATGATGAGATTACTTGACATTGGTAGATATCATTAAAAAAGTTACTATGATTAATTACACTTCATTGACCCAGCAGAAATTAAATGCACTCGCTAAAAAAAAAATAAAACTAGTATTTCCAAAAGATGAGCAGCATACAGGAACATACATTTCAGAAGACACTTCACAAAACAAGAAATATGTCTACTTCTCCGCCCTCTGGTATATTGAATCAGAAATAATCACCCCAGACATGGTCGCCTCACTCCAAAAAGATGCTACTTTACTTAGCGTCGGCTCAGGCGAAGGCCACCTTGAACGCTTATTAAAAGATGGCTTCAACATCCCAACAAAAAACATCACCACCTCTGACCTCTATCTTGACAATAAAATTCAACAAGCCGGTTTCCAACATCATATATTCGACATGACCAAACCCTGGCCCAACTTCAACCAACAATTTGATTACATTCTCTTCCCTGAATCATTAGGTGTGGCCTTACTTGATTATAATAGAATTGGAAAAGATCAATCACAAACCAACCGCTTCTTTAATTATCTCGACCAAACCGAAAAAGAAATTCTCGATGGCAACCTAAAACCAAAAGACATAGACTTCTTCATGCAAGTCATCGGCATGGACGTACCAAAAGTACACCAAATATACCAAATTCTAACCCAAGCCATACAAAACCTAAAACCAAACGGCGAAATCCGAATCAAACACGGCCTACAAGAAACCCAGCAGCGCGCCTACATCATGGCAAAACTCGCTCAAGAATATCCAAATATCTCATTTCCTAACCACACAAAATCCTATGAAAATTTTATACTAAAATTATAATTCAAAATAAACTCAAAATAACCACATTCACAACCCAAACGTCTTCTCGAACTGCTTCATCTCCCGAAACTTCTGCAAGAACTCCGAACCTTTATCTGTCAGAAGTACATACACATTGCTTCCTTTATCCATCTTTTCAACAAAATGCTTCTCAACCAATTCCTCAAGATACGACGTCAACTGTCCATAGGATAAATTAGATTTATACATAAGATGCGTCTGTTTAATCGTACCATGCTTAGTCTGAATCACTTCCAACATATCACCAATGATATCAGTTCTTGATCGTTTTCTTCCCATATCGTCGCACCATAAAAAAAGTCACCGCTAATCCTAAATACCCAATCAACTGCACAATTTCACCCAGAGAATAAAACAAAGGGTGCAATTCATACAACATCAAAATAAGCTGACTTAACGTTAACACAATAAAACTCCCAAGTAAATACTTCCCCAAACAATCTTTAGTCTTACAATAATTCTTATAATAATAGTATGTAATAAACATAAAGAATAAAAATGTCGTCAAATGAAATATATGAAACGCCATACGTAAATAATACCCCGTCACTAAAATAAAAAAAATCATCAAGAACATTGTCGCCTTATCTTTTATGGGATAATACAACGAAAACAAGAAATATAACCCTAACAATGTTAAAATTCGATACACTAATAACCCAATAGTAAACAATACATTCGACTCATTAACAAACGTATACGTCACCATCATCATCCCCACCTGCTGCGTTCGAAGAGTTGTATAATAAATCGTAAAATTTGTTAGAATCTTAAATAAAAACCCAACCGCCAACACCCAAAACGCCAGCGCCAAATAAAAATACTTCTTATTCTTCTCTTTACGATTCAAAAGATAACACTTCCAGCTAAAAATCCCCACAAACAACAGCACAAGCACACCCACAATATCCATATATACATCAGTTTCATTTAAAAGATACATCAATTGGGAGATAGTAGCCATTTAAGATGATAAGAACAAAAACACTCTTTAAAAAACTTGTGGAGGCTCTCACAAGAAGTTTACTCTCAAACATCCCTCTCTAGTTGCCATTCACACCCTATTTAAATGCTCTCACTAATCACATCTAACAACAGAAAGAGCATTTAAAACTGAGGTGAAACAAATGAAAACATCTAAAACAACATACCACAACAGCAACAACGATTACAACCATCACCTAGAAACACTAGACAATAGCGACCTGCAATACCTCAACTATCTTAAAAGCAAACAAGTAAAACAAAAAAAATGGATTAATTATTAATTTTTTCTTATTTTTTCAATTCCAAAATATCAACCCTTCACCCCATCGTCAACTTCTCCTCCTCTTCTTCCATGATAATATGCTCAATCTCAATCTCTTTTACACTATATTTTCTCAAGAATTCTACATCAGAAGGAATTAACTTTTCCACTTTTCCCAAAACAACATCCTCATACTCAAACCACGCAACTTTTCCTTCATCCTGCTCCATTGCAATTGAAGAATCTGCTGCAAGCGTAGTAATAATCAATAAAAACGAATGCTTAAACACCCTTTCTTCTCGTAACCGCTCATACACAACCCCATTTGTCTTTACATATCGCGCCGCCAATCTTGACTCCTCAAACACTTCCCGTTCAATAGTCTGCGCAATTGTCTCCCCATTAATTTGCTTGCCACCAAATAACCCCCAATACCCTTTGTACGGCATTTTCTTGCGCTGAATCAACAAAATTTTACTTCCTTTGCGCACAATCCCGAGCACCACCGGTAATACACCAACCTCTTTCTTAAAAATCTGCGAAAAATACGGAATCAATCGCTGCGCTTCCAACGACAACATATATCCTTCAGAACCTTCATCCACCCGCACCACAAATCCTTTCTCCACCATCAAATTCAACTGATAACTTAATTTATTTGACCGAATGTCTATCAAATCAGCTATCTTATTGAATTGCAGCTTCTTATGCTCACTCAATACATTAAAAATTCGTTTCCGTTCCTCATTACTTAAAATAAAATCTTCCATAACAACTCATAACCGTAACTGATATATATAGTTTAAGTCAAGAAACATTGACTAGAAACACCTTAGATTATTTTTTATTTTTACGACTTTTTTTAACTTCACTCTTTCCTGTAGAAACACTTCCCTCATTATTAACCCCTCCAAACTTATTCTGCATCATCAAACAGTCCATCACCGCTCGCGATGTAACCCACCCCCTAATCTTCTTCCCATCAAGAGCATACACCGGCAACACCTCTACTTGCTGCTTTTGCAATCCTACCCAAGCCGTATAAACAGTATCTTTTATACGCACTCCCTGCAATTCAACAACCGGCCTCGCCAACTGCTTCAATCGCACCATCTCTTGCATCTTCACAGGCATTGCATGAACCATCCTCATCTGCAATACCCCTGCAAAATTCCCATCCCTCACCAAAAATATATCCTCGGAAGAATACCCATATTTTCTCACAAAATCAATAAACAACATCTGGGCATCTACTGTAACCAATTTGGGAAGCATAATCTCCTTCACACCCACCTTCATCAACACCTGCCGCACGGCTACTTGTTCATAACTCAACTTCGCAATAAAATACAAAAACCATCCTAAAAAAACAAACCATAACCCGCCCCCCACTTTCGAAAATAAACTAAACACACCTACAAAAATAAGAAATATCCCAAATCCTTTCCCAAATGATGCCGCAATTTTCGTTGCTTTGCGTAAATCTTTATAATACCCATACAACACCGCCCGAAACGCTCTCCCTCCATCTAAAGGAAACGCCGGCACCATATTAAACACCGCAAGCGTAATATTCAACTGATACAAATACGAAAAAATCGGCAGCCAAAACCCTTTCATCACAAAAAGATACAACACATAACATAACCCGCCTAACACCAACGAAAACAACGGCCCCGCCACCGCCATTTGAAACTCATCTTGCGGCTTCATCTCCTCCCGATCAATCCCCGCCACCCCGCCAAAAAAGAACAATGTAATACTCTTCACCTCAATCTTCTTCCAGAGCGCCACAAACGAATGCGAAAGCTCATGCAACAGCACTGACACAAATAACAACACCGCTGCAATTATCCCCATAATCCAATACATCATGGAACTATAGCCCACAAACTGCACCGGAAAATAATTAGTCGCTAAACTCCAGCTTAAGAACACAAACACAAACCACCACGACATATGCAAATTAATGTCAATACCCGCAACTTTAAACAATTTTAGACCGCCATTCATAATAAATCACCACCCTTACTCTCAACTACAACCCAATGTCCACCTTTAGCAGAACCTATCCTTTGTACAATACCTTTCTCTTTCAATTTTGTGATATTATTTTCTACTGCCGTCATACTAATACCTACTTTTTCAGCAAGTTTTGGAATAGAAATAAATTTATCCTGCCGCATAAGTTCAACTATTTTTCTTTGATTATCACCCAACTTATCACCCAACTTATCACCCAACTTCTGTAACTGTGACCTTTTGAATATAATTGTGAACCAATCCTCAGAGATCTCAAATTCTGGTCCGCTCAAACCATATGCTTTCATCTCATCTCTCATTCTTCTAATTCCCGTTCCAACATTCTCAACTAAATTTATTCTTTGCAGAAGACCAAAAAGTAAATTATTTCGACTCAAACTTTTCTTTCCAAAATCCTCTTTTTTCAACCCTTTCACTAAGCCCCCAGGATTAGTTATCTCAACTCTATCAAGCGATATCTCAACAAGAATCTTCGCACCAAGTACATTATAGTCGCGATGGCCTAGTGCATTAGCAAGTGCCTCTCGTAGCGCTTTCTCGGGTAATTCCAGCTTCTTCTGATGAGGCCCACCAGTAATAATGATTTGCGTATTCAGTTTTGATTTCAGGTAGTCTAACGAATCATGGTAATTGGAGTATAAATCAGTGGTAAAATCCTTCTTGTCAATAATATTGATCTTATCAGTCCCTTCGTACAAGACACAGGTAATAATTGCTTTCTGGATAAATTGCGTTATATCTTTAGCAAAAAACAACACACCCGCATTTTTGAGATGACTCTCGCTCAATAATGAAAGATTTTGTAATAATTCATTTGTACTAAGGACAAGACTTAGGTTTGCTAAGCGGATAAAATTATCAAGTGCTTTTTTGTTTAAATCTTTTTTCAAATCAAAATCCCTGTTAGGCTTCTCATCCCACAAAACTAATCCTTCTTTGAAAAAGAACTCTCGTATCTCCTCTCTACCCAACTGTTGAGAATTTGGTCCATACCTCATAAAAAAATTCCCATTAACTGAGTAGGGTTTATTCTTTCCTTCAGGAACAGTAATAACCAAGATACATTCAACTTCCTCTACTGAAATCTCTAACTTAGGATCAAAATTTCTTGCAATATCAACAATCTGCGATTTTAACCTGTTGGTAATTTTAATTCCTTTGATCTCTCTTTTATCACTGACACCAACCAGAATTTTTCCTCCCGTAGCATTAGCAAACGCACAGATTTCTTTAGCAAGATCAGAAGAATCACTCTCTTTAAATTCCAAAGTATACCCTTCCCCTTCTTTCAATAGCAACTCCAACTCTTTTTTATTCATTGGTAGTCAGAAAGAAGTAATACTGCTTTATTAAAGCTTCTTTT
>Ga0209515_10009865_pt1 | contig 10782 bp, 9 predicted proteins | sample Subgroupgradi54m_FD_187454 | JGI IMG/M metagenome (GOLD analysis project Ga0209515, IMG submission 187454) | Subsurface groundwater microbial communities from S. Glens Falls, New York, USA - GMW60B uncontaminated upgradient, 5.4 m (SPAdes)... ...
GAGTGAATATTTCTTTGATCTCAGTATTGCGATCTCGTCACGTTCGGCGTTCGAAAGTTTTTTCGCGCCAAGAGAGTTTTCATTGATTCATTATATCAAAGTGTTCGGATTCAAACCTGCTTTCGGGTACCGTTCAACAAAGGAGGAAGGATGAAGCACCTAAGGAGGATGTTTTCCGTAGCACGGCACCCAAGGAAAGCTTGGCGAGCATATCAGAGTAAAAGGGCAATAACACCCTACACCACAGAAATGTACGGCGCCGAAGCGGATGTTTCGCACGTATTTTCAATTGGATTCGGTACGGAGCAAGACTAAATCCAACAAAAAGAGCCTCTCGGGGCTCTTTTCTATTTTTAGTCAAAATCCTGTACATTTGAAGCTTTTTCTGATACTATGTTGGCTTGTCGTCTTTAGGCGGCGTTATATTCTGATGAAACAAAAAGTACGAATCAACCAGCAAATCCGCGCGCCACAGCTTCGTGTTATTGACGATGCGGATGGAAATCTTGGCATCATCCCCTTTGAAGAAGCACTCAAGCTCGCACAGGCAAAAAGTCTCGATCTCATCGAAATTTCACCCAATGCAGAGCCCCCTATTGCAAAAATCATGGACTATGGTAGATTCCAGTACATTGCACAGAAGAAAGACCGAGATGCGCGCGCGAAAGCACATGTTACCGAGACGAAAAATGTACAGATTAAAATCGGTACCTCCGAGCGTGATCTTGAATTGAAAGCAAAAAAGGCTTCTGAATGGCTCAAGGAAGGACATCGTGTCAAACTCGATCTCTTCCTCCCCGGTCGTTCAAAGTATATGGACCCCAAGTTCCTCGAAGAACGAATGGATCGCATCCTCCGACTCGTTGCCGAAGAATACAAGGTCTCCGAAGAGCCGAAGAAAAGTCCGAAAGGTCTTACGGTGGTGATCGAGAGAGCAACCGCAGCAAAGAAAAAAGAAACCCCAACAAATCACGCATAATATTATGAAAACAAATAAATCATTCGCAAAACGCGTCAAAGTGACAAAAACCGGCAAGGTACTTGTCCGTGCACCAGGAATCAATCACTTTAATGCAAAGGAGAGTCGTTCAAATCAGCTCGGTAAAAAAAGTCGTAAAGAGCTACCAATGACCGCAAAAGCAAAGTCACGCTTTCTCTCGAATCTTGGTTAATCACTATTTTATTTTAAGTTAAGGAAATTCTATGTCACGCGTAAAACGAGGAGTCACATCAAATAAACGCCGCAGCCGCGTACTCAAGGCAGCAAAAGGTTTCCGCCATGGTCGCGGAAATAAAGAGATTGAAGCAAAGGTAGCGCTCCGCAAAGCAGGAAGCTATGCCTTCGCACACCGCAAGGATAAGAAGAACGACTTCCGCCGTATGTGGCAGGTCAAAATCAATGCGGCACTTCGCCCCCTTGGCTTCTCATACTCAAAGTTCATCGGTGAGGCAATCAAAAAGAAGATTCTCCTCGACCGTAAGATTCTCGCCACGCTCGCTGAGTTCAATATTGAAACATTCAACCGTGTTGCAGCGACTGTCATGGGTAAGTAATCCACTCAACAAAAAAACATCTCCACAAAATTGTAGAGATGTTTTTTATTTTTCCATACACCAATCAATTTTTCCACGATGATATTTTTCAAGATACTCATTCGCTTTTACGAAATGATTGTTTCCAAAAAATCCTTTGTGGGCGGAAAGTGGTGATGGATGCGCGGATTCGAGGATGAGATGTTTTGTCCCGTCGATGAGCGTGCGCTTTTGGCGCGCATAATTTCCCCAAAGCAAAAATACAACATGCGCGCATTCATGACTCACGATACGAATGACCGCATCGGTAAATTCATGCCAACCATATGCGACGTGCGAATTCGCCTGCCCTGATTCAACGGTGAGTGATGCATTCAAGAGAAGGACTCCTTGCTGTGCCCACTTGGTAAGGTCGGGAGTTCCTGGAATAGTACATCCGAATTCTGCCTCAATCTCTTTAAAAATATTTTGCAGTGATGGTGGAACAGGATTTTCGGGAAAGCTCGAGAAAGCGAGACCATCGGCAACTCCCGGCGTATGATATGGGTCTTGTCCTAAGATCACCACGCGCACGTCTTCAGGACTACACATATCAAATGCACGAAACACCGAGCGGGGTGCGGGGAAAACTTTTTTATTGAGATAAGCTGCTCGCACCTTGTTGCGCAATGCTTCAAAATAAGGCTTCTGAAATTCCTCTGCAAGCAGTGGCTTCCATGCAGAAGAAATTTTTATGCTTTCACTCATACTTAAAAATCAAGCTCAACGGTTGTTCCTACTTGAGGGACTGTTGCATCAAGGCCGACATAGTCGCGCAGACGCTGAGCAAGAAACATTGAAGCTTTAGGTTCACCGATTGCAACAAAAACTTTTTTGAGCGTCTCGGATCCTTCTGCAGCAAACTCTACCAAATGATCCATGTCTTTGTGCCCCGAATAGCCTTGAAGCATCACCACCTTTGCGCGCACCGGAGTGTCCTGCCCATTGAAACGGACAATCTTGTCTCCCTCGGCAATGTGCCGTCCAGGGGTTCCTGCCGCCTGATAGCCGACCAGCAAGACAACATTCTCAGGGTGTGGGAGGTAGTGACGCAAATGATGTACGATGCGCCCGCCGTTTGCCATCCCCGACCCTGCCATAATAATCTTGGGTCCTTTTGTTTCCCAAATCGACATTGACTCGGTCTTGGTTTCAGTAAAATAGAGTCGCGGAAAACGAAACACATCATCACCACCTTTGATAATGTGTTGTGTTTTCGTATTAAAATATTTTTGATTTTCAGGCTTATGATAGACCTCAGTTGCCTTAATTGCGAGTGGAGAATCAACAAAGATTTTTACATGAGGAATATTATTGTGCTCCACCATTTCATTCAACTCATACAAAAGCTCTTGGGTGCGTTCAATCGAAAATGCTGGGACAACAAGTGTGCCACCACGCGCAATCGAATCCATGATGATCGAACGGAGCACTTCTTTACGCTCTGCCCTCCCCTCATGATTGCGATCACCATACACAGACTCCATGAGTAAATATTTGACCCCCTTAATTGAATCGGTGTCACGCAAGAGTGGTGCAGGAGAATTGCCGAGGTCACCAGTAAACACCATTGTTGTGCCGTTTGCGGTGAGAAACATCATTGTGGAGCCAAGCATGTGTCCTGCGTCCTTGAATTCACAGACCACATCTTGAGCAACACCAAATGGTTCGTAGTATTCGTAAGTTCTCCACATGCGCATAGTTTCGAGAACGTCGGTTTCAACATAGATAGGGTTGCGTCCTTCGAGGGTTGCCTGGCGCTGAAGAATGTTGACGGTATCATGAAGCATGATGTTCGTCAGCTCCATCGTGGGAGGAGTTGAGTAGATGACCCCCTTGAATCCTTCGCGTACAAGACGCGGGATGCGTCCGATGTGATCGATGTGCGCATGTGTGACAAGAAGGATGTCGATAGACTTCGGATCAAAAGCGAAGACCTCACGATTGCGATCATCGTCGAACTTTGACCCTTGATAAAGACCACAATCTATCATGATGCGCTTTCCAGCAATCTCAAACATAAAGTTTGATCCGGTCACTGCATCAACTGCACCAAAAAAACTCACCTTCGCTTTCATTGTACTCATATGTCTTTATTATACCGCTTTATGAGAAATATGCCTGCACCCAAAAGCCCTCCGATAAAATCATCACACAAATCGGAAAGTGTATCACGAAGACCATCAACAGTATTGGCAACCACATGTCCCACTGCAAACTCATAAACTTCCCATGCGAGCCCGACAACAAAAACTAGCGCGAGTGCAAAGGCGATAACAAATTCGGTTGAGCGTGTTTTGAGTACCGGACGAGCACCACAATAATAGAGCGTGAGACCCATGAGTGCAGCCCACATTCCACTCACCACATGCATCGGCATGTCGAGCCACCAAATGTAATGGTAGAGGTGCCAATGGATTGCAATACCATTCGAGAGTGCAATGACAACAATGAGCAGCGCGAGTATCGGGGTGAGAAAACTTTTTGTCATGACTTAATAGTAACAACAAAGTGCCTCGAGGAGAAGAAAGAACTCCCGCTCATACAGAGCGAGAGTTCTTTCGTGTAAATTGTATTCGGATGGAACCTAAAGAATATTAGGTGGGCAACCTCAACCGCTAACCAACAGGTTATGGTGATTCGGTCAGCCCTGATCCAGTTTTAGGGTTTTTCCGAATACTCTTTTATTATACACAATTTTTTTATTCACAAAAAAGTTATGCACAGGGGGGGTACTTTCTTTCGTCTTTGAAAAACTATTCGAGGATGCCGTCAAGGTTCACATCGTAGAGAATCTGCTCCGAAACAAGGCGATACTCGAGAATCTCTTCGGGGCTAAGCCAGAGAGCAAGCTCGCGCGCTGCCTCGTCGACTTGGTCGGAACAATGGATAAGATTGCGTACCGCGCGGTCATCGACTGCCGAGATGCTATAAGAATCGAGTGTGTAGTCACCGCGAATTGTTCCCACATCGGATGTTGTCGGCTCTGTGCCACCAACCAACTTCTTCACCACTGCGACCGCCTGATTGCCTTCAATGGCAAGCACGACAACAGGACCGCAAGTCATAAAACTCTCGAGAGTACGGATAATATCCTTGCCGTATTCGAGGGGCTCCTTTTCAATAGGAAGTCCTGCGGCAGTGCGGTCATTCACAATATTTGTCCCCTTCTTTAAAAACCATGCATCATCTTTTGCATAATGATCCCAAATCTTTTTATTATCAAGAATGGTCATCTTGAGTGAAACAATCTTGAGTCCAACGCGCTCAAAACGGGAAATGAGTTCGCCGACAAGCGAGCGTTGCACGGCGTCAGGCTTTAAAATAACAAATGTACGTTCCTTTTTTGGGTGTTGTGGTTGCATAAATATAGATTAACTTATGCGTGAATCCTAACAAAAAGCAAAACACCGCGCAACTTGCGCGATATTTTTGTTACGGTCTTATGTAAAATGCTTAATTGATTGTCAGTGGGCCTCCTTCGGCAATCTTCACCCGTAATGCGCGGTGAATGAACGCATCGAGTGTTTCACCAGAGTGAATTTCATATCCTTCCGCACTGGTAAGTTTTAATGTTTGTAGCATCGACTTGATTGCGAGAATATTCCAAGGGAGTTCTCCGTTACTTCCCAAAACTTGTTCCGCAGATTGAAAACGCAATTTTTCCCAATCTGCTTTCCACGTAGAAATATCTACTCCATTTTTATCCTTCCCCAAGAGCTCGGGAAGCCATTCGGAAAGTTTTTTATTAGACTCTGCGGTTGCATAGACCCATCGATCCGCCTCAGGAATATTTGCCCATGGTGTCCCCTGCTCAAGTGCGCGCGTGGTCACTGCTGCAGAATGAATTTCTACGGCAGAACTTGATGCGACATGCGCAAGCTTATCCATTGCGGCCGGAGTCTTGCCGGCAACTTCTGCGATTATCGTGCGGTCAGCCGGATTTGCTTTCGCATAGTCACTTACCATTTTTGCATCTGCTTCATGTTGTGGAGTGGTCACCTCGTGAGGAAGTGGGGGTGTTGCATCAGCAATTTTTCCTCCAAAAAGTTTCTGCGCGTGCACAAGCACATTTTCGCCACCAACTTGCTTCTGATGAAGTAGTGTATTTAATTTTTCGAGATTGAGCGTTTGCCCGACAGCAAGCGAGTCGGGATTGCCGCTGATACCTGCGGTCAACTTTTCTTCAGGTGAAAGTGACTTGAGGAAATTTTGAATTGCATTTTCTTGTCCTTGTGGAGTGAGTCCCTTCAAGTCGGGAATTTGTTCCTTCAGAATATTCGTCACACTCTCGCCTGCATGTGCAGAATAGAGAGGGAGCACTTCAGCCGATACAGGGGGCACGATCGGAGGGGTAACACTTTCGACGACTCCACTCTTAAGAGCACTTGCGGGCATTGCTGTTTGAGAAACATCTGGTGCTGAAAAATATTCTTTGATTCCTTCGACCGCCTTGCCCCCAAGATATCCACCAGCAAGTGCAAATCCTGCACGAAGGAGTCCTGCCTTTCTTGCGGCGCTCACGATTTGTTGGTCACGCACATTTTCAATTTTATTTTGATGAGTACCAAGCATGCGTGCTATTTCGGCGCCAAGTGCTTCAGCATCAATAACCTCAACCGCATTTGCCTTTCCGAGTGCCTGCATAAAACTCAAACGATTTGCGATATCATTTCCCTTACGTGTATCATCCTTATCAAGCGATGAACCGCCGAAGTTCACAAGTCCTTTATTAAACTTCTCTTCCATGAGCGCAGCGGTTTGTGCAATCTTTTTCTCAATGAGTGCACGCTCTTCCCCATCAGTCGATGACTCAAGCTTTGTACTCAAGCGATCAATACGATCAACGAATGCCGTTGCATCGGTGAATTCTTTGATCTTGCGTGTCTTTGCTTCGGTGAGTGGTTGACCATTTTCACTCATCACGATTTGCCCCTGCTCGTCACGAAGTACTGTCTCGTAAGATACCTCTTCGCGCTCATCTTCCTCGCTCATGCGACGATCGATGCGACGCTCACGCATAAGTTTCTTCGCCTCGCTCTTTCCCTGAAGTCCACCCACGAGTCCACCCACACCGGTTGAGACTGCGAGTGCTCCGACACCTCCCGTGACAATACCTGCGACGACACGAATCCCCGCACCAAGCGCTACGTACTTACCTTTGTCTTGCCAGAATTGTTTCAGTCCTTCTTTGATGACTGACTGGTCTTCGATTCCTGCAAGTGCTTTTTCTGCATCGGGATGATTGTTAAAAAGCTGATTGAGTTGCATGCGCTCGTCGATGGTATTCATTTGCAGAAGTGCTTCCTTTTCAGGATTTTCTTTTCCTTCAGCGGTAAATTTTTCTTTATAAAGGTTGAGGATGTTCCCGCGAGCGCGCTCATACTCCGCTTTCTCTTTTTCATAAAATGCGTTTTCCTTTTTCTCCTTTTCGTCCTTTGGTGTATAGCCCCACTCGCGCGGTAATCGTGCGAAATTTGTTGCGCGCATGTTGAATGTTTCCATCACGCCGAGATTTTCTGCAGTAAGATGCTTGTCGTTGATTGAAGGGAAAAGATCTTTTGCAGAAATATATTTGATCTCAAGTTCTCCCGTAGTACTGACTTCGACCTCGGGACCTGCTCCCACAACTTTCGTGAGCTCTTCCAGATTCTCCAACTGTTCGGCAAGTACACGGGCACGCTCAGGGTCAGCATCATTACCACCACGCGCACGTCCAAGAATATCTTTCTCGAGTTGTTTTGTGCGCGCGTGACCATATGCACCCATTGTTGAAACTCCAAGGAGTGCTTTTTTCCACCACGACTTTTTTTGCCATTCTTCTTTTTGAGCTTCTTTCGCTTCTTGTTGCACATCAAGCAAAGTGATCTGCTCCAAGTTTTTGAGTACAAAAAGTTGTTGTCCTTCCGAGAGCTTGTCAAAGCCTTCAACTTTGCCCAAGTCCTGAAGTGACATGCCGAACTTTTCTTTGTAGGTGTCGAGCACGCGGTCGGCAATCTCCGGCTCTTGCTCAGTCATGCGACCAACAACCTTCCCCCAACGTGCGAGTGGCTCCTCGAGCAAAATCGCACGAATCGCTTCTTCTTTATAGCCCTGCTCGCGTAATGTTTTGTAGGCACCAACTCCTTCCTCGAGCACTTGCTGGTATTCATCACCGAGAATATGAAATTTTTCTACTCCATTGACCGCCAAAAGTCCGTGAGCAATGTCTTGAGGCAGACCACTCTTCACCAGTCGCTCTTCGGTATCACTAAAATGTTCTTCAACCTTCGGCATGTAATTGTACCGCTCACCTTGGGTAAGCTTTGTCAAAATTTCCTCGAGACTTGTCCCATCTTTTGCGTAAGATAAAATTTCACCCTTTGCGCGTTGATCGGCGAGCTCGCCACGAACTCCACGCAACAACCCTCTATAGGAACGAGAAAAATTTTTGAGTAATTCATCTTTTTCTTCCGGAGTCTTTGCCTCGCCAAAAGAAGCCAGTAACACTCTTCCGTGTGTCTCAAGACTTGGTGCGTCAAAATCTTTTTTAAAAAGATTTGTCATTGCATGCTGTTCTTCGTGAACGTATGTATCCTGGGCAGATTTATCGAAAGGCTTATTTTTTGCATTTTCAACAAGCACCACACCACTGAGCTCAGGAATCATACAATGGCTGAGCATCATACCTTCACTTGTTTTTCCCCTTTCGACCATCTCCGGAGTTATATTGGGAACATCCTTAAAAAACTCGAAACTATTCAATAGTGCGTAATCCTCTCCATTGCGAAGGCGGAAATAAAGAGACATGGGACCCTTAATCACTTCAACATCTCCTTTGGGGACAGCAGCAAATGCAGCCTTGAAAAGCTCTGCGTTTGTTTCATGTTCCATCCAGACCTTTTCTACCGCCTGATGTTTCGCCTGATATGTTTCAAAAACTTCTTTTGCATGATTGAGCTGTTCTTCAGAGGCTTCAAATTTTGTTGCTTCGGTATTGAAAAGTTGCGCGAACTCTTCTTCGCTCATGTTGGGATTTGCGCGAATTGCATCTACTGCTTTTGCTTGCACCTCAGCAATGCCCTTGCGTTGCCAAGCGAGCTTGGATTTGTAGTCCTCAAGTGCGAGACGGCGCTCCTCCTTGGGAGTTGCAATAACCGCCTCAAGCGCTTGCTTGGGGTCAAATACTTTTCGTTCGGGTTCCTTTTCTTCTTGAGCAACTTCAGCAAAAGGAAGCATTGCCTTGAAAGCGTTGAGATGCGCCATTTCATCTTGAGAAAGTGGTCCTTCGATACTTTCAAGGCGCGCAATATCTGCCTTAAGTTCTTGAGGTGAAACAATATTGGTATTTTCAAAAGGTTCTGAAACTTCGTCTCCATGTCCTCCTTTGCCATCATAGGAAGGATCAGTGGTGTAGACCACCCCATCTTCCTCAAGTAACTTGTTTGGCAATGCTTCGAGTCGTGATTTGTTTTCTGCTAAAAATTTTTCGATATATGCCTTGCGTACAGGCGACTGATTTTCAGGACGCTGGAGATTGAATTTCCTTAATGATTCTTCTGCTTCGCGGATTTGCTGCGCTAACACCTGTGCTTCTTTGGGGGTAGTGTCGCGAGAAATTCCAAGGCCTTTGAGTGTCGCCCCCAATTCACTCCCCGCTTGTTCATTTTTTTTGACAACATCTTCATCTATGCCCGCCTCACCCTCGGGGGTAAGTCCTAAGCCATTATGAAAAAACTGCGCTATTTGCTGCTCTGAAGAGAGTGCTTCACCGTGCTCTCCCTGTTGTGTTTCCTGAGGCTTCTCGTTTGTCATAAAAAAATTATACCAAAAAATACTAAAAAGTCAATGCATTCTCTGCTCCTCATTTACGGTGAGTTGATAGAGTTATTTTACCTTATTTTCTCTCTTTTTGTTACTGAGATACTTGCTGGGATGAAGCAGTGACTCCAGCTTGCGTAAAAGCGTTTCCAAATGGTGTTCCCGGGGGAGGTACTGCTCCGGCGGTTGGTGTTACTTGGCGTAACGTGGGAGTGGGTGGTGGCACAGATAGAGAGGGAGGTGGCGTCTGAGGAAGATATTTCTTCATAATAGCTTCATCCACCAACTTGCGGTCTTTACCAAATTTCAAATATGAAAGTTGTTTTAATTGCTCAACAATCTCTGGAGAACCTGGAGGTGGAGGGAGTGTCTCAATATTAAACGGGGGTACCGGCTTCCCACCGATGAGCATCTTCACATATGCATTTCTGTTTTCGATCTTCATGATATCGGACGCATTGAAAGTCGGCGCAAATTGGGACTCCAAAAATTGCGCATCTTCCGTGCCGACACGAAATACTGCCATGTTGCCCACGTTGCCAAATACTGCACCTTTAATATCTTCAGGAAGCTGCTCAATATACTGATGGGCAATGTTGAGGGAAAGCCCATACTTGCGCGCTTCAGAGAGAATGGAAGCAATTGAAGGTGTTGCAACATTTTGAAATTCATCGACATACAAATAAAAATCAGGAAGTGATTTGCCAAATGAATCCACGCGCGACATCGCTGCCATTAAAAACTTTCCGATCAAAATAAGACCGATCAAGTTTGCATTCATCTCCCCCAGCTTTCCTTTTGCAAGATTCACCAAAAGAATCTTTTTATTGTCCATAATGTCACGGAAGTTGAACGAAGACTTTTCTTGTGCGATGATCGGGCGCATCACGTCATTTGAAAGGAACACGTCGAACTTGTTGGTGATATACGGAACCATGTTTTGTAACCCCGCCTCCCCTGTTGATTTCGTGGCAATATCGCGCCAAAACTGTACAACAATAGGATTCTTGCATCGAGAAAGTTTCAAGTTACGGAAATTCGCATCAGCCAAAACACGCGGAATCTCGAGTAGTGTATTGCCTGTCTCAGGATCCTCCATCACGAGCATCGTCGCGTTGCGGAAATATTGCTCAAAGGCAGGACCCATTGATTCAGGGCTTGCAGAGTAGAGCTTCTTAAAAATCGCGAGCATTTCGTTGACCACAAAAATCTTTTGCTCAGGGTGATTCACATCATACTCGAGCATGTTGAGCGCAAATGGACGATCAGTATAGGACGGGTCGAAATAAATAACATCCTCAATGCGGTCTTTAGGAATTGCGGCAAGCACATTCTGCACATCGGAGCCATGAGGATCAATGAAGCACACACCATTGCCCGCAAAAATATCCTGCATGACAAGGTTGGTGA
>Ga0209515_10009866_pt1 | contig 10780 bp, 5 predicted proteins | sample Subgroupgradi54m_FD_187454 | JGI IMG/M metagenome (GOLD analysis project Ga0209515, IMG submission 187454) | Subsurface groundwater microbial communities from S. Glens Falls, New York, USA - GMW60B uncontaminated upgradient, 5.4 m (SPAdes)... ...
GCCGGACCCGATGTCGCGCCGGGGTCCGCGCCCGCCGCCAGCAGGGCCTTCACCGCCTCGGCGTGCCGCTGTTCGGCCGCCCACATGAGCGCAGTCGTGCGGCGAAGATCCTCGCGGGCGTTCACGTCGGCGCCCGCCCCGATCAGGCGGTTGATGAGATCGACGCGGCCGTTGCGCGCCGCGAACATCAGCAACGTTTCGCCGTTCGGGCCCCGTTCCCGCGCGTCCGCGCCGGCTTTCAACAGCGTCTCCACGATCGGGAGGCTTCCGTAGAGCGAGGCCATCACGAGCGGCGTCACCCCCTCGCGATTGGCGGCCCGGACGTTCGCGCCGGCCGCAACGAGCAGGTCCACCGCCTGGCGGTCGTCCCGGTATACCGCCCAATGGAGCGCCGTCGCGCCATCCGCCTGGGGCGCGTTGACGTCCGCCTTCTTCTGGATCAGCGCGCGGAGCGCGGCGAGGTCGCCGTTCATCACGGCGTCGGCGACGTCGCTGCCGGCGGCGTGGATCGCGATGACGCCGTTCAGAACGAGCGCCACCAGAGGCACGCAAATGTGGCGTGTGTTCATCTACAACAGCTTCGCGAGCCGGCCCGTGCTGTCGCCCTGCACGTCGTTGTGGATGCCGTACATGTCCAGGAGGCTGAGCAACATGTTGCCCGTTGTAACTGACTTCCGCTCGTATGCGAGGTGTCGGTTGCCTTTGAGCTGTCCGCCTGCGCCCCCGACGAGGATATGCGGCACGTCGTAATGCTGATGCTGGTTCGAGTTGCCCATGTTGGTGCCGTACAGAATCAGCGAATTGTCGAGAAGGTTGCCGTCGCCTTCCGGGGTCGAGCGCAGCTTCTGCGCGAAGTACGCCAGCGTGGACACGTGATACCGGTTGATCAGCGCGTACCGTTTGATTTGCGCCGGATCGTCCTGGTGATGCGAGGCGCCGTGGAAGCTGGCGCTGGTGCCCCCATCGGGGAACAGCGCGCTCTTCGGGAACGTGTAGACACGATTCGTGAGGTCGCGCGCGCCGAGCAGCGTGGCCACGCGCGTGATATCCGCCTTGAAGGCCAGCGCCAGCAGGTCGTAGTGGAGCTTGATGTGATCGTCGAACTGTTCTGGCACTCCCGGTGGCAGGTCGAACACCGGGACATCGCTCGATGCTTTGGCTGCAAGCTCGAGGCGCCGCTCGATCTCGCGGATCTCGTCGACGTACTGGTTCACGACCCGGCGATCGGCGGGTCCGAGATCGGCCCTCAAGCGCGTCAGCTCGCCGACGACCGAGTCGAGAATGCTGCGCCGCCGAACGAGCCGCTCGGCGCGCACCTCCGGCGTCCCGCCGCTGCCAAAGAGCCGCTCGAACACGACCTGCGGGTTCAGCTCCATCGGGAGCGGCGCCGTCCGCATCAACAGCTCGGTCGATGGCGTCGGCAGGCCTGTCCAGGAGATCGAGTTGGTGTACGAGCAACTGTACCCTTCGCCACAGTTGCTCGAGCTCGAGTTGGGATCCTCGACGGCCAGTTGCAGTGACGGCAGCAGCGTGTCGGCGCCGATCTTCTGCGCGATGATCTGATCGATCGTCGGGCTGCCGACCGTGGCGTCCGCAGCGGCTGTCTTGCGCGGCTTGATGCCCGTCAGGTAGGCCGCCGCCACCCAGTGGTCGGATCCAGTCGTGCCCTCGGGAGGCTCCGCGGATTTTGCCCACAGCCCGCTCAGGACGACGGCCTGGTCCTTCACCGGTTCCAGCGACTCGAGGATGTACGGCAGCCTGGAAGGCAGCGCGCCTTCGGCCTGCGGCTCCCAGAGGCCGGGGGCCATGCCGTGTGGCATGAACATGCCGACGAACCGCGTCTTCGGCGGTGCCGCGGTTTGCGCCAGCGCGCCGGCGGGCGCCATCGCATCGAGCAGCGGCAGCGCAAGGGTCACCCCGGCGCTGCGGAGAAACGTCCGCCGGGGAATGTGTTTCTTGAAGATAGATGACATGGCTCTACTCTAACGCTTTCATCTTCGTGTTCGTCTGAAACGGGGCGCTCCTGACGATGGCCAGCACGAGAGCGGAAAAACGATTGTCCTGATGCGCGGCGTCGCGGGCGATTGCGCGCACCAGCGGCATGTCCTGGTACTCCACGCCCCGGCCGAGCGCATACGTCATGAGCTTCTCGATGCTCACACGCACGAACTGCCCGGAATAGCGGGTGGTCCATTGTTGCAGGGCCACCGGGCCGTCGACCACTGTGTTGTCGAACAGCTCAGCTGACGCATCGACGGGCGAGCCCTCATCATGGCTGCGCCACAGCCCGATGGCGTCGAAGTTCTCGAGCGCGAAACCAATCGGATCCATCAACCGGTGGCACTGCACGCAGTCGGGCCGGACGCGATGCTCGAGCATCTTCTCGCGCATCGTCGGCTCCTTCGCATTACCCCGTGCGTCGGTGGCGCGCGGCGGCAGCGGCGGCACGTTCGGCGGCGGATCGGGCGGGCTCATGCCGAACACGTTGGTCATGATCCACTTGCCGCGAGTGACCGGTGAGGTCCGGTCGGGCTTCGAGGTTGCCGTCAGGAAGGCGCCCTTCCCGAGGAGTCCGCGGCGCGCTTCCATGCCCGGACCGAGCGTGACTCGGCGAAACTGGCTGCCGTAGACGTTCGGGATGCCGTAATGCAGGGCGAGACGCTCGTTGACGAAGGTGTAGTCCGCGGTCAGGAGCTCCGTGATGCTGCGGTCCTCGCGAACGATGCCGTCGAACAGCATCTCGACCTCCGTGCGCATGGCCTGCCGCAGCGGATCGTCGAAGTCGGGATAGAGCTGCGACACCGGGGCCACGCTGTCCAGCCCTCGCAGATTCAGCCACTGGCCCGCAAAGTTCACTGTCAGCGCCTTCGCTTTCGGATGCGCGAGCATCCGCCGAACCTGCTGTTCGAGTCCCGCCGGGTCCCTGAGGCGCCCCTGCTGTGCCGCTTTCAGCAGCGCCTCGTCCGGCGGACTGCTCCAGAGGAAGAACGAGAGCCGCGAGGCCAGATCGATGTCGCTGATGCGATAGGTCTGGCCCGGCGCAAGGCTCGCAGGTTCTTCTTCGATCCGGTAGATGAACTGCGGCGACGCAAGCACGCGTGTCAGCAGCATCTCGACGCCCAGCTCGAAATCCTTCTCGCGGCGCCCGGACCGATAGAACTCCATGAGCGAATCGACGTCGGCCGCCCCGGCCGGCCGCCGGAAGGCCTGCGTGGCGAGGTTCTGAGCGATTCGCCGGGCGCACGCCTCTTCGTCAGCCGGGCGCACCGGCGCGCACGCGAAAATCTTCCGGCGGCTCGCGGAGTTGGTGGACCGGATAGCGCTGTACGGGCCTTCGATGCGGATGGTGCCGACATGCGGGAAGAACGTATAACCCGGCGTCGGACCGGTCTGAATCGTGGATCGCCGGAAGCGGCGGTCGAGGTCGAGCAGCGGCGCGTACTGTGTGGCAAGGAACGTGGCGCCGACCGCATGCGCGCCCGCCGTCGCATGGAAACGGACGCGCATCGGCGCGCCATCGCGGCCGCCGAAGAACGCTTCCGGACCGGCCTGTCCCGTTCGTGACGCGGCTTGCTGCTGGCCACGACATTCGGTCGCCGGTGCCCGTCCTCCTCCGTTCCAATCCATCAGCGCCAACCGCTCGGCGTCCAGGAGAACCTCGAGCCGCTCGCACGGCACCGATCCGAAACCGGCGGGCGTCATGTTGTCGCCGAAGATGGGGGTGACCGTGATCGTGTACTCGCCATCGGACGGAAACAGGTGCTCGACCAGGAGACCGCCACGCGTGCCGAACGGCAGCCCTTCGATCTGATAGTCCTGCGTCGTGTCCTCGCGGGCGCGGTACACGACGAGCGTCGGCTCGTCGGGCAGCCCCAGCGCGAGGCGGCTGATCTTCTGCGCCGCCGTGACGTACGCTTCGACGAGCGTCGACGAGATGCCGAGCGCGCCGGCGATGTTGTCGAAACCGGAGGTCGAATCGTCTGAAGGGAGATATTTCGCCGGATCGATCGGCAAGTCGAGCAGGTCGCGGACCGAGTTGGCGTATTCGGTCCGGTTGAGGCGGTGCAGACCGGGCGGCGGCGTGTAGGGTGTGGCGTGGCGATCGAGCTCGCTCTCGAGCCACGCGCTCATCGATTCGTAGGTCGCGGGATCGGGGCGCCGCAAGCCGGCGGGCGGCATCATCCCCGCCCGCAGCTTCCGCGCGACGAGCTCCCACGTTCGGGCGTCACGGCTCACGCCCGAGACGTCCAGCGAATCCAGCGCGAGCTTGCGCGCCGAGTCGAGGCCCGCAGCTTTCGCGCGTTCGCTATGGCAGGTGTAGCAGAACTGTTCGAAGAGTTGCCGCTCGCGGGCAGCATCGAAGGCCGGCTGTCCCGGCACGGCTCGGTCGATGCGATCCCCTGGCCCGAGCGGAGTCGAGGGTTGCTGCTCCGGCGCGGTCGTCGCGTTCAGAGCAGCAGCCGAGATCATGCCGACGAGTACCGCCCCCGAAAGTAACAGAACGAAGCGAGCTCGCACTCGCAATCGGGTCCCCTTCCTGTCAGAACTGGTACTTCAACGCGAACTGCATGATGCGCGGATCGGCCGACGTTGAAAACGCTGTAATCCGGCCGAAGGTCGCGCTGCTCAGGTTCACGCCCGGGTCGCCCGGGATGAACCAGTTGAACGCGTTGAACGCCTCGACGCGTGCCTGGATTCTGTGGCTGTTCGGCAGCCCGAACTCACGTACGAGCGAGAGGTCGACGACTCTGAAGCCCGGGCCATCATACGCGTTGCGGATCGAGTTGCCATACGTACCCAACGCCGGCTGCGCGAAGGCCGCCGGATTGAGCCAGTTGTTAATCGTGCCGTCACCGTATGGATTGTCCATGACCTGGTTGGCACGCTGCGTCCCGGCCTGGATGCCTGATAAAGCACGATCCGCGCCCGTGCTGACCGTCAGCGTGTTGCCCGATGACGCACGGAAAACGCCCGACAACCTCCAGCCCGACGCGAGCATGCGTGCCGCCGTGCCGCTGAACTGCGGCGACTCGACGCTCGCGGTGAGATTGAGGATGTGCTTCCGCCAGGCGCTGCAGCGCCCCTTGTCCTCCTCGTAGATCTTCTTCGTATCAGCCTCGGAAGGCGGATTGATCAGCGACACCGGCTTCATGTAGCCCGTGGCGACATTCAGGGGACTGCCACCCTGGTTGACCAGCCCTTCGCACCTCGACACGGTGTAGTTGGCGCTCGTGGTGAGTCCACCGATCGAGCGGCGCTGAACCGAGAGCAGCAATCCCTGATAGTCCTGCCAGCCCTGATCGGTCACCGTGTCGAGATATCCGTAGTACTGGCCGACCGCCGGGTTGAGCAGGCTCAGCTCACGGCGGTTATCCAGCAACGTGGTGCAGTTGGCAAACGTCTGTGGGGCCTGGCCCGGCAGGTTCGCGGTGCACGCGGCTGTTGCTGACGCCCCCGCGGTCGTCACGAGGGCGGGGTTGTTGTCGACGGTGCCCCAGACGTTGACCAGGTGGTTCCCGAGGTAGGTCGCCGAGAACGCCATGTTGTCGCCCACCTGCTGCTGAATGGCCAGGTTCCAACTGTGGTTGCGCGTCGTCTTGATGTCGTAGGGCACCGTGATGAACAGCGAGTACAACGCGGCATTGAAGGGATAGTTCGCGTTGTAGAGCGTCGAAACCGGGTACGGGTTCGTCCTGCCGACCGAACCCCACGGGTCGTCGAACAGGGCGCCGGTGAGTCGCTGTTCCAGACCAAAGGGCGGCGCCGATTTCGAATCGAAGAAGAACTGGCCGGTCACGAAATCACCGGTCATGCCATACCCTGCGCGAACGGAGGTGCGGCCGTCGGCTTTCGGATCCCACGAGACGCCCACCCGCGGCGCGATGTTCGTCCACACCGTCCTCATGCCGGTCTTGCCCGGGAACCCATCGTCGCCGGGATAGTAGAGGCCGGGAGGCGCGTTCGGGAACACTTTGCTACGGGTACCAGACTTGAGGCGATCGGCGGAGAAGCTGTAGAAGGCGCCGTCGTTGCTGTTCTGGGGGAACCACGGCTCCCAGCGCGCGCCGTAGTTCAACGTGATGTGCGGCGATGCCCGCCAGGTGTCCTGGCCATACAGCGCGAAGTAGGGCTGGGTGATGTCCTGGCGGAACGGCGTCGATTCACGGAATTCGAACATGCGCCCGAGCAGGAAGTCGCCGAGCGGCAGCCCCGTCACGGCGCCGTTGAACGAGATCGGGCCCATCGAGCGAACGTTCGACTCCGTCTTCCAGTTCGACAGCGAGAGCGCCCCGCCGAGCCCGTACTGGTGCGCGCTCCGGACGATCGTCAGATCGTCGGAGACCCCATAGGTGTTCGGCTTGTAGAAGGAGAAGGTTTCCGTCCCCGTGTTGATGGAGAAGGCGCCCGTGTTCGTGATGTTCATGTAATGCGGAATGTGGCTGAACATCTTCACGCCGACGTCTTCGGGGCCGAAGAGGTCTGCGTGCGTCCGAACCACACTCGTGCGGTTGACCGACACCCGCAGGTTATTGACGATCGTGTTGCTCATCACCCACGTGTCGCCCACCGCGAGGGAGTGTTGCGAGTTGTCGCGCCCGCCGAGTGTGGCCGCCAGGATGTTGCCGCCCGAGTTCAGGTACGCGGGTTCCCAGAAGGTGGTCGACAGCTGGTAGCGCGCGAACAGCAAGTGATTCTGCGTGAGCTGCCAGTCGACCTTGGCGATCGGCTGCGACTCGCGCGGTTTGGTCGTCCGCGAATATGCGATCTGCCCGCACGGATCGGTCGTGGTGGGCAGCATCCTCGCGATCTTCACCGCTGCCGGGCTCATGAGCGCCGGATTGATCCGGTTATTGGTGAAACCGAGGGCAGCAGGAAGCGTGAGATTGCCCTGGGCCCGGCACTGCGCCGACGCGACCGTCGAGAAGTCCCCCGCCAGCATCGCCGGCGTCGGGATGAAGGTGACGATGTCGGCCGGGATCTGGGTCGCGCGGGTCCCCTGATAGGCGCCGAAGAAGAAGATGCGGTCTTTCACAATCGGCCCGCCCAGCACGCCGCCGAACTGGTTCCGCACGAGCCCGTCGTCGAAGCGCTTGCCGGTGGCCCGATTGATGGAGGCGAAGGGGCTGGTCGCGTTGAAGCGATGGTGGCGAGCGAACTCGAACAGGTCGCCGTGGAAGGTGTTGGTCCCCGACTTGGTGGCGACGCCGACGGTGCCGCCGGCCTTGTAGCCGTTCTGCGCGTTCTGCGAGCTGGTTTCGACCTTGAACTCCTGCATCGCGTCGGGGAACGGCAGCGGCAGGCCGACGCCGTCGTACACGTTGTTGTGCAGCGCCCCGTCGAGCAGATACGCCACGCCAAAGTTCTGACCGCCGGCGATCGCGATCCCGCGGCTCTGCGTCAGGCTGCGGCTCGAGGGGTTGCCGGTGTCCACCGCCGCGCCCGCGAGTACGATGAGCGACGCCGGGTTGCGCCCTTCGAGCGGCAGCGCCTCGACCTGTTCATTCGTGATGACCTGTCCAACGGCAGGATTGCGGGTTTCGACGAGCGGCGCCGACCCGACGACGGTCACGGTTTCCGCCAGCTGGCCAAGCTGCAGCGTAATCGGAATCACCGGGTTGCTGTTGACCTGCAGGACGACCCCGGTCTGCGCAAAGCTGCGGAACCCGGCTAACGTCGCTTCGAGACGATACGGGCCGATGGGCAGGTTCAGCAACGCGTATGAACCTTTGTCGTCCGTGACGACCTCACGCCGGAAGCCGGTGTTGGTCTGGATGGAGACGACGGTGACGCCCGGCAGGGCGGCGCCGCTTGAATCCACGACGGTCCCGTTGATTTGCGCAGTGGCCTGGGCCCACACGTTCGTGGCACTCAGTAGAAGGACGAACACGCCGACAAGGGCTCCGCAAGTCCGATTCATCCAACGCCTCCTCTTGATGAAACCCACCGAATGGCCGCCGCCGCTTCCGTCCCAAGCCCTGCGACCTGGGGTCTCAAGATGAGATCACGCCGAGCAACAGGAACGCCCGAATGAGACGACTGGGTCACGCCCTCGAAGAGGCGCGGACGCCATAAATTGGCCGGAGTATACACCCGTGCTGGCCGGTGTAATCCGGCAAACAGGGCAGAAAATACCAACCGCCTCGACGAGAGGAAGTGTCACGAATCAGCGTCGTGATTGTGCGCGTGGGCGTCGGGCATCTCGCTTCGCGAAGCCGCTCGGCGCGCCGGAAAGCGCTCGGGCGGCACATGCGGCCGCTCGACGCTCGGGTCGCACCAAAAGCGTTCGCTTCGCGAACGGCGCTCAACCTCGCTGTTCCCCTGAGCCGCCTCGCGCTTTCAGGCGCACCAGTCGGCACGCCTCGAAGGCTTCGCTCCGCGAGACGCCCGACGCCCTTGGCGCCGAGCACGATCTGATGAAGCGGCATTGCGTCGATCCCTGCGTGGCGGCTGCGGGTCGCTAATGGGGCGCGGGGCGCCAGATTTCGCCCTCCTTCACTGCTGCTGCTGTCAAGGCCGCGGCCTTGAAAATCCGGTCCGCCAGTCGCGGGTTCGAAACCCGTCACCCACCCCAAAATACAAAAGGCCCCGCAATCGGGGCCTTTCTTCTTTCTCGTCTACTGAATCGCAACTGACGTCGAGAGTCCTCCGTTTGCGGCTCTCGCGGCGCGCGAGCTAGGACAATTTCAGCGTAACCACCTGACCGCTCGACATCGGCGGATCGAAATCGTCGAGCGTTAGGTCAGAGGTCGAGATCAGCGGAGCCGCCAAATCCGGCACCGTCACAGAGGGGTCGAGATCCTGACTAGCGTCAGCCAAGAACGCATCGATCAGATCATCCGACCAACCGAGTTCCTTCAAGACCGCTCTCGTGTCGTTCATTTTGTTATCCCTCCCTCGGGTTGAAGTCGGAACAACGCATACTGCTGCGAGAGGAACCCCTTCGCGATAGTCGTGTTCTCGAACAAGTAGTAAAGCACCGTCCACAGGCGTCGAATCGCGCGGTTCAATCCGGCGACAGTCTCGGGATGCTCGATCTTCAGCTTTAACTCCGTCCACGCAACCGACCGAGAGATGCCGTGACTGTGGGTCTTCCACTCACGATGATCGCACAACTTGTTGGCCACCCAGATCGCCCGGTCGTGACGTTGCTCGGTCGTTACGGCTGAACCATCCAGATGAGTCGTCCAGGTCCGAAATTTGTAATTTTCCAAGTAGTTCGCAACCAGCTGAATTGAGTATTGGCTCGCGGTGTGAGCGTCCCCGATCTCCTTCGGATCCATGTTGCGAAGAATGACGACGTCAGTCCATGCGGGAGTGCCGCCCTTCTTGATCTGCTCAGCGCCGCGCCGCTGAATCTCGGCAATCAGGGCCAACAACGCTTGCGCCGGCAAGAAGCGACCATCCCTTCCCGGCACCTGCGGATCTGTTGGACCCAACGATGCGCGCTCGTCCATCCAGATTTCGTCTCCCGACATCGCCCATACGGTCCCGGCACTCATCGCGACATGAGGCAGCAGAAATGCGACGTGATCAAATCGCGGCCGGAGGCGGCTCACGAACTGCGCGACCTGCTGAGCCAGTCCGCCAGGCGTGACGATCATCACATCGACTGATTTATCGGTTGGCGGCACAAGCGAAACCATTTCAGAGAAGGGCAAGTCGTCTCCGAGCAAAATTCCAACCGGCACGTCTTTCTGTGTCTTCAGAACGTTGGCGACATAGAGCATCAGCGGACGTTTGCGAATCGCCTCCACTTCCGCCATTCCACGCCGAAGTTCATCCCGGAAGTTCATGTTCGTCGGGACAACGTCGATCAGGCTTCCGTATTCATTCCCGTCCTGCATGGCGTCGAGCAGGGAGGAAACTGCCTTCTTTCCCGGGTGGGGCGGTTGATTCTTGAAGGGCTTGAATGGTTTGTTCGCCATGCGTGACCGCGGATGCTACCTCATCCTCGGCGAACCCGCTATCGGGGCCTCTTATTCGACGGCTACTGAATCGCAACTATCGGCGCGGTGCTCCCTTTAGCGTCTGCGGTTTGCACCGGCTTCGTGCGGTGCCGCTGCGAGTCTCAAATGTGTCGCAGAACCACATTCACCGCAAGGTCGACAACGACGAGCAGGCCCGTTCGGCGGTCCGTGTTAGCATCCGGCCTCATCGGTTCAGGAGCATGAGCGGGCCAGCATTTGAAGCGGTCGTGCCGGATGCGGGGTTTCTTCCCGACCACCGGATTCGCGCGGCGTTGGAAGCCGATTACCTCCTTGAACGAGGGACGTGGGAGGTAGATCAGATTCGACACGCGAGCTACACGATCCGTTTGGGGCAGCGAGTCGAAATCGAACGAGGCGAGGACGCTCAGCAGAGTACGCGGCAACGGGTCAGCCTGAGTTTGACCAGAGGAGGCGCGCCGCTCGAATTGCGACCAGGCGACACGGCCTTGCTGTTTTCGTTAGAGAACCTTCGTCTTCCTCCATGCGTGCTCGGCTTCACAGTGGCGAGGGGGCTGCTGTTCGTTGAGTCGCTGGTCCCTGAGAACACCTACATCGACCCGGGATTCCGTGGACAAATCTACACGACCGTGACGAATCTCTCTGGGCGCATCCTCGAACTTTCGTACGGAACACCCATCGCTCGATTGTTCTTCTATCGTCTTCCAACAGACGTTGAGCGGGAGTACACGACAGGGCCCGCCATTGGCATCGATCAACATCTTCCTTCGCGGCCGAGCGTAAAGTTCGCAACCCGCGAGGCCGCCCAAGGCGCGACGACCCTCCACCAGATC
>Ga0209515_10009867_pt1 | contig 10779 bp, 13 predicted proteins | sample Subgroupgradi54m_FD_187454 | JGI IMG/M metagenome (GOLD analysis project Ga0209515, IMG submission 187454) | Subsurface groundwater microbial communities from S. Glens Falls, New York, USA - GMW60B uncontaminated upgradient, 5.4 m (SPAdes)... ...
CTGTACCGCTTAGTGATATTTTTATCTCAGCAAAAATTTCACTACCGGATCTGCGCATTTGAACAGACTCGGTATTCATTACCCCATCCGTTTTGTTTACAATATCTTGTACCTGTTTTACCATGCCTGCAGGAATTGCGTCAGTTAATTCTAGAGCATTTTTGTGAATCAGCTTTATACTAAGAGCAGCAAGAAATACCCCCAAAATTAATGCCGCAATAAAATCTCCTTGATAATAACCCATTGTAACCAATACAATTCCAACTAGTGCTACTGATGTTGAACCCATGTCCATAAACGCATGATAAAAGTCGACCCGTAAAGTAGAGCCCTCTATCTTTTTCAATGCCTTTCTAAGAATCCCAATTCTAAAGACATCAGAGCAAAGTGTGTATACCGCTGCTCCAATTGCCATTACTCCTGGCACAACAGTGGGAGGTGGACCTTGCATCCTTAAAATAGACTCGTAAATGAAAAAGAGTGCTATTAGAAGAATGATTATGCCACCAATAAAACTCCCCATCGTCTCAATCTTACCGTGACCATACGTATGCTCACGATCGGGAGGTTTTGTAGCCCATCTTGCTGCAACAAGTAAAATAGCAGTAACAATAGCATCTAAGACAGCATGAACACTATCTGTGACTAGTGCAAGACTGTTTGAAAATACTCCTATTGTAAACTCTACTACAAACGCAGAAATTATTACAGCCAGTGAAAGCCTGAGTGTGTTTGTTTTAAGATTTTGTAAACTCATGTCTTTTGTAGCCTCAACACTTGTAACACATCTTCAAAATTTTCACGTGACTGATCATTTTTGTATTTTTTTAACGATGCAATCAGTTTTTTTCTATTAGGCTCTTTGATTATTTTTTTTACAAGATTGGCAATACCAGAACCAATGAATATGCTTTGGGTTGCTGAGGTAACATTTGAGGTTCTTCTATTTACACTAGCACTCTCAAAATCAATTATGCAAGTCTTCTCACCAACAATCACATGTTTATGAATGTGACTTAGCTCACCATGATCAAGACGTATCTTATCCAAGTTGTAACAATCTTCTAGCACCTTTCTTATCGTAGTTCTCAGTTTTGCAGCACTTCCTTTGCCCTTTAGATCCCGTATCCAATCGATTATCTTTTTGCCTTCAAGATACTCCATTATTATGAAATTTTTGCTATAATCTAACAGCTTTGGACCAACATCTACTTCGTTTGCCAACCTTAGAAGTTTTGCCTCACCTTGCATCTCAGACCTGCTTGAATCAATTCGGCGAATCTTCAAGGCTACCGTCTTTTTTCCTTGATTTGATAAGACCACAACGCCAACGTAACCCTTGCCAAGCACATGTATGTTGTTTAGTGTAGTTGTACCGGTAAATGCGATTCCTTTGATTCGAAGCTTTTTGAGCTCTACAATTCGTTTTGAAAGCTCGCCTCTAGTCGCTTTTGGATAACCTAGAATTGAAGAGTATGGTTCTTTTGCAAGCTTGCTAAGGGGAACTAAAGATGAGTCCATCAGTAGTGGTAAGCTCTGTCAGAGACTTTTTAATGGATTTGCTTGCAGCTTGCTTTCCATCAAATATCCTAAATCCTAGTCTGATATCCAATACCAAACCACTTGGGATGCCAGAAGTTAAAAGATTTTTTTTCAAGAGATGTTTCAAAAATAGTTTTACATCATAATACGGTCTGTCTTGCAAAGATAAAATTTTTCCAGACTCATCAATCCACAGTAATTTGTTTTTGGAATTTTTGGCAGTAAAGTTTTCTGATTCTTTTCTTCTGAAAACTTCAGGGCCATTTTTTATCATAAACTTTTCAATTTTTGGTAAACGCAATAAGAAAATCATTGCAGCTTCTGATTTTTCATCCGTGACAGAAGACTTGCGCAATACATCAAAACCTGCAAGCTCCAGCTGACCTGAAATTGCAGTTGTTGCCCGTTTTACTTGACCCCAAATTATATCAGGACTACGAGCTTTGTAATTGAATTTAATAATTATTGTACTGTCAAGGTTTTTCCTGTTTGGTTGTAACCGTTTTGGTTTGAAAAATGACAATGATGGTTTTTTCAGAAATGATCTTGCTGCCAAAATAAACTTGCTCACACTTTCTCCTGAAATCGCTGTTCCCAAGTTTCTATTACTATCAATTGGATCTATTATTACAAGCGATGTATCAAATTTCTTAGTTGGGTTTCCTATGATTTGGTTTGGTACAAAATTTGAGGCTGCTTCTAATACTCCAAGAAAACTTCCGTAGTGTAATACAAGAACCTCTGCTACATAGCCCCCAAAACCTTCCTTGGCTATCTCTGCTCCGTAGATGCCCATGGCGGTTAGGAATTTTTTCAAAAGTCTTACCTCATCTTTTTTTGTCTGGTCAAGTGATTCGAATATGAATTTTGTATGAAAAGAAGATCTATCTGCAGCACTCCTCCATTGTCCTGCCTCTACGTCATAACAAGGTACCACATTTACTAGAGTTCCTTTTACAGATGCCTCTACGTAGGGATGATCCGAATATCTTACATATGGTCTGAATTTTTTTAGAGCGTCAAAACCTATTTTTTTACCCATCAACTCGAAAGTTTTTTCATTTGTTTCATTTTTTAGCTTTATAAATATGTCCAAGTCAACATCACCTTGAAGCCAAGTTCCTTTTGCATAAGAACCACCAAGCTCTACCCCAACTACATCGGGAAATTTTGCAGCCTGTTCTTTTACTAGTTGTAAAGAATATTCTGCTAATCTTTTCATTGTTTCTTGTTCTCTTGGAGTAGGCATTGTGAATTTTTTAGCTTGATCTAAAACTTTCATTATTTTGCTTTTACCACCTGTAAATCAGAGTATATAGGCCCACTTGGTGTTAAGATACTTTTCTTAAACTTTAGCTCAGAAATGGTATCACGACCTAACTGAATTGTCTTTAATTTGTCTAATTCCTTAGAAATATCACCAATACTGTTTTTGATTCTAAAGATAGTAAGATGTGGCTTGAACTGTTTGTCACTTTTGAATCCCAGTGGAACAAGTTTTTCTTCGACCTGGGTAGCAAGCTTGATAAGATTTTTTGATGCAGTCTCATCTACACCAATCCAAATAACACGTGGAAATCTAGGATTTGGAAAGGCACCAACTCCACTGAAACTCACTTGGATTGGACTAAATGTAATTGACTCTAATGCCCCCATTATCTTTGAGGCAATTTCCTCTGTTATCTCACCCAAAAAAAGTAACGTAAAGTGCATGTTTTCTTTGCTTATCGGCTTTGCTTTGATCTTCAGATCTGATTGAAGCTTTGCAATAGAATTTAGTACCTCAACATTTTGAATTTCTACAGCTACAAAAGTTCGCATCACAAGTTTTTTGGCAATCTGTTTATAATGATTTCCGGTAGCTTCATAGACTGGAAATTATCAGCTGGATTACGTGGCAAAGCTTATTGTCTGTCTTACTGGGATGCCAGGGGCTGGCAAATCTACCATAGCTGATGCTCTAAAATCAAAAGGATTTGATGAGATAACAATGGGTGATGCTGTACGGGCAGAAGCTGTGCGAAGAAAAATAGACCCTACAGGTGCAAACTTGGGCAAGCTGATGCTTGAGCTTCGAGAAAAAAACGGACCTGGCGCAGTCGCAGAATTAATAAAAGACCAGATTGCAAACTCAAAATCGGATGTTGTTCTAATTGACGGCGTACGTTCCATTGCAGAAGTTGAAATTTTAAAAAAATTTGGAACAGTAAAGATTCTTGCAATTCATGCATCTGGAGATACAAGGTTTGGATTCTTAGCTAACCGAAAAAGATCAGATGATCCGGAAAACCGTGAAGAATTTGTCAAGCGAGATTCCAGAGAAATAGGAGTTGGGATGAGCGAATCAATAGCACTTGCAGATGAAACAATATCTAACAATAAACTAACAATTCCAGAGCTTGTTGATTCTGCTTATAACATCATAAAAGGTTGGCTAAAGTGAAAATTCCAGATCTTGCATGCAAGATAGAAGCATATGCAGCTGTAAAACCTTCAGAAGATCCAGAAAAGGTACGAGTAGCTGTATCACACGTGCTTTTGGATGCAAATTACAAGTATGAAGATGGCAGCATCAAAGCAACCTCAAAGGATCTCCAATCACTTGCAAAAATTTACGAGACAATTAGATCCCGCAAGGTCATAAAAACATACAGACGCCAGATGAGATACAATACACATGGTGATACTACATGGTTTTACCTGAACAAGCAAGCTGCATATGTTGACGTGATAGCAATCTGTGAAGAAGCAGAAGAATCCCCCCTTGGGCCAATCAAGATAATATTTCACTCAACAGAGATTCAGGAAGTAATAGACTGGCTTGTGCCGGAATTTACTGAATAGCACAAATTTTTATCACATTTACTCAACTAGTGTGCATTACCTGGCTTTTATTAAAATCAAAAGATTTGAGACTGCTTGATTGGAAAATTAATCATACTTGGAATTATAATAGTAACTGCAATTATTCTTGTCCCTAGTTTAACTAAGAATCCTAATTTGCATTCACTTGAGGTAATTGCAGATAAAGCACTATCTGTTTCTAATACTCAAAAAAACCAAAACTTGGCTGATATTAAACCTGTTAGCTTGGAACAACTGGATCCAAAATACGTAAACAAGCAAACTTTTGTGGGTCAGGTCTTTGACAAATCTGATGGAACATGTAAGGCTTCAGTACCAGGACTTGCAGATACCATAAATAACAAAAAAGAACTCACACACATTCTTGATGTACAAAACTGCCCATACAAAATCGGTGATCCAGTTTCAGTTACAAAACTAGAACCAAAAGAGAATATACCAGTACCTGTAAGCCAGTCAAGTTCTATTATAATTGACCCATATCCTATACCTTCAGGTTCAGGCAATTCAAATTCTATACCTTCAGGTTCAACTAATTCAAATCCTGTAAACTCTATTTCATCTGCACCTGATTACTATAATGTGTTACAACTTACTACATCAAATCAAGGAAACGACGTGACAATAAATTATGATGATACTTCTGGGAAAACAATTGATGTTGTTGTGACACTAAAAAATTCTGAAAAAGAAATATTTTCAGGTAAATTCACTTCATCACAATTTCAGACAAAGGTAAAAGACGTTCCAAATACTCCGCACATGATAGAGATGACCGTAGATAGTTCCGCATATGGAACATTACACGCATCTGTGTATTCTCCTGCAAACAATCAGAATTCTGTCATATCTGGGATATTTACAAAACCCTAAATTCTACAATTTTAAAAACTGCGAATAAAATAATTATGACATAAGTGAAATTTACTTACAAAAGTGGGCCCAAAATACGACCATGATGGTACCCCAGTCCCATCGGGCCGCTTTCACTGTGAGTCCGAGCCTTACAGTTCTTGAGAGAACAGTTAGTGCGAGAAGGGAGATTCTCGAAGTCAATTTTGCAGAAATGGTAGTAAGCTTATTGGAGTAGCTACAAAACTCCTTCCCAATTTTTTATTTTAATTAACAGCAAAGGAATTCATTGACAAAGAGTAAAAATGGTTAGCCCCCGATTTCAAGCCAAAAACATGCTGTTGTCGTAAAACTTTAGTCAGGACAATCTTCCTGGTGATTCGACTCGGTCAATTTAAATACATTTCACTCTTGATCCATATCGTTTGAAACGCTCTTCCAAGATAGCAATCATTTCAGGAATTGCTGTTGCTGTAATCATTTCCGCGATAGCATTAGCTGTACATTATAGGTTGTCAGCAATAGAAGGAAATGAACAAAACAAAAATGAAACTGCAAGTCAGGTAGCAAAAGAAATTGTGGGAAACATTACTGGAAACGAGGTAGGAGACATGTTTAACAAACCCGGTAATATTCTAATTTCAGATCAATTCAATAATCGGGTTGTAGAGATAAATCCTTCTACCAAAGACATAGTGTGGAGTTTTGGTTCTGGTAATTCTACTCTTTGCAACCCAGGACCAGTAGCAATCATAGGAACAAATGATGCAGAAAGACTCTCAGATGGACTTACCCTTATAGCTGGAACCGGTTTACCAGCAGGGGCATCAAGTTCTATGCCTAAAGGATGTGTAGACAATCGAGTTATAGTTGTGAACCAAACAGGTCAAATTGTTTGGCAATACGGACAGGCTGGAGTTACAGGCTCTAGTCCTGACATGTTGAATGTTCCAGTGTTTGCAATCCAATTGCCCAACCATAATTTCCTAATCACAGACCAAGGAAATAATAGAATCATCGAAGTGAACAAAACAAAACAAATAGTATGGTCTTATGGTCCTACCTCAGGACCTAGAGCACTCAATAATCCTAACAGTGCGGAATTACTACCAAATGATAATATCTTAATCGCAGATCAAAACAATAATCGGGCCATTGAGATTACACGGGATGGAAATATTGTGTGGCAATACAATGACACTGGACTACAAGCAGTTGCTTTTGCAAGCAGACTCCAAGACAATAATACATTAATTGTTGACTCTGGTCATAGTCGCATACTAGAAATAAACATGCAAAAAAATACGGTCTTCCAATATTTTACTAACAGTACATCTAAAAGTAATCCATCGCCTTTACCTTCAAATGCAGTTAGGCTTGTCAATGGAGAGACAATTATTGCAGACCAGATCAATGAACGTGCCATAATCATTGATCCCAAAGGGAACACTGTATTTCAATACGGACTCACAAACGTGGCTGGTGTGGGACCTAATGAACTGAACTGGCCTTATACTGCTTTTGTGATAGGAGATTACACCGGACAGACACCTCCACCCCCAAAATTCTAAACAACCTCTGTTATGCTTAGTGGTGGATAGAAATTCTGTTTAAACGGCATTGCCACATCTTGCCAAATGATTCAATGGCAGCATCTGCAGATTTGTCCATGGTAGGTCCAAATGCAGATTCTATCCTCTTCTTCAGTCGCTCAACATGTACTTCGTGCATTGCCTGAAAGAAGGCCTTATGCCACATCATCATAGAGATTTCTATTGGATCCATTGTTTTGCAACCACAACATTCCTCGTATGACTTGCCAGAGCCGCATGCGCATGTTGCATGTGTTTCCATTTTACATGATTCGTCTGTGCATTCCATATTACTTTCTTATAGTCACTATAGATAGGTAAGTATATAAATTGGATAGTAACTAAATCGAAAGTAGATGAGGCTTTCGTAAGTTGACTCCACAAGAACTCAAAATGATTTCAGATCAGATGAAGTGCTGTCCTGTGGATAACACATTCAAAATTGTTGGAAAAAAATTCACCATACACATACTTCGTAACATGATATTTTTAAATCAGACTAGATTCAGTCAATTTCTAGAGTCAGTAGAAGGGATTAATCCAAAGACACTTTCTGTTAGATTGCGGGAAATGGAAAAAAGTGGTCTGATAAAAAGAAAAGTTTACCCTAATACTCCTATCCGGATCGAATATTCAATTACAGAAAAGGGCGAGGCATTAAAACCAATTTTGGATCAAATGGCCGCCTTTTCAATGAAATATTGTGCAAAAGATGTCTTCAAGGATGGAAAACCACGTTCCTTCAAACAAGTTTTTGAAAAACCCCCCGAAGTACTAAAATAATTGGTTCATCTTGAGACCAACTTCGCTTACCAAAAGTTAATCTAATTTCTGTTCGGATACTTTTCTGTTTATTATTTGTATAGGATCTTCAATCACCATCTTTCTTCCAATTGAATAATCATTCCCACATTTTGTACAATTGAACCGCATCCAACCAATTTCATCTAAAACAGAATCACATCTTCCACATGTTAGTTTTTCTTGCATTTCTACCAACTTTTTTCCCTATTAATATGTGATTCAGTATAAATTTATTTTACAAATGTATAAGATAATTTGTAAAATGAAAACTCTACCTATTTCATTAACAAATTATTCTAATTTGTAACAAAGAAAATAAACAACCTCTGTCAACAGGGTGCATGCCAAGAATAACACATTTTGAAGTACCGGCAGATGATCCTGCAAGGGCGCAGAAATTCTACGGTGAAGTCTTTGGATTCTGACTTGTGAGAGTTTGAATCTCATTGGATTCGACTAGTTATTGTGTAGATCCAATAACAATTATACAATCAAGCAGAGGACAAAAAAAGTTCGGAATTACAGCTTTAGTCTGGTCTTAGATACTGCAATTGTGGAAACAACTGCAACTACAAGTACAATTGCTGCCAAGGGCCCAAACTCTGGAACTGCACTGGTAGAGATCTTGTCTATGACAGAAGAAAATGTGGAAGCCGGCTGTGGACCCACTATTTCCTGTGTTGTTCCATTTGGACCTATTAAGAAGAAGGCGGGTGTTCCCTGAACTCCAAGGGATGTGCCTACTGCCTTGTTGTGTGATACTCTGTCGGCATATTTTCCAGAATCAAGACATGAATTGAACTGACTGGCATCAAGTCCCATCGTTGCGGCAGCTGATTTAAGATTACTTGCACTAGCCCAGCCTGACTGGATGCCTCCTTGGTTTTGATACAAATAATCATGATACTGCCAGTATTTTCCTTGATCATTTGCACAGTAAGCGGCTTGTGCGGCAATAGGTGAGTCAGCTCCCAAGAATGGAAAATCCATGAAATACAAGTTGGCTTTGTTTGTGTCTATGTAATTGGCCTTGATTGTAGGTTCCTCATTTTTGAACCATTGATCACATTTTGGACACTGGTAATCACCAAACTCGACAATTGTTACTTTGGCATCGGCAGAACCCCTGACAGGTGATGCCATGGACATGTCAATTTTTCCATTTGACATCATCATGTTTTCTCCTTTCATCATGGTACTATTATTGCCCCAGCCACCGCCTGACATGTTGCTCGTCATCTTTTCATTAGACATGCTCTTGTTGCTCATCATTGAGCCTCCACCCATCATAGAATTATCTGCACTAACACTAGATATAGTCAATAACGTTACGGATGCAAAAGCAATAACAAGTAATTTTGCGATGTTTTGCATTTGCAAGAAAGATTGCATTTTTGCTTATAATCTTTTTTCCAAATTGATACTCAAATTTTCACTTTAAGATAAACTCTCTTTATAAACATAAGGTAAGATAGAAGATTGCATCAAACAATTTGGAAAAAAAGTTAAATCATAAATTCAATACTGTTAATTCAATATGATCTTGTATGGAGTTAATGTAAAATGCAAAGACAGGCACTAGGACTAGTATTCTCAAATCCAAAGTATATTGCATTATCTGCGTCCATTTTTGTCGGACTTTTAATCTCGCTTTTAATGATTTCCGAATTTATCTTTACTACTCCAAAACTTATTTTTTATGTACCTAGTTATGCATTACCTAGCTTCTCTCTGATAGTAATTGTGGCAGCACTGTCAGGCCTTGTAATCAGCATGAGCATTTACAGAATCAGAATAATGAGAAGCGGAGCAAAAAAGGCAGGTTCAGGTTTTATTGGTTCCATAATAGGTGCAAGTGCTGGAGCATGTAGCTGTGGTTCTATTGGGTTTGCTGTAGTTTCAGCTTTTGGTGCAGTAGGTGGAACCCTCACAGCATTTCTTACTAATTATGAAATTCCTCTCAGACTAGTATCGATTGGAATTCTGGTCTATGCATATTACATCACTGTAAAAGGATTAACTGCTGAATGCAAAATCCAGAGATGAATTTACACCCTGACCTTTTATTTCATTTTATGTGATTATAAATGAAAATCAAATGTGCTGATTGTGGTTGTTTGCCTTCTGAATGTAAGCGAAGTAAATCTAATGATGAGTGTCCAAATTGTACTATGGAAGAATGTTGTTGTAAAGTGAGCAATAGATAGAGTTCAGACCTGTGAGGATTTGAATCTCATTGGACCCAAACCTGAGAATTAGAATATTTTAAAATTTGAGAATCTAGTGAGGATTTAATTACAAGAATTGCAGTGTTATATTGACATGGTCTCAGAAAAGATAGTCAGATTTCAAAATAAGAACAAGGATCTAAAGCAACTGGCTGATCAAATTATCAATATGTTGAATTCGGATGGATACAAAACACAAATGACATCTGATGCCCCTGTAGGCATAATCATTCAGGCAAAAAAAACTGGCATACTCAGGGACATAATAACAGCAGACAGGGCGTTTACTATAATGATCAGTGGGGATGCCAACAACTTTGCAGTCCATATAGGGATTGGAAAATGGATACAAAATATTGCGGTGGCAGCAGCGGAGGCACTGTTATTATCGATTCTTTTCTTAGCAGTTGACATACCAGAAATGCTCTGGACAATTCATGTGGAAAATGAAATACTCAAGAGAATAACACAGCTAGTCGGATAAGGGATGAAATTATTCTAATTCAAGACTATTTTCTCATGTGTGCGTTTAGCAATAAAAATCATTATTGCATTTCTAGAATGAATTCACTATACAAGTTCCAGAAATTCTCTATATTACTAGTTTCTAATACAATGTGGAACCACAATTAGAACGATATTGTTCAGGATCCCATCGGATCGGTTTTATTCAAATACACTTTGGTTACGTAAAATGGATCTGATAAGAAAATTTTGGATGCGCGTCTTACAGGACTCAAATCTTCAGTGGGTTCAGACGTGAGGATTTGAATCTCATTGGACTAGCACTGTAGTTGTTAAATAACGAATTGCATTGTTAATAATCATGTTTTATTTCATTTAGTATTTGTAAAAACTTTCATTAGGCAGGAATCTCAGCTTCTTTGAGTTCTACA